>Ga0265300_10001584_pt1 | contig 21024 bp, 15 predicted proteins | sample AusTroGonzalo_MG_FD_193482 | JGI IMG/M metagenome (GOLD analysis project Ga0265300, IMG submission 193482) | Bovine rumen microbial communities from tropical cattle in Woodstock, Queensland, Australia - Gonzalo_03 | ecosystem: Host-associated > Mammals > Digestive system > Stomach > Rumen ...
CGAGAGCGCCTTGAGCCTGAATCTTCTTCGCTTCGATTTCCGGGCTGCTGATAACGGCTACTAAAGAATCTTTCGTCACGACATCGCCTTCGTGAACGAGCAATTTTTCAATACGGCCAGGGACCTTCCCCGCCACAAGCACGCGGCGAGCTTCCATTTGCCCTTGCAAAAACTGTTCACGCGGTTGCGTGGCAAACTGTTGAAGTTGGGAGATGCCCATAATGACAAGCACAATCAGGGCAAGTACTACAATAACTTTTCCAATCATCTTCAATGCGTTCATTATTTTTTCTCCGTTTCTAAAGTTTGTTCCGCCGGTTCTGCTGCTGTGGACTCTGCTGCTTTTGCCGGTTCCGCTGGAGTTTCAAGAGCATCAGCAGAAGTTGTATTTTCTGCGGAAACTGCAGACTCCACTGGCTTTACCGGTTTCTCTTCCACCAATTGTTTCGATACCAAGAGTGTCCCTGCTGTAGAAACCTCTCCCGCCGCTTCGAGAAGTCCTAGCCATGCGATAACGGCATCGTAATGCGCCTTCAAATCTGCAACCTGCAAACGAGAAAGGGCAAGTTCAGCATCCACAACATCAAGTCCTGTAGCAAGTCCCGCTTCGTACGCCTTGTTTTGGCTGCGCAGAGCTTCGTCAGCGAGTTCACGCGTCTTGGCGAGGCTTGCGAGTCTGCCTTTGGCATGTTCCAATTCGCGCCAGCGTTTTTCGACGAGAAGCTTCAAGTTGTCAATCGTCTCTTCTTCGAGGCTACCCAAAGAGCGATCCATCGCCTTTGCGGAACTCACCTTGGCACGGGTATCGCCCCCCTTGAAAATATCCCACTGCAACTTGGCGCCAATCGCCCATTCCGGTTCAAGGAGCGTCAAGTCTCTTGTATAAAGTTCCTTGTAGCCGAACAATGCCACCGTCGGGTAGTAATCGGCTTGGGCCGCCTTCACCGCGTTCTGGTTACGCTTGCGTTCGATACGCAGTTGGCGGAGTCCCGGATGCTTTTCAACAGCAAGAGCTTTGAATTCATCCATCGAGCGGATTCCTTCCGGAGATTCTACAGGCGTTGTCGCGGTAAGGCTCGTATCCGTATGCAATAAACTTGCAAGCGCCATGCGGGCCAAGGACTGATCGCGGAGAGCGTCTTCGTAAGCGTTTTCGGCTTCGGCAAGGGCGACTTCGGCACGGAGGCGTTCCGTCTTGCTAATTTGGCCACCTTCTTCGAGCTTTTTGGAGCGGTTCAGATGTTCTTCAAGGTCTTTCTTGGTCGTTTCGCGCATGCCCACCAGTTCTTCGCACAAACGAAGCGTAAAATACTTTGTCGCCACATCCATGAGCACGGTATTTTGCGCCATTTCGAACTCGGCCTTACGGGCATTCACGTTCTCTTTGGCGGCATCGTAGGCGGAATAAATCTTGAAACCGGTAAAAATCGGCCATACAACAGTAAGGCGGGCGTTAAAGAACCAATCGTCCTGCACTTTCATGTTGAAATCGGAATTTTTGATTTGGTCGGCAGATTCCTTGCTCTTACTCTCCGCCAGTTGCACGGCGGCATCGTTCGCATCCTTGCTGTTCACGACACCGCTCCAGATATCGGCGGACTTGGAATCTACATAGGCTTTGGCGGATTTTTCGTCCATTCCTGCGGACATCGCCTTACCTACCGCTTCTTGATAGGCCTTTGAATAGGCCCCATTATAAGTTGCAAGATAAGCTTTTGAATAAGCGGCAGCTCCCGCAATATTGCTCAAGGGTTCCTGAATACGTCCAAGGTCAATCGAAATAGGGTCGTTGATTTTTGTAATACCCGCCGAGAGGCTCACCGTCGGGAGAAACCTGGCAAAAGCTTCATCTTCACCACTTTGAGCGATATCGACTTTAGCCCTTTCGGCCTTGATTTTTGAATTGTTGGCCATCGCCATGTCCAACGCTTCTTGCAAAGAAAGCGAAGTAGCATAAGCAGCCATGCTGCCACAAAGAATAAATGCAAAGTACCGTCTCATACTACTTTAATAATATTAAAAAATGTCAACCCTAGCAATTGCAAAACCGCGTATATATTGCTTTCATTGAAAAAAGTTCCGACAAAATGTCGGAACTTTTGGCGCAAAAATCAAAAAAGAAAAAAACAGACCCCGGCACAGTGGCCGGGGTGACAGTCTTAGATAAATTTACTTGCCGGGAGTCGGAGCTTTCGCTTCCCATACAGTGTAGCTATAGCCCATCGTCGTAAAGTCCTTACGGTTGAGACTCTTCCCCTTGCCATCTGTTTCAGCAAGTCCCGGCCAACGGTCACTGTAAAGGGTCGCATCGGACAACTGATAGTACCAGCGCGAGCCATCCGCATTTTTCGAATAAGGTTTCTTGACAGCAACCGTTTCACCGCGGTTCGAGAGTTTACCTGCATAATAGCGGATTGCAACCGATTCGTCAAAGCCATAACGAGTACGGAGCAAAGCGTCCTTACCCTTAAGGGAATCGCCGAACAACACCATTTTTCCACCAGCAGGGATTTCATCACCAGCAGTGAATTCCATGTTCACGCCTTCAATTTTCCACCCCTGCGGAGTGTTGCTGATGCTCTCGACCAAAGATACCTTTTCTGTACCCTTGTTCACGAGTTCAAGGAATTCCAAATCATTCGGGTCATTTTCGTTTTCATGGTAATGAATTTCACTGATGAAAATCGGACCAGCCTTGAGGACAGAGTTAGCGGAACCCTTCGTTTCAGAAGCCATTGCGCCCTGAACAGAAGAACCATCAGCCAAATCGACTACACCACTAGACTGTTTACCCGCAGCAAGCATCAAACTTGTTTCCTTACCCGTGCGAGCACCGCCAGCAATTTCGTACAGATAGATCTCATCACCATTGTCGCTCAAATAAAGGCCATCACCAAACACGGCTTCGCTCGATTCAAGGACAAGGTAGCCCTTGGCAGGAACAACCGTACTCGTGCCGCCCACAGTCCACTTTTTGTTCTTACGCTTGGATTCGAGTTCCCAGCCCTTGACATCAACTGGCGCATCACCATAGTTGTAAAGTTCGACCCAGCCATCAGAAACGCCAAGATCGTAGGGTTTGATTTCGTTCAGGCGAACCGTAGAAGCGTCGAGAACTTTGTCACCCCCCACGCACGGGTTGCCGTTTTCTACAGCACTCGGCCCCCAAGAGGTTGCACTGGCTTCACTGCCCGAACCTCTATATACAAGAGAACGGCCCTTGCCGTTGGCAAGACTTGGCCAAGGCGGTTCATTACTGAACGCAGCACTGACGTCGCCTTCACCCTTGATTTTCACATCAACGACATCACCTTCGTTAACGAGTTTTGCAACTGTTCCGGTCTTAGGGTCTCTATCCCACGGGCCAAGCACTTTACAACCAGCAGGCAAATTCGGATAGGTTTGCTTAAACAAGGCGACATCATTTGTAACAACGACATATTCGCCCTTTTTCATGGAACCCGACGGGAAAGTAAATTCGACGGCACCGTCCAAGCGAACACCACTCAACTGCATATCGGCAATATCCGGGCCCGCCTTGATATAAACTTCAATCCATTCCAACGCAGAACCGTTTGCGGCGTTGTACATAATCTCAGAGACACCCATCTGGGCCGTACTAGAATCTTTCGGAGCAGCCCAGTCACTAGAAGATACCGGAGCAGGCCCTGCCGAAGAAGATGTCGGTGCAACAACCGAAGAAGGAGTCGGGTTATCAACACTGCTACTCGTCGGTACTGTTGTTTCCGAAGAAGCCGGAACAGTCGCCACGGAACTGCTGGACACTTCAGGAACCGGAGGTGTGATTGGACTACTTTCGTCGTCAGAGCAGGCAGAGAACATACCCATTACAGAGACACATGTGCCAACTGCAAGCCATTTTTTGGTATTCATAAGCGCCTTCCTTTTTTAAACCTTATCGAATTAAATCTATATTAAAAATTCCCCGCAAGACGAGTCCAATATGGACTTTTGAAACGTCGCGGATTTTCGTAAACTCGTTTCCATTCCGCAGCGGCGTTCCCGAACTTGGAGAATGCAGAATGCTTTAAATTCAATGCACGAATCAAGTCAAACATCCAGTACGGCATCTGGGCTGCCGGACACTTGAGTTCAAGCACCGCATCGGCACCCGGTTGGAAAAATCGCGGGATTCCCGTAGAATGCATGTAATGCGGATCCACCGTGTAGTCAAAACCGTTCTCTTCGCGGAAACGCATACCTGTGTCAATCGTCACACGGGAATACTCTTCACGGAGGCCGAACCATGCACGCCGCTTGTACTGCGTAAGGAGTCTCGGATGGGCATGATGAACTTCGGTCTTGTACAAGAAGTCCTTGAGGTACATGCGGTCCTTTTCGCCCTTGCACGGCCACTCGTTGGGTTTCATGTTCCAGACTTCGCCGGGATTGATACCCTTGATGGTAGCTCGGCTCTTGTAGCAGATATTGCGAATCTTACGTTTGCATTCAAAATGGAACGTACCGTCCTGTGCCGGATGCTCGCCATACGTGCGGATACGCATGTTGAAACGGTCCAAGAGCTGTTTCTTTTTCCAGCCAAGGAACGTCCATGTCGGAGAATCCAAGTAGAGATTCGTAATCCAATAGAATCCACCTGGAGTAATCTTGGAATAATAGTCTTCTTCGCAATACGGCGCCAAGAACGCACCAATCCGATCCGCCCATTCGACGGGGATATGGTACTTCAGTTCGAAGCGTTCAAGAAGACTAAATCCGCGAGCCTCAGCCATAAACTACCTGATTCCTTCACGAAGATGATTCATCACGTCTTGACGGGCAAGGCCACCGGCATAGTCGAGCAAAGCCAAGTAGCGGGCATAAATATCGTATTCGAGCTTTGCAGCCTTCAAGTCGCTTTCAAGAGAGCTTTCGCGGGCACGGAGAAGCAAGAGCGGGTCGGAACCGGCATTGCGGGCAAACTGTTCCATAAAGCCGCTGGCGTTCACCTGTTCAGCGTAATCCTTTAAGACTTTCCACTGACCGATAAGAGCAAGGACTTCTTCGGTGAGGCGTGCGACCTTCTGGTTCACTTCGCGGACATCATCCAAATAATCACTTTCGGCATCGAGGGCTGCAACCTGTTCACGAAGAATTGCATCCTTGTTGCTGTCAAAGAACGGCAAGCGGAAAGCGAGATTCAAGAAGAACTTGTCCGATGTCTTGCGGTTATCCATTTCGGGAACAAGCTTACGAAAAGTATAAGCGTTGTCCCAAATAGCACAGTCACCATCCGAGGTAAGCCCAGTAGTGCATGCACCTTTTTTCCATTCATCAGCATACTTGCTATACTCAGCCTTACTGATATCACTGTAACCCAAGTCCTTGTACTTTTCCATCAAGGATTCGATTTGGAGCGAGTAACCTATGCCGACATGCGAAATATAGTCGTGGTCCTTGCTAGCATCCTGCTTCGCCTTGGAAATGTCGGAATCGCGCTTACCCTTTGCAAGAGCGACCAGCGGGAAGTTTTCGTCAACAGTCACGCCGTTCTTCAAGAACTCCGCAAGTTCGTCCATCGTGGGAATGAACGACGAATCGAGATCGACGCCTTCAAAATCCGGCACCCAGATTTTCAACTTGAGTTCCGCGTCGCGGAGCGCCGTGCTGTCCGAAAGGAGGTTCGACTTAAGCGATGCGTTCTTTTCGAGCGAGGTCATCAAGTCTTCGGCATTGAACGTAGAAGATCCCGCCTTGAGGTGGAGCACTTCAATACGGTCGCTGTTGACCTGCAAAAGCTGCTTGTTGATTTCATTAATCTTCTTGCGCAACACGTAACGCACGCCACGTTCATAACGGTCGTAAAGGAGCGTCGAACGTTCAACGGCAAAGCGGGCCGCTTGATAATTCTTAACAGCCTCAAAGTGTTCCTTGTCGGCAGCACGTTCACCAAAAGCCTGCGGTGTCACACGGAGTTCAAAATCGTGCTTTGCAAAGCTAAAACCGTCCAGCTGGTAACGGAGCTCAATCTTGTCCCAAAGCTTTAGATTACGATCAGTGGCTGTCGCCTCGGAACGTTTTTCCGCAGCCAGGTACTTCGGATCGGCCTTAGCGGATTCGACAAGACGCTCCCAAGTGAGGGGACTAGCTATTGCAGCCGCAGAGAGCGCAAGCGATATTAAGGTCACGTTTTTCATTTATTTCTTAGCCTTCTGTTGCTGTTTCTGCTTTTGCAAATTGCGGATGCTCGTTTCGCTGATGGTCACCATTTCACCGAGCAAGAATTCGTTGTCTTCGGGAATCTTGATGGTCACTTCGCGACCATAGACCGGCACTTCCGGCATCTTCCACATACGAGTCGGGAACGGCACGATACGGCTAGAAAGACCGACGACTTCGCCAATAACAGCCTTGCCTGCCCCAGCAAGAGTCGTCACCTTCACAGCTTCGCCGATGTTCGTGTTCTGGTAAATCTGTTCGTTGACGTAGCCACGGATAAGCGTCGGAGACTTGTGGGCAAGCGTCACAATCGGAGCAAAGCTCGAAACCTTTTCGCCATCGCGGACGTTCACATCGCCCACCACCCAGTTCTCTTTAGCAATCTGGGTGAGTTCTTCTTGCTGCTTGCGCATTTCGGCGAGTTCCTTGCGGATGTTGGCAGCTTCGCTCTTGCCGCTGGACTTCTGGAGGCGGCCACTGCCACGGAGAAGCGCAATCTGTTCGTTCGCGCTCTTGACTGCGAGGTTCAGTTCGTTCTTCAAGCTCTTGATACGCATGGCCATGGCATCCTTGCCGTCGGACTTGGAATTAGAATTGGAAAGGCTCTTGAGCTTTGCGGAGATGGCCTTGTTGCTTTCGTATTCCGTTTCGAGGTTGCGGATTTCTGCAGAAAGAGCGAGGCGGCGAGTTTCGAGGTTAGCCTTGACTTCGGCGACCTTTTGGTCGATTTCGGCGGAACTCAAGTTGCTGCGGCCTTCGAGAGCGTCGAGTTCGCGGGTGAGTTCAGCAATGCGGAGCGTCAAATCCGGGCGGTTGATGACCACGAGAGTATCACCTTCCTTGACTTCCTGGCCCGGCACCACATAGACCTTGACAATTTCGGTCGGACTCGGGAGGCTGATAATCGTTTCGCTCGATTCCGCAATGCCGCGATACATGGCGACCTTGCCCTGGTAGATAAAGCCGAGGATTACAGCGAAAATGACGCAGAGAATCCAAGCAATGGAAAGCTTATGGGTATAAACGTAGGCGACACCCGCATTGTTCTTGTGGGTATTCCAGAAATTGTCGAGGAGATCTTCAAGCTTATTCATTTCTCAATCCTCCTTACATTTCCGTCGTAGCGTCTTGCATCATGAACTGGACGTCCGAAATGCCTTCGATTTTCGAAAGCATCGTGAGGATTTCGGCAGCGGGCTTTGTCGCACGGAGACGAATCTGGTAGGCCACGTCCAAGCGGGCGCCGCCATCGACTTCGCGCATCGTAATCAAAATAAACGTCTTTAAATTGCCCTTCATGATATCTTCGACCTGACCACGGACCTTCGGTTCGTTCGGGAGTGCAAAGCGGAGCATGCCGTCAAAGAAGTGCTTGGTACCAAGACCCGTGCGAGAAAGGAGGAACGCGACACAGCAGAACGAAATCGTTCCGCCCACAGCGGCACCCCAGGCATAAACGCCACAACCGATACCCGCACCTAGCGCCGCGAATATGAACATGATATCTCGCGGATCCTTGAAACTCGTACGGAAGCGGACGACCGAGAGGGCACCCATCATGCCGAGACCACGACCGACGTTATCGCCGATGGCCTGCATAATCATCGAAGCGGCAACCGCGCTCAAGACGATACCCTGGACGAAGTTGCGGGAATAGGAAAGCCCGAGGAACGTTTTTTCGTACGTCCATGCGATTGAAGAAGACAGAATGAAAGCAAGGATCAAGGTATAAGCAAGCGTAATGATCGTTGCGTTTGTTGTGCTGGACTGGACAGCAAGAAGGTCAAGCATAATAACTCCGTTTATATGTTTCTTTTAAGCCTACGATGACCAAAATCTACTTAAAAATGAGCGATTTTCACGCATTTTTATGTAAATAATGGACTAACAAAAACATTACAACCCTTTTTTGGCAAAAGGATTCGGGCGAATTTCACCCATTTTTGCATCCACGAGCCTTAAAACCCACGCTAAAAATAATAAAAGTACATTTTTCATCCATGAAAAAAATAATTACACGTTGGTTACTATAACAACGCATTGTAGAAGTCGCAACAAATGTTTATTTTAGGAAACATTTTAGTGGTTAGTAAACAGTGGTTAGTGGTTAGGAATCAGGGGTTATGAGGTATGGGGTCGCACGCCTTGGCGGGCTTTGAGCAGTGAGGTCGGCTCTTCGTGCCTTTGAGGAATGGGAAGCGGCGGAGCTACAGTAGGAAGTAGATTGCAGGAGTTTTAGTTCTATCGTCTTTGGATTATCGCTACGCTCTAATCCCAAATGCTAGGCTCGAAAATGGTCCCACAAGTGGTCCCGCTTCGCTCGCCTTACGCATTTGTCGTCTATAGGCTCGTAGAGCCGTTCTTTCGTCTAAAGCAGGAGTCAGGGATTTTGAGGTACGAGGTCGCACGCCTTGGCGGGCTTTGAGCAGTGAGCGAAAAGAGCTGAAATCCGCGAGGCCTTTGTCCTCGCGGATGCGAGGATCTAGTAGGCTGTAGAAAGGAAGTCATCCAGGAGGGAATGCAACGACAGATAGGATCCATGCTTTTATGGACTCTATCGGCTTTGCAAGCCTCCAGAGTAACAGACCTCTTGCCTCTCACGGCTCACTGCTCATGGCTCATCGCCCAGTCAAGATGCACGAAGTGCATGATTCTTTTCCTAAAACCTACAACCTATACCCTGTAACCTTTTCTATTATTTAACCAATGAATTCCTTGTTGAAAAAAGCTATTGCTCAAGAACGGTTGACTCCTGCGGAAGGACTCGAAATTTTAACGAACGTCCCTTGGACAGAGGTCGTTGAAACTGCCGATACCGTGCGCCACGCAAAGCTCCCCGGGAACCGCGTGGGCTATACTGCATTCCGCATCGTGAACTACACGAACGTGTGCGAAGTGACATGCAGCTTTTGCAGTTTTTGCCGCCCAGCCCACAGCCCCGAGGCGTACGTCTTGAGCTTGGACGAAATCCGCCAAAAGACGCTCGAAGCAAAAGCCAAGGGCGCCGACCAAATTTTTTTGCAAGGTGGCGTGAACAAGGAAATCCCTCTCAGCTATTACACCGACGTGCTGAAAATGCTCACGCAAGAATTGGGCGTCAAAGTGCGCGGTTTTTCGCCAGTTGAACTCGTCCGCATCGCCGAATTCAACAAAATTTCGCTCGATGAACTGCTTGACATTTTGAAAGATGCAGGTCTCAGTTCCGTCCCGGGAGCAGGCGCAGAAATCCTCTCCGACCGCATGCGTCAGATTTTAAGCCCAAGAAAGCTCCCCGCGCAAAAGTGGTGCGACACGCTTGCCGCTTGCCACAAGAATGGCCTCCCCGGCAGCGCAAACATCGTCATCGGCAGCGCCGAAACTGCCGAAGAAGTCATTGAGCATCTGGAATACGTCCGCAAAACGCAGGACATCGCCCACGGCTTCAAGAGCTTTGTCGTGTGGACGTTCCAGCCACAGACCGACAAGTTCCCCATCCGCCATGTTCGCGGCGATGAATACCTCAAGCTGCTCGCGCTTTCCCGCCTGTACCTCGACAACGTCCCGCACATCGAAGTTTCGCTCCTTGGCATGGGGCTTTCGCTCGGGGAACTCGGGCTGCACGCCGGTGCCGACGACATCAACAGCATCGTCATCGAAGAAAACGTACTCCAGAACCACGGACTCACGACCATCGAGCAAGCCGAAGCATTCATCAAAAACGCAGGCTTCACGCCTTACCGCCGCTCACTTTGCTTTGATTAAGGCGAGTATCATCCTTTGGGAGGAAAACTACCGAATCATACGCACTCAAAAGTGCGTTACTTTGTAGCAATACATACTAAATCAAAAAATCGACGTTTTAGTATGTAAAAAAAGACGAAAAAAGCCCCCAAAAAGCCAAAATTTCCCTTTCAAACAATTTTTTTTGCTCCAAAAGCCCAAAAAACAACCTTTTGGAACCAAAAATTACATACTAAAACCTTTAAAATAAATCTTTAGTATGTAACACCCAAAGTAACGATTCTTCAATTACATTCAGATTTTCACAAAAAACGTTTTTAGTATGTAAAATGAACAAAAATTTTGCGAACAGACTTTTTTTGTTTAAATTAAAAAGAGAAGCCCCGCAAATGGGGCATGCAAGCTCACTTTAAGAAGGAGTGCTTATGAGCTGGGAATGCAAATACTTAAGCGAAACGTTTTGCAACAAACGCAAACAGGAATGCGACCCCGGAGCCAACGGTTGCGTTCTTCAAGGACGGTTCAGTTTTCCACTAAAAGAAAAGCCCAAAAACGTCAAAAAGAAATAACTGGATTCTATCGGGCATCGCTCCTCTATAAAGCAAGGTCAGATCCGTTCACAAAAAAGCGATTACAGGACAAGGCTGGGATTACAGTCTATAAAAAAAGACTCCCTTGCGGGGAGCCTTGCTAAAAGTTGAAGCTTGGTTAACTTAAATGAGACGCAGGATTTCCTGTGCAGTTTGTTCAGCAAAAGCATTATCCTGAACAAAGCGGCGGACTTCCGTCGGGTTGATGCGGGCGTATTCTGAAAGAGCCCGGCCAATGCCGTTGCGGATGTAGTAGTCATCGTCCTTGGCACAAGTGAGGCAGAACTGGCGCAAGAGCGGCCAGTCCGTGCGGTCCTTGTACTGCACTTGGAAGATAATCGCACTACGGCGGACCCAGATGTTCGGGTCGCGAATCCATGACGCAATCTTTGTCCGCAGCGCAGGCAGACGCAGAGCAAGATCACCCAAGACGCAAGACGCGAGAGTATCGACAGTGTCGCGCCAAGCTCTAGTCTTGATGAGCTTTTTCAAGAAGTTCAGGTGTTGACCACCGAGAAGCACACGATGCCGGAACAAGTAGTCACAAGCGGCGTACTGGAATTCCCTATACGGCTGTGCCCACATGTCTTCAACCCTCGAAACTAACTCGTCCCCGTCCTTTGGCGGGTACTTGTCGAAGATTGGATACGTGACTTCACGGCGAGGAACCAACTTGATTCCGAGGAAATCAAATTGTTCCCTAGCCTTCTTAGACATTTCATGCGACTCTTCTTCATTAGCGATAGAGCGCAAAGCGAGAGATATTTCTTGTGTAAACCGAAGCATGTACACCAAAAATAGTCCATAAAGAAAATTTTTTCTAGACCTTGACAAACACTTTTTTCAAATTTTTTTAAATTTTTTTGTAAAAAAAAAGAAAAAATCCCCTTGACAAGGGGAAAAAGTACTAAAAGAGTCAAAAATCATGGCTGATTCCACGAAAAAAGAGCAACTTCAAATTACCGAAGTGCCCCCTGAATTGCGCGGTCTTTCCGACGAAGATATCATCAAAAATTCGGAAAGCAAAGAAAAAAAATTCATCGGAAAAAAACATAACGGAGCAAAGCGCCCGTCCAAACGGGAACGTCTGGCACAAAAAGAACAAAGCGAAAACGCCAAGTTCAATTCGCTCGTCGAAAAGTACAATAAGGTGGAAAAGCCTCAAGACGCCGAAAATGACGACGATATCAAACAAATCCTGAAGAAAATCGCATCTTCACAGCCCAGTTCGCCAAGCCCAGTTCCCCAAGCAAGCCCGGTTCCCCAAGTCAAGGAAACCGAGCAAACAGCACCGGCTGAAGCCCCCAAACGCGTGTTGAAGAGCGTTCTCTCGGAACCGCCCAAACCGCCTTCCGGTCGCGTCCTCAAGGGGTCGTTCGGAGCGAAGCCAAGCGACAAACCCAAGGCAGTCATTGTTTCGGCGGCAGACCTCGCCCGCCAGCGCATCGAAGAACGCGCCAAGAAAATTCGCGAAGCTCTCATGGCAAAGAACAGGGCATTGCACCCCGAAGCTGCCGCAGAAATCCCCGTCAAGCGCCCACGAGGCAGACCAAGAAAAAATCCACTGCCACCGGCGGAATAGAATTCAGACGATAGACGAAAGACGATAGACGAAAGATGTTTAGTAGGAAGTAGACAGTGGTTGGTGGTTAGTGGTTGGTGGTTAGTGGTTAGGAATGCAAATCAAGACATCCCCACTACTTTCCTGTTTACTAATCACTGTTTACTAACCACTCTATAAAGCTAGGCGGCGGAGCCGCGATCCTTTACCTGAGCCCTGACCCCTGATACCTAAATTAGACGAAAGATGTTTAGTAGGAAGTAGACAGTAGGCAGTGGGCAGTGGTTGGTGGTTAGGAATGCAAATCAAGACATCCCCACTACTTTCCTGTTTACTAATCACTGTTTACTAACCACTCTATAAAGCTAGGCGGCGAAGCCGCGGTTATTTACCTGAACCCTAATTCCTGCTTCACTCTGAGGTATGAGATAACCCGCATAATGCGGGCATTTTTTTGCAGGGGGCGTCGGGATGACAAATGCCCAAACGCATACAAAAAAAAAGCCTTCTGCTTTCACAGAAGGTCTTTTCAGAGGCAACGGGCGGACTCGAACCGCCGAATAAGAGTTTTGCAGACTCGCCCCTTACCAACTTGGGTACGTCGCCATAAATGCAGACGCAATATAAGTATTTTTCGCACCCTTTACAAGGGGTCCGAGCAAAAAAAGTTAAAAAAATTATCTTTTACGTGTGAAATCGCCCTCGTTGAAGACAAAATTGCTCGCCTGGCTCGGCGCACTCTGGATAAGAAGCCTCCGCATCAGGTTGCGTGTGCCCGACGACTTTCGACCGGGAATCCTCGGACTGTGGCACAAGGACCTGCTTGCAAGCTGTGCGGCATTCAAGGACAAAAACGTCCACGCCCTCATCTCGGAATCCGACGATGGCGAAATTTTCGCACTGGCGGCCCAAAAGCTCCATTACGAAGTGACCCGCGGTTCGGACACGCACGGAGCAACCAACGTAAGGCACTTGCTCAAGAGCCTCCGCGAAAACCGCTTTGTCGGCATGGCTTTAGACGGCCCGCACGGTCCAGCCCTTCAAGTAAAACCCGGCTCAATTTGGCTGTCCAAGACTAGCGGACGCCCTCTTTGGCTTTTTTGCATCAAGTACAGCAAGCATTTTCGCCTAAATGGATGGGATAATTTCATAATTCCGCTTCCGCTGTCAGCTATTGACATTGAAATTAAGTATCTTTTACCTGAAATTAATTTAAAAAAGGAAAACAGCCGTGATAGCATTACCACCTAAATTTGTCGCATTCGACTTGGAAACGACTGGTCTTGTCAACCGTAAAGACGAAATCATTGAAATTGGCGCCGTAAAGTTCACTGTAGAAGTGAAAAACGGTCGCGTGGTCCCGAAGATTATCTCGGAATTTGACACGCTTGTAAAGCCCAATATGCTCATTCCCGCCGATGCAACGAACGTGAACCACATTACCGACAAGATGGTCGAAAACGCACCTCCCGTCGGCGAAGCCCTCAAGCAGTTTACTGCATTCTGCGGCCCAGGCTCCATCTTGCTCGCCCACAACGCGAACTTCGACGCAAGCTTCTTGCGTACCGCCTACGAACAGAACCCGCAGTTCACCCCCGGCAATCCCGTTGTCGATAGCCTTGCCATTTCAAAAGCCATCCTGCCTGAACTTGCGAACCACAAGCTCGGCTTCATGGCGAACATGTTCATGAAACGCGGCGAAATCTCGATGACCATCGACGAAGAAAAAATGCACCGTTCCGTCTATGACTGCGAAATGCTCATGGAAGTGTTCGTGGCTCTGCTCCGCCGCCGCCTCAAAGAAAAGGAATGGGAAATGGGAGCATCATGCAAGCCATGGCCAAGTACAAGGGCACACCGCAGTTCATTAGGAAGTAGATTTTTAGAGACTAGAGGCTAGGATCTAGAATCTAGAGGTTAGAGATTAGAAAGTAAATTCCGTGCCGTCGTTGCCAGACGGAATTTTTTTGTTCGCCACAAGACGCTCTGGATTCTTCACGTTGTTCAAGATGACTAGGTGAAGACAGTAAAAAAGACTCCCCTTCTGGGGAGTCTTTTTTGGATGGATATGTGTGTTTATAGCTTATCGAGTCGTTTTGACCTTTGCGATTGCACCGGTAATGCGGTTGCGAATCATGCAGATTCCCTGCGTCTTGCGAGACTGAGCGCCTTCACGCCACATTTTTGTCGCCTCGACCATGTTGCGGGCGGTAAAGCTAGCCACCTTTTGACCCGCCAAATTGAACACGTCAAACGGAGCGACAGAATTTGCGTTCATACGAACAACGTGGTGCAGCCCATTTAAATCCGGGTCCTTGGCATCCTTGCCTTCTGCAAACTGAATGTAGTCGATGTCCATCCAGTCGCCGGTCACGGTAAAGCGGAGAATATGTTCGCCAGCCGTGAGCTTCACGTTTGTAGCCACCTTGTTGTATTCATCGAAGTTGTCTTCGCCAGAACTTGCCTTAGGAACAGCAATTTCTTCGGTGATGTCCTTGTCGTCCATGGAGAGCTTGAAGCTACCGCTAGTGCCGCCTGATGCAACGGCAGCAAACATCGTGTAATCGCCATCCTTTGCCACATTCACTGTGTATTCGAGCCATTCGCCAGCCTGGTTGTAACCGACGACATAGCCCGTTGCTTTCTTGTAAATATCGACACCAGTACCTTCGCGGTAGCTCTTGCCGTCATTGCTTTCGGCGCCATGGTCTTCGGAATCGTTTTCGCTGTAAGACTTGATTTCGCTGCCACGGCCAGAACCCGGTTCATCGAAGTTTTCCATTTCGATCTTGCCCGGAATTGCCCAAGCCTTGCCACCGAACGGTTTCTGCGGTTCCGGCGGAGTCGTGCCGCTCCCTTCGAAGCCCCAAGCCTTGATAGCCATGGTAGAATCCCTATCGCCCTTGAACACGAGGAACAACTGCTTTACAATGCCCTTGAGGCCTTCCACTTCGCACTTGGTTTCGACAAACGAGGTCTTGTTGCCGGTATTCTTGAGCGTGCAAGTACCAGCGAGCGTACCCGTTGCAGAACCGGTGCGGATTTCAATCTTGTTGTTATCGGCAGTGCTTGCCGCCTCGACCACGAAGCCCGTTGCAGCCGTGCCAAAGTCCACGCCAGAAACGCGGAGCCAAGATTCCTTGCTCGAAAGCGGGAGCAACACATGTTCGGCCTTCTTGCCCTGCACAAAGTTGGAACGGCTGCGCACACCCTTCTGCTTGGAACTCGTGAGAGCCGGATACCAATCGTACGGGTCAAAGTTTTCAATCTGTTCCGGACCTTCGTTGGTGCAAACTACTTGCTTGATGGTACCGTCAGCATTGTAGAACATTTCGTCTACGGAAACACTGCGGTGGTAGCCTTCGTTCGGGTTGGCGCGACCGTCATCCGCCGGGATGACTTCCAAGCCGTTGTGGCCCTTCGCGATACGGCGGTCATGATAAACAACGTAAGAATGGCCCTTGAACTCGGCAATACCATGATGGTTGTTGTTGCCGTTGATGCTCCTGCCGTTCATGCTCGGGTCACCAAGAATAGTGCCCTTCCAAGTGTAGGGACCCATTACGTTGTTAGATGTGCCATAGTCAATCGTCGGAGCGCCCTGCTGCCAACCGGTACTATACGAGAAGTAGTATGTACCCTTGTGCTTATGGATGTAAGATGCTTCGAGCATCTTGCGGGTCGGCAAGTTGTTCACCTTCACGTGAGAGCCATTGCCCACCGGAGCGTTCTTGGCATCGTTCAATTTCACAATGTCGAAGTTGTCTGTATTCGGGCGGCTGTTGCTTTCGCCACCGCCCCACGTCACGTAGGTCGTGCCGTCATCATCGATAAAGATACCCGGGTCAAAGCACCAAGAAACGCCATCGCAGCCGATAATACCGCTACCGCCAACAAGCTTGCTCTTGCCATTGCCCACAGCGTTTTCCCACGGGCCGTCAATGCCGGGAGCCTTGATATAACCGATACCGCCGCCACCGCCATCCGGGAACACGATATAGAACGTGCCATCGTGAACTGCGATACCAGACGCCCAAATAGCGCCGATACCGTTCACCTTGCGGGCATCGTAAATGATGCCGAAGTCGGTCCAGTTCTGCATATCCTTGCTACGGAAACCATAAAGAGCAAAAATCTCGTATGATCCGGAATTGTACGGAGCCGGGTCATCGGAGTCCGTGATGATGTAGAAATATTCATCATCAGCTGCGGCACCGGGGTCCGCCAAATAATGGTAAGTGGAAATCGGGTTATCTGCAAACGCGCCTACTCCAAAGCCCGCAAGCATTCCAAACATCGTTATGTTCTTAAGTAGTTTCATGAACACTCCTTAGGATCGACCATACACCAGTCCATCTCTGTTCTTTAAAACTATTTCCAAAAACACCAAACAACCTCAAAGCCGCCAAAGGATTTATGGATAAAAAGTCAATGAGGCGTGAGGTCGCGGCAAAGCCGCTTTGAGGTGTGAGCGGTGAGCTATGAGGTATGAGCGATGTGGTTGTGCTGACTATAAGCGAAAAAGGGCTTCTCGTTCGAGAAGCCCTGATTGGATGGATGTTTGTTTAAAACTAGCGGGTCACGCGGACCTTTGCAATCATGCCGGTCGTGCGGTTGCGAATCATGCACATTCCCTGCGTCTTGCGGACCTGAGCATTTTCACGCCAAAGCTTCTTGGCTTCGTTCATGTTGCGGGCGGTAAAGCTTGCCACCTTCTTGCCCGTCAAATCGAACACGTCGAATGTCGTAGTGGAATTTGCGTTCATGCGGAAAGACTGACGGATTCCCGATTGGTCGTCTGGGTCTTTGGCATCCTTACCTGTAGCAAACTGGATGTAGTCGATGTCCATCCAGTCGCCGGTCACGGTGAAGCGGAGGACGTGCTTCCCCTCAGTGAGTTTTACGTTCGCTTTCACCTTGCCGTAATCGTCATAGTTGTCATCGCCCTCGTTCTTCGGCACCGCAATTTCTTCGGTAATATCTTCGCCGTCCATCGAAAGCTTGAAGGCCCCACTCGTACTACCAGAAGCTACAGCAGCAAACATCGTATAGTCGCCGGCTTCCTTCACATTCACTGTGTATTCGAGCCATTCGCCAGTGCGGTTGTAGCCCACGACATAACCCGTAGCCTTCTTGTAGATATCGACACCGGTGCCTTCACGATAGCTCTTGCCGTCATTGCTTTCGGCGCCGTGGTCATCGGTATCATCGTCGGAATAAGAATCGTTGCCTGCACCGTAACCCGGTTCATCGAAGTTTTCCATTTCAATCTTGCCCGGAATCGCCCAAGCCTTGCCGCCAAACGGAGTCTGCGGTTCCGGTTCACGCTTCGTGCCCTGGAATTCCCATTCCAAAATTCCCATCGTAGAGTCCTTGGAACCCTTGAACACAAAGAAAAGCTGTTCGACAACGCCGGTTAGGCCCGTCAAAGCGCAATCGTTATCAGCAAAGGTCGTGTTGTTGCTAGTCTTTGCAATCTCGCAAGTACCGGCAAGCGTACCCGTTGCACTCCCCTTACGAATTTCAATCTTGTTGCCATCGGCCACGCTTGCAGCCTTGATGCGGAGATTCTCGGCACCTTTACCGAAATCCACGCCAGAAACGCGGATCCACGATTCGCTACGGCTCGTGAGCGGCAAAAGCACATGCTTCACCGGCTGACCCTTCGTCCAGTCGGTACGGCTACGGATGTTCATCTGTTTAGAACTCGTCGTCGCTATATATGTTTTGTACGGGTCAAAGTTCTTGATTTGCTTCGGGCCTTCACGAGTGAAGGTCAGCTTGTTCATCTTGTCGCCATTCCAGGTGAGTTCGTCGATGGACACGCTTCTGTGGTTTTCGTAGTTCGGATTTTCAGAACGCACGCCGGCCTGAGTCGTTGCAGCCGGATGGTTATCAGAAGTCACCAAACGACGGTCGTGATAGACCGCATACCACTTGTCCTTGAACGGAGCAAAGCCCTGGTGGTTGTTACCGCCTTCGCCATGAGCATCAGGCACAGAACCAATTCCCGGAATAACCGTACCCACAAAGGTATAAGGACCCCAAATATTGTCAGACATGCCATAGTCAATAATCTGGCTACGGTTGTTGAAGCTCAAGTAATAAGTTCCGTTACGCTTGTGCAAGTAAGGAGCTTCGAAGGAATTCGGCAAAGAAACCTTCTTCAGAGAATTCTTGTCGAAAGTTATCTTGCCATTGCTCTCGGTAAACTTGATAATATCGAAGTTGTTGCCATACGGGCGGCTATTGCTTTCGCCACCACCGAAAATCACGTAACCCGTACCATCGTCGTCGATCAAAATGCCCGGATCAAAGCAGTGGGCAATGCCGTCGCAGCTACCGATAAGGCTGCCGCCACCCGCAATTCGATTGACTCCATGAGTTTCCTTGACAGGGTCGGTATAAGGGCCGTCAATGCTCGGTGCGGTAATCATGCCCACGCCGCTCGCGCCATCAGGATAAACGATATAGACCTTGCCATCCTTGACCGCAATGCCCGAAGCCCAAGTGTTGCTCGGATAGTTGCCAAATTCACGCTTGGAACGGAAAATCATGCCGTGGTCGGTCCAGTTTTTCATGTCTTCAGAAGTGAAGGCGTAAAGGCCGACAATGTCGTAATTCCAGTTCGTCTGGTTGTTGTAGTCATCGACGTCGGTCAAGATGTAAAACGTATCACCATCAGAAGCCGCCGATGGGTCCGCCAGATAATGGTAACTAGAGATAGGGTTATCTGCAAGCGCGTTCACACCAAAACCCGCAAGCAAACCAAGCATCGCAATGCCCTTTAGCTTTTTCATACACACTCCTTCGGACTGACCCCATACTGCCAATCCTTTTTTATAAATCTACCTCCTAGCATCAAAAAAAGACCTACAAAAAATTGCAGGTCTCATTGATAAAATGTCCATAATGGATAAAACTAATCTTCTTTCTTAGCTTTTTCCTTTTTCACTATCGGAGCGTAAGGGTCAAAGATGCCATAACCAAACACTTCGATATCGTCAATCCAGACTTCCGTGCCCATTTGGCCAAAGATGCCGATTTTCGTTACTTGATGCTTGACTGCGTCCCAACCGACGTTTCCGCCATTGCTATCTGCAGTATCCAACTGTGAAGGAATTACAGTGTAGCGCGTCCAAGCGGTATCTACGTTATAGTGACCCCAAGCCTTGATATTTTCAGCACTCGTCACGGAATCGTCATTGACAAGCACATCGAACGCAAACGAGACTCTCGACTTTTCGGAACTGCGTACCCAGAACGTGATGGAATCAAGGTCGCTCATATCCACAAAGCCGCCGAGTTCACGACCGATGAGAGCCCAGTCCCATTCCGCCGCAGAATCGCGCTTGCAGATAAAGTGTGCAGCCATGCCTTCACGTCCAAGCCCAGCAGAATCAACTTTCAGCTTGACTTCGGCATTCTTAGACGCTGTAGGAATCCAAGAAGCGGCACCATTTTCAAAGTCTTCGAATACAAATTCCTTTTTAACGTATGCGGAATCGCCAAGATAAAGGTCATTGGACTCACCGCCGACTTCCGTCTCAATCTTGCCATAGACCGTGACCGAATCTTCGGCAGTATCATTGACAAACGCGACAATCTCGACATTACCGTTCGGCAGCGATTCAAATTCAAAGTAGCCTGTAGAATCCATCTGGACCTGGTAGTCAAGTCCCTGCACAGAAACAGTAGCCGAGCTGCGGACCAACTGCGGAAGGCCAACGCGACCGGAGACCTTGGTCGGTTCCGAAACTTCGACCGTCAGGGAATCATCCCCTTCGGCTTCGGCGTTATAGGTGAACTTTACAAAGCCCTTCAAGGAATCATTGCGGGCTTCAATCACGTAAGAACCCGAAGGTACATCACGCAAAATAACTCGGCCCTTTTCGTCCGTTTCAAAACTCAACTGGTACAGGGAGTCCGATCCCAATTCGGAAGCACCGGGCAAATAAGATTCAGGACGGACAACAATTTCCATACGTGCAACAGGCGTACCATCGGACAATTGAGAAAGCACCGCGAAGGAATTCTCCGTTTCCATCGACGATCCAGCGGTTTGACCGCTATCGCAGGCGACATAGCAGAAGGCCAATGCCGCCAAACTATATGTCCACGCCTGTTTAATCATTTTTTGTCTCCTGCACCTTCCCCCACTATTATAGAATTTTCTGTAGCCCCTCCTTTACGGGCCACCGGGTAAAATGCCATAGAAAGCTGCATAACGCGATCGGGATTCTTGGCTCCGTCCACTCTTTTCTGGACTAAGCGGCGGAATTCCCTCAGCATGTCACCGAGATCTTCGAAGCAGGACTGATCCACAGAAAGGGTCAGTGTGGAAATATTGCGTTCATTGACGGGGATGTTTTCAAGAGCGTCGCTCGCAAGCTTCAAGACCTGACGCTGGAAATTGCGCACAGCCTTGGCCTTTTCGGGACCCCCGACGGTCAAGTGAGCCTCGGTCAACGCAAGCTTACCCGACGCAAGCTTTTTGACGAGACCGACCTCCTTCAAAGTTTCAATGGCTTCGAGAGCCTGCTCCTCGGTAATCGGCGGACAGATATCCTTGGCGATGCGCTTGACGTTCACCACCCCACCGTTCAATTCCAGGTAGGCGCGTACCGCAGGAATCCACCAGTTTTCAAGGAGTTTAAGTTCGGCGGCTTGCAAAGAATGACGCTCCACGTCACGGAGCGAGAGGGCTTTCGCCATCAGTTCTTCGCGCTTGGTCTTATCCTTGCTGACAGCAGCAGAATAGAGGAGGTCGAAGTATTCGGCCTCGCGACCAGCCAGCGCAAGGATTTCCTTAGCCGCAGGTAATGCATGAGCAGGCAGATGCTGCTTTTTTTGCAATACCCGATAGAGATAGCTGGAGTCTAGCCCTAGCTTATCACCCATCATGCGGTAGCTGTAGAAGGGCATCTCGACCTTGCGCCTGTCGTAGAATTCCTTCAAGAAGTCGCGGTAGTC
>Ga0265300_10001586_pt1 | contig 21011 bp, 28 predicted proteins | sample AusTroGonzalo_MG_FD_193482 | JGI IMG/M metagenome (GOLD analysis project Ga0265300, IMG submission 193482) | Bovine rumen microbial communities from tropical cattle in Woodstock, Queensland, Australia - Gonzalo_03 | ecosystem: Host-associated > Mammals > Digestive system > Stomach > Rumen ...
TGATAATGTCTGCGATGGCTGCGATGACCGTTGTCACCTCGTAGGCCTTTACGCCAGTACGGGCGGCAATCTTTTCAGCCAACTCGGAGTTGGTGATCTCGTTGTTAATTACCGCTTCGGCAAAGAAGCTGTGGCTGCCCTGCTGGGCACTCGTCGGGTTGTACTCCCGAACCCTGTACTTGACTTTACTCATTGTCGTATCGTTTTATTGGTTTAACCTATATTTCTTTTTTCAGGAAACCTATACCTTTCTTTGGCAAAAGGTATATGTTTCTTTGGCAAAAGGTATATGTTTTCTACCTCTATATGTCGGGTAATAATGCGTTGGGGGGTTACTCTTATAGGTCGAACAATGTCGGACGCTGATACTCGGCCAACTTCTTTTTGAGATTCCATACTCTCATGCCGAGCAGTCGCAGCAGTTTCAGTTCCTCGTCAGTGCTCACCTTGTAGTCGTTCATCAGTTCGGCACCGACATTAAGACAGCAGGAGCCGACACGATTGCCACGCACATGCGATTCGTCGGGGCTGGCATAGAGTATCAGCCCGCATCGGTTCGGGTTGTGCTCGGTGTAACCCGTAACCACCGACCGCTCGTAATAGATAAATCCCGGCTTGCACTTATAGGTGCCTTCGTAGAGCCAGTTGAACACGCGCTCGCCGATGCTCAGCGGCACGGCATAGTAGAACCGCGACAACTTCGGGTCATCGTGCGTGTGCTTCTTCTTGAAGTCAGCCATGAAGTCCGACCATGTGCGCTTGATTTCTATCTCCACCAGTCGCTTCGTCTTGTTCAGCACAAGTAGGTCGGCCTCGTGGTTCAAGAATCCCCAATCGCAGTTAGGCACCACGATGTTCTGACGGATGTAGTACGGAGCATCGGGATAGCCCGTGATGATGGTCTCTATCTGCTCCAGCGTCAATGTCGTTTCCTTCATCGATCGTTCTTCTTGTTATAATATTCGTCGATATTATCTACCCAAATATGTCCCGTTCCATTGCAATGTGGACAGTTGACTGGTATAAACTGAAATCGAAACTTTTTACCTGTACCATGGCAATGTTTACAAGTTACATATCCTCTCATCTTCTATCAATTTAACGAGGAAAACCTTGCGATGTTCCTCAATGTTCAATGTTCAATGTTCAATTCATGTTCCTAATCGCTCCAGGGTGCGAGGTGAAATCCGTCGTTTATCAGGTGCTGCTCGAAGATGGGCGCTCGCTGCGTCTGGTCGTCATAGTAGATGTTGTAGCGCTCGCCGCCGGCGTCTGAGCAGTCCTCCATGATGATGTAGCCCCGCTTCAGGGCGTTATAGCGGTGGGCTACCTGGCGCTTGGTGTACTTGCACATCACGATACACTTCAGCCGTGTCTGCCGGGGCAGGCCGTAGATCATGCGGCGGGTCGCGCGGCGGATGGTCGCGCGGCGCTCCTCGCTCTTGCGCTGCATATACTTGCGATATTTGGCGGGGCTGCGGCGCTTCATAATGGCAAAGGGGTGCTCGCGCAGGCCCTCGCGTATCTCCTGCCACCGCTTCTTCGTGGCTTGGCGGGCTGCCTCGCAGGGCTGACGGCCGCGCAATGAGTCGTAGTAGCCGTTGCGCTCGCACAGCCGCTTCACGGCGGCCGCCTGTCGGCGCTTGATGCCGCGCAGGCCTTTCTCGCTCTTCACGAGATGCATCTCGCGGGCCAGTCGGTGGAGCGTGGAGTGGGTCATGCCGCTGGCGGCCATCAGTCGCCCGTTCTCTACCTCGGGGAACAGGCGACGGAACCATGCCTCCTGCTCGGCGGTGAGCACTATCGCCCTGACGCGCTGGCAACCCTGCCGCCCCGTCTTCGTCGTAAACTGTCTGTCAACCATCCGCGTGGTCAGCTCGCCTGGGAATGGGTCAATCTTCATCGTCGCTGTTTCTGATTAGTATGGTTCTCTGTTCATCAGGCGCTGCCACCATGTGCGGCGCTTCAGCCGCTCGGTGTAGGCCTTCAGGGCTGTCAGTTCGTTCTGGGCGCGCTCGGCTATGAGCGAGAGCTCGTGAATACGGCCGTCTACGTCGGCTTGCGAGTTAGTCACGTTCCTGGCCAGCACTTTCTGATGGCGGGCCTTTTCGGTGTCGTTCAGAATGGTGAATATCGACTTGTAGATGTCGCATATCACGTCGCGATCTTTCAGTTCGAGCATGGCGCCGAGCGCGATGTTGCGCGCAGTCTCTATGTCGCCTTTCGAGCCTTTCTCTATCAGCGTGGGGTAGAAGTGCTGATAGGTGTCATACAGGCTAAGGCCCAGGCGCTTGCCGAGGGCTTCGTGCTCGAGGCGGAATTTCTTCAGCGGCTCATATACCGCATTATACCATCGCCACAAGTCGACGATGCTATTCATTACATGTATTTGCATAAGTTCTTGGTTTGTTTGATTGGGGTATTAACTTATAATCCGTAACGGGCATGACGACCTCTCCTGTCGTCGGGGCGCCAGCCGCCACAAACTCATCCTGCAGGCGCTGTGATTCTGCGACACCTCCAGGCGAGAACTCCATTGGATGGATTTTCTCGATGGCCTGCTGTAACAAGTCCATGCCTACGGCTGCGGAGCAGGCGGTGTCTGCGATGTGTGTCAGTGTCTTCGTGATGTGTAGCCGTCCCTTGCGCTGCCACTTGGTGTGAGGGTTGCCGCGTAGTGTACGGCAACCCTTCTTCAGTTTTCGCGGGATTCTCATATCTCATAAAATTCCTGTTGGCATTGGCGGATGGCTTTTTCATACTCTAAAGCCCTGGCCTTCACTAAGTTTTCAAGCAGATGATTCCCGTCCTCTATGTCGGGCATCTCCAGCAGCATCTCGGCCAACTGTCCAGCGTCTTGTTTGCTGGCCGATTTCTCTTTCACCTTTTTGTACAGGGCCATAAGATTTTCCTTCATTCTCGTCCATCGCATGATGCTTTCCTTACACCTATGCGCGTGCTGATAATCATTTTCTTTCATAATTCTTTTTGGTTTATTCCTTTGTAATCACCTCTTTACCGTCAATCACCATGTGGAGATGATAGCCTCTCCTATCTACACGTATCTGGTATTTATCGCCGTACTTAACATACGGCTTGATGGTTATCTCGTCGAAGTTAGCATGGAGTAGGTCTTCGAGCTGAAGCGATAGTGATGTAATCTTACGGTGATAGTCTTCGACCGATTCAAGCGGTATGATCTGCGCCTCTATCTGCTTCAGTCTGATATTCTCTTTCTCTAATTGCTCGTTGCGGTTTTTCAGCTTTGACATTTCACTCTGCACCGCAACCGCCTGTTGATAGACGTTAGCGTGATACAACATATCAAAAGGACTCACTCTGCCGGCGGAGGTTATATTCTCGAATATCGCATAGATGGCATTCAGCGTTTTCTTGTCTTTCTGATAGTCATTTCGTCTCTGAATGTTGATAATGTACTGATATGCAAAGGCTGATATTGCAGCCCCCGCTAAAATCATAAAAATGGTTATTGTTTCCATAATTCTTTTTGGTTTAATTTTATTTTTATTACTTATTATACTTTGCAAGGTGTCGGCGCTGGCGGTCGGCCTTGCGCTTCATGTTGCTGCCCGCATACATGCGACCGAAGTCGGCGGGCGATGTACTGAAGTGCGGAATCGCCGACTCCATCTCGTATTGCATATCCCTGAGTGTCATAACGTGTTCAATCTTTCTCTCAGGTTCCACCGATGCGGCAATCATTCCAGCCATTGCCAGCACAGCGTTTCTTCTTAATGTCTGTTTCATTATCTCTTTGAATTTTATTGGTTTAATTTGAGCCACTTTTGGAAGTACCAAAGCTGACCACAACCGCCTCCGATGTCATCCTGACCTGCGGGATTGAATACGCGAAGATGAAAGCCCTCGTCTTCCATACACTTGCGGAAGCCCTCGATGATGTCGAGTTGGCGGTTAATGCTGTTCGCCACCGATTCGTCTTTCTCGCAGATGACCGACAGCGTACACTCCCACACGTCTGGATTGAACAGCGATGCCAGCCTTCGGGCATCATCCGCGCCGTTGTTGTCGGTGTTCACGCAGTAGTTGAAGAACGGCTTGCGACCCGTGAACGCTGCCCATGCGTCGCCCATCGTGGCAATCTGTCGCAGAGTGCAAGTGCTGGTCGGTATCAGCTTCGCCCGTGCCTCGTCGGTGCTCTCGTGAACCGAGAACTGAAGCCCCAGCCGCTTAATCTGCATCGAGAAGCTAATCAGTTCGCCCAGGTGGTAAATCATTCCAGTGGGTGCCGACGTGCTGATGAGTAACTGAGCCGTCGGGTACATGTCAGCCAGTTCGATGATGGCCAACTTCAACTCCTTCCAGTTCAGCATCGGTTCGCCCATCGACATGAACATGATTTGGAACTTCTCGATGTCGCGTGTGCCGCAATCGATGGTTTCCAAACATGTGCGCACCTGCTCCACGATTTCGTTCTTCGTCAGGTTGCGCACAAAGAACTTGCCCGTGCCGCAGAACGTGCAACCCACTGGACAGCCGCTCATCACCGAACAGCATATCACCGTGCGCTTCCTGTACTCGCCATAGCGGTAAAGCACCGCCTCGGCCACTCCTTTCTTCTCGCTGGGCTGGTCGCCCCATTCAAACACGAACTTCTTCACGTTCGTGTCCGTACTCTCAAAAATTCTCTTCTTCATAGTTCCATTCTTTGTTTTGCTTCAAATTCGGCCTGCGACATCATCTGGTTGTCGAGAAAGCCACAGAGGACAATTGCCATATCGTCTTCTGCCTCATGCCAACAACCATCATCTCCACGATAGCGGCAACCCTTCGACACATGAAATACCTCGTTGAAGTGATGAATCCAAATCTTATCGTCGGCAAGGAAACTGCGCAAACCTTCTGGTAGTTTTCGTTTCAGTTCCTCGCAAGCCTCACACACATCATACGGAGGCATCATTTCAGAAGTCATCAGTTTCATGGCGGCGATGGCAAAGTCACTCACAACGCCGCCCGTCAGAATGTCGATTTGTTTTGGATGGCGTCGCATATAGTCGACGAACTGCTCAGATACCCTGTAATTGTATACACAGTTTTTGCGACTTATAGCAGACGGCATCCAGCGCATCGACACAGCCAAATAGCGGTCTATCGGTCGGCAGTTCTCGTCATATCTTGATTGCCAACCGATAATCGCACATAGTAATACTGCTTTGTTCATAAATTATGTTTATCGTTTAATGATTCATACCCTCGTAGCGCTCATATAGATCAAGCGCCATGATGATGGCCTGGATGATGTCGACCTTTGTGCTGGCGCTCTGGTTGGCTTTTACGGGGCGTTTGTTGCCGCGGTTGTCAACTTCGAGGGCTGCGCAGTTGAAGCAGAACGGCCACAGCGGGCTGTTACTGAACGATATAAACGGCACTTGGGCGAACATCGCATTGTATAGGTCTTCCGTTGGGCCATTGAATTCACTATTGAGCTGGCTCACCACTTGCACGTATGCGTCTGGATTCGCTATGCCGAGCGTTGCCTGGAGGTAGGCCTTCAAGATATTGATAGGCACTTTCGATTTATACTTGTCAAAACCAAACAGCATGAACTGACAGCCTTTTTTTATAAGCTCATCCATACGTGTGATGAACAGTTCTGGCTGAAATGTTTTGCCTGGCGAGAGGTGCATCCAGCCTCCTTCTATCCACTGCTCATAGAGCGGATGGAGTGGCGAGGTCTCAAACTCCTCCTCACTGATCCACACGTCGGCATCGGCAAAAAATTCTGTACCTCGCCCTAATGGGTGCTTGCGAGCTGCGAGCCATGCAGGGCCGCTCCAGTCACCGCCGAGCGAGAAGTCAAGACCTGTGAAGATAACCCAACCGTCCTTTGCCGTGCATTGGTCGATGCGCATCTCACGTTGTAGGTGCTTCATCTCTGCACCCGTCACCCACTTCTCTATACGTCCCGACTGCCAGATGTTAAAATCCTTAGTCAGCACTTCTTTCTTCGTTTCTGGTTTCGTGCGGGCATCGCGCAGTCGCTTGCGGTAGTAGTCGGGCTGCACCGTCGTACCGATAGAGCGGTTTACCTTTTTGAATAGCTCTTTATCGTCGAGTTTGTCGAGGTCGTCGGTGATTTCCCACGGATCAAGACGAAGAAGGAATGAGAACCGATGGTCGTCGTCGGTGCGGTGCGGCTCGCCCAGAGGGTAGTCCAGTTCTTTCAGAAGCATCGGCTCCACCACCTGCTCCAATTCGAGTTTATATGGGCCATCCTTCACAAGTCCGGCGGTGGTGGTGTGCAACAGCAGCTTTTCACGGCGCGGGCCAGTCGAGCCCCACATCACCTCGACCAGCGATTGCATGTCGCTCTGGCCGTTGGTGTAGTCAGCCGATCCGTGCTCTTCAGCGTGAACGATATAGGCGTACCAACCATCCTTTCGTTTCGATGCCTTACTGCCAGCCGTCAGCGGTCTCACCTCGCCCTTCATCCTGTAGCCTGGTTGCCACTTCATGCCCTTTTCAGACACGCGGAAGAACTTGCCGCCCATACGATTGAGGCACGTTGGGTCGATGTCGTAGGCGAAGTTCTTCACCGCCTTGAATGCTATCTGCGCCTGCTCAGAAGAGTTTGCGCATATCACCACCTGCGCATTTGCCGGGCCGAGTGATGAAACCTCCGTGAAGTCGATGCTGGCACCGAACTCCGTCTTGCCGCTTTTTCGGGTTTGGAAGATGTCTGCTTCATCAGTCAGTCGCCGCTTGTCCCAAACGTTGCCGTTGTCGCCCCGGTACTCCGTCGGCAGCAGGTCGATGTCGCTCACGTATGGCCGCTCCATGTCGATGTCGGTCAGGAATCCATAGATACCGAACACGCACCACACTTGGTACGGCATCAGTCTGACGTGCTGATTGCCGCGTGGCGTATCGAATTTCAGCCCGCCACGTTGCCATCCGTCCCTGTTCCATATACCCTCGATGGCTCGGAGCGAACGATGCACGCGGTCGGTCGATAGTTCGTAGCTATCCATCAATCGCAACTCGCGCCGTATGCCCAGCAGCTCGTAGAGGTTCGCGTGTGAGCCGTCGTTGCTGATTGCGTCCGTGATGTAGATCATCAGTCGCGGGTCGAACTGGTTCAGGCGGTTGGCATAGTCGGGCAGGTGGGTCGTGATGTCGGTGAGGCATTGCACCTTGGCATCTTGTAGTTTCTTGAAGTCATCCATACACGTTTAGCCTTGAATCGTTCTCAGATATTCTTCAACAGAGTCTTCTGCTTTCTTGTCGCCCTGGCTCTCAGTCTTAACGGCTGCCTTGGCGGCAGTCAGTCCGAGCATCTTGGCATAGGTCTGGCAGATACCTTCAAGTTGAAGTGATAGATTGTAGAGAGGGTGCTGCTTTGTCACCATCTGCCCAGACGATCCAAACTCCTTAATCGAATAGCCGTCATCATCTATCGTTTTGTTAGTTGAATCCAACTTCTCCAACGCCGTTGCGTAGCGGTCAATCACCAACTCCAGCCGCTCTGGAATCTGTCCGTTGTGGTCGGCTTTTACAGCCTTACGAATTTTTTCTCTGTAAGTTTTATATCCTGCCATAGTTATTGTTCTCCTTTCTTTTTACGTCCACGTTTCGAGTGGAATATGATTGGTAACTGCTGACTGCGCTCCCACGGGTCGCGGTAGCGGCTGATGTCAATCTTCCTCACTGGCAATTTGCCGTAGTACGGTTCCTCCTGCCAACGCTCCCACTCATCATCGCAGGGGCGTTTCAGCGGGTGCTTCGGCGTGTGGTCGCTCTTACGGCTCCGGCTGATGCGGGCGTTCAGCGCGTGACGGGTGCCGAGACACACAAGCGTCTCTTGGCTCCCGAACTCTCGCTCATGCTCTGGTATCAGTCCCAGCAGCGGACATTCCTGACAACAGTCAGGCTGTTCAGGGTGTAGTTGGATTTCCTTGAATGGTTTTGCTGGCATAATGAGAATTTATTTTGTTATTCGTGGGGATTCACTATTACTGGGTGTTTCCCTTTTCGCTCGATTGGTATCGTTCCGAGGAGTAGCCCTTGTTAGGTGTGATAGAAAAGTACACCCCCCGGAATGTAGCATATAATGATTAGATTAGGTCAGTGGATTTGGGAATAAAAGGGGTCCGAAAGTAATCAACCCCATATGGGGGGTTAATGGTGAGGGTCGGCACCCTTTTCTTCCTCCTCCTTCGACGCCGCGGCAATGGTTGCCAGGTGGGCCTCGGCCTGCTCGCCGTTGGATGGCTGCCACGAGGGACTGTTGCGCTCGAGGAAGCGGGCGCGGGCGCGGGCTTTGTTCTCGGCCACCTTATCCTTCTTATGGCTTCGCATCTCCTTGTGAACTTTTATATGATGTTCAACACAAAGCAACTCGATGTTGTTTATATCGTAAGCTAAGCGGCGCATGGCTTGCGGGTCGTCGGGGTTAGCCGATTCCACTGGCACCTTGTGATGACAGTCTTTGCCTGCGCGGATAAGTCCTTCACGCTTACACTGCTCGCACAGCCCGCCTGCCCGCCGCCACACGATGCGCTTCACCTCGAGCCACTCCTTAGAGTTGAGCAGGTGCTGATACTCTTTGCTTCTGCTCATAGCTCTGCCTCTTTATCCGCCGCCTCGCGGTCGTAGTCGTCGAACTTGATACGCTGGATTCTTCCGTCACCATCAAGCGAGTCGGGTGTGCGGTGGCCGTGCTTCTTGGTGCGGGTGCCATACTGGATGGCGCGGCCTCGGCAGTCGTACATCGCCTCTCCCTTCATCTCAGCTCGGCTTGCCTCGTCGAGTTCTATCACCGTCTGCGCATCAATCATATTGAGCAGGATGTCGCTCAGATTGTTACATTCAAGATGCGCACCCAACAGTCGGATGCGGCGGTAGATGCCGTGCATGGTTACCTCACACACACGCTCGAGTATCGCGTCGACGTTCTCGGTCATCTGCGGGTCGCCGTCGTTGGTTCGGTCGATGTCGTCCACCATCTTAGGTTTCAGTCCCATCCACGGCTTGTCGATCATCACGGCGCCATAGCCCTTGCGGTTCTTCTGCTGAAGTATCAGCACCACCTGTGCCACATCCAGCCCGTCGGGGTTAGCCAGATTAAACGTCTCGTTCCATGCGGCGTCGGTCTCCATCATCGTCATGATTTTGCGAATCTCGGGACTCATTTCGTGCATGGGTGCCGATGCCTTGCAGAGCACATAGAAGAACATCTGGAATATCTGATACGTGTTCACGCCAAGGGCGTTGCAAATGGCATCCAACAACTTTGCCTGTTGCGGCGATACCTTAGTTTGTAAGAGCTCATAAGGTTCTTTTCTTTTCTTGTTACTCATCGGTCGTCACTTCTAAGTCTAAGTTATTGATCAATGGTTTGACGTGTGGCATCTCGCGGGCCACATCGTCGATGTTAGTGAGAGGTTTCGAGGTTATCAGGCGCAACACCACGTCGGCGATGTCGGCCTTCGGCCCGTCTTCTGGTCGCCACCACTTCTGCACGGGGGTGGTGTCTATCACTGCGCGGTCATAGTGTAGCTGCTCCACCTTCTGTCGCCAGAGGTCGATGCCGTCACGATCGGGATAGAAGATGATGCGGCGGCGCTCGGCTATGAGCGGGGCGAGGCGGTCACGTGTGAGGTTGCTCGCGCCGCAGCAGGCCATCCATACTTGCATGGGGTGGTTGCCGTAGGCGATGGCCATCAGCACGGCGGTCTTCTCACTCTCCACGAGGCAGACAGGCGCGGCGGGGTAGGCCTTCATCAGATGTTCGCCGAACAGGCACTGGCGCTGCTCCTGCTTCTCGGGGTCGTAGATAGACGTGATGCCGTTGCGCTCGAGCAGCGCGTGAAACCAGTCTGTCGGGTAGAGGTACTTCTCCTTGATGCGGTGACCGTCGGTCTTGTACTTCATATAGTGACCCGTTCGCACCTGGCCGTTGGCGTCCACCTGCCAGAATACCGTGAAGTGGTGCTCCACCTTGCGATGGTCGCGGGTCTCCTGCCTCACGGCGGCATGGCCTACATGGTAGTCTCTTAGCACCTGCTCCACCCGCTTACGCTGACAAGCGTCCCACGGCAGCTGGCGGATATAGTTGCACAGCACGTCGCCGCCCGTGTTCTCCCTCGCCTCCATGATGTTGCGGGGGATGATGAGCGTGGGCAGTGGCGGTGGCAGCTGGCGCGGTGGCGGCGGCACGTAGTCCACTGGTATGTTATCAGTCTCGATGCCGTACTTCTTACCAAGGTAGCGGATGGCGTCGATGTATGACATGTGGCGATAGTCTATCAGCCACTGAACCACCCCGCCCTTCTTCTCACATACGAAGCACTTGTAGGTATTGGGGCTCTTGCTGACGCCCTTGGGGCGCACCATGAAGTTTCCGGCGTTGTGGTCGTCGTGGAAGGGGCAGATAGCCGTATAGTTCGTGCCCTTCTTGCGCAGGCCGCCCGGGTTGCCGAGGCCGAAACTGCCTAAGTCTTCACTGATGACCTCTACTATATCAGCCGTGTCGATGATGCGGTCGATGATGTCTTGTGGAATTTTTGCCATTTCGCGGTCGATTAAAAAATAAATCCCAATGAAAGCTATATACGCGTGTGCGCGCGCGTCGCCCGCTTGCACGGATTCCCCTCCCGATTATCCGTATTTATTTATTTATTAATAAATACGGTAATCGGGGAATCAGGGCTATGCGGATGGGAACGCTAATAAAAAGAATCGTTTTCGATAGTTGAAAAGCGGTCATTCTATTGTTTCCCTGGATGGTACTTGCGAGTATTCAGATTCTTTTTGATTACCCCTTGCTGGAGTGCCGTGTTGATGATTGTCTGCATAGCTCTATTACTCGAGTATTTCGTCGTTGCTCTGAGCCATGCTTCAATCTCACATCGTCGTGCGCCCTTACTTGGCCACGGGAAGTTTTCAAAAAGTTTTGAAGCGTCTTTCTCCATTTGATTTTTAAATCTTAAAATTAAAATGCTGGCTCCGAATCGTCAGGCCTGTCAAACGGTAAGTCTTCAGCCTGATCGTTGGGGGCGTTGATGTTCATCTCCTTGTAGTGGTACTTCGGACGTTGAGCAGTTCCAGTCTTGTAAAGTATGCCGTTTTCGATGGCTATATTTATCAAGTCGGTACGGCGGCGGTTACTTGTTACGCCTTGGCTTATCAGTCTGCTATCAATGTCTGTGCGGCTAAGCCCTGCGGAAGTCCAATTCAGTTTGCCGAATCTTTCTCTTGCCTCCCTGATGAATTGCGTTTCCTTGGTTTCGACCGCCCTTGTGCCGTTGTCGTTGATTTCGATAGGCTGGCCCCATCCGCCTGCGCTTGTAACGTATTCGAATAGCCAATCTTCTACATCGTGGCCGCGGGCCTTCACCTGCTTTACTCTGAAGTAGATGTCTGGCAAATCAGAACGTTGTTCGTTTGGCTTCTGGTCGCATTGCTTTATTTTCTGTACTGTGAATATCTCAGACACCTTGCGCTGTGTGATACTACCCAGCACACCGACAAGTTTGTCGACCATCGGGTTTTCGTGCAACACAGCCCACAGACTGGCGTCATAGTAGGTGGCCAGCTTCATACACTTGCGGACAATCGGCTGACATTCTATCTGGTCGTTGTAGTCCTTCACGATGTCGAGCATACCGTCGAGAAATATGTCTGTCGGCTTAATCTCCCACACAGCCCTCAGAATCTTGCGCCATCGCTCGATGGCATCCTCGGTGTCGCGTAGACGGAGAATAAAGAAATGTTTCTTTGCTTCTTCGTTAGACATGCCAGCCATTGAGATCACGCGGTTCTTGAAGGCTACCGTGTCGTCTTTTCCTTGCTCTGTGTCGATGTGGAGCAGGCGATTTGGAATGATTTGCTCTCGAACCTTTCCAGTAGATTCATCCATCACCTTGTGCGGCACCATGCGCCCGATAGTGTTGCCGAAACGTCCGCTCAGCGTTACGGCCTCGAGTTGCGACATCAGGCCTGTCTTGCCGTTGCCTGGCTTTCCAGATATGATGTGTATCTCACCGATGTCGGCGAAAGGTACGCCGTTGCGTTCCATCGTGTAACGCGGCGGACTATATGGCTCGTCGAAGTCAAGCATGTCGGCTGCTATCTCCGTATTAAACCATTGATCGCCTTGCAGGAAGTCGGGAACCTCGGGCAGTGGTGGTAGTGCGTTATTTTCTAATTCTTTCATTCTTTCTCGTTCTGGAATGTGAATCCTTTCGTTTTTGAGTTCGCCTCGAATGTAGAGGATCGTTTGGTCTCATCATCATAGAAGATGGTGTAACGGTCTGAAGAGTGGTCGTCGGTGGCGGTCGGCAGTATGTAGCCGCGTTGCAGCGCCTTATGTCTGATACTCACCTGCTGGCGGGTGTAAGGCATGGCCCTCACGTTCTTGCACCTCGCCGACTTTTCGCCGCTCATGATGCGCAGGCGCTCGTGTCGGTTCATCTTGCTGTGATGCTGACCCTGACGGATGTGGATGGCTCGCAGACCTTCTTTGCTTTTCTCGAGATTGAGACGTTTGACCATATAATAAAGTGTAGGGTAACTGATTCCCATTGCCTTGGCTATCACTGTGTTCTCTGTCGTGGGGAATGTGGCTCTGAGCCATGCTTCCTGCTCGGCGGTGAGTGTGTAAGGGCGGCTGCGTGTGGCGCGGTTCAACTTGCCTGGGAATGGAATCATCTGTATGGCTTCTTTGTTATCTTGGCGACCTCGGCGCTGATTGACCAATCATCGCAGACGTCGCTGTTATTTACTATTTCTCCACTCAATCTACATTTACGAAGCGGCCCCTCGTAGTCGAAGGGTCGCTTATTTGTGCAACTTGCGCAGCATCGCTTGATGTGTACGCCGTTGTCATTGCTGACGATCTCATCCATAAGCATCAGAATGGTAGGTCGTCTTTCTTCTCGGCGCTCTGTGGCGGCTGCGCTGGCGGGAACGGGGCAGCTGCGGGCTGCTCAGTCTGTGGCGCTGGCTGTGGTGCCGCGTCGGCGGCTGTGATACGCTCGAACTTGTACATCCTCGGCTCGTTGAATACCGACGTCTTGCCGTCCTTCGTGTACTCGCGGATGTTCATGCCGAAGCCGATGCGTACTTGCACGCCCTCTTCGAGCTGCGCCATCACGTTGGTGTCGAAGGTCTGAAGCACTACCTTGTCGCTGTAACGCTGATTCGGGTCCTCGAAGTATTCAAAGACGAATGACTGTTGCACCCATTCATTACCTGTGCGCTGGCTTACTCCCTCCTGCTTCGGAAGGACTTTCATAATTCTACCTGTAAATTCCATAATTCTATAATAATGATTAGATTCCACTTACCTGGTGAGCTATCCACTCGCCTATCAGACACATTCCCATGAACCCTGCCACCATAATGGCGCCGAGCTTAATCTCCTTTGCTGGAGCGCGGAAGCCTGTCACCTCCGCGAACTCTCTTAATTCTTTTTTCTTCATGATTGTTTTGTTTTAAGTTAAATTTCATTGTTGCCGCGGCTGGGCTCGAACCAGCAATCTTCTGACGTCCACCCGATTCTCTACTCTAAAGGATTATACGAGTTACAAGATGGCCTATGTTAATGGTTACACATATAGATGGCGCCAGCTGCTCTACCGATTAAGCTACACGACAGTATAAATAAGGGCCACGCTACTGTTCTTCACGTAGCCCTTTATTTAGCCGTTGCGGCGGCCTTGATCGCTCGTTTATTTCACGTCTGCCGTTACTTAGTGAACGACCTTCCCCGCAACTATGTATGTAAGTCTGTCAAATAACACTTCCCCTTACGCATTGTTTGGACACCACCCTAACTCGTTTACCCCTAATGGTGACTCGGGTTCGTAAAGGTTGCAGGTACTAACCCCTGCCGGTTGTGGAAGGTGCGGGAATCGAACCCGCGTCACGCTGTCGAACAGTATCGGACTTACGGCATAACGCTCTGCCTTGCTTTGCTGCTGCCTCGCCTCTCAGCCAACCTCCCATGTATGTGTGTGGTATAGAAAGTCAGCGAACTTCACAGCGGGCTGAGTAATAGATATGTAGAAGAAAGCAATTTCTTTCTGAAAATTTTTCTTGTGAAAACCAGCGAACCTCACGGCGGGCTGGGGAGTTCTTTAAAGATTGTAATTCTAAAGTAAAGTAGACAAATTCTGTCGCCACAGAATGATGGAAACCTAAAAATCGTAATGATATTGTTATAATTTCAATTCCTTAATTTTACCGTTTTCAATCCATTGCTGGATTTCATGCAGCGGATAGAGCCAACCTTGTGCATGATGTTGTCCTTTTTCGTCGGTCCATTCCACGCGGGTGCGGTTGAACATCTGGCCGTGGTCTTTCAAGAATCGAGGTGTAAGTGTTCCCACATGTTCGCACAACTGTTCAGCGGTCACCCATTTTTGTCCGAACGTCAACATCGCCTGCTTAACGGCTACGATTATCTCTGCACTAAGTTTCTTATCCATTGTTTTATTTCTTGCGTGTAACACTTATAGATATACTATTGTAGTCTTTGTTGATAGACCATTCTCCTTTACCCTCGGCTTTCATCCTTGAAGCCATCGCTGCACTGGATTTCAGTTTGCCAGTTTCGAAGAATGAGAATATCCGAGTGGATCTTACCCTCATCTCTAACAGCTCTTTTTCTGTTAAGTGGTCCTGTCTTTCCATTTCTTAATGTTAATTAAATATTTATACGTTTGGTTTGTTATTCGAGCAGGAATCCGTAACTTTGCAACCTGGTATGTAGTAAGTCGGGGTGTTTTAGGCTATTATCTGGTCTTTGTTCGCCCCTCGGACTCTTTAGAACTCGGTGAGGTTTGTTAATTAACCTCGGTGCAAATATAAGAAGAAAATATAATATAATCAAATATTTATATAATATTTTAAGATGTATTAAGATATTTATATAATATTTTAAACTATTATAAGATAAAAATGTAATATGAGTAATTCGAGGAAAGAAAGACTAAATGAATTATATGAATGCCTGAGAAAAAAAGGCATCATCCATACGAAGAAAGACTTGGCTGAATCAATAGACCAGACCCTGCCTGCTATGTATTCCGCATTTAGTGGGAATGAAGATTATCTAACCGATAATCTTTTTAAACGAATTTGCTTTGTCTATCCTGAATTTAACATAGAATATCTTCTAACTGGGAATGGGTCTCTATTGCGTAAGAAAAGTGAAGAGCCACATCATAAGTCAGCAGAGCCTGATTTCATTCAGAATCTATTCGATAAGACAGTTACATTAGCCACACGTTGCGAGTCATTGGAGCAAAAGCTATCCGTGTCGATAGCCGATAATCGCGACTTAAAGGAAAAACTTGCTGAGACTCTTAATCAGGTAGAACGAACAAGTGAACAATTAGCTGCCACACTTAGATACTTTTCTAATCATCAGAGTGTCGAACATCTCAATAAACTGAAAGCAAACGACCCTCTTAGCCCTCCACGCCCAGACGTAAAATAAACCAATGTTTACCTACAATATATCATTAAGTCTGCGAAACATGCGTAAATACACGCATCCGCACAAAACACACATGACCCCAAACGGATCACTTGGGGAAACACGGCGGAAGTGCCGATTTTACGGGGTTCTCCGTAAAATGGAAGGGTTTCGATAGACTTAACAACATAAGCCAAAAAATACAAAATGCGACAATATGCGACATTATTGGACGGAATGTTTTACCACATGTTTTCCAGCAATTAGAATGGGTTGGGAAACAGAATCGAAATCTGAAAGCAAATGAAGATAACGAATGCAATAGTATGGGATCACCGAGGGCGCACGCCCAAAGGAGGCAAAGGTCAGCTGGAGGTGAGAATCACCATCGATAGAAAATCCTACTACATTGGTACCGGTATTAAGGTACATAAGAATGAGCTGCTGGCGGGGCAGATTGTGAATTGCCCAGGCGCCAGAGAGTTGAACGACCGACTTGTGATTATATATAGTAAGGTTCTCGCGTGCGTGAACGACTGCATTGAGCGCGGGACTGCCATCGACACGAAGGAGATACGCGACGCCGTGTGGCGGCTGGTGGAGGAGAACAGCGACGAGCCAACACTGTTGAACTGGATAGACGACCAGCTGCCGAAACTCGACATCAAGGCTGGTACCAGGCGGCATTATGTGTCGCTTCAGAACAAGCTGGAGGCGTATGGGCGACTTAGTAAGTGGAAGGACGTGACGCTGGAGGGCATTGTGGAGTTCGACGCGTGGCTGCACTCGCTGACGAACACGCAAGTGGGCGGGCGACTGGGCGACGGCCTGAGCGACGCGGCCATCTATAACTATCACAAGTGCCTGAAGGCGCTGCTGCGTAGGGCTGAGATGTTCGACAAGATAGAGCGCAACCCTTACGACCGCCTGCGCGGGCAGTTCAAGCGGGGCGAGCGCGAGAACGTGGAATATCTCACTGAGGATGACATGGCCGCCGTGGAGCGGCTGGAACTGCCCATCGGGTCGCTTCAGGACCGATGCCGTGATCTGTTCGTGTTCCAGATGTGGACGGGTCTCGCCTATACGGACGCGCAGAACTTCGACATTGACCAGTATAAGCTGATGGATGGCCGCTGGGTGAACACCGCCGAGCGCGTGAAGACGGGCGTGCCTTACGTGTCTGTGCTCTTGTCGCCTGCCGTGGAAGTGCTGGAGAAGTATAATTGGAAGGTACCGAGGATAGAGAATCATGTCTACAACCGCATCTTGAAGGTGATTGGCATGATGGCGGGCATCAGGACGCCGCTACACTCTCACCTTGCCCGTCACACATTTGCCACGTACATGCTGCGCAACGGCTCGAGAATCGAGAACGTGAGCCGTATGCTGGGGCATAAGAACATCACGCAGACGCAGCACTATGCCAAAGTGATTGCGCAGTCGGTACACGACGACTTTGCAAAGATTGACAAAAAACTAAATAAACGATAAGCTATGAATCATTCCTTAACCATGTCAGCCACTAAGATGCTGGCGCCACTATCAATCTTCCTGCTAACTATTGTATCATTTCTCTTTGCCGGCTGCTCAAAAGATGAAGCCGAGGCGATCGGGCAGCAACAAGACTCCATCCCGCTGAAGGTGACCATCACTTTCGACTTCGGCGATGGCGACGTGCATAACGCATTCACTCGAGCCTCGCTCGCAGATATGTCAATGACTGACCTCTGGCTGTTCGACTACATGGGCGGCGAGCTGAAGCAGACCATCCATCAGACGAGCGGCGAAGCCAATTTCGGGCGGCTATCGCTGTCGCTCGATTACGGCCGTCATTCTTTCTTCTTCGTGGCCAGCCGCGGCGCTAATCCTGCCATCGACACCGCCACCAAGACCATCACCTGGGGAACAGTGCGCGACACATTCCACGCGGCGATAGAGATGGACGTGAAGCCGTCGCAGCCGCTCACCAAGCAGGTGATGCTCTCGCGTGTCGTTGGTCGGCTGAAGGTGTCGGCGACTGACGTTGTGCCTGCCGACGCGGCACGGCTGACGCTCCAGCCATCGGCGTGGTACTACGGTCTGAACTATGAGACTGGCGAGGCGGTGGCCAGCAGCGGCTCGCCAATATCCGTCAATATCCCCGCCAGCTATGTCGGCACGAAAGACCTCAATGCCTCGTTCTACACCATCAGCGGCGCCGATGCCTGGCAGACCGACGTCATGGTGTCGCTAACCGCCACAGACGCCTCTGTGCTGGGCGCTGTGACCATCAACGGCGTACCAATGCAGCGGAATCATATCACGGCGGTCTCGGGCGGTATCGTGGGCGCTGGGCGCACGATCGACGTAGGTTCTGACGACGAATGGGTAGAAGACCCTCCTGTAACATGGTAACACAAAAAAAGGGTGGCCGCTGCCACCCCACAAACTGAAATTCACTAAAAAAATAAACCAAAAAATATTAATTATGATAGACAGTATATAAATGTCGTCGTGAAGCATACCATCTCAGCCCAGAACGTAGCCTGCGGCCAGCGCCTGCCACGCGTCATCAGCACGAAGGCGACGATGTAGGCGGCCCATATCAGCAGTATCTGCCAGTGGCAGCATGCAATGAGTATCTGCGAGCATACGGCGCAGAGAATGGCGCCGCCAGTATGTAGCTTGTAGGTAAAGTCGCTGGTGTCGACGCCCGAGCCGTCTTTCTTATGCAGCAGGGGGCAGATGGCCACGAAGGCGAGCCCCGCGCAACTCAGGAAGCCGAGGAACTCATAATCCTCTGGCGCCTTTTCTATCAGCGTGGGCATTGCGGCAGCGGCTACGAGGCCTATCACGGCCGTCCACAGCCACGCCCCAGCCTGTGGCAGAAAAAACACCGACTGGCTGAGCGAGTTTGGTATGCCACGATTGGCGATACATAATACGACTGTATAAGTCACAAGGATGGTGATTGCGATGATGATAAATATATTCATAGTTTTTTCTTTCTTTCGTTATCAATTAAATCCTGCAATTCCTGTCTGTCTGCTTCGCTAAGTGGCGATGCTGCCTCCTTGTTGTCCCAGGGGAACGGGAGAAGGTCTTTCGGTGTGAAGATTCTTTTCGACCTCATTTCCTTGCCGCCCACTTGCACATTCATTAGCGTGAACGTCTGCCAGCGGATGGCGCTCCACATGTTACGGCTCCGTGCCTGATAGCCCTTTGCGATCTTGACGAGTTCCCAGTATTGCAGCTCGTATAAAAATTCATGTCTCGGTATGCCTATTTCGCCTACGAACAGCTGATATAGGTCGTAGGCGGTCATGCGTTTTTTTCTTTCCCGTCGTCGGCCGTGTCCTCAGATTTGTCGCCTATCATCTTCTTATAGAACTCGGCCCTCAGAGCCACAATCTCCTTGATGGCATTTACCACCTCTTCGGGTGCGGCGTCGTACATCAGATTCTCGTCTTTGATGGGGGCTTCCTTGTCCTCCTTCTGATAGTAGGCGCTGATGGCCGACAGAATGAGATAGACGACATGCTCTGGGTTGCTGTAATCCATCGCGTCGATGCTCAGACCTGTGAAGTTGTGGAAGGCGATTTCGGTGGCTATGCAATAGGCCACCATTACCTGCTTCTTGCAGATGGTGATTTTCTTCTTGTTCATTTTCTTCTGGGATTTAAGTTTAAAAAAAGACCGCCCGCGCAGCCGTGCCAATCGTTGGCGCGTGGTAGATTGCTGCTGGGCGGCCTTGATGGTTGTATTACGCCGCCACGGTGTAGTCGCCGTAGCCGACGGCTTGCATGGTGTACTTACTTGGCTGGTCTACTGGTGAGCTCTGCTCTAACTGAGTAATCAGTATGCTTCCGCTCACGATCGTAGAAGACGCAGTTCGGTTGTTGTCGCCGCCGACGTTGGCAATCTTCCACAAGAATGGAGTGCCTGCCTCATAAAGAGTTTCTAAGTCTGCAAAAGACTTACCGCCAACCTGCGACGTGATGGTTTCGCCACTGCGAACCAGAGCCGTTGATGAAATATCGTAGTTCAGCTCTGTAGGCTCCTGACTGATCCATTCTCCAGACGTGTCTTTCGTCGTCGAGTTCTCAAGCGCAAGCGACACATGCAGAGACAAATTCTGGGCGGCTGCTACTACATCTGAAGGTGCTGTGGTTCCGTCGCTCGACAAGAACAGACGAACCTTTTCGCCCTTCGTGAAACTTCCGATAGGGATTACCTCAGTAGCCTCGCTGCTGCCAACAGGCGACAAAGCACCGGTACCGCTAAACTGAAGCTGTTTCGAGGTCACTGTTCTGTCGTCAAAGGTAAAGTTTACATCCGTCAGATATGCCTGGCCCTTACGCGCCCAAGTTGCCTTCTCGCGGGTCTGGTTGTTGACGGTCGAAGTCTCATCCCACATCAGCGTCATAGGCTGCATGGCCTTGATGGCGGTGAGCATGGCGGCTGTATCAGCCGTGTCGAGAGAATCGACAGAAACACTCCACGACTTGCTGGTAGTCACCGGCATGGATGCCAAACCAACAATATCCTTATGCTTCTGGCTCTCCGTATTGTTAGTAAGTGTAATCGTACATCCTGTACTCATACCAATTACCTTGTATTTAGTGGCGGTTGCGTCATAAATACAGATTCTTACGTTTTTTCCTCTAAGTGTTGCCATATTCGTAATATTTTGATTATTTTACAATGTCGACTCTAAGAGTGTAGGCGCTTCCGTCACTTTTACGACCAACGGTGCCGACGCTATAACGGCAGTCGGCTGGTATGTCGTTCACCTTTTCGGCGAGCGCCTCACGTGTAGGTGCTTCGATTACGGCTGTGCCGTTCTTCAGCAGTTCGTCGACGAAGGCAGGAATCTTGCTCTCGCCGCGTTCAGATGTCTGAGTTGCTTTCGGCTTCATTGTCGTGATAATCTATGTCACACTGATAGCTAACGACGTCCCAATAGCAGGGTTTCGTCCAATCCCACTCAATACCTTTTGTCTGCGGAAATCCATTCTGAAGATACGGAATATCTGAGCCCTGGCCAGCAAGTGCCCGTATGTGATTGTCGACGGCTTTCATTACCTTCATCGCAATGACATCCACCTCATTAGGGCTCTCGGCCCCGATTTCTATTCCGGCATCAACTTGCCACTGACTCGGCATCCATCCGTCGTCTTTCGTCTGCTGAGAAGGCTGTTTTCCGAGGTCTCGGATAACGATATATGGCAGTTGCGTATTGTCCTTTTCGTCGGGGCTAACCTCGAAACATGTAGACTTTACACGGCCGCCGATAATCTCCATCAGTTCAGAGTCTGACGTAATGGCGTTGAATAGTATCAAGTCGAGTTGCAACATTATCTATCAGTTTGACCTGTTTTACATTTTCATTTTTATCATTCCCTCCCCTCTGGGGAACCGTGGGCGATGCAAGGCTGTTGCTATCGCATCGCCGACCGCCCACGGAGGAACTATCCCAGAAGATTGAGAATCGAGAGAGAGTTTAGATGTCGGAGTTGCTGACAGACTCAACGACCTTCAACAGCTTGAATGCCTGAGGCTTGCCGCT
>Ga0265300_10001588_pt1 | contig 21006 bp, 16 predicted proteins | sample AusTroGonzalo_MG_FD_193482 | JGI IMG/M metagenome (GOLD analysis project Ga0265300, IMG submission 193482) | Bovine rumen microbial communities from tropical cattle in Woodstock, Queensland, Australia - Gonzalo_03 | ecosystem: Host-associated > Mammals > Digestive system > Stomach > Rumen ...
CGGCTTTTTTTTCCCCCTAGGGGGGGCTAGATTTACTAGTCTTACTAGATTAACTAGTATATCTCCTTTTAATCGGTTAGCGGTTAGTGGTTAGTGGTTAGCGGTTAGTTTTTTTTTGTTTATCTCTCACTTAATCGTAACTTTGCGCTAGAAGCGCGAAGATACTCTTGTTCGGATAAAGAAATAATTGCGAATTTATTTCGTTTATCTCTCACTTATTCGTATCTTTGCATGAAAATAAAAACTTTTCTTGTATGAAGATACTGTATAGAAATATATTTTACGGCGTTTGCCTGATGGCTGTCTTGTCTTCTTGCGTTTCAGACAAGAAGATGATTTACCTGCAGGGCGCTTCTGAGGCTTACGCTGTTCCCAAGGATCTGGAAGCTAACTTTGCATTGAAGGCTGAACCTGACGATCAGTTGGCTATCTCTGTCACCAGTAAGGATCATGAGCTGTTGCAGCGTTTCAATAATAACACACTGATTGGTGGCGGTAACAATTCTGCAACGGGAACCAATACCGTTAATGTTTCTTCTGGAGTTGCCTATTTCCAGGTGGACAAGAACGGTAACATAGAATTCCCTATCTTCGGTACTGTTAATGTAGGCGGTCTCACCACACGTGAGATTTCATCCATGATTCAGAAACGTATCAAGGATGAGGGCTATATCAACGATGCCGTAGTTAATACCAAGATTATGAGTTTCAAGGTTACCGTGATGGGTGACGTAAAGAATCCCGGCACTCAGACTTATCAGGGTGAGCGCCTGACTATTCTGGAAGCTTTGGGTAAGGCGGGAGACCTGAATAACAGTGCGCATCGTGACCATATTCTGGTGATACGTGAGGAAGGCGGAAAACGTGTGACATACGAGCTGAACCTTTTGGATCAGCAGAGCATCTTCAATTCGCCTGCCTATTATCTGCAACAGAACGATGTAATCTATGTTCAGCCCAACAAGAGCCAGCGTGTAAAGGGAAGCACCAGCTATACATGGCTGACAGTGGGAAGTACTGTTGTGGGTATCGTGGTTTCTGTGGTATCCCTGATTGTTGCACTTAAGAAATGATGACTAGTACGTATGGTAAATAAATCTGCAGAATCACAGGTTAGTTCTCGTCAACGAATGAGAAATAGGGGAAATGAAGAGATATTTTCCCTTCGTGATATTTTGGATATTTTCCTGAATAACTGGAAGTGGTTCCTCCTTTCTGTTATTGTATGTGTGGGTCTTGCCCGCTTGTATCTGGCAAGCAAGTCCTATGTCTATCAGCGTCAGGCTGTGATGTTGGTAAAGGATGATGCCAGTGGCTCTGGTGGCAGACGTTCCAATATCAGTACCGATGCTTTGATGCAGCTGAATGGTGTATTGTCAGGTACCAGTGTTAAGAATGAGGTGTACATTCTGCATTCTTTCCAACTCTCACAGGAGGTGGCAAGGAATCTGCACCTGGATGTGATGTATAATTATAAGGAACGTCTTAAGAATTATTCTTTATATAAAGACCGCCCTGTTACTGTAGATTTCCTGCAACCTTTTTTAGGACCTGTTACCTTTAGTATGGACATCAAAAGTGCGCAGGAGTGTACTATCCATGACGTAAAGATGGGCAAACCGCTCAAGAAATCCTCTTTTACAGGTGATGTACGTATGGGGCAGATGTTGCAGACACCATTCGGAAAGCTTGTTGTAACACCTATGGCTGAGAATCTGAAGGATTTCATTGGCAAAACAATAACCGTAACTCGTATTAGCATTGATGATGCAGCCATTATAATTTTGAATAAATGTACCAGTAGTGAAATCGACAAGGAAAGTACCCTTGTTCGTCTCACATGCAATGATACCAACATCGAGCGTGCTGATGATATCCTGGCTGGACTCTTGGATGCCTACAAGCAGAGTATTATCGAGGACAAGAACCAGATAGCACAAAGCACAGCTGCTTTTATTGACTCCAGAATTCAACTAATCCATCAGGAACTTAGCGAGGTGGAAGGACAGATGGCAGATTTCAAGCAGAACAGTGGTCTGGTGGATATCAAGGCCAACTCAGATGCATTCCTGACTCAAAGCACAACTGCGCGCCAACGTACCATTCAGGCAGAAATGCAATATAGCATGGTGCAGTATCTGGTGGACTATCTGACGGAGAACAGTAAGGGTAACAGCCTTATTCCCACTATGGGTGGCATCAATGATAATGGTATCCAGACACAAATTGCACAGTACAACCAGTTGATGCTGAACCGCAACAGGCTGGCTGAGAATACCAGTGAGTCAAGTCCCACCATCAAGGAAATGGATAGTAACCTGTCTCAGATGCATGCAACCGTGTTAGCTTCTCTAAAGGGCTTCACAAGCAGCCTGAAGCTACAGCTTGATAAGGCTAAGGCAGAAGAGAACGGAATTCTTGGTTCAATTACTACCGTTCCCCAGAAAGAGAAGCAGGTGATAGATATTGCCCGCCAGCAGACAATCAAGGAGACGCTTTATACTTTCCTGCTCAATAAGCGCGAAGAGACGGCTCTGCAGTTGGCTATTACAGAGGCTAATATCCGTATTGTGGAACATCCCTTCGGTAGTGGCGGTCCTGTTGCTCCCCGCACAAAGGTTATTTCCCTTATGGCTCTCTTGTTAGGTCTTGCCATCCCCTTTACGTTCTTCCAGATACGGGAAAGGCTGAATCTGACTGTTCGTGGTCGTAAGGATATAGAAGCCAATACCACTATTCCTATTTTGGGAGAAATACCGCACAGAAAGGATAGTATCAGTGATTCTGAAATCATTGTCTCTGCTCATAATGAAGATGTGATGGGCGAGGCCTTCCGTTTGCTTCGTTTCAATATGTCATTCCTTAATAAGGATGCGCGTATTATCATGTTTACCAGTACTATGCCAGGCGAAGGCAAGACGTTTATCAGCCGTAACTTTGCCGCCACATTAGGTATGGCTGGCAAGAAGGTGGTGTTGGTTGATACTGATATCCGCAAGCGTACCCAGAGTAAGCTATCTCTTAAGGGACGTAGTCAGGGACTTACGTCATATCTTTCCGGTGCTGTTGACGATGTACACTCTTTGGTAGTTCGTCAGGATGATGCCTGTAATCTGGACATGCTTCCTGCAGGTATTACACCTCCTAATCCTGCCGAGCTCTTAATGAGCAACCGTTTGGAGCAGTGTATGGAGGAGCTGAAGAAATACTATGATTATATTGTAGTGGATAATGTTCCTGCCCAGGTTGTAGCCGATGCTGGCATTGTGAACAGAATAGCAGACCTTACCATCTACGTTATTCGTGAGGGTAAGATAGATCGTCGCTATCTGCCGGAATTGGAGCGCTTACACCAAGAAAATAAATTTAATCATCTCTGTGTACTTCTGAATGATTGCCAGAGTCGCAACAAGAAGTATGGCTATGGTTATGGCTACGGTTATGGTTATAGCTATCGCGAAGAGGGTAAGAAGAAGTCGTTCCTATCCAAATATTTTGGCAAGTCTTCCAGAAGAAGGTAATTAGAATTTTTTACCGAAAATAATACTTACAAAGGTAAGGATTAGCACCTTACAGTCGAACATCCATGAGCGGTTCTTCAGATAGTAAAGGTCTAGTTCCAATCTTCTAAGCATCTTTTCCATTGTGTCGGTATATCCGTAGTTTAGTGTTGCGTAACTGGTAACCCCCGGCCTTATCTGGTATAGGAAGGCATATCTGGGGTCATGCTTCATAATCTGGTCTATGTAGAACTTCCTCTCGGGACGGTAGCCTATGAAGGCCATGTCACCCGTAAATACATTCCATAGCTGTGGCAGCTCATCCAGATGGTATGTACGCAGGAAGCCTCCGATTCTTGTGATTCTTGGATCGGTCTTACCGTTGGCATGACTAAGTGCGGGTCCTTCTTTTTCGGCATCTGTCCGCATAGAGCGGAACTTGTAGATGGTGAAGGGGCGTCCAAACCTTCCTATTCTCTCTTGTTTATAGATGGCAGGTCCTCCGTCATCCAGTTTAATTAGGATGTAACACAACAGAAAAAGGGGAGCGAAAATTATAAGGCAGCATCCAGACACAATTAAATCAACTAACCTCTTTGTCTGACGGCCAAAGCCTGTCATACCATCAGCAATGAACTCTTGTGTGTTACCTGATAGCATATCAGAGGAGAGCCCCATGGTACCAAAGTTTCTGATTTTCTCATTGAGGGTTTCTGTAGGTATGTTAGCTTCCCATGCCTCGCGTCCGTATTCTTTTTTCCATTGTTCATGTGCATAAACGGTTTCATGTCTTGCAATGCACCTGTTTATAATAAAGACGCAGCCTCCACATAATACTATGTCTAAGACAAGGGTTACAGTTTTGCCTATCCCATAGTAAAGGCATAATAGGTTAAATATGGTAAAGCCCAGTATAATCATCGCTATGGTTGGTGACACAAACTTTTCTGGCATTCCTGCACGGATAAGTCGGTGCTGCATCTGGTTTTTGTCAGGTATAAGAACACCGCGGTTTTCCAGGATACGGCTTTTCAGCACACGTAAAGTATCCATAACTGGTACAATAGTGATGCCAATGCAAATCATTATGGCTTCTTCTGGTAGACGTTCACCACATTGCCTTGTTAAAGCTATTGTCAAGTAACTGAGAATATACCCCATGATGTAGTTCCCTGAGCTTCCCATGAGTGTCTTTTCCCATCTTTTGTCAAACCTCTTTCTGAAAATAAAGGTCAATGTGACTCCAATGGTAGCAGATGCTATGATTGATGTTGTGGGATGGTTTCCATATATGGCTAACATCAGGAACATCGCAATCAGCAAAGTACCTGTTCCTGTAGTAAACCCGTCGGGGCTATCTAAAATTGAGGGTAATGCTGTAAGATAGATGGCTATGAGTAGTGTTAGCGGCATACCTATCCACATGGATATCGCATGAATGCCAAATAGCCCGTTCAGATTATTAATCCATAGTCCGGATAATGGGAACATGGTAGCGGCAAGAATAAGGGCAATAAACTTGTTATGGGGGCCAGTGCCATGAAAATCGTCTTTGACGCCTATAATATATAGGAATGTACATCCTACTATAATCTGCATGATTCGCATGGTCGAAGGTTCTACCTCTTGCCTTAGTTCCTCCATATTCATGACTTGCGGAAAGGCAAGAGTAATAATCATCGAGATCAGTATAATGGGAAACAGTGAGAGTCCTCCCATTTCCATTCCTGCTATATCCTCTTTGTTCTGTCTGATGCTTGTGCTACCATTAAAGCTTATGATTCTCATTCTCTGCGTTATATACAGACTTAGCAGAAATGAAACAGCAAAGGGTATTATCGGAATCCAGAATAAATCGTTCATTAAATATGAATTATGAATTAGTATGCGTTTTCTTCTCCATGTATAGCATTATAGACCGTCTTCCAGATGATGAAGAGATCAAGGGCGAATGTCCAATGCTCTATGTACCAGATATCTTTCTTGATACGTCCCTCCATTTGCCAAAGTTCCTGTGTCTCTCCACGGAATCCGTTAACTTGAGCATAGCCGGTAATACCGGGCTTCGCAAAATGACGTATCATATAACTGGCTATGAGTTTGCTATATTGCTCTGTGTGTTTTAACATGTGCGGACGCGGTCCTACAATGCTCATATTCCCTATCCATACATTTATGAATTGAGGTAGTTCATCTATGCTGGTACGGCGCATAAATTCTCCTACACGTGTTTTCCGTGGATCGTCTTTTGTTGCTTGTACTTTATCGCTATCTACATTTACCCGCATAGAGCGGAACTTGTAGCAATAGAAATCCTTGCCATTTAGGCCTGAACGTTTCTGCTTGAAGAAGATAGGTCCAGGGGAACTCATCTTGATGAGTATGCCAAAAACCAAATATACAAGAGGGAATACTATTATCAGGAAGATGCTAGAGGCAATGAAGTCGAAGGAGCGCTTAACAATACGATTGCCCAATAATGAGAGTGGCTCGTAGTGCAAGCCAAATACCGGTACGCCATTCATCAGGCTGAACGACATTGTGTGCCGTTGATAATTAAAAGCATCCGGTATATAGTTGTATCGCACCAGGTTATGGGCACATACGTTCATTATTTCATTTATCAGTTCATTCTTCGATGAGGGCAATAGGCAGTATACATTGTGTAGCTGGTGCTCCTCAATGTAGGTAAGTGCTTCTTCCGTTTTTCCCAGATAGTTCTTTCCTGTCACCTTTGTATGAGGTTTGTCGGAGAAGTATCCCATTACTCTGAATCCTGTTGTCGGATCAGATTCCATCTCCTTGTAAAGCTCGCTTGCAATGTTGATATTGCCAATGAATATAACACTCATGGTATTGTGCCCATGACGCCGGTACCATTTGATGTATTGTCTCAGAGCCCAGCGGTAAATGCAGATAAAAACGGTGATAAAGCCGTAGAAGGGTAGCATGAAGTCCCATGTCAACAGTGGCCATCGGAATACCCACATCACCATTAAGCTAAGCACAATAAAAAGCGATGTGCTTTGCAGCATGCTTCGCAGTAATTGATCACCTCGCACAAATCGGTCGTTAATGCGATAGTGGCTCTGACGCTCGCATAGCACGTACACCAGTGTCATAAGCATCATTAAACGTTTGTAGTGTGGGGTTGTGACGTTACCCAAACTCTGATAGTAGAATGACATTGTCAGCAGTGCTGCGTTCAGTACGAACAACTCACCTGCCAATATCATCCAGCGTATAGTGTTGTCAGAAGTCTTGTTGTCTTTTACCATCTCTTATATTTACTATTTGACGATTTACTATTTGCGATTTTGTTTGGGCCGCTTTTCGTTATTTCGATGTTATTTTGCGAACCATTCTTCACTCTTCACTCTTCACTTTTCATAGGTATCCATTGCAGAGCCTCCAAATGTATTGTGATATTCGGTAGTATGGATGCCAGAATACTTCGCGCGGGTACTGGCCGATGAGACGCCAGCTCCATCTGGTGCCCCATGTCAGTCGTTCCCATCTGCTCATTTCTGCCCAGTTGCCAACACGGTCGTCAGCATGCCCGAAGTTGCCTGCTCGCATTACCTCTCGTAAAAGGAATTGGCCACGTTTCTCGTCTGGTTCAGTCAGCATCTGTTCGGCGGGCATACAGAATACTTCACCCAGCACCCACATCAGTGCTTGGCAGAAGTCCATTAGTCCCACTTCACGGATAACAGGTATCACCTTCTGCCTTAGCTTTTCTCCTTCTGTGGTGGTTAGAAGCTGACTCAGATAATAGTAGTCCATCAGCTGTCTGAGTCCGATGCCTTCGTAGAATAGGTGACGATAGATATGACTCAGTTGGAAAACCAGGTTCATCTCGTCGTTAGGTATGTTTATGACTCCCTCATCGGGCAACTCTACTTGTTTGGGACGCGCAAGTTGCTCTCTGAAGTAATGTTGCATCTTGTTGTTCTTGAAAGGGTCGTAAAGGAAACTGGGCAGGAAATGGATCTCAATAGGGGTGTCTTTCCTGACAGGGAAATCCATCTCTATTCGTGTGACTTCCAAATTTGGGAAGTGGCTGCGGACGTAATTGGCAATCTTCTTTCTGTCACCGTCAAGCCAAATGTCTATGTCTCCAGGGATGCGTAGCATTGGGTTGGGGTAGAGCAGGGCATTACCCTGTCCTTTTAGGATAACATTCCTATAACCCAGTTTCTCCCATCGTTGGCTAACCCAAATGGTGTCATGGTTAAGGCGCTTGTTGTCGCATATAATTTTCTGAACTGTAGCATGCCAGTTGATGAGCAATTGGTGTGGTGGTTTCTGCTCGACGGAAAGCTTGTTCAGCCCTTCGTAAAGAACACCGACAAGTGTCTGCCGTTTAGCTTCTTCAAACAATTCATGCCACTCCTCATCAGAAGGTGTATGGCTGAATGTCTCCTGTCTGCCTATAGCTATGCGTATGAGTTCAAAGAACAACATTTTAACTCCCTAACCTTTAACTTTTCAACCTTTCAACTCTTTCCCTATATAATAGAGGAACTTAGCATTCCCTATGATGTAGCGTCGCCACATGCGTCTGGGTTCCATAAGCAGACGGTAGAGCCACTCCATAGAATGTTTCTGCCACCATGTCGGAGCCCGTTTTACGGTACCTGCGTAGAAGTCGAATACCGCACCTATGGTTCCGCAATGGCAGTGTATGTTTAGTTCGTTCCAATGTTTGTAAGTCCACTTTTCCTGTTTGGGTGCTGTCATACCTATCCACAGTAGGTCTGGGTCGGCGCTATTGATGGCTTGTATCATCGCTTGGTTATCCTCGTCTGTGAACTCTGGCTTGTAGGGTGGGGAGTAGGTCACAACTTCCAGATTGGGATAGTCAATAGCGGCCCGTTCCTGAATCAAAGACAGCACCTTTTCGCTTGAGCCAAGGAACATCACCTTTAACTTTTCACTTTTTTCTTTTAATTTTCCACTTTTTCTTTCGAGTTTATTCATCTCGAAAGAAAAAAGATCCCATCCGGCAATTCTCTCCCTTGGCTGGCTTTTCGCCTTCAGCCAACCGCAAGCTTTTACAATGCTGGCTCCGTCAGGGATAAGATAATCTCCTTTGCTTAAAGCCTCTGCAAAAGCCTTATCTTTTTTTGCAGTGTTATATGAGTGGGCATTGATGGTATTGATGAGTGCCTTCCCCTCAGGGATATCCCTCAACTGTTCCATCGATTCTATTATGGTTAAGTCCTTCAGTTTAAGCATAGGTTTTGTGATTTGCCATCAGTTTAAATATTCCGTGATATATAAACGAATCATAATATCTGAAACACTATAGGTATTGCCATTTACTGAGATGAGTTCTAGTTCTGTCAGTTTTCTGATAGCGGATTGCATAGAACTTGATGAGACCAGTGCATGTCTTTTAATAAAAGCAGCACTTAACACTCGTTCTGCTTTTCCCTCTCTGGCAATAGCATATAATGCATTTTTCTGTTGTTCTGTCAGAGTGCCTAATAGCTTTGAGATATTTTCGCGAGCCTCTTCCAGCATGTTTGCAAACGTCCTGTCGAGAAGCGTCCTGTCGCAAGTTATTCCGGTTCCGCAGTCGATGAATGCTTCATGCATAAGCTTTTGCAAACAATATGTAGTTCCCTCAAATTTTGTATAGTAGAACTTTAGTGCATCAATGTCTATAGATTTTTTATACCTATCCATCCATAATTTGACAAAGTCTGAATAAACATCAATATCCAATGGATTTAGGTTCAATTGGTCAGCACTGTTATAAAATGGTTTTGCAGAAGAGAAAAACATTTCGGAAAGAAGATGCTGCTCACTGCCAGCAAAGATGAAATTCACATTACGCAGATGCTGTATAATACTCCGTAGCATTGCTTCAACTTGTCCTTGTTTGTTGTCGGGATATTTGTTGATGCGCTGAAATTCATCAAAGCATACGATGCAAGGAATATTGCAGTTTTCCAGCCATTCCATAATTTCCTGGATGGTATATTCTGGAGATTGTATTCTGCCCATTTCCAAAGTAAAAGTAGGCAGTCCTGTCATCGGGTCAAACCCAAAAGTGCCCGCAATCGATTTCAGTGCCTGGGTGAGTGACTGCAGCATTTTCTCACTTCTTGACTTTAGTTGGTCGAATACTGTCTTTCCAAAAGTGTACGCAAATTCTCGGATACTGCTGGTATGTAGCAGGTCAATATAGAATGTCTGGTAGTGCTTTGCAATTTCTGGTTGTTTGAATACATGTTTCACCAGTCGTGATTTTCCCATTCGTCTTGGTGACATCAGAACGATGTTACCTTCATTTGTAATGGTACGGATGATACGCTGAGTCTCGGCTTCTCGGTCACAGAAGTAAGGCTCAGGAATGTCGCCTATAATAACGAAAGGGTTTTTAAGAGCATCAGTCATGACGTTTTCTTTTTATTAATCAGGGCAAAATTACAAAAAGAATCTTAATTATGCAAATCAAATTATGCAAATTGAATAATGCAAATCAAATAATACGTTCACATGTTGACCTAACAACTATTCTTTACCCTATCCATACTCATGAGTAAACATAGAGGCAGTCTAGGAATGGGCGGGAGTATGCCATTGCCCTACATCCTTTTTGTTAATACCTTTGGTTTCCATATGAATGTGTGGTTACTGTAGAAACTGTGGTCAATTATTCCTTGATTCTAAATGTATGTTCATTTCTTAGTTCGAGTTTGTTGAGTTCTTTACCGAAAAGTTGTATCCGATATATTAGTAATTTGCGTTTCCATCTCTCACGTAAGTTTTTGGTGCAACTTTTCTCAATCTTTTGCATCTGGATGATTGTATTGTGAACTAATTCTTTGTGTTCGGGATATAACCCTCGTTTCTCAACATCTAGTAAAGCAAAAAGATATGCGGCATATTTTTGAGGGTTTATGGTACCTAATCCAGAAGCTGACATAGTGTAAATAGATAGGTAATCTGGCAAGTTTGCAAGTCTTCCGACAGTCCCTAATTGTAATTCTAAGTCCAAATCCTGTCCTCCCCTTGGAATACGATAACCACCAATACTATCAAAAGCTTCTCGCCTAAACATAAGCGTTGTATGTGCTAACGAAAAGCGACTTTGAAGCAGATGGAACACGATTCCTTCATGGTTGACAGGGAACTTACGGTGCGGATAGAACTTATTCTTATACTTATCATAATGCCATGTACCTACACATGACACATCTTGATGTGTTTCCAAGTATTCGACTTGCCTTTGTAATCTTTCTGGTAACATCATATCATCGTCGTCAAGGCGTGCAATGTATTTGCCTGATGATTTCCCAATTCCGAAATTAAGTGCAGCTCCCAACCCGGAATTTTTAATTCTGTAAACCACAATTCTTTTATCGTTTGAGATAGAACTAACGACTTGCTTTATGGGTATGTTCGATCCATCATCAACGATTATGAATTCAAAGTCAGTATATGTTTGTCGAAGCACGGATTTGATAGCATCCTTTAGCAAATCAGCATTGGGATTGCAACTGGCCATAATTACAGAAACCGACATATCTATGAAATATTATAAACTTTAATGGTACGGTATCCATTTTGGGTGTTGTCGACACAAATGTAGTTGCCATCCAAGCTCCAGCGAGGGTGTAAGTCACAACGCTCATCATTGAAATACCTGAAAGGAGACCATAGTTTGTCTAATAGTTTTAGCTCTTTTTTCCTTGTGTCGAACAAGAAAAGATACTGATATCTTTTCCAGCTGGGATACGTGTCTGTCAAGATCCAATGGCTGTCTTTTGAATAGGATGGATGTCCATCTTCTGTTGGCAGTCCTTCATATAAATGAGTTGTCATTGTTCTAATATTAACCTCCATATAGCCTTTTCGCTTGTTCGTGTCTGTAGCATAAATGAGGAGGGTGTCATTGTCCTTCCAACAATAATGTGACACATGACCATTGTCTAAAATGGTATAGAGTTGCTTAGTGTTTATGTTATACAAAAGCAGTCGTGAGACAAACTCTCCCCCCCTTTTTTGCCATCGGTGGATGAATATGATAGATTGTTCATCAGGCGTGTATGCAACATGATTAATATAATGTTGATAATCATAATAGTCTTTCGGCTCGTAGTCCTTCACTTGTTTCAAAGACACAATCAATTTAGTCTTTCCTGTTGATAGGTCTGACTCCCAAATGCCGTCTTTGTCTTCTGCCATATCATCAACCGAATATGGATAGCCGTATCCCTTCGCAAATAGGTCTAGGCGGTGAAAGTTAAGTGACAGGAAGCGGGTGTAGTCTTTGTTGTAGGAATAAGCAGCTCGTGGGAATAGACCAATTTCCTTTTGCTCTTTGAAATCAAACCAGTGCGTCACGTATGATTTGTTTTCTTCGTTATATCCGTTGAACGAGAGAATATATTTGTCAACCCATTGCATCATGCAGCCTTGTTGCCAGTTCCATGTAGTCGTATGCCCAATGATTTTTGTCTCTTTCGTCGGTATGTGCATGATGCAGATGTCTGCATTATCTTTTGGCTTACTCCCATCTTTTACGCGAAGGAAAGCGATGTATTCATCCGTTGCATTGACAGGTGATTTGTCGTAATAACCAAAATAGCAATGTTGCTCCAGTTCCTTAACTTCAAATGTTTCTTTTGCTTTTATGTCTTTTATATTTGCGTAAACATCTTTTTGGAATAGTGATTTGGCAAACCTGACATAAAGAAGCCCTTGTTTCAACGTAGCGAAAAGGAAGCTGTTGTTCTTTATAAATTGTTTTATGCTCATAAGCTTATGTTATCTTGGATGTTTCCTGATTGTGGTGATAAATGGCCCAATCTCTTTTGCAATGATAAGTTTTACGGCCTTCATGACGCTGTTGTTCTTCCAGATGGCGGTATTTGACATCATATGCATGAGACCGAACTTGCGTAACCTTTGATAAAGGCGGTTCTTAATGTTGGGCTCTTGGGCAAGAAGGCGGGAGAAATAAAGCTGATTATGTGCATACAAGTCTTTTCTAATAGACTCTTTAGGATATAGCATATCATAGACAATTTGATGTGCCATGACGATGTCATCCAATCTCTTGTCACTCATTTGCAATTGGGTGGATGAGCCTTCTGTCTGGATGTAGTTGTAAACTGATTCGTTCAATATGACAATGTTTTTAGCGTGATTCATCAGTTGATACATTAGTATGTAATCCTCGAAATAGCGGAGCCCTTCGATGCTTTCATGTTTGAAGTTCGTAAACAAAGACCTTGAAAAGAGTTTGGAGCATATATTATGTCTTATCTCACCTCTCAAAAGAGCCTTAAGAGCATCATCTGCGTGCTCATTTCCTTTGACGTGTGAAGTCCATGTCTCTTGCCTCCCATCATTGTGTATATAATTGACATTCCCAACAACAATGTCAGCATTGCTTTCTGTCGCTTTCTCATACATGTGTTGCAATGCATATTTGGGAAGTGTGTCATCGCTGTCGCAGAATGTTATATAATCCCCCAACGCTTTACGATAGCCAATCTCTCTTGCCTGCATAGGGCCGACATTGTGATCTAAGTCAATAAGTATGATGTGTCTGTCTTGGCGTGCCTGTTCTTGAATAATGGCTGCAGATTGATCTTGTGAAAAGTCGTTGACAAAGATAATCTCATAATCAGAAAATGTTTGTTCCTTGAAGGAAAAAAAACACTTCTCTAAGAACTTTTCTGCATTATAAACAGGGATGACTATACTGATTTTTGGCATAAATACGGAGTGTTAAAGTTATCACCATTTTCCTACCATCCATTGTAGGTACTTAGTGTCATATATCAATTTGATTAGTAGATACATTACGACAAGCAAGATGACATAAACGGAGAAATAATATGTTGCGCATTTAGCGATTGATTCTGGATTAGGAGAAGGCAGAATGGCTGTTATTGGCCTGTTAACAAGACCATTCCACAAATAAGCCAACAAAGAACCTCTTCCTAAAGTTTCAAGAAAAATATTATTCCCAATTTTCTTTGAAATAAGAAGTACTAATGCCGTTCCTGAAACGACATTGACAATATGTATCAAGAATGATTTGTTGATGCCTATATTCAAATCATGCTGGGGTATATTATAAAAATCTACTATCTGTGAAAAAGCAAACTGACAACTAATACTAATCAAGCCAAACAATGCTACAGGGTACAACCATTTATTCATTTCACGTTGATGTTTCTTGCAAAAACTTCCTAAAAAAAGATACGGAAGCATAAGCATCACGTGCCGGTGGAACCAATAATTGGGAATGATATCCACAACATTGAGGACTATTCCAAATAGATATACAATAGTCAATACATAAAGTTGGCTTCCTATACTCAACCTATTAATAAACCAATAAACCAACTTGGCCCAAAATAAGGTAATTACAAACCATGGTCCACCTGTTATTAACCAATTGTACAAATTGAGTATTGGTTTTTCGTCAATTGATTTGTCAAACAATACTTCCAATCCATAGCCTGATATAATAGTCAAAAGAACAGATGGTATCAAAATGGTTCTGACGTTGTTCCATAAAAACACTTTTAAAGTTCTATTGAAGGAGGAACAATATCCAGTAATAAAGAAAAATGTTTGCATAAAGAAACCCGAATAGAGTTTCACACTTTTCTGTATGAAACTCATGAAAGGATCATCAAATCCTTCCATACGGGTGAAAATAATCATGTGTCCATATAAAAGGCAACATATCAACAATCCCTTAGCTATATCGATATAGGGTATGCGCTGTTTAATTACCGTATCACTCATCTAAAAAAAACTCGAGTTAAAGTTGTTGGAATTCCATTAAAGCTCTACGCAAGGACTGAATGAAGCCTTTCCCATTTTTTATATCGGGCTCCATGTAATTACCTTCTCCCCATTCATTCCAGGATTTAAGTAGTATGATTTTGTTCTTCTTTTCTCGAACGCTGTCCAAAGCCTGCTTGCAATGCTTATAGAATGCTTCGGGCGTGTTGTTAATATATATGATGGCTTTTTCTTTACTTCGTGGTGAATGATCCCATCCTGGAATGATTTCTGGAATGACTAGTTCTTCGTATTCCTCATCGGTGATGAAATTGTGGTAATGTTTTCCGTAATCAACGACAAGCCCAGGTCGTCCCACAAAGAAGCCTTTTACTCTCCCATATAAATAAGCTAACTTGCGCTTTAATCCATTTGCTGTATTTCCAGAAGAAAGAGCATTGTAATATAGTATCCTTTTATAAGTAACGGCGTCAAATCCTTTCTCTAGGTATTTCTTTTTGTCATCAGTGATGGAAATGTTTGCAATCAAATATATATCGTTGAATCCAGCCTCTTTCGTCCATTCCCTCAAATGCTGTATGTATTCACTAGGGATGGAGTCAGCATCAAAGATGTAGAGAAAAGGCTTACCATCAATCTTTAAGTACCTTTTGTCCAGGAACGCCTTGAGCAGGAAGTTGAAATGCATTTTCTCATCCTCTATACCGGGATAAGTTTGCTCCATGAGGAGTACGTCTTTTTGTTTAGCGTCTCTATCCCAGGTTTTGGCGTACCAAGAATGATTTGCCCAGCCAAGACAAAAGGGAAAGTCTGGCTTCCCCGTCTCCAACACTTCATTGAAGACATCTGCCAAGAGTCTTTTTCCATTGCCAAACCAATAATGCCAATAGCAGAATGCTGTCACACCAGCTTCACGTGCCATCTCTGCCTGCTGTTCGCGGATGATAGGAAGCCTAAGATCATAGTATCCCAGTTCTGTTGGAACACGAGGTTGATTATGCCCCTTAAATAAGGGCTTCGCTTTCCCAACATTTGTCCATTCGGTAAAGCCTTTTCCCCACCATTCATCGTTTTCTTTGAAAGGGTGATATTGGGGTAGGTAAAATGCTATTATTTCTGGTTTAGTATTCATCATTTAGCTATATGAAAGAATAATGGTAAGAAATTATTCAAACACAAAGGTACACTTTATATTTTAATTATGCAAATCACATTATGTAAATTACATAATTTCATTTTTTTTCTTGCCCCTAATAACGAAAAAATCAACTTGGAAAATTTTTTATTTAAGTTGATTTTGGGTCAAAAATAAGTTGAATAATGGTTGCAAATAAGCTGCAAAAAGTGAGACGCCGTTTCACTATGAGCAATACGCCGTTTCTCTGGGAGTAAGAAACCTATATACTGGGAGAATTAAGCTTCATACTTATACTTCACTCTTGACATATTTCTTGAGCTTTCCGCTCCACGACTCATCAAATTCTTTATGAGTACTATTTTGAGGAGAAAATAATACAATTATTTCGAGCGTAGTTTTTTTCTAATGTTTAATCACTTTTGCTGGAATGCCTGCTACTATGCTAAAAGGTGGAACATCTTTGGTGACGACACTGTTCGCTGCAATAACAGCGCCATCACCTATAGTAACATTTGGTAGTATTGTTGCTTTGTCGCCAATCCAAACATTTTTGCCGATGTTCACAGGACCTTTGCTGACTACAGTTCGTTTATTTGGTGGTATTGCTAAAGATTTCAGGTCTGTTTCACCATGAGAATTGTCTGTGATTGTCACATATTTCCCTGTTAAGCAAAAATCTCCAATTATTATTCTATTGGAGCATGTGATATGAGAGAATGCCCCGAAAGAACAATGTTTACCAATGTTAATGGTCGGCGTTCCATGCTTGGTCCATGCCGTTAGGTATAAATAATCACTAAAAACGGTATCTTCACCTATTGATATGCATTCAGTACCCTTTAACATTCCAATTTTTCCAAACATAACATGTTTTCCTATATGTTTAAAACTTCTTTCAAGCCATATTGATCGAATTACGTCTATCTTAAGACGGAACCACATGTGCCTCTTGTATGGCCAGAGAATGGAACTCGCTAGTAATATCTTTCTGATTATTGTTTTTATCATATATTGTCAACTTTTTTATTGAACATTTGTTGTTTTCTGTTCATAGATTTGTTTTTGCTATGCTTTTGAATAGTGTCCTAATTTCTGAAGAAATATACGCATCACAGTTCTCATCCAAGGACAATATAAGTGCATTAATGCGTAACAGAAATCATTTGGACGAAGAGCATGTTTCATTTCTGTGCGTGAAACCTGTCTGAGAATCTCCCGGAATTGATTGTAGTATAATGGCTTCCATACTTTGTTTAGTGTTATAGACTCCAGAAATAAATACAACTTTCGTATTTGAATTTCTCTTATAATAGAAACAATTTCCAGGTCATTAGGCCCTATGTCAGCTAATATGTCATCAAGGTTCTTCAACACATCGAATATAAGTGGGACTTTTGTAGACGTACAAATGCTGTCTGGGCGTGTACGGTAATAGTAAGCAGGATATGGCAATTCAATAACTAATGCTTTCTTGGACTTCAATTCTTTTCCAATGAAGTAATTAAACAGTGTATCTTCATTATTGCGTCCTTCTTTAAAAGCAACTTTTTTGCATATGTCTGCTTGATAAAGTTTATTCCATACGGGAATGCTACACGTTTCAGCAATAATCTTTTGTGTAAAATCTTTTCCCTCAATAATGTGTGGGGAATCAAAAGACCATTCTTCTTTGTAGTTCAAAACGTTGCCATTGATGTATTGCAAAATACGGACAGATGTAATTGCAACATTGTCAGCCATAGAGAATCCTTTCATGAGTTCTTCATACATGTGCTCCTCAATGAAGTCATCACTGTCAATGAAACTGATGTATTCCCCTCTCGCAATTTTTAAACCTGCATTACGAGCGGAAGAGAGTCCACCATTTTTTTTGTGGATAACTTGTATTCGTTTTTCTTTTTCTGCCCACTCGTCGCATTTTTGTGGACATGAATCTGGCGAACCATCGTCAACAAGAATAATTTCAAGATTCGAGTACGTTTGCGCAAGAATGGATTCAATACATTCGTCCATGTAATATTCAACTTTGTAGATGGGGACGATAACAGAAATCAAGGGTGGCATATTTTAACAGTCTTAATTCGGATTTTTTCAGAATATTACAGGCTTTGTTCCTGCATAATCTCATAATCATTCGTAAGTTCACTACCTTCTTCGTTAACATAATCCTCATCATAGGCCCCTTCTTCAATGAAGCAGAACGAAAGGAAAAAGATAAAGATGTGTTTGAAGGGAATTTCAACTGTAGAAATGATGATCATCGTAAAGATGAAAGCAACAAGCGGGTATCTCAATTCTTTGTTCAGTTCAATCTTCTTGGCGGTAATATACATCAGGGCAATAAATGTAAAAACTCCCAAAAAGCCAATCTGAATAAACAAATCAATTAGTCCGTTTTGCGTGTTAAGCGCGCCTGTGAAGTAATGTGAAATAATTGTGGAATTTCCATAGCCAAGACCTATCCATGGACTGATAGTGAATGCTTGTTGAATGCTTGCAAAAATTTGAACACGTCCAGTAAGTGTCATGTCCTCATTTAGTATATTAACAAGGAAGTATTGAAAGGATTCATACTGAAGAAGCCATGTGACAGACATAAAGAACCCGATGCCAATTATAATTAGAGAAGCGATGATAGACTTTGGAGAGGAGATAAAAATACGAAATAGATATGGAGAATATAATGCAAGAAACATAAATGTGAGAGAGCCCATGACCATCGTACTACACTGAGTGTGAATGGACACAATTAGCATCATGATAATCAAGGAAAGTAGTATAAATCTATTTCTTCGATAGTCTAAAAATGGATGCAAAAAATAATATAAAGTACATAAATATAAATTATAGTATCCTAAAGAAAACTTGTTGCCCACGAGATATTGAGCTATTGCACCTTCTTCTGCGGGTCTTAAAAGTGCTTCTATATTGGTTGGGATTAAAAAAAGAAAAAGTAATCCGCAAAAAGTTTTTAGAAAAATGCGCAAATCTTCTGTGTTTGAAATTCTCTGAACATACAAAGAGGCGGTTAATAATCCAATGGCCGAATACAAAGTGCCTTTGATTGATGTTACACCCTCAAGTCTGATCTCTTCATTTTGAGAAATATATTTTCCTGCGTATTTATCAATTGTATCAGCATTGTAGTAGATGGAAAATAAAGATATAGCGCAATAGATTAGTAATAGAATGTTGAAAGACCTGAATTCCTTATCAAACATTGTGGTTATGTCTTGACGAACATACCATATAAGATATAGGCTTATGACATTTTTAATCCAGCCATTGATAGTTGGATCAGGTATAATCACAGACGTCGGCGCAAGAAGTAGCCAAAACAACAGAAAGGAGATAAATATAACGGAGCTTTTATTATTCATGGCAATCTATGAAATGTTATTTTTAAGAAATGATAAAGATTGGTTTCGGATTTCTTCCAGAGATTGTTGTACTTTACCAGTATCGTAATCGCATAGAGTAATTTCTTGGATGTCAGTCTCCAATGTCACTATTAGGGAAGAGAGTCCGATACTTTGGAGGAAAGACGGTATGCGGTCGTCTGTTTGTCCTTTTTTCTCAATCAGGCTATAAAAGGGTTTGCCAAGGTTCGCAGAGAAGGCCGTTCCATGAAAAGATGAAGTTGCTATCACTGTGGCATTTTTGATAAGCCATATAATCTCTGGGATGCCAATAGGTTGATTCTTTGTAAAATGGAATACATTGCCCATATAGTCATTTATAGAATTGTTTAGCATAATAACAGGGCAATCATATATTTGCTCAAGTCTGCAGAGTAATTCTTTCATCTTCATTGCAGGATTGAATGTATAGCCAAGAGAATAGCATAATATGTATCTTTCTGGCATAGCATCCTTAAATCGAGCTTTCTCTGCCAACTCTTCCCATTGCTTCCCGTCCAAAAGCAATGTTGGATCTTGGATTAATTCTGCATCTATGTCACACGACTCTTTCAAAAGGATTTGGCCATTCTTCTCTCGCACGGAGATGGCCTTGAATTTTGAAAGGTTTTGACGATATTGTTTCAAGTATTCATTCGGAATCATATTTTGGGCGATGGAAGTAGAAAAGGAAATGCAAGATTTTGAATTGGGAACGAAATCTAACATGAATGTAGTGTCCATATACATTGTTTTCCAATTCCAAAGTTGGTCGCTTCCTGAAATGTATATGTCATAGATGGGAGGATCTTGGTGAATTGATTCGAAAGTTGGGTACTTCTTGGACATCTTCATTGTAGAGAACACGAACTCGTTCATGAGCTTTAGATAACTTTTGGGACGTAATCCAAGAGCAGTTGCAATGCGTCGTTTCAGAGGATCTTTTTGGGGATGCCAGCATCCTTTGCGAATATGCCATTCGTTGGGATATATGTAGTCTATAATCTCACAATCATGCCCCAATGAATTAATGGTTTTGTAGAGCGCATATGTTTGCAATACAGAACCGAAGTTGGGTAGCCTATGGACAGTTAGTATTCCTACTTTCATTTTACAATCTTTTGAGTATCCATGAGAGAGCTTGCATTGGATGCATCACTTTGTTAATTAGTTTCTTTTTTGTAGAAAACCTTTTAAGAATGAGATCAAGGTCTTCTATTGTGGTGCTTTCCTGCATTAAAGCCCTCATTATTTTTCTTGTAGTGGGCTTTCTTTGGGGACATTCTTTCATTTGACCCTCTGCTACTACTTCAAATGGTAATAGTTCTAAAACACACTGACATATTTTCAGCAAATCATGTCCCTTTTCAGAAAAAGCAATTGCTGTGCTTACGCCTTTTTCATCGTTCTGATAATGACTTCCCCATGCATCGCCAATGCGAATGTCTGCAGATGACTGGTCGTACTTGAACCGGCATTTATCATAGCATGCTTTGCCAAGACAGTAATCACCTAGAAACAGTTTGTAGAAAAGATCATGCTGACTCATACGGGAGATAATGTGCGTTCTCCTTTCTTGTATGTCCTTATTGTAGTTGTTATGCCATCTGACAGTATCTATGTGTTTTTTTGAACCTTCCAATCCCATTATCCAAGAATCATGCCAGCCATATTCAAATTTGTTACGCCATGATGCATAAGTAAGTTTTCCAATCTTCTTTTCTTGCATTTCAACATATTTGTTCCACATTAATTTGGAGGGTACCCCATGACAAAAGAAATCAAGAAGGATAAAATTGTCTTCACAATGGAACTTCTGAATATATCTACGAAAAGAATCTATTTGGCAGGGCGTGCCTGTTACCAAATAATTTTGTTTCCGGTCAATAGCCTTAAAACCATCAACAGTATAACTCTGAATGTATTTGCTTCCGATGGAGGGGATTAGTTCATTAATGTTGGATGCAATGTAGTGTTCCGCTTGATTCTTCTCTGGATTATATCTAACTCCGCATACTTTAAATCCCTTTGCAATGGCTAATCGTCCTATCTCAAAGCCCACACCACCAGAAGAGCACTTCATCCGAACTTGAGGATCCTTGCTCCATGCTCCATAGGATGTGATTTGAGGATTCTTAAGAGTAATGTCATCATGAGAGTATGAACATACATCAACACATAATCC
>Ga0265300_10001591_pt1 | contig 20973 bp, 20 predicted proteins | sample AusTroGonzalo_MG_FD_193482 | JGI IMG/M metagenome (GOLD analysis project Ga0265300, IMG submission 193482) | Bovine rumen microbial communities from tropical cattle in Woodstock, Queensland, Australia - Gonzalo_03 | ecosystem: Host-associated > Mammals > Digestive system > Stomach > Rumen ...
GATAGGTATTGCCAGAGCTATGAACTCATAGATGTACCATGCAACATTCACAAGGCCCTTGTCTTCAGGGACCACCACAATATCACCGTCATCGGCAAAATCAGGACCCAGTTTAACCTTAAGTTCACCTGTATTCTCGATATCGAGTGACATGTCGTCGAGGCAACGGTCACATGTTACTATAACCGTACCTGCAACTGAAAAACTGAGATGATATACACCGGATGCCTTGGTAACCTTAAGGTCAACGTTTACCTTGCCGCGCTGTACCTCCTCGCCCTCCACAATACTGAAGAACTCCTGGTCAACGGTCCAACTGTAGGTCGAATTAGCTTCGGTAAGCCCCTTCAGGTCAACGTTATATTTATCCAGTCTTCCCATCAAACAATTTTTTCGGGGCACAAAGATACGATATTATTTTTTGAAAGGAAAAGGATTAAGATTTTTTTTATCTAGGTATCTCTATGCGGAAGGTGGTGCCTTTGCCTATTTCGGAGTGTGCCACGTAAATTTTTCCTTTGTGGTACTCGGTCACAATGCGCTTGGCCAGTGAGAGGCCCAGACCCCAACCGCGTTCCTTGGTGGTGTAACCGGGATCGAACACCGACCGCCATGAGTTCTTGGCTATACCCTTACCGGTATCGGTCACATCAATGGTTACGTAATTCTTGTCCTCAGTGAGTTTAATGGTCAGTTTGCCCTTGCCACTCATGGCGTCAACTGCATTCTTGCAGATATTCTCTATGACCCAGCCGAACAGGGATGCGTTGACCTTTGCATTGACCGGAGGATTGGGGAAGTTGCGGATAAACTTGACCGTTGCGGGAGAGCGGTGCTCCACGTAGTCTATCACGCCGTCAAGCACGCCTACCATATCGGCTTGAACAGGCTCAGGCATAGATCCTATCTTGGAGAAACGCTCGGCCACCATCTGCAGGCGGTTAACATCCTTCTCCATCTCGGCAATGAGTTCGTCATCCTGATACTTGTCCTTGAGCAGTTCGTTCCAGGCCATAAGTGACGATATGGGTGTACCCAACTGATGTGCGGTCTCCTTGGAAAGGCCCACCCACACGCGGTTCTGCTCGGTCTTCTTGAAACTCAGAAGTGCAAATATGGCTATCAGCACGAACAGCATAACCACACCCATCTGAATGTAGGGATAGACGGTAAGGCGGTTCAGCAGAAGCGACTCGTCAAAGCACACCTCATTGTAATGCTCTGTATCCGATTCGTCGTAATAGATCTTGATTGAGTTGCCCAGGCTGCGCATACGCTCCACATAACCGTTCAGATATGCCAGCGTATCAGCCTTGCGGATTTCAATGTTCAGGAAACTCTTGACATCGCCTGTCTCATCGACCACGATTACGGGAATGGTCTTGTTGCCGGACATTACGGCCAGCACCAGACTCAGGTCCGTGTTCTCATCGGCATCACTGAGTGACTGGTATGCCTGTGCAAAAAGCTCCATCTTGGAGTGCTCCTCACGTGACAGGTCCTTGACCAATGACTGTGAGACGAACAGTGACAGGACTGCTATAATTATTGCAACGATTATAAGGATAGTCCTTATACGCTTGAATTCCCTAAATTTCCTCATCTGAAAAATGCCGCTCCTTATTGAAGCGACATTAAATAAACGGATTATCAGCGCTTATATTGTACCGATATCTCAAAGACGGAAAAGACGGCATGCATTGGCCGATGTAACCTGCGCCACCTCATCGGCACTGATTCCGTACACCTGAGCCATCACGGCGGCAGTATTGACTATATATGAGGGTTCGTTACGCTTTCCGCGGAAAGGAACGGGCGAAAGGTAGGGACAGTCGGTCTCAAGCACCACCCTGTCCATGGGAATAATCGGCAGGACCGACGGAAGGGTTGATTTCTTATATGTAAGCACACCGCCTATACCGAACATGAACCCTTTGAACTCCATAAGAGCCCGGGCCTCCTCCGCACTGCCCGAAAAGCAGTGGAATATACCACGCAGACTGCTTTCCCTGTAGTCCGACAAGACCTCATACAGTTGTGTAAACGAGTCACGGGAGTGTATGACAAGTGGCAGGTCGTATCCAAGGGCCCACTCTATCTGCTCGCGGAACGATTCGATCTGGTCACTGAGGCGGGTCTTGTCCCAGTAAAGGTCCAAACCCGTCTCACCTATTCCTATATAACGGTGGGCGCCGCCGGGACGGCAATCCTCATCCAGAATTGCCTTGAGCCCCGAGAGCTGGCTGTGGAAATCATCGGCCAGGTCCTCGGGATGAAGACCTATCATAGGACGACACAGCTCCGGCCATGTATCACATACACGGAGCAGATCATCCAAAGTATCGGGATTGATATTGGGTAGAAGCAGATAACCCAAATCCGCCTGGACCGCTCTGTCTATAACCTGAGGCAGATCCTCACGGAAAGCCTCGTCATAGACGTGGCAGTGAGTGTCAATCAGTTTTCTCACTTGAACGGTAATAGTATATCAGACCGTATTCGCGGCAGGTCTTGAGTTTCTTCTCACCCGTAAGGTCAGAGAAATAGTTCTCGATCGAATTCCATACATCCAGTATAACCTCGTCAATCTGGGGACGCATGAGTGAAACCACCATCAGCGCCTCATCGGTGAGCTGACGCAGTTCGCACTGCTTGTCATAAAGCTCCTTGAACAGTTCATAGTGAACCGCAACCTTGGCGATGGTAGGGTTGTAAATAGGTATTCCGCCCTTATCGGTCCTGTTCTTCTCACCTTTGATGGTGTTTTCGCAGCAACGGATAACGGCTATGTCGCTTGACATGTCGGGCAGTTCGGCCGAATTCTCCGATATGGAGTAGTACTTACGGTCGGCCACCTTCATCTCACCGCGTTTTACACACATGTTGAACACGGTCAGGAAATGCGACACATACATCTTGGCATTCTTGAGCTTGTTCTGATAAGCCTCCGATTTGGAGTAGCTCACCTGATTCTCAAGAGCCTTGTTATATCTTTCGACAGCTTCATTGAACCTGCTGAGTTTCTTCTCGGCTTTGGACAGCAGCTCGGGTGACAGCACAGGTGCATAATAATCACTGTTACGGATCTTGGAGATTGCTGTTTCCAGAGAACGGATTCTGGCTTTGTCGGTGTTGGGTAATCTTCTGTAAGGCATAGTAATCAGGACTTTGAATTAAAGGACTCTGTTTAAAAGGCTGCCCGCATACTCCCTGAGAAGGGCCTTGCTTTCTGCCGGCAGATTTACTGCATCAAGTTTGGTCATCGCTTGGTCAAAAAGCGAACCTATCAGCTTTTCGGAGAGTGCCTTGACACCCACCGCATCATATATGGCGCGCACACCGGCTATCTTTGAATCCGGGTCATTCCCGTCATAGACAGCCCAGCGGTCCAGTTCCCTTTTCTGCCCGGCGTCGGCAAGACGGTAGGCATTTATATAAAGGTATGTTTTCTTGTTGCACAGGATATCGCCTCCTATCTTCTTGCCGAAAACAGCGGGATCGCCATAGACATCCAGCAAATCATCCTGAAGCTGGAATGCCAGACCTATCTTCTCGCCGAATTCATAAAGAAGTGCCGAATCAGAGTCCGATGCACCACCCAGCATGGCACCCATCTGGACGCATGCAGCCAGCAGGACCGATGTCTTAAGGCGTATCATCTCTATATACTCCTCTTCACGGACATCATCACGTGTCTCAAACTCCATGTCATACTGCTGTCCCTCCATGATACCGGTAAAGGTCTCGTTGGCCAGGTCAAGCACCCTCTTAAGGTCCCGGACCGATGCCTCTGCCAGATATCTGTAGGCCAGCACCAGCATTCCGTCACCGGAAAGTATGGCGGTATTGTCATTCCATTTCTTATGGACGGTGGCCTTGCCGCGTCGCATATCGGCCCTGTCCATGAGATCGTCATGCAGAAGAGTGAAATTGTGGAATATCTCCATGCCTGCGGCAGTACTGAACACACTCTCAACATCATCGGCATACATATTATAGGCCATGATGAGGAATGTGGGACGTATGCGCTTGCCTCCAAGCGAAAGGACATATCTTATGGGAGCATACAGATTATCGGGCTGACGTGAATAATCCAGTCCCTGAAGGTAGCTCTCAAAACACTCTTGTATCTGCTTTGCTGATTTCATAGAACGCAAATATAATGCATGCCTGGCGAATAAAAAAGCGAAGAGGCCAAAAATTAGCCTCTTCGCAATATAACTTTTTATCCTAAAATCAGTTAAGACGGAAGTTTACAGGCACGGTGTACTTTACACGTACGGGTTTACCGCGCTGTGAACCCGGCTTCCAGTTAGGCATGGTTGAGATAACTCGGAGAGCCTCCTTGTCAAGTGACGGGTTAACGCTCTTAACAACCTCAGGTTCAACAATTGCACCATCCTTGTTTACGATGAATGTTACAAGTACACGACCCTGGATGTTGTTCTCACGGCAGATTGCGGGATACTTGATGTTCTTACGGAGATACTCCAGAAGAGCTGCAGTACCACCGGGGAACTCAGGCTGGTCCTCAACCACCATGAAGATCTCCTCCTCTTCGGGCTCGGGCTCAACGGTTACGACATCATACTCATCAATGTCAACCCATTCAACGTTATCCTCGGTTGAGGCCATGATATCCTCCTCGATATCGGCATCGTCCTCAACGATCTCAATGATCTCAGCTTTTGTTACGGCTGCTGGTGGAGGCGGAACGGTTTTCTTTTCAGGGAGTGTGATAGGAATCATCTCCTCGTTCAGGGAGACATCCCTTGCAGTGTAGAGCTCTGAGTTGTCCTCTACCTCTCTCTGGGTCCACTCAAGTGCTACGAACATTACGCCGAGTGCAATCACGAATCCAATCAGGAGTGAAGTACCTTTACCCCTTTCAAGGTCAGCGTGTTCAGACTTTTTGATTTCCATAATTATTGATAGTTTAGTTTTTTAGTCACCTTTGTTAACTTCCGGCAAAAATAGTACACTTTTTGTCAATCCGGAAAGCCAAAGGCCTTTTTTGTTATTTTTTAATATTTAAATCAGTTCAAACGGAAGTTTACAGGTACGCTGTACCTTACCCTGACGGCCTTTCCGCGCTGCTTGCCGGGCTTCCAGTTAGGCATGGTTGATATAACCCTGAGTGCCTCCTTGTCAAGAGACGGATTGACAGCCTTCATAACCTGCGGCTCAACTATAGCTCCATCCTTATTGACTATGAATGATACTATAACCTTACCCTGGATATTGTTCTCACGGCATATGGCCGGATACTTTATGTTCTTGCGGAGATACTCCATAAGCGCTGCAGTACCACCGGGGAACTCAGGCTGGTCCTCGACCACCTGGAACGGTTCGTCATCCTCAATCTCAGGCTCCGGCTCCACCACATCAACAGTGTTGATGTCAATCCATTCGCTGTTATCCTCCTCAGATGCGATGATATCTTCGACCAAATCGGCGTCATCATCAATTATCTCGATGATTTCGGCTTGTTTCATAGCTGCGGGAGGAGGCGGAACTGTCTTCTTTTCGGGCATAGTGATGGGGGCCATCTCCTCGACGAGCGAAACATCATGGGCCGCATAGACGTCAGAGTTGTCCTGAACTTCCCTCTGGGTCCACTCAAGACTTACAAACATTACGGCGAGAGCTATTACGAATCCGATCATCAGAGAAGTCTTCTTGTCCTTCTCAAGATCCGCTTTTACAGATTTCTTGGTTTCCATAATTTTCGGTTGTCTAGGTTCTACAATTCTCAACAAGGCTCTCACATTCTTCCTCGTTTCTGTCCTGTAAACGCGCCATTTTGTGCAATACGTCATCTTCCAGGAATAAAAAACCTTACCGAAGGTTAACAAATACTTCGTTATAAATAATGGTATCTTCAATGCGATTTAATAAATTTGTTCCCCGATGAAGAGATATCTCCTGACCATAGCTTTGGCTTCAATCCTGATTGGAGCGGATACTGTCCGGGCACAGAGTCTGGAGAGTTCCTTTGAGTTCCTGCGTCTGCCCGTTTCGGCGCACAACTCATCTCTTGGCGGAAAAACCGTTTCCGTATTCGATCCGGGCACGGCGCTTTTCATTACAAATCCCGCCATTCTATCGGCAAATGACACCCGTCTGCTGGGTCTGAACGCCATGACCTGGTTTTCCGGAACCACCGTGGCCGGCGCCCAGTTCTGCAACAGCTTTGACGAACGCTCACATTATGCATTCAACGCACGGTACGTGAGTTACGGCAAGATGAAGGAGACATCGGCCGACGGAACAGTCACGGGAACATTCTCTGCCAAGGACATTGCCATAGGCGCCACCTGGTCCTATATGCTGACCGACAACCTGAGCGGAGGAGCGACAGGCAACATCATAACCTCACGTTACGGCTCAATGACATCGGTCGCCATCGGGGTTGACCTTGGCCTGTTGTGGCTGAACGATGACAGAAACATAACAGTGGGACTTGCCGCCACCAATCTGGGCGGTCAGATAAAGGCGTTTGAGAACACTTTTCAGAAACTGCCGTTTGACGTCTGCGCCGGATTATCCTGGAGTCCGGAGCACGCCCCGTTGAGATTCACCGTTTCAATGGACAACCTGACCAGATGGAAAGCAACGGATTTCTACTTTGCCGAAGGTGAGAGCAAGGGATTCGGGGAGATACTGAAACGTCACATATCACTTGGAGCCGATTTCAACCTGACCGAGCGTTTCTACGTAGCTTTGGGCTGCAATCTGCGAACCCGCGCCGAGATGGCCGGAAAGGGAAGCAAGGGCTTTACCGGCATGTCCATAGGCACCGGGCTGAGACTGGGCAAGGTCATGTTTGACCTATCTTACGGCAAGTATCAGGTATCGGAGTCATCACTGATCTGTAATTTTGCATTCAACATATGAAAAAGATTATCATAGCTATGGACGGCCATTCGTCGTGCGGTAAGAGCACCATGGCCAAGGCACTTGCAAAAGCCATCGGATACACATACATAGATACCGGCGCCATGTACCGCGCCGTGACGCTGTACGCCATGCGCCGCGGTTTCATCGGCAAGGACGGTATTGATGAGGAGGCTTTGCGCAACGAGATGCCTCAGATTAAGATTTCTTTCGGTCACGAGAACGGCCAGCAGTATACCATCCTGAACGGCGAGAACGTGGAGCGTCAGATACGCGGCATGGAGGTATCGGGCAATGTCAGCCCCATATCGGCCATCGGATTCGTAAGGGAGGCTATGGTAAAACTACAGAGAGAGATGGGCAAAAGCGGTGCCATCATCATGGACGGCCGTGACATAGGAACCACCGTATTCCCCAACGCCCAGCTAAAGATATTCGTAACGGCAAGTGACGAGATCCGAGCAAAACGCCGTTTTGACGAACTGGAGATGAAAGGAGAGCATCCGGTATATGAGGAGGTACTCAAGAACGTACGCGAACGTGACTACATAGATTCACACCGTGCCGTCTCACCCCTGCGTCAAGCCGATGACGCCATAGTGCTTGACAACAGCAACATGACCATCCAGGAGCAGGACAAGTGGCTCATGGAACAGTACCTTAAAGCTGCAGCCGACTGAATCATGAGGGTTGAGATTGACCTTGAGTCCGGATTCTGTTTCGGAGTACTTTCGGCCATAGGCAAGGCTGAGGAGGAATTGCGCAGCAGCGAAGAGCTCTATTGCCTGGGCGACATAGTACACAACGGAATAGAGTGTGAAAGACTCCAGGACATGGGTCTGAGAACCATCAACCACGAACAGTTCAGTTCACTTCAGGGAGCTAAGGTCCTGCTAAGGGCTCACGGCGAGCCTCCATCGACATACCAGACTGCAAAAAAGAACGGAATAACACTGATCGACGCCACCTGCCCTGTGGTGCTCAAACTGCAGCAGCGCATACACCGGCAGTATCAGGAACTGGATCCCAAGACACAGCAGATCATCATATTCGGCCAGAAAGGACATGCCGAGGTACTGGGTCTTGTAGGACAGACCGACGGAACCGCCACGGTCATTGAATCCGCCGATGAAATGGACAGGATTGATTTCAGTAAGGACATATTTCTGTACTCGCAGACAACAAAATCGGCCTCAAGTTACAACCAGCTTATAGAGAAGATAAACGAGCGCGTTCCTGCCGGCCGCAGGTTCATACACAACAACACCGTATGCGGTCAGGTGTCACACCGACGCGAAAACATACGTGAGTTTGCCAGCCGGCATGACGTAATACTGTTTGTATCGGGCCGCAAGAGCTCAAACGGCAAGGTACTGTTTAACGAATGCCTTAACGTAAACCCGCGCTCCTATATGATCGAGAGCCGCCAGGACATTGACTTCGGAACTCTGGAAGGAGCTCAATCAGTCGGTATCTGCGGAGCCACATCCACCCCCAAGTGGCTGATGGAGGAGTGCCGCGAATTCATTTTAGACCATTTCAACGACAAATAATAACCTAATTACTTACCAATTATGAGTTTGAAATACAATGAGATCGGCAAGACCGGCATGAAGGTGGCAAGACTGGCCTTTGGTGCTTCATCACTTGGCGGAGTGTTCCACGACATCAACGAGAAAGAGGCAATCAACGCCGTATTCACCGCAGTTGACAACGGTTTGAACTTTATCGACGTTTCGCCCTACTACGGCCACTACAAAGCCGAGACAGTGCTGGGCAAGGCACTCAAGGATATTCCACGCGACAAGTATTTCCTGTCAACCAAGGTGGGCCGATACGGAAAGGACGGCATCAACACATGGGATTACAGCGCCAAACGTGCTACCGAAAGTGTATACGAGAGTATGGAGCGCCTGAACATTGACCATATTGACCTTATCAACGTACATGACATTGAGTTCCAGGCTGCACTGCCCGGAGGTCTGCAGAAGGTGGTTGATGAAACTCTGCCCGCACTCATTGAGTTGCGAGACAAAGGCATAGTAAGCCACGTAGGCATAACCGACCTTCAGCTTGAGAACCTCAAATGGGTTGTTGACCATGCTCCTGCCGGAACAGTCGAGAGCATCCTGAACTTCTGCCACTTCTGTCTTAACGACGACAAACTGAACGATTATCTGGGTTACTTTGAGCAGAAAGGCATAGGCGTTATCAACGCATCACCACTGGCTATGGGCCTGCTCTCGGAGCGCGGAGTACCCGACTGGCATCCCGCGCCCAAACCTCTGGTCAATGCCTGCGCCAAGGCCGCACAACACTGCAAAGCAAAAGGTACATCAATAGAGAAACTGGCAGTGCAGTACTCCTACAGCAATCCGCGCATAGCAACCACACTGTTCAGTTCAGCCAACCCCAAGAACGTGCTGCGCAACATAGAGGTGGTACAGGAGCCGCTTGACTGGGATCTGGTATTTGAGGTACGTGAAATAATAGGTGATCAGCAGAGGGTTACCTGGTGCAACTCATGATGAAGATCATAGATACCCACTCGCATCTGTGGCTGCGTCAGGACACTGTCGTAAACGGCATGCCCATACGCACGCTTGAGAACGGACGCTCCCTCTTTATGGGCGAGATCCGGCAGATGGTACCCCCGTTCATAATTGACGGACGCAACACCGCCGAGATATTCCTGTCAAACATGGATTACGCGCAGGTGACAGCAGCCGTTGTGGTGCAGGAATTCATCGATGGAATTCAGAATAATTACCTGGCCGATGTCCAAAAGCGTTATCCCGACCGATTCATCGTATGCGGCATGGCCGATTACCGCCAACCCGGATATCTGGAAGATGTCCGCAAACTGATTGCGCAGGGATTCAAAGGTATTGCAATACCCGGACACCGTCTGCAGACCCCGAATGGACGCGTCCTTCTGACCTGCCCCGAGATGATGGAGATGTTCCGTCTGATGGAAAAGAGCGGAGTATTCCTTTCTATAACTCTTGAGGACGGAGCAGTTCAGGTACCGGAAATGGAAGAGGTAATACAGGAATGCCCTGACCTGAAAATCGCGGTCGGACACTTTGGAATGGTTACCGTTCCCGGATGGATGGAACAGATCCGACTGGCCCGTCACAAGAACGTAATGATAGAATCAGGCGGCATAACATGGCTTTTCAACGATGAATTCTATCCATTCAAAGGTGCGGTCAAAGCCATCCGTCAGGCAGCCGATGAGGTTGGCATGGACAAGCTTATGTGGGGCTCGGACTACCCACGCACCATTACCGCCATAACCTACCGCATGTCATACGACTTTATACTTAAAACCGCCGAATTCACCGACGAATCCAAGGAGTTGTTCCTGGGTCTCAACGCAGTGAAATTCTACGGAATAAACACCGAAATTGATTTACCTTACATTAAAAATATGTCAGAATGAGTCAGAACACCAAATCAAAAACCCTTACCGTTGCACTGTCAATGGTAATCTGCCTGTTCTTTCTGTGGGCAATAAGCAACAACCTGCTTTCATCGGTCGTCAAGAAGATGATGACCCTCTTTGACATAGACCAGGCAAAGGCCGAATTCGTAGAGACCTCATACTGGTTCGCTTACTTCCTGTTCCCTATTCCTATCGCCATGTTCATGAAGCGTTTCAGCTACAAGGCAGGCATAGTGCTGGGACTACTTATCGCTGCCGTAGGGGGACTGCTATTCCTGCCTGTGACACGCATGCACAGTTTTCCGCTTTACCTGTGTGCCTTCTTCATCGTGGCCATAGGTATGTGTTTCCTGGAGACTGCAGCCAACCCTTATGTAACCGAGCTTGGTGACCCCGCCACCGCTCCGCGCCGACTCAACCTGGCGCAGGCATTCAACGGACTTGGCGCATTCATCGCCGCCATGTTCCTGAGCAAAATCATACTCGGAACCGGGTCGGAAGCATCGGTGGAAACGGAGATTCATACCTTCCGCATGACATATGCAATCTTTGCGATTGTGCTCATAGTCATAGCGGTTGTATTCATCTTTACCCGTCTGCCCCGCATTCAGGCCGAGGATGATGACAAGGAGGGAACAAAACTCATATCATTCAAGGTATTAAAGCGCAGCCACCTGCGCAACGGCGTCATAGCGCAGTTCTTCTATAACGGCGGCCAGACAGCCGTGAACAGTCTGTTCCTGGTATACTGTATCAACTACGTCGGCATGACCAACAGCCAGGCCACCACATTCTTCGGATTCTATATGCTGTTCTTCCTTCTGGGCCGATGGGTAGGCACTACCCTGATGGTAAAGTTCCGTCCGGAGAATATGCTTGTGGTTTACGGTGTGGCCAACGTGCTGCTCTGCATTTTCGTCTGCATAGTAGGCGGCAAGGCTGCCGTGTTCGCCATGATGGGCATTTCATTCTTCATGTCAATCATGTACCCCACCCAGTTCTCGCTGGCGCTGACAGACCTGAAGGGTGACACCAAGAGCGGATCGGCATTCCTGGTAATGGCAATCGTGGGCAACTCCATTCTGCCCCTCCTGACTGCCTACGTCCAGAAATCGATGGCAAACCCCAGTATCGCATATTTCATTCCTCTGATCTGCTTTGCCATCTGCACATGGTACGGTTGGAAAGGACATAAAGTAATAGACTGATGAGACAGATTAGGATTCCCGCACAGGGAGAGATGCTTGTAGAGCAGACACCCAAACCCACGGCCGGTGCCGGTGAGGTGCTGCTCAAGATTCAATATGTAGGTTTCTGCGGTTCGGACCTGAACACATTCCTGGGCCGCAATCTGATGGCCAAGGAGGCCGTCATTCCCGGACATGAGATAGGTGCGGTCATTGAGAGCGTAGGTACTGATGTTCCAGACCATCTGGTTCCGGGCCTTACAGTAACCGTAAATCCCTACACCAACTGCGGACACTGCGCCGCCTGCCGCTCGGGACACCCCAACGCATGTGAATTCAACGAAACCCTGGGCGTACAGCGTGACGGAGCCATGCGTGACTACATGGTGCTCCCATGGCAGAAAATAATACCCGCAATAGGCATATCACCTCGCGACTGCGCTCTCATCGAACCTATGAGTGTAGGATTTCACGCAATATCCCGCGCCCAGGTTACCGACTCTGACACCGTTCTGGTTTTCGGTTGCGGAATGATTGGCGTAGGAGCGATAGTACGTGCTTCACTGCGCGGTGCCACCGTCATCGCAGTTGATCTGGACAACGAAAAACTGGCATTGGCCCGCCGACTGGGAGCGACCCACACAATCAACTCGAAAGAGGAGGACTTACACCTGAAATTATCCCAATTGACCGATGGATTCGGCCCGACCGTGGTTATCGAAGCCGTAGGCAGCGTGCCCACCTATCAGGCTGCTATTGACGAGGTTGCATTCTCCGGCCGCGTAGTCTGCATAGGTTACTCCAAGAACGACGTAACCTTCCACACTGGCCTATTTGTAAAAAAGGAGATCAACATCCACGGTTCCCGCAACGCCCTACCATCCGACTTCGAGGCCGTAATCCGCTACCTCCAGCGCGGAACCTGCCCCAAGGACGAGCTCATTTCGGCAGTAGTCAAACCTGAAGAAGCTCTCGGTGCAATGCAGAAATGGGTTGAAGCACCAGGAAAAGTCTTCAGGATATTGGTAGGCTTCAATTCTCACTATCCTCCAAATCGAGGGATTTGATTTGAGCGAGCAGGTCGTCGGCTTCTTTCTTGAGTTCCTCGATTTTGGCTTTGATGGTGTCGACGAAACCGTTTCCGGCCTTGCTTGAAGCGTTCATAAAGCCTAGGTTGTTCTCATAGGTCTGGATCTCGCTCTTTTTCTGCTCGTACTGACGCTGTAGTCTTTCACGCGGTGAGCCTACCTCACGGATGCCTCCTCGCTGCGGCTGACGTCCGCGTCCGGTACGAACAACACCGCCGAACGGTTCCATGACAGCCTTGAACTCGGCAGCAATCTTATCCTTGACTTTGAAAGGTACGAATCCAATGCCGTTCCACTCGTCAACAAGCTGCTGGATTGCAGCGATATCATCGTCCGAAAGGTTCTCGGGATTGAAAGCCTTAAGTTTGGTCAGTATCTCCTTCTTGGCAGCCAGGTTGGTATTCTCCTCATGTTTCTTGGATGAGGTATTCTTGTCACGCTGCTCGTAGAAATAATCGCAAGCACCGATGAAACGCTTCCAGATGGTGTTGGTGTACTTTTTCTGTACGGGACCAATCTCACGCCACTGTTTCTGGAGTTCGGCCAGCTTGTCGCCGGTAGCCTTCCAGTCAGTGCTGTCCTTAAGAGATTCGGCCTGCTCGCAGAGAGCGGTCTTCTTTTCAAGGTTGGCGGTCATATCGGTCTTGGCCTGCTTGAAGAACTCACCCTTACGGCTGAAGAATGCATCGCAGGCAGCGCGGAAACGCTCAAATATCTTCTGGTTCTGCTTGGCGGGGGCAAAGCCTATGTCTTTCCACTTCTTCTGCAACGCCAGAACCTCCTGGGTCTTGTCGTTCCAGCTCTGGAAAGTGGTCAACTTGTCAAATTCTATTCCCTCAAGGAGTTCACAGATAACGGTCTTCTGGTCCAGATTCTCCTTCTCCTTATCCTTAAGCTCCTCAAAGTGCTGCTGATGGCGCTTGTTGATTATGGTCGATGCAGTCTTGAAGCGGTTCCAGATCTCCTCACGCGACTCCTTTGATACGGGACCGGTCTCACGATACTCCTGATGCAGTTTCTGGAGTTTGCGGAATGCGGCTACGATATCGGGCTCATCGGCCAGTTTCTCAGCTTCCTCGCAGATGGCTATCTTGGCCTCCATGTTCTTCTTGAAATCATACTCGCGGAACTCATTGTTCAGTTTCTGTATGTCATAGAACTGCTCGGCGTACTGCTGATATGCCTTCCAAAGCTCGTTAGCCTTATCGGCCGGAACCTCCTTTATCTCTTTCCACTCCTGCAGGAGTGCCTTGAATTCGTTGTATGAAGCGCCCTCGGTATTGGCTTTCTCTATGAGAGCCTTGAACTGGTCAAGCAGAGCCAGTTTCTTCTTGTAGTTTTCCTTCTGGACTATCTCAAGAGCCTCCTGAGCGGCGGCTTTCTTCTCCTTGATTATGTTCATGAGCTTACGGAACTGCTCTTCGAGCGGGTCTGCTTCCGGCTTGAACTCCTCGGCTGTACCTCCACCTGCTACATATGCAGCTACCTGCTCCTCCTGAGCGGCACGCTGAAGCTTGTAGAAAGCCTGCTTGAGAGATTCCAGTTCAGGTCTCTTGGCCAATGATATATCACCCACCATCTCCTGAAGCTTTGCTATGATCTCTTCACGTGTGGCCGTAGTTACAGCAACCTCCTTGGTCTCCTCGACCTGCTCCGGAGTAATCTCCTTGTTCAATTCTTCACTCATAAACTTGGTCTTTAATTCCAAAAGATGCAAATAAAAGCAAATCCCTGCAAAAAACCTATTTTTCGCAGAGATTTGTTAAAAAATCTCACCAATCAGTGGATTATAAGGCTAATTACAAGCATATAGATGCCCATGCCCAGAAGGTCATTCGTGATCTGGACAAAAGGACCGGTGGCAATGGCGGGGTCTATGTGGATCTTCTCGAACAGGAGCGGAAGCAGGGTTCCCCACAGTGTTCCTATAAGCACCAGTGCGAACATACTGCCCGGAACGGCGTATGTGACAGGATCACTCCATCCGAAAGCCCACACGTTGTAGCCGAACACCAGCAGCGACAGCACAATGGCATTCAACAGAGCAACGGCGCTCTCCTTGAATACTTGTTTGATTATGTTCGATGTATTGAGTGATCCGTTGGCCAGGCCCTGTACCACAAGAGCCGATGACTGAGTACCCACGTTACCTCCGGTACCACCGATAAGAGGTATGAAGAACAAGAGTGACGTGGCGGCGGCGAAAGCGGTCTCAAAATGCTCCAGGAGCTTGGAGTTCAGGATACCTCCAAGTATGCCGATGAGCAGCCACGGAATACGTGACCACATCTGGCGGAACACGCTGTCGGCGGTCTCGACGTCACCGGTAAGACCTGATGCCATCTGGTAGTCATGCTCCTGTTGGTCACGCAACTCATCGATCACATCATCGACGGTTATCTGACCCTGCAGCCGGCCTATGCTGTCCACTACCGGAACCGATACCAGGTTATACTTTTCAATCAGCTGCACCACATCGTCGATCGGAGTGTCAACCTTGGTACTTATCAGGTCCTCGTCCATCACGTATTTCACCTTTGATACGGACGGGTTGGTAATCATCTTCTTGAGCGGGAACACACCTTTCAGACGGCCGTCGTCATCGACCACATAGACATTGTATATGTCATCCAGGTCCTCGGCCTGCTTGCGCATCTCCTGAAGGCACTCCGGCATGGACATGTTCTCGTTCACGACAACCATCTCGGTGCCCATCAGACCACCGGCGGTATCCTCGTCATACTGCATCAGGTCAACGATATCGCTGGCCTGTTCTATATCACCGATATGTGCAAGCACCTCCTCCTGTTTGTCCTCGTCCAGGTCCTGGATGATATCTACGGCGTCATCGGTATCCATGTTGTCGATGAACTTGGTGGCGATGACATCGGACGGAAGTTCATCGAGCAACCGCTTACGGTTATCCTCATCCATCTCCACAAGCACATCGGCCGCCGTCTCATTGTCCAACTGACGGTATACAAGACGGGCGTCCTCAACGTCAAGCTCATCACACAGCTCGGCGATATCGGCGGGGTGCATCTCATCAAGGATGGCCTTGAGCTGGGCGGCATCCTTGTTCTCAATCACTTCAAGTATGTTATCCAGAAATTCCTTCTCCATTGTTCTGAATATTTCGGCTCTGAAGCGGAGCCAGGTAAACGATCGGTTTTTCTATCTCTACGGTATTCAGGCCTTGCCCTCGACCATAAGCGTCAGTTTTATGAAGTCTTCAACTGACAGTTGCTCCGGACGCTTGTCCAGATACGGACAGTCCGCCGGTAGAGGAGAGTCTTTGTCATAGACCTGTCTGAGGGAGTTCCGCAGCATCTTGCGGCGCATTCCGAACGTGGATTTCACAATCTTGCGGAAAAGCGCCTCGCTACACTCCAGTGAACGGCGGTTGTTACGTTGCAGGCGTATCACACCGCTCTTGACCTTTGGAGGCGGGTCAAAGACGTTTTCATTGACGGTAAAAAGATATTCGGTATCATACCAAAGCTGAATGAACACGCTCAGTATGCCGTAGTCCTTGTTGCCCGGACCCGAGCATATGCGCTGTGCCACCTCACGCTGCAGCATTCCGGTGCAGCAGGGTATGAGTTCCTTGTAGTCCAGCATCTTGAAGAAAATCTGGCTGGATATATTGTACGGATAGTTTCCTGTCAGGACAAACTCACGGCCTTCAAACAGGGTGTTCAGGTCCAGCTGCAGGAAATCGCCCTCAATGACATTAAGTCCGGGGTAGTTCTCATGCAGGTATACGACCGACTCGTTGTCTATCTCGACAACCTTGAGCTCACGGTTTTTCTGACTTAGGAATTGTGTAAGAACCCCTGTACCGGGTCCTATCTCAAGAATCGGAAGGTCGGCACGGACATCAACTGTGCCGGCTATACGCTGAGCGATATCCATATCCCTCAGGAAATGTTGGCCTAGAGCCTTTTTGGGTCTTACTGTCCGCATCAATGTCCATATAGAATATGTTTGGTTATCAACTCGCGAAAATTTGTTATCTTCGCAGACTGAATGCTGACCTCCCGCCGCATTCACGGCAGCAAAGGTAGGCAAAAACATCCAAAGGGTGAACACTTTGTAATGAAAAAGATAACTGCAACCACACTCAAAATAGCCATACCTCTGCTCATATCGGCCGTGGTCCTCTATTTCACATACCGCGACTACGATTTCTCGCAGTTCGGGGCCGATATGCGCAGCATCCGTTGGGGCTGGCTCATAGGCGCGCTCTCGTTCAGCGCACTGGGTCCCCTTTTCCGCGGACTACGCTGGAACCTGCTTCTTGAGCCCATAGGATATGACGTTCCCAAGAAAGATACCATACTGACCGTATTCACCGGCTATGCAGCCAACATCATCATCCCCCGCGTAGGCGAGATATGCCGATGCGGAATGCTTGAGCAGAACGCCAAAGTACCGTTCAGCAAGGGCCTGGGTACGCTGGTTGCCGAGCGTGTGGTCGATGCCGTCCTGCTGGGACTCATCGTCGTGGCCGGAGTGCTGGTGTCTTGGAACGAGTTCACCCTGCTGCTTACCCCTGAGGCCGATGCTGCCGTGCCCGTCATGGAGAGTGTACCACTGCTGCAGAATCCCAAGTTCTGGTTCTGGACAGCAGGAATCATTCTTTTCGTGATTATCTGCTGGTGGGCCTGCGTAAAGTTCCGCCTGTGGGAAAAAGTAAAGAATTTTGTACGCGGATTCTGGGAAGGATTCATGTCCCTCAAACAGATAAAGCGCCTTCCCCTGTTCCTTGCATACTCACTTGGTATCTGGGTGTGCTACTACTTTGAACTTTATCTGGCATTCTACTGCCTGCCGTCAACCGCATCGGTCGGTCCGATAGGCGGTCTGGCTTGTTTTGCCGCCAGCAGCGTGGCGGTCCTGGTGCCCACTCCCAACGGTGCAGGCCCATGGAACCTGGCCATTGTCAAGATGCTGGGCATTTACGGTGCCAAGACCAACGAGGCCCAGATAATGTCGTTCGTGCTCCATTTCTGCCAGACCATGATCTATCTGCTCTGCGGATTCATAGCCTGGATCGCACTCAAAATCATACACCGCGATGGAACATCCCGAAAACAGTGACGAGTACAAAGGACTAACCGTTAACAGCGGAGTTGTCAGCCCCGGTTCGGTCAACCCGTACCTGAAGCGCAAGAGCCGCCCCACACTCTCCGTGCAGGATTACGTGGACGGTATTGTAAAAGGTAACGTGACCGTGCTCAGTCAGGCCGTGACTCTGGTTGAGAGCCTGAAACCCGAACATCAGGCCATTGCCCAGGAGGTAATCGAGAAGTGTCTCCCCTATTCGGGCAATTCCGTACGTATAGGCATAAGCGGCGTACCGGGAGCCGGCAAGAGTACCAGCATAGACGCATTCGGTCTGCACGTTCTCAAGGACGGAGGCAAATTAGCGGTGCTGGCCATCGACCCCAGTTCGGAACGCACAAAAGGAAGCATATTGGGTGACAAGACCCGCATGGAGCGCCTTGCAGTACACCCCAAGGCATTCATACGCCCCAGCCCGTCGGCAGGTTCGCTGGGCGGTGTGGCACGCAAGACCCGTGAGACGATAGTTCTGTGCGAGGCCGCCGGTTTTGACAAGATATTCGTCGAGACCGTAGGCGTAGGCCAGAGCGAGACCGCCGTTCACTCAATGGTCGATTTCTTCCTGCTCATACAGCTGGCCGGAACCGGCGATGAACTGCAGGGCATTAAACGCGGCATAATGGAGATGGCCGACGGCATTATCATCAACAAGGCCGACGGCGACAACGCCCCAAAAGCCGAGATGGCTGCCAACTCATTCCGCAACGCCCTCCATCTGTTCCCGCCATCGGAAAGCGGCTGGACGCCCCAGGTCATGACCTACTCCGGATTCTATGAGTACAGGATCAAGGAAGTGTGGGACATGGTATGGAGTTACATCGACTTCGTAAAGAAAAACGGATACTTCCAGTTCCGTCGCAACGAGCAGGCCAAATACTGGATGTACGAGAGTATAAACGAATCCCTCAAGAACGGTTTCTACAACAATCCTGAGATAGCCTCAAGACTGGCCGAAGCCGAACAGCAGGTATTGGGTGGAGAGCTGACATCTTTCTCAGCCGCCCAGAAACTTATTGATTTCTATTATTCCAACCTCAAATGAAGAAAAAGGTCCTTATTGATCTTACCGTACTGAAGCATATCAACTGCGGACTGGGACAGATTGCCTACAATTACGCCCGATACTGGGGCGAGAACGCCAAGAACATGGAGTTTGAAATAACATTCCTTGTTCCCAAGCAGTACGTGGGAGCATTCGGCAATGACGTCCGTTACCTCACCCCCTCATGGCTGTATGACCTGTCAAGAATCTTTTTCCCCACCTTTGACGTCTGGCATTCAATACACCAGATGAGCCGTTTCAGACCGGCTTTGCTGCAAAGCACAAAGAACCTGCTGACCATACATGACATAAACTTCATCTACGAGAAGACCGGCGATTCCCTTAAGAGACATACCGTAAAATTCCTGCGTAGATACAAACGCGCCAACAGGATTGTATTCATCTCCCATTTCACCAAGGATGACGTTTTGAGCCGATTCCCGACCGGCAAGCCGTATGAGATTGTATACAACGGAGTGGAATTCGGTGACCCCAAGTCCGAAAGGAAACCGCAGCTGCCCTTTGCCGATGACCGCAAGTTCATATTCAGCATAGGCCAGATTCGTCAGAAGAAGAACTTTCATGTGCTGCTGGACGCAATGAAACTGATGCCGGAGTACAATCTGGTCGTAGCCGGCGACAAGATAACAGACTATGCCGATATGATTGACAAGCGCATTGCCGACGAAGGCATAAACAACGTCTTTTTCATCGGACCCATACATAATTCGGAGAAGATCTGGCTTTACAACCATTGCGAGGCATTCGTATTCCCATCGCTCTTTGAGGGATTCGGTCTGCCGGTAATTGAGGCCATGTCATACGGCAAGCCCGTAATCTCATCGGACAAGACCTCGCTTAAGGAGATTTGCGCCGGTCACGCCTTCATCCTTGAGAACTTTGAGCCCGACCACATTGCTCAGAAGATCAAAGAAGGAATAGAAACCTACGCCAAAGATCCCGCCAAGGTAAAAGCCGACATCGAATACGCCCGCTCGTTCACCTACGAACGCCACATGTCCGAATACCTACGTATCTACCGCGAAATGATGAAATAAAAAAGAAAGAGGCGCGCTTGCGTCTCTTTCTTTTTGCTGGGCTACCCGGACTCGAACCAGGAAAGGCAGGACCAGAATCTGCAGTGTTACCATTACACCATAGCCCAGTATTTTGCTCAAAAGCGGTGCAAAGATACTGCTTTTTTGTGTAACACAAACTTTTTGGCATAATTTTTGTCATTGTACTACAGAAAACGACCCAGTTTATTATTTTTGCAGATTAAGAACAAAAACAAAGTCATCTGAATGGCTAAAAAGAAAAAAAGAGATAGCATAGTTGAGAGCATCATTGAAGGAATTCAGGATCGCAAGGGAGAGAGCATTACAGTAGTTGACCTGACCGGAATTGAAGATACCGTTTGCCGATATTTCGTAATTTGCCAGGGAGGCACCCCCAACCAGACACTCGCAATTGAGAACTCCATCCGTGAGACCGTAAGGGTAAAGGAGGGTCGCAAGCCTGACTTCACCGAAGGTACAAGATACGCCCACTGGATTGCCATGGACTACGGCGACGTAATGGTACACATCTTCATCCCCGAGCTGCGCAAGTTCTACGACCTGGAGCATCTGTGGGCCGATGCCGTGACCGAGGAGATTCCCGATATAGCATGACACCTTGACATACGTATAACTGACATTACCGACAACCCATATGGCAGAAAAGAAAGACAACAAACCTGGCGCAGGATTCAGAATAACATCCATACTGTATATAGCGCTGTTCATACTGTTCGGATACATCCTGCTCAAGGATGACGATTCCCAGCTGAGCGGCGAGGCCACGTACACCGATTTCAAGGAGTACATGGAAAAGGGATATGTGAGTGACCTGGTGGTTTACGCCAACATCAACACCATGGACATGTACATCAAGCCCGATTCGGCCAGGTACGTATTCGGCGACAAGGCAATCGCCCAGCCTATGACAAAACCCATGATGACTGTGGGAGTAGGCTCGCTCGACAACCTTCAGACATTCATTGACGAATCTGAGGAGAAGGGCACATTCACAGGCAATGTGATATACCGCAAACGTTCGCATACGTTTACCGAGATATTCATCAGCGTTGCTCCGCTAGTTCTCATTATCGTGTTCTGGATAATCCTGACCAGACGCATGGGA
>Ga0265300_10001593_pt1 | contig 20969 bp, 21 predicted proteins | sample AusTroGonzalo_MG_FD_193482 | JGI IMG/M metagenome (GOLD analysis project Ga0265300, IMG submission 193482) | Bovine rumen microbial communities from tropical cattle in Woodstock, Queensland, Australia - Gonzalo_03 | ecosystem: Host-associated > Mammals > Digestive system > Stomach > Rumen ...
ATTGATGAGATGAACTTGGCCTTAGTTCGGGTAGCCATCAATATAAGCAGTGCCTTATCCTTGAGTGAATCTATGGCATCAATGATATAATCATAACTGCCTATTTCAAACTCATCGGCCGTATCCTTGGTAAATATCTTCTGCAAAGCAGTTATATCTGCCGATGGATTGATGCTGAGCAGACGCTCTTTGAGCACCTCAACCTTAACCTGCCCCACCGTCTTGGTGGTAGCCATAAGCTGACGGTTGATATTGGTGATGCAGACGCGGTCACTGTCCACAATGGTCAGATGGCGGATACCGCTACGCACCAGGCTCTCGGCACACCATGAGCCCACTCCGCCCACGCCAAAGATAATGACGCGTTTCTGACCTATACGCTCCACCGCATCTACACCCATCAGCAGCTCGGAACGCCTGAATATTGCATCCTCTATTGCCATCCGTTCAACCTTGAATCGGGTGCAAAATTACAAAAAATAGGCTTACCTATACCGGCTGGGCAAAGTGGGTTTCTTTATCCACCACCTGACCGTTCAGTATCTTGAATGAATTAAGGTGGATACCTTCATGAAGCGAGAGGATTGCATATCGGATATTGGGATCATTGGCCATTCGCAGGTCCTCCTGTGACGGACGTGACGGTGATGCAGGGTGACTATGCCAGTTGGCAAGGATCCTGAGTCCTTTAGAGCGGGCATATTTCAAGGCGGCAAACTGATCCTTGGGAGCAAACGAGAAATGTTCAGGAGAATGATCTATATTCTCCATCCAGTAATTTTCAGTTACCACATCACCATCATCTGAGCTGATGCCCAGCAGGTATCCGCACGTCTCATTGGGTGCATCCTGCCGGGCTTGACGGATTAGTTCATCAATTACAGTCTGTGGTATTTTCATACTCTTAGTGTTTTTTAAGATCGCAGGCAGCCTGCTCGTAATCAATAAGATGGTCAATTGTAGGGTTGGAACCGCATACGGGGCATGTATCACGATGCTTTACAGGAACAGTACGGAACTGCATGGTCTTGGCATCAAAAGTAAGCAGACGGTTTGTCAGCAACTCACCCACACCTGTAAAGTACTTGAGTGTCTCGGCTGCCTGTATGGTACCGAGCATACCTGCAATGGCACCCAATACTCCCGCCTGACTGCAGGTAGGTACAGCTCCGGCTGGTGGCGGCTCCTTGAACATGCAGCGATAGCAGGCCGTTCCGGGAAGATGAGTGAACGTCTGACCGTTAAAACGCAGTATTCCTCCATGAGAGTAAGGCTTTCCTGCCATCACACAGGCATCATTTATAAGGAATTTGACCGGAAAGTTATCAGTACCGTCCACTACGAAATCATAATCCTTTATGATATCAAAAGCATTCGTGGAGTCCAGAAACTCATAGTATGTATTGACTTTCACATCAGGATTAATGGCCTGCATTTTCTCTTTGGCACTATCAACCTTGCGTACGCCCACATCCTTTGTAAAGTGGATGACCTGGCGCTGCAGGTTGGACAGGTCCACCTTGTCAGCATCAACAATGCCTATTGTACCGATACCCGCCGCAGCAAGGTAGAGTGAAACAGGAGCACCCAGACCTCCTGCGCCAACTATCAGCACACGGGCGTTCATTATCTTTTCCTGCCCCTCAACTCCCACATCCTGCAACAGGATATGCCGCGAGTAGCGTTTTATTTGATCTTCAGTAAAATCAATCATAACTTTCAATTTTCAATTCTCAATTGAATTGTCCTCCTCCCATGAAATAAAGGAAATCCACAGAATCACCCTCCTTAATCTGAAGGCCATCCCACTCCGTGCGGTCCACAAAATCATCATTGACCTGCACACTTACCATCTCTGGCTGCTTAACATTGTTCTGCTTTATCAACTCTGTGAGGCTAAGCGGCAATTGAACCTCCTGTGCCTCTCCGTTTACCGTAATCTTTGCCATAGTGTTATCTACCTATTATTTTCTTGACTGCAATTACCAATTTGTCCACATCATCACGGGTGTTGTAAAGTGCGAATGTGGGACGTACACTCATCTCGTACCCCAAGGCACGCAAGGCTGGTTGAGCACAGTGGTGTCCGGCACGCACGGCAATACCCTCCTTGTCCAACAATGTACCCACCTCAGGCACCGGGATTCCATCCAGGACAAAACTTACCACCGATACACGGTTCTTAGGATTGCCTATAAGTGTCAGGCCGGGAATCTGCCCAAGCTGCTCGCGTGCATATTCAGTGAGTTCATGCTCATGATGCTCTATGTTGCGCAAGCCTATATGGCTTACATAGTCCAATGCCGCTCCTAATCCTATGGCATCGGCCACATTGGGTGTTCCAGCCTCAAAACGGGCAGGTGGTACGTTATACTCCGTACGCTCTATGGTAACATCCTTTATCATATTACCGCCGCCCTGCCAGGGCTGCATCTTATCAAGCAATTCCTTGCGCCCATAGACCACGCCAATGCCATTGGGACCATATATCTTATGACCGCTGAATACAAAGAAGTCTGCACCCAGTTGCTGCACATCGACAGGTGTATGTGCTATGGACTGCGCTCCGTCTATAAGTACCGGAATATGATGTGAATGAGCTATCTCAATGATTCGCTTAACGTCATTGATAGTGCCGAACGTGTTGTTCACATGCCCCACACTGACAAAGCGGGTACGTGGTGTGATTAAACGCTCCAACTCTGAGAGGATAAGATCACCGTTCCTGTCTGTAGGGATAGCCCGCAACGTAGCGCCACGCTCCTGACATACACGCTGCCAGGGTACGATGTTGGCGTGATGGTCCAGCTCACTTACAATTACTTCATCGCCGGGTGTCAGGAACTGGCGTCCGTATGTCTGTGCCACCAGGTTGATACCCTCAGTAGTACCGCGCACAAAGATAATCTCCTCACTCGTAGCCGCATTGATAAACTTCTGCACCTTTTGGCGAGCCTCCTCATAGGCATCGGTGGCACGTGCAGCCAGCGTATGCGCTCCACGATGGATATTTGAGTTATATGTGCGGTAGTATTCCGATATCTTGTCTATAACCTGATTAGGTTTCTGAGTGGTAGCACCGTTGTCAAGCCATACCAGATCATGACCGTTAACCTTCTGCTTCAGCACAGGAAAGTCACTTTTAATCTGATCGGAATTCAACGTATCGGCCTCCTCATAGTGCAGGTCACGCAGTTTCTGGGTCTCTGGGATACCAATCCCAAAGCCATCGTCCTTAGGTAGAGCCGATGTCTGGGTCTCAGTGTCACCTATGTAGGGAAGTTTGCCATAACCGCTACCGCCCTCCAACAGTTCCTTGAATCCGGCCTCCAGCTCCTCAAGGTTCAGGGTCTCGTCAGGCAATACGCTCTGACGAACCTCCTGAAACTCCTCAGGACAGTATTTCTGCGCTATCTCCTTGAGCAAGCCCAGGGTACCGCTGTCAATACCATAACCGTTTATGCTTTGAGTCTCTATCATTATTTCTCAACCTTGTTCCTGTGCTGATAATCGTGATAATAACCCACCTCGACATTCTCAAGTACTGCAATGGCGTCATCAGTCAGAGCAGCCAGTGAGAAGTATTTTGTAAGCAGGTATGATGCTACACCAAACTTGTCCAGACCCATCAGGCGGGCAGAAAGTGAAGGTGCAATCTCACCGGGTATGCCGCTCTGATGCAGGCCAACCACACCCTGGTTCTTCTCACCCACACGTACTAGGATTATTTTGGTCGTGCCAACGCCGCGGCCTGTCAGATACTGACCCTCAACCTCAACCTTGTCAGATGGAATGATTGGTACACCGCGCCACATAATTACCCTGGTGCCGAACAGGTCGGTAGTTACAGGCGGAACGCCGCGCCATGTGCATTCGCGCTCAAAAGCGGCAATAGCTCTTGGGTGAGCAATAAAGAATGCCGGTTCCTTCCATACCAGGCTGAGCAGTTCATCCAGATCATCGGGTGTAGGTGTACCGTAACGGGCCGATATGCGGTAAGCCGGATTGGCCGCAGCCAGCAGACCGAACTGACGGTTGTTGATGAGTTCCCACTCCTGACGCTCCTTGATGCTCTCTATAGAGAGACGCAACTGCTCCTCAAGCTGGTTGTAGGGGTTGTTATACAGGTCCGATACACGTGTATGTACACGCACTACGGTCTGGAGAGTATTGAGAGAGTACTCTGTCGGATTCTCTTCATAGTCAATATAGGTCTCAGGGATGATGTTATCCTCCTCATGACCGCTCACCAGGTCTATGTGTTTTTCACCGTTGTCATTGACTGATGCCTTAAGACGCAACTGCTTATCAACAGCCTTCTCAAACTTCTCACGGAAATCTGGAACCTCCTTTATGAACTTGATAAGCTCCTTGAGTTTGAGGCCAAGGAACACGGTGGGTGTCACGGCACGAACGCTTACGGTTGACTCCTGCTCGTCAAGCAGGTTTGCTTCACCAAAGTATTCGCCATCGCCCAGCAGGGCTATCCGCAGTTCCTCACCGTGAGGTCCCTTACTGATAACCTCTGCCTGGCCGTTGGCTACTATAAAGAAGCGTTGTTTATCCTTACCTTCTTCTACGAACAATTGGTCAACTGCAACCTCCTGTGCCTCAAAAGCACTTACCAGACGGTCCAGTATACCGTTATCAAACTCTGAGAACAGAGGTATGGCCTTAAGGTTCTTGGCTGTGAATGAGGGTACACCGTTCACATACTCTATTGGAAGACGGTCATTCTTTCTAAGTTCAACCTTTGTGCGGTTTACGCGGAATGTTCCGCCGCTTACCTGTACCCAGGGTAACAGCTTAAGAAGCAGTCTGGGAGTAATACTGCCCATCTGAGGGGCGGTCTTTGTAGTGGTTGCCAGTCTTCTGGCGGTTGCAGTAGTCACACTGCGCTGTAGATTTGTTTCTGCCATATTCCTTTTCTTTTTAATTTGTTATTTCCTGATAATTACTTTGTGTGTGGTGCCTTCAACATGTTCCACACTGATTACATTGTAGCCCTGCTCCCTGGCATTGCGTGGCACATTATCCAACGGCTCTCCCTCAGAGAGCAGCACCTCAAGCGTATCACCCTCACTAAGCTTTGAGAGTTCTATCTTAGTCTTTACAAAGGTCATGGGGCAATGTTCCTTTGTTATATCCAATATCTTATTAGCCATAATAATCAAATAAATAAAGTTTCACCACCATCAGAAAGTTTAAGGAACGATGCCACACCCAGCACATCCTTAACCTCCGGAATAAAATCCTCCTTCTTAAGTCCCAATACATGCATAGCCATCTCGCAGGCATAAAAGTTGATGCCCAGAGCCTTTGCAGCCTCAACCAGTTCCTCAAGCGTAGCCACATTGTTCTTACGCATCAGGCCGCGGAAAATCCTTGGGCCTGCACCCAAAAAGTTGAAACGGCTTGTGGGAGTTACCTTTAGGCCGCCCATCATGAATCCAAAAATTTTTGTCAGCCAGTTACCACCGGTAAAACTGCGTCCCTGCTTGATCTTGATAGCATCAAGACCCCAGAAAGTGAAGAAAATATTCACCTCATAACCTACTGCTGCCGCGCCCGTACCTAATGTAAAGACTGCGGTCAACTTGTCAAAATCACCGCTGAAAGCAATGATGCTCAGTTTCTTTGTCTCTGCCATATCGTTTTGTGTTTATTGTTACTCAATTCAAAGCCTGACGTATATCATCCAGTATATCATCGGGATCCTCAAGGCCTATTGACAGACGTATTGTTGTCTGGCGCACATCCATCTGCTCAAGCTGACGCTCCGGGAACAATCCGAATATGGTTGATGCCGGATGTATGGCCAGCGTACGGCTGTCAAACAGATTGGTTGCCCTATGTATAAGCTTGAGTCGGTTTATGAAATTGAAACAAGCCTCCTTTGATGCCAGATCAATGGCAATCATGGCACCCGATGTAGGACCGAACTGCTTGCGGGCCAACTCATAGAAGGGGTTATCCTTAAGTCCTATATAGGTAACACGTTTTATCCCGTCAATCTTTGTCAACCCCTCGGCAACATGTTGTGCATTTGCAGCCTGTCGCTGATAACGCACATCAAGTGTCTCCAATCCCAATGTCTGCTGATATGCAGAGTAAGGATTCATATAGGCGCCAAGGTTAAACAACAGGTCGCCCTTGATACGCTTGTTGATATCGGGGAATGTACCGTAATCTATAATCAGTCCGCCAAGTGATGTTCCACCGCCGGAGAGATATTTTGTACTGGAAAGCACCTCAATATCCACTCCCAATGATTTGAGATTGGTCTCAGTAAACGGAATCACAGTAGAGTCTGCAATGACAGGAACACCCTTACGATGGGCAATCTCAGCAATAGCCTCAAGATCGGCAACCTCCAGCTGAGGATTGGTAACGATCTCAAGATAAACACAGCAGATATCCCCGTCTATTGCAGCCTCAACCTGTTCAAGATTGGTCAGGTCACGCAAGCGTGGCTTGACACCAAATGGCATCAGAGTAGTGGTAACCAAAGCCAGTGTATTTCCAAAAAGATGTCTTGAAGTGACTATATTCTTTCCCTGCGCTGCCACAGCAAAAAGTGCATTGCTGATAGCCGCCATACCGGAATTATAGCCTGTCACATGAGCCGCGCCAGTCAGTTCACGGACCCTGTTCTCCAGATTCGTCACCGTAGGATTCTCAACACGGGCATAATCAGGAGCTTTTGTACGTCCGGTAAAGGCATCAGCCATTGCTGCCGCATCATCAAACTCAAATGAGACATTGTTGTATATAGGCACCGCCAGTGAACCGTACGCATCGGGGCGAACATAAGGCACGTGTAGGGCTTTGGTCTGTTTCTTCATTCCTTTTCCATTTAAGACGGTGCAAAGTTACGGCCGATGGAAAATTTTCCCAAGCAGAAATAAATACTTGGTTGATAATTCTAATGCATGGCAAATTCAAAGAATAAACACCAATTACAACCCCTTGTAAAACAAACTTTTCATAATATTATTCCTATTGACACTCTTTTCCTATCTTTACAAACCGAAAACAAAAAAAACAAGATGTTATCACGCAAGACTCGATACGCAATCATGGCATTGACTATCCTGGTAAAGGAGTATGGCGGGCAGCCTGTCCCAATGAGCCGGATTGCACAGCAGCAGAACATTCCGATACGCTTTCTGGAGGGTATTTTTCTTGAACTGCGCAACAAGGGCATACTTGTAAGCGAACGCGGCGTATCGGGCGGTTACCGGCTGGCTCAACCCCCGCAGGAGATTAAGGTGTTGGATGTTGTTCTGGCCATGAAAGAAGAGGTTGAGATGGTATCATGCCTTGACATCTGCGGACACTCGTTTGAATGCGAGTTCGGTCTGGACCGTGACCACTGCCGCATCAGGGACTTGTTCTGTGATCTCCACAAAACCATCTACGAGGAGCTTTCCACACGCACCCTGGCATATTTCGGGTGATTCTTTTTGATACTACATAAAATTAGTGTAGTTTTGCGTCCGCATATACTACATCTTTTTTATGTACTTTAAAGATTTCAACAGACTAAAGGTTCTTACACCCCTGCTTGCGGTGTTGCTGGCCTTTACATCGTGTCAACATAAAAACACAGAGAATCAGGATGCAGACAATCTGCAGGGCAGCGTCTCCATATCAGGAGCATTTGCGCTCTACCCCATGGCAGTGGAGTGGACCAACGAGTTCTCTGCCCGACATCCGGCTGTACGCATAGACCTTTCATCGGGCGGTGCAGGCAAGGGTATGACCGATGTGCTGAACGGAATGGTTGATTTTGCCATGCTGTCACGCGAACCCCATGATGAGGAGCGTGAAAAAGGCGCGATAGATTTTACCGTTGCCAAGGATGCTGTACTCCCTGTGTTCAGTGCCTCAAACCCTCTGCGTGACAAAATACTCGCTCACGGCATTACCGCCGATGATGCCCGCAAGATATGGATTACCGGTGAATACACAACCTGGGGCCAGTTGCTCGGCACCAATGACAACAATCCCATACACGTTTACACCAGATCCGATGCCTGCGGCGCTGCCCAGACATTTGCCGCCTGGTTCGGTGCCGTACAGGAGGACCTGGGCGGCACAGCCGTTTACGGCGATCCGGGAATATCAAAAGCAGTGATTGATGACGCCTTTGGAATAGGCTTCAACAACATGGCGTACGCTTATGACTCCGAGACGCTCAATATGCAGACTGGCCTTGAGGTACTGCCCTTGGATATAAACAGTGACAAAAGTGTGAGTGATGACGAGAAACTCTATGAGACCCGTTCCACCATAGCAAAGGCCATTGAAGAGGGACGTTTCCCCGCCCCACCCTCACGCAACCTATACCTTGTCACCAACGGCGTTCCCTCCGATACCGCATCGCTTGAATTCATCAAGTTCGTAATCTCTGACGGTCAGGAGTTCAATGAGCCAAACGGATACGTACGTATATCGAACGCATCGGCACGTGAGTCAATGCGTAAGCTGAACGGCGGTCGCCGAGGTAGAGGGCTGAAACGTGACAACACACAGCTTATGACGCTTATTGCCGGTCTTGTGGTTGTTCTGCTGTTTCTTACGGCAGGCGTACAGTTCCTGATGCGCTCTCATACCAAGCGCAGGGTTTTCCGCCAGAGGATGTCTGAGACCATGATGATAATCCTGTCATTCTCATCAATCGCGCTGCTCATTGCATTGCTTGTGGGCCTATGGGGCAAGGCCGCTCCCATGTTTGACAAGAGCACCCTGGGTGAACTGCTTACCGGAACGCAGTGGAAACCGTCACAGGGGCTGTTCGGATTCAGGCCGTTCATTCACGGCACTTTGGCCGTTACTCTACTGTCCATCTGTTTCTCATTACCGCTGTCACTGCTTACGGCTGTATTCATCACGGAATACGCACCGCGTTTCCTCAAGCAGATAGTGAATCCGGCACTTGATATCCTGGCATCACTGCCATCAGTCATATTCGGTGTATGGGGTGTGCTTACGCTCATTCCCAAGTTCGGTTATTCACTGCTTACGGCATCAATGGTACTTGCGGTCATGGTTCTGCCTATTATGGTGAGCCTGTTCTGCGAGATATTTGCCACAGTTCCCACCGATATGCGTGACTCATCATTTGCACTTGGTGCCACACGCTGGCAAACCACACGAAAGGTGGTAATCCGCAAATCCTTGCCCGGCATATTCGCCGCTGTGGTGCTGGCTCTCTCCAAATGCATAGGTGAGACCATTGCCGTGATGATGGTATGCGGATGCGTGCCCCGTCTGCGCGGTTCCTGGCTGGATCCGTTCTATACGCTGCCGGCACTCATAGGCAACAACTACGGTGAAATGGCATCCATACCGTTGTATGAATCGGCAATAATGTTTGCCGCATTGCTGCTGCTCCTGCTGGTGCTGTTGTTCAACATACTGTCACGTGTAATACTTTACAGAATAGAAAAGGATAACTAATATGACACATATCAGAATAAGGCAGATTGAAGAGAAGGTTATGCGCGGCGTAATGCTTGTAGCAACGCTTATTGTGCTTGGAGCGGTTATCAGCATCCTGGGCACGATACTCATTCGCGGCTGCAAGGCGCTTTCATGGGATATGGTATCCAAGTTCCCGGGTAAGGAGTGGAACACCGCACCTGACGGCGGATTCCTGAACGCCATTTTGGGCTCGCTTTACGTGGTTGTTCCGGCTGCGGTGATCGGTGCCTGCATAAGCATCCCCGTAGTATTCTATATAACAATGTACAAGCGTAGGCGCACGGGCGTATCCTATATAATACGTCTGGCATTCGATGTACTGTACGGCATTCCGCCCATCGTATATGGAGCGTTCGCGTTCCTGGTTATGGTGGGTGTTGGCATGAGGGCATCGGTACTGGGAGGTATCATGGTTACGGTACTGCTCATAGTGCCCATGATGATACGCTCAGGCGACGAGATTGCCAAGACCGTACCCGATGAGATGGTCGATGCCGTCTATTCACTGGGCGCGACCAAATGGGAAACAGTATGGGTGGTACTCAAGCATATCCTGCCCGGAATGCTCACCGCTTTCCTGTTGGCTGTAGGCCGTGCTATTGGCGATGCCGCTGCAGTAATGTTCACCGCCGGTTTCTCCGACCAGCCGGCCCACTCTCTGTCAGACCCCACCGCAACGCTGCCGCTTGCCGTATTCAACTGGATCATCATGCCAGACCCGTTCCCAAACCGTGCATATGCAGCCGCATTGGTGCTGACCATTCTGGTTCTGGTATTGAGCATATCCAGCCGAATTATCACACGCCGAATTACACGATTAAACAAATAACCTTTTATGACTCAGAAAGCATCCGAATCACTGGTAGTTGACAGCCTCAACGTATCCATAGAGGGCCAGTCCATACTAAAAAACATAAACGTCTCTTTCCCGGTCAACAAGATTACCTGCATAGTAGGTCCATCGGGCTGCGGCAAAAGTACCCTGCTGCGCTGTCTGAACCGACTGACAGAGAACATAGACGGCTTTACCATAAACGGCAGCGTGCTTATAGACGGACAGGATATAGTTACAGCCGATGACGAACACCTGATTGAGCTGCGCCGTCACGTAGGTCTGGTACCCCAGCGCCCCTGTCCGCTCCCCATGTCCATCTATGACAACGTAGCCTACGGATGCCGCATACACGGAATGCATACCCGCAAGCATGAGATGGATGAGACTGTTGAGAAATACCTCACTGAGGTAGGACTCTGGGATGAGGTTAAGGACCGCCTGCGCCGTCCGGCCACCCGCCTCTCAATAGGCCAGCAACAACGTCTGTGTCTGGCCCGCAGCCTTGCCGTAGAACCCGATTTCATCCTAGCTGATGAGGCCACCAGCGCTCTGGACCCCATATCGAGCAAGACCATCGAGGAACTGTTTGTAAGACTTAAGGAGAAATACACGATCATAATGGTAACGCACACCCTACCCCAGGCCCTGCGCATTGCAGACTATGCGGTATTCCTCTACCTGGGCGAGATTGTTGAGGAGGGCGATGCATCACAGGTGTTCCGCTCACCCAAGAACGAGCTTACCAAAAGATATCTTTCAGGTTTATTCAGTTGAAATAAAAATGAGTTCAAATCAGCTTACACACTTAAACGAACTGGAGGCCGAATCCATATTCATTCTACGTGAGGTAGCCGCACAGTTTGAGAAGCCCTGCATCCTGTTCTCAGGAGGCAAGGATTCAATTGTTCTTACATATCTTGCCTACAAGGCATTCTATCCGGCCAAGATACCATTCCCGCTTGTACACATAGATACCGGCCACAATTTCCCCGAGACTCTGATCTATCGCGATGATCTGGTAAAGCGCCTGGGTGCAGACCTTGTGATTGGCTCCGTACAGAAATCCATCGATGAAGGTAAGGTTGTCGAGGAGAAGGGATTCAACGCCAGCCGCAACAAACTGCAGACCGTAACTCTGCTTGACACTCTGGCCGAGCACAAGTTTGACTGCGCTTGCGGTGGTGCCCGCCGTGATGAGGAGAAGGCCCGCGCCAAGGAGCGCATATTCTCGCACCGCGACGAATTCGGCCAGTGGAACCCCAAAAACCAGCGCCCCGAGCTGTGGAACATATTCAATGCCAAGAAGGAGCCCGGCGAGCATTTCAGGGCATTCCCCATAAGTAACTGGACCGAGATGGACGTATGGCAGTACATCTATCAGGAGCAGATTGAACTGCCCAGTCTTTACTACACCCATATGCGCAAATGTTTCTATCGTGACGGCCAGTGGCTTGCCGCCGACCCCGATTTCATTCCGCGCCGCCCTGAGGAGGTGGTTGAGGAACGTGAGGTACGCTGCCGCACCATAGGTGATGTGACCTGCACCGGGCTCACGCTGTCACACGCCCACTCCCTTGAAGAGATAATTGACGAGATTGCATCCACCCGCATAACCGAGCGCGGCGGCCGTGCCGATGACAAACGCTCCGAGACGGCAATGGAAGACAGAAAGAAACAGGGTTACTTCTAATCGTAAAGATTCTATGCAAAACAACGGATATCTGGAAATGAAACTGCTGCGATTCACCACCGCAGGCAGTGTAGATGACGGCAAGAGTACGCTCATAGGCCGTCTGTTATATGATTCAAAGTCAATATTCGAGGACCAGCTTGAGGCGGTTGAGGAGGCATCGCGCAGCCGCGGCAACGAGGAGGTAAACCTGGCGCTGCTTACCGACGGCCTGCGTGCCGAGCGCGAGCAGGGCATAACCATAGACGTGGCCTACCGTTACTTTGCCACCCCCAAGCGCAAGTTCATCATAGCCGATACCCCGGGACATATCCAATATACCAGGAACATGGTTACCGGCGCATCGACAGCTGATCTTGCAGTAATCCTTGTGGATGCCCGTCACGGAATAATGGAGCAGACCGTAAGGCACTCCTGCATAGCATCTCTGCTGCGTATCCCGCAGGTAGTAGTAGCCGTGAACAAGATGGACCTGGTGGATTTTGACAGCAAGGTATTTGACAAGATCTGCGCTGACTATACAGACATGATAAAGAAGAACGGCCTGGAGTTCAGCCATGTGATATTCATACCCATGTGCGCCAAAGATGGCGACAACGTGGTTTCCCGCTCGGAGCGTATGTCCTGGTATCAGGGGCCCTCATTGCTGGAGTATCTGGAGCAGGTTGAGATTGAGACCGGCCGCAGTGACAGCATGCGTTTCCCGGTACAGTACGTGATACGCCCCATCTCAAGGCAGTTCCCTGATTTCCGTGGTTACGGCGGGCGCATAGCCCAGGGCATGATCCGCGTAGGTGACCGTATCAGCGTGTTGCCATCGGGGTCAACCACCACCGTTACCGGCATCTGGCTTGGAGAAAAGCAGAAAGAGCTGGCTGTGGCCGGTGAGTCTGTCTGCATAACCATTCAGGATGACATTGATATAAGCCGCGGTGACGTTATTGCATCCCATACCGGCGTACAACCCTCTTTGGCCAATGATTTTGTACTCGATGTGTGCTGGCTTCGTACCACACCTCTGGTTTGCGGCAAGCGTTACACCATACGTCACGCTACACAGGAGGTTGCCGGAATTGTGAAGGAGGTAGAGTACAAACTTGACATAGACAAGCAGGAGAAGGTCTATGGCGTGGAGCAGCTTACCGCCAATGACATAGCACGCGTAAGACTCAAGACCGCCGCTCCGCTGGTTTTTGACCCGTACAAGGATAACCGCACAATGGGTTCACTTATTTTTATTGACGCAACAAATGACACCGTAGGTGCCGGAATGATAGTGGAAAGCAATGACTAAGGAAGAGAAGATTGCGCTCGTAGCGCAGAAGAACGCCGAGTGGGCAAGTCTTGGAGCATTGGAGAGCGCACAGGCTGCTGTCAAATGGGCAGTGGATACATTCGGCAAGCGTGCCGCCCTATCCACCAGCCTCAGCTATGAGGACCAGGCCGTGACCGATATAATAGCAAAAGCCGGCCGTGACAGCACCCGCATATTCACGCTTGACACAGGCCGTATGTTCCCACAGATTTATGACCTGATAGACCGCACCAACCGCCGATACGGAATCCGCATAGAGGTATTCTTCCCTGACTACGCCCGGGTGCAGGATATGGTCCACCAGCACGGAATCAACCTTTTCTATGACAGCGTTGAACTGCGCCATCTTTGCTGCGACATCCGCAAGATAGAACCCCTAAAACGCGCTCTTGTTGGCGTAGATGTATGGATAACCGGCCTCAGGCGCTCTCAGTCAGTAACCCGTACCGACATGCAGATAATTGAGTATGATGCCGCCGATGACGTAATCAAACTCAATCCCCTGATGCTCTGGAGTGAAAGTGACGTGATAGAATACGTAAAATCCAACAGTGTGCCTTACAACAAGATGCACGAGCAGGGCTACCCAAGCATAGGTTGCCAGCCCTGCACCCGTGCCATCCGTCCGGGCGAGGATATCCGCGCCGGCCGCTGGTGGTGGGAGAACCCCGACAAACGTGAGTGTGGCCTCCATAGCCGCAAAGGGTAATCCAAATTAGAATCTGTTTTCCGTGATACAATCTGTAGTATTATCGCCGGTTTCTTAATTATATCCTGTTTTATGGAGAAACGGTCTTGATTGAAATGAAATAATTTGGTGATACCAGATTATTTTAATACATTTGCATCGTTTTATTTGTCATTAAAACGAAGCAGTATATATAATATGAAAACCATCATCATATTAGGAAAAGCTGTTCAGCTGCAAGAAAGGGGCAAATCACAGATGAAAGGTGTAACCATTGGAGATTGGCTTACATACAGATTTTATGATGGCGAGTTCCTTGGCATACCACTGCTTTTTGTGGAACCTAAAGATAAGGTTGCGGCACCACGCAGTCTCTCTGTGACAGCCGGCAATCTTACAGTTCTGCTACAACGCCCCGTTGTTTTCCTGCTACCGTCATGCCCTGCATACGAAAGACAAAGACTCATTGATAAAGATGTTTATTTTGTAGTCTCTGACAAATACGTTCATTTGCCAATGGTTGTGGCTAATGAGCGCATACGAAAGACCAAACTGGCTAAAGCTCTGACTCCAGTAGCCCAATACCTGCTGCTCTATCATCTGCAGATAGAGAGCATAGAAGGGCTGGCCGCCCGTGACATAGAGGACAAGATACCGTATTCATACGCAAGCATCACCCTTGGTATCACTTGCCTTGAAGACCTGGGGCTCTGCATAAAAACATCAGATGGCCCCAAACGCAAAGTAATCCACTTTAACAAAACAGGACAGGAATTGTGGGAACAAGCTCAGCCGCACCTGCTTGAACCAGTTGAAGAGCGCATTTACTGTGATAAGTTACTGACCGATGAACATTTCCCAATATGTGGCATCAACGCCCTGGCGCATTACACATGGCTGAATCCTGATCCGGAGAGGATAATCATGATGACGGCAAAACAGATGCGCGACTTAAAGGCATCCGGATCCATAATACGCCCCAACCAGTTTGATGGCGACATCATCATTGAGGCATGGAAATACCCTCCGGTTACCAACATGGGCACAGAAGCCGTATGGGTTGACAGACTTTCATTGGCTATTACTCTGCATAAAGACACAGACCCACGTGTGGAAGGTGAAGTTGAACGTTTAATAAATGAAACAGAATGGAAGGGTTAGAGAAATTCCGTGAAGCATTTGAAACATACTCTGAAAATTATGTAATTATTGGCGGTACAGCTTGCGAGATTGCCATGGCCGGTACTGCAGTACGTCCACGCGCCACGCATGACATAGACATGATTGTCATCGTGGAGAAGATGACGGCTGATTTTGCTGAACATTTCTGGCAATTTGTGCGTGAAGGAGGATACCATCCCGAGAAACGCAAACTGACTGAAGGAGAGAAGCCCAAGTATGAACTGTACCGTTTTGTAAATGGACACCCCGGTTACCCGGAAATGATAGAACTGCTGGCAAGGCATCCTGACATACTTGGCGAGCCAAAGGGTTTGACAATAGAACCATTGCCCACCGGAGAGGATATGTCAAGCCTGAGCGCAATTATAATGGATGATAATTACTATCATTTCACCATAGAACACAGCAAACTGACCAATGGTATCCGTCACGCCACCCCAGCAGCGCTCATAGCCTTAAAAGCACGTGCCTACCTGAATCTCCTACATGACAAGGCCGATGGCAAGCATGTGAACAGCAAAGACATAAGGAAGCACCGGTCGGACGTATTGAAGAACGTTGTCATTATGGAAGACAGTCAGATTACAGCCCCAGGACCGATAGTTGACTGCATAAAAGAATTTGTGGACTCAATCAGGAATGAGTGGGACATACTATCTGAACCTCTTGCCAAGGCTCTTGACCAGAATACGACATTTATTGAAGCTTTGCTGGAACAATTGGATGGTATATTTTTAAAGGAACAGTCATGAAAATCCAATATGCCTCAGACCTCCATCTGGAGTTTGCCGACAACTGGAGATACCTGAAGGAGCATCCGCTGCAAGTAACAGGGGACATTCTTGTATTGGCCGGAGACATCGGCTATCTGGGTGACGACAACTATACCAAACATCCGTTCTGGGATTGGGCATCAGAAAACTACCAGCAGGTGATAGCCTGCATGGGCAACCATGAGTTCTATAAGTTTTATGATATTGCTACGCTTACCAATGGCTACAGTCTTGAAATACGTCATAATGTGCACAGCTACTATAATGCCGTGGTACATATAGGAGATACAGACTTAATCATCACAACACTGTGGGCAAGGATTCCCCTGAAGGAGGCATACTATACGGAAAGTGTGGTGAATGATTTTAAGCGCATAATCTACAATGGCAATATACTTACATTTTCCGATTTCAACCATGAGCATGAAAAGTGTCTGGCATTCCTGAAGGATGCTGTTTCATGCAGCAAAGCCAAGAGAAAGATAGTTGTAACCCATCATGTCCCGTCATTCCGCATGCAATGTCCTAAGTTTGCCGACAGCCAAGCAAACGGAGCATTCACTGTAGAACTTGAAGACTATATCAAGGATAGCGGCATAGATTACTGGATATATGGTCACTCTCATTACAATATAGATGTAGAGATAGGCAACACAAAATGCGTGTCAAACCAGTTAGGGTATGTGTTTCATGGTGAGCATGAGTCTTTCAATCCACGTAAATGTATTGATGGGACTTGTTTTCCGGCATAGGCCGTCAGCCCTGCTCCCATGCCCTCCGCCCCGGCGAGGACATCCGCGCCGGCCGCTGGTGGTGGGAGAACCCCGACAAACGCGAGTGCGGCCTCCACAGCCGCAAAGGGTAATCCGTCCGTTAATGAACTCCCGGTGACGGTTGATTGCAGATGACATTCTAATACGTATCCAACTTACCGCTAACCGTGAATAGGGATTTTGTTTGCGCTCACGTAATCACAGATGGCATCGGCTATAAGAAGGTGGCCCTCCTCATTGGGATGGATGCCGTCGCTGCACAGGTAGTCACGGTAGTCCTTGCGCCTTAGGAACGGCGATGTGATGTCAATGACCGGCACCTGCTTGCGTGCCCCAAGCCCCCACACCGCCATGTTGTACATATCGTGCCAGTGACCTATAAAGTCAACGTCACCGCCAAGCCACGTCAGTATGTTCTGCGCGTTGAGCCCCTTTGAGATGTGGCGGAAATAACGCTCGCTGTCTATGAGCGGGAGCGACAGCAGCACAGGTCGCGTACCCTTCTGCTTCAGGCTGTCAATAAGACGTGAATACTGACTGCCGAAATCATCCAGCATAGTCAAAGGTTTGTGGACCGACCCAGGGTCCTCCGATATATCACTCCAATGATAAGAACAATCATTACCACCATATTCTATTACACAGTATTTTGAATCCGATACCAAATCCTTATGTCTCTCCACAAGGCCAAGCCCCTGGTCAATGGTCCCGCCAAAACGGGCCATATTCCGTATCTCAACGCCCAGCCTCCTGCGGCATATCTCAGCAAAACTGAGACTGCTTATCATATATCTGATGGATCCCGCCGCCCGGGAACAGTCCTCCACTATCCCCTTCATGACCGAATCCCCTATTGCGAATACATTACTCATACGTTATCCATTGCGATTCGCAGCAAAGATATACAGCCATTCCGACCAATGAAAATAAAAGGGATGCACCCCGCCACAGAGTGACTAAAACCCCGATCCAGGGGTAAAAACAGGAATACAGGGGCGAAAACTACCACCGCGCCGCTTTCACCCCACCCGCCTCCACAGCCGCAAAGGGGCGTTGAGAAAGACAAACTGCAAAAGGATGCTGTCCTGACTATGCGGCTGATGCGGGAGGATGATTGTGGGCTACTTACCCTTATGCTCTGAGTCTTGCTTAAGCAATCTGTTCCTGAATAGGGTAAGTATAATGAGGATTATAGAGGCGACGCCATAGATTGTCCAGCATATGCTTTCTAACTTACTACTCCCAGAACCGAAAACACAGTATCCTTTTATTGCAAGACAAATTAGCATCACCGTGATTGTTATGCTTAGAAAGAGTTGGTAGGTTTTGTTGTTCATAACGGTTAGAAAAGGATTTGTTTCTGCAAATAAAGGGATTATCCCTGGTATTTACAATAGTAGCCCAGAAGATTCAGCGCACCGGATGGCGGGATGGACAATGGAATAAACAAAAAGAGGAGCCGTCAAAGCCCCTCTTTCCGGTCACTGATGCAACGTCAGCGTTTGTCCTGTATGCCGAAACGCAGCCACTGCTCGGGCGAGTAATGGTTCTTGATGAGCTTGCGGTACTTCATGGCCCTTTCCTTGACATCATCAAGGGCTGCATTGGCAGCGATGAGTTTCTTGCTCACTTCAAGGCGTATGGCATCGACCTCCTTAATCTTGGCAATGGCGGCAAGCGCGTCATCCTTAAGGCGGTCAAGCTCTGATTCTACTACTCCGTAACGACTCACTTCAGAGTAATGCTTCTTTAGGCCCTCAGAGAGATTTATGGCCTTCTGAGCATTCTCCTCAAATACTTTAGACATTGTGTTATGATTGAATGATAAGACAAGGACCTACGGGGTTGCCGGGTGCTCTCCCCGCCCCAGGGTCCATAGCAAAAATAGGCTTTTTTTCTTCAGGTTGTGACCTTGAAATTTCAACTTTTTTTGCTCCAGACAGGAGAATAAGAGCTAAACCAAAGAATAGAAAATACCGCCAAACAGCCCGGCCAGAAGAATCATCTTAATGGGGCCCACTTTCCAGAAGTAGGTGGCTACGAATGCCAGAATAAAGAGGCCGATGCTGACGTAAAGCTGGAGGTTATCCCTCTGGAATGCGCCCAGGTTCTCCTCGTTGAGGAGCAGCAGGACTGCGGCGGCAAGCATTCCAACCACTACGGGGCGGAGCCAGGCAAGTACGGTCTGGACGGACTTGTGGTCCTTGTAGTGCATAAAGAAGGCGCTTATCAGGAGCATCAGTATGAATGAGGGGAGCATTACAGAGAACGATGCTAACAGAGATCCACAGACAGCCTCAGTTCGCGTCATTCCCGCATTCTCAATAGCCTTGTAGCCCACGTATGTGGCCGAGTTTATACCTATCGGACCCGGAGTCATCTGGCTTACGGCAACGATATCGGTAAACTCACTGTTGCTTATCCACTGCTGTTTTTCAACCACCTCATTCTGTATGAGTGACAGCATTCCGTATCCGCCACCGAATCCGAACATGCCTATCTTGAAGAAGGTCCAGAAGAGTTTGAGATATAACACCACTGCACTCATGCCTTACGCAGTTTAAGGATGTAATACAATATTGCTCCCACAATGGCAGCCAGAATAATCCAAACTGGAGATACGCCCATCCACCAGATAAGCAGTGCCGTAGCAACCGGCACCCACCAGTTCCACTTGTTAAGGCCAGCCTTTGATGCCAAGCGGATGGTAGGAGTAAGTATCAGTGCAATAACAGCGGGACGAATGCCCTTGAACACATTCTCCACAATAGGATTGTCCTTGTAGTTGCCCACAAACAGAGCAATAGCAAGAATGATGATAATGGAGGGCATTGCGGCACCAAGTGCGCAGGCCACACTCCCACGCTTGCCGCGCATGCGGTAGCCCACGAATATGGACATATTAACGACAAAGACTCCGGGGGCTGACTGGGCAATTGCCATCAGGTCCAGGAAGTCTTCATATGAGAGCCACCCTTTGCGTTCCACCACCTCACGCTGCAACAGCGGAATCATGGCATATCCACCGCCAATGGTGAATAGCCCGATTTTAAAGAAGGTGAAGAACAGGTCAAAGAGCATAAATCAACTTGGCAGCAATTACTTGGTTTGCGCCTCAACCCACTTGCGGGCATTCACGAATGCCTCAATCCACGGGGTGATCTGATCATCCTGACGGTCAGCGGGATAGAATCCGCACTGCCAAGGGAATATGGCGCGCTCGGGATGCGGCATCATTGCCACATGACGGCCATCGGCACTTGCAATACCGGCCACATTGTAGTCAGATCCGTTAGGATTGGCGGGATAATCGGCGTATGTATATTTTGCAATTACGTTATACTTGTCTTCTGAGTAAGGCAGTGAGAACTTACCCTCACCGTGAGCAACCCAGACACCCAGACGGCTTCCGCCCAGAGTCTTGAACATCACGCTGTCGTTCTGCGGGATGGTCAGACCCAGGTAAGATGACTCAAACTTGTGTGAGTCATTGTGCAGCATGTGAGCCTGCTTCTCATAGTCAGGATTGATAAGACCCAACTCAATCATCAACTGACAACCGTTGCAGATACCCAGTGACAGGGTGTCCTTGCGTGCATAGAAGCGGTCCAGAGTCTCTTTTGCCTTGGGGTTGAAGAGGAACGCACCGGCCCAACCCTTGGCAGAACCAAGAACATCAGAGTTGGAGAATCCGCCGCAGAACACAATCATGTTAATGTCATCTAGAGTCTCGCGGCCGCTTACCAGATCGGTCATTGTTACATCCTTGACATCGAATCCGGCCAACCACAATGTGTAAGCCATCTCACGCTCACCGTTGGTACCCTTCTCACGGATGATTGCGGCCTTTACACCGCTCGGTGTGCGGCGGTCAGGATTGAGTCCGTACTGAGCCAGCTTGCCGGTAAAGTTATAGGCAAACTTGAGGTTCATGGGAACCTTGCCGTAGTTCTTGTAGCGCTTGTCGGCACAACCGTTCATTGACTGCTTGGTATCAAGCAGATATGAGGTCTTGTACCAGAGGTCACGCATCTTATCTATATCAATTGTCAAATCCTTCTTGCCCTGACGGATGTAAAGTGTCCTGTTGTCCGATGGACGGCCAATCACAGCGTAACCCACGCCAGCCTCATCAAGCAGAGCGCCTACTGCATCCAGTTTCTTGCTCTCAACCTGAAGCACAACGCCCGGGTTCTCAGCAAACAGCATGCGAACCAGGTCCTT
>Ga0265300_10001596_pt1 | contig 20947 bp, 29 predicted proteins | sample AusTroGonzalo_MG_FD_193482 | JGI IMG/M metagenome (GOLD analysis project Ga0265300, IMG submission 193482) | Bovine rumen microbial communities from tropical cattle in Woodstock, Queensland, Australia - Gonzalo_03 | ecosystem: Host-associated > Mammals > Digestive system > Stomach > Rumen ...
ATGGCGGCCCGGGCAAAAACTTTCACGCGTTAAAGCGTGAAAGCAAATCAGCAATCATCATCGAAGCATCCCATATACGGATTGTAACCCATTTCGTAATCACAATCGTCATAATCGTAATCATCATCGTAGTCATAGCAATCGTCACAGTCTTCGTGACAATCGCGCATGACATCATCGTTTGCGGTGAACGCTTTGAGAAACGCATCAAAGTCGTCATCGTTCTGAATCTCTGCTACAAAACCGTCATTGCATTCCCAAATAATCATTTTTAAATCTCCTTTTCAATTTCTGTATATAATATATCATAATAGGATTCAATTGTCAATATGTAATTTTGCACAAATTTGTGGGCATGATTTTGTGCAAATCGACGGATGGCCCGGCGAAAAACTTTCACACATTAAAGTGCGAAAGTGAAAAGAAATTCTCAAAGAGTTTTGAGAATTCCCAAGATATTGTGTACATCGTATGCACCCTGACCCCACATTTTGCGGTTTTTCTCTTCATCATCAAAGAGAATTCCATTTCCGAGAGTCGCTTTATTCACACCATATTCAACAATCGTGATTTTGTCCCAATTTACGGACGGAAGATGAGTTTTAAGCCACTTTTTCTTCGCAAAAGTTACCATTTCATCGTATTCGGTGGTCGAGTTCTTCGCAAGCCATGAAATGATATTGATTTTATATCCGTTTCTCTGAAGTCTATTTAGATAACGAGCGAGAACAGAGAGATTGACAAGAGGTTTTGCAGATTCGTAAGGGAAAGCGTCCTTTGCAATCAGATAGTCAAGCCAATTTTCCACACCATAAAGGTCTGCGATTGTGCCGTCCATGTCGAAGTTGATTTCCTTAACCATTTTTTGTTCTCCTTTCTCTTTCTGTATATATATTAGCACATCTTTTATTATTTGTCAACAATTTTTGTTTCGTCATTTTGTACAAATTTTGGGCGCGGCCCGGGTGCAAAACTTCATCACGCTAAAGTGATGAAGTAAATATTCAAAATTGCGTTTGCTGTGTGCATTATTGTGCCATTAAGGCGCTTGTCTATAAAAATGTCTTTTATTAAACCGATAAGGGCAACTGCAAGACCGAACCATGCAATTGACAGACCGAAACGCATTATCAAGAAAACATTTAGAATAGTTATAAGTGCGCGCAAATCGTTCCATTCAAATTTATAAGACAATTTGAAAATCTCCTTTCAATAAGTGTCAAGACCCATCATTTCGGCTTGCTCAACAGTATAACGGCGAATATATCGCACATTTGCGTTGCTACCGAAATTATCGTGAACAATTTTCCATGCCTCAAAAAGATTATCGCATTCCACAAAGAACTCTTCACCGCTTTCGGTATCAACAAACATAAAATCCCACATTTTCAGATTTCCTTTCTTTTCTTTCTCATTTCTGTATATAGTATAGCACAATTTTCTTGAAATGTCAACACCTTTTTTGAAAATTTTTTGGACGGCCCGGGCCGAGTTAGAGACCTCTAACTGAAATTGTGGAAAAATGGGGAGATTTCTCTCCCCATTGGACTCACGCAAGCGTGTAAGCCATCTTGCGAGCCTTGTCCACCTTGACCTCAGCCTTAGTGGCAACACCCTCACGGACGAGGGCGCTCAGAGCAGAGCGAACCTGACCCACAGTCAGCCCATTGGCTTCGGCAATCGCCTCAGCGAACACAGGGGTATCGCTCAGAGCCTTGAGAACAACAGCCTTGCGCTCAGCGCTCTCACGCTTTGCCTTGCTGTCGGCGCTCTTGCGCTTCTCGTTGCGAGCGTTGAGCTTCTCAATAAGCTCAGCGGACACCTTGTCCATATCCTCAGAGATATGAGCGTCAAGAACGGTCTGATAGTACTCACGAATAGTCATTTTGAATCCTTTCTGCGCTTCATGCGCTCGATGTTGGTCATCACCCTTATTGTGTTTTTATTATATCATAAGTTTTGAGATTTGTCAAGAGTTTTTTTCGGCTTTTCCGTGAGATTTTTTCAATCGTGTTCGGCGCTCACTTGAAGACTCTTGACTCCTCTCTCCCTTTGATGATTTAATTATAGCACAAAACGAGAAAAAGTCAATATGGCAAATTGTACAAATCGGATCTAAGTTTTTGAAGTTCATTTGTGCAATTTGACGGCGGCCCGGGCGCACAAACTTCAACGCTTTACTTCACTAAAGTGCGGCAACATAAAAAATGGGAGGGTTGACTACCTCCCTCGGATAATGCTTGCCACGCCTAGAGTCGCGAATTCCACTTCCGAGTAGCGACGTATGGTTCACATTTATATACCGCACAACGTGGCGACCGTGCGGTAGAGGTCTTGGGGAATGGGTCTTACTGACTCTCGTGGGTCTGCCCTCTCTGGGTTGCCCTTCCCTCGCTCTGTGAGTATATAATAGCACATAAATGAGAAAATGTCAATATGTCAATTTGTACAAAATTGACCGCCGGCGTTTGTACATTTTGACGAAGGGCCCGGGTGAGAAACTTTAACGATTTAAAGTGTGAAGATGTTATAAAAAAAAAGAAGGCTCAAGCGGCCCTCTCATCAAGCCACTTGAGCATCTTTCCGCTTGTCGCCTTGAAGCGGATGGTGTTGCGGTCCTTGCAGTAGGTTGCCCAGTTGTCGAGGAACTCGCCGAACTCTTCAGCGTTCATGTTGTAGATGATGACCATATCATCGAGGATGACCACATAATCCCAGTTGGTGGAGTGGACTCTTGCGAAGTAGCACCGCTTGATGCTGTCGAAGTCGAAGCCGATTTGCTTTGTGGTCAGCGTTGCCTTGGAAGACTTGACGCTGGTGCAGGTTTCGGCAATATCCGAGCCCGCATCGAACGGAGTGTTGGCGTCCTTGGTAGAGCCGAGCCCTTTGACCATCTTGTCGGCGATTTCGGCAAACTCGCCGCCGTTCATGTAGTGCTCGCCATCGAGGGTGTAGGGCGCGCCCTTGTGCTCGGGATTGAATTCAAAGTGAAAATTGATGGTGTACTCAGTGCGGTTCATGGGGTTACCTCTCTTTCGTTTTCTGTACACAGTATAGCACATATAAACCGGCTTGTCAACAACAAATTTGCACAAAATGAAAAAAATTTTTTGTGCATAATACCGATGTATAAATATACATTTAAAATGTATAATTATGCACTTTATCGCTTTAACGTGCTAAAGCGGCGGGCATGGATAAATTTCAACACTTTAAATCACTAAAGTATGTTACCAAATTGTCATATTTTTGGGCGACCTTCCCCTCTTCTGCCCGAGTGCGGTTTCCCTCAACCTGTGATTATATAATAACATAAAAAGAATGATTTGTCAATACCTTTTTTAAAAAATCTTTGTCAAATATTTAACAAGCGTGGAATTAAAAACTTTATTACTTTAAATCGTTAAAGTAGACCGCATAAAAAACAGTCAAAGCGTGAATCACGCTTTGACCTTGGAAACGAGTTTCCCATGTTTGAGAATTTCCCACTTGAGTTCATTCTTGCTGAACCCCTTAACGCACACGCTGTAACCATCCTCGAAAGTGAACCAATAAAACATCTTTTTTATCTCCTTTTCTTTTCTCTTTGTGATTATAATATAACACACTTCGTCCGGTTTGTCAACCCCTTATTTTGACAAATGTTTAACAATCTCGGGATGCGCCCGCGCAAACTTCAACGCATTAAAGTGTTAAAGTGCGTTGAAGTTGTTACGTTATGTTTCTGTTCTGTTACTTCTACTTTGTGCAATATGCACAAAACACTTATTATCGTCAATATGCACAATACAATCCAACTTACAACACTATCCATATCAAAGTCCTTTCAACACCTTTATAATATCCTTTTCATCATATGCCGTTCCGTTCCATGCGTTGCGGTTTGCTTCTTCATCATCGAACAGAATGCCAACACCGTAATTCTGTTTTGCCGTTCCGTACGGAATCACAAACACATTATCAAACTTAACACTCTTGAGATGCTTTGCAATCCATGCCCTTTTTGCTTCGGCAACTCTTGCGTTGTAGTCTTCGCTTCCGTTCTTTGCTGTCCACGAAATGACATTAACGCTGTATCCTTCGTTGGTTAACCTGTTAAGCACTCTTGCCAATGCGCTCATGTTCATCATCGGCTTTGCTTCGGTGTACGGTCTTGTGTTCTCGTTCTGAATGTCGTTAAGCCATCCATCGACACCGTACAGATTGGCTATCGTGCCATCCATATCGAAGTTGATTTGCTTCATTGTGTTTACCTCTCTTTCTGTATACATATTAACATATGATATATATATTTGTCAATCGTCAAAATAAACAAAAATGAATAATTGTATTTGTGCATATTATTATACTTAATTAACTAATTAACTGTTGCCCCATTTTAATAAACTTTAATACTTTAAATCACTAAAGCGCCCGGACTTAAAGAGCGGGAGTCTTTCGACTCCCGTTTGCTTCTTATTTCTTGAAGACTATCACGACCGCCTTGTTGCTTCCGATGGTCTGAGCAAACATCACTGTATTGCCCTTCTCGCTGATGATCTGTCCGTTTGCCTTCCACTGATGATAGAGTGCGCTCTCTTCTTTGTCCATGTGAACCCAACCTGTTTTAACTATCTTGTACCACTTCATTTCTTTATCCTCTCTTTCCTCTTTCTGATTATAATATACCATATGTGACCGGAATTGTCAACATTTTTTCTTTCGTCAAGATGTACAAACTTACATCATTATCTTTGTTCATATTGCCTATTGACAATGGATACAAGATGTGTTATACTTGAATGGGGTAGACGCATTCGAGTTAGTCCCCTCTAACCGAACGTCGGTTTGTAACCAAATTGTAACCTTAACAAGAGATGTGATGTATCTATCAATTAACAATCACTGTTACCGCTTTGTCATCTCTAGTTAGAGACCTCTAACTGAACGTACTGTCATCACTTGTAACCGAATTGTAACCATTACGTCGGACGAGTGGTTGTAACCGATTTGTAACCGCTAGTTAGAGACCTCTAACTGAACGCCGGTTCGTAACCGATTTGTAACTCTAACAAGAGATGTGACCTATCACCCAATTAGCAATCCAATCTGTTACGACTTGTTACTGTTTTGTAACCATGAAACTGTGACGATTGAACGCATTTGTAATTGTAACAATTCGTTACTGATTGACGCCAAATTGTAACCAATTCGTCGGGAGGGCAGTTGTAATTAAATGATACGACTTGTTACTGAATTGTAACCAATTGCTTCGGAAGGCCGCCAATTTTGGGAAGTCCGCCTGAACCTTGATTTTTTGACCGACCCTTACCCTTTTGCAAATCGCTGGCAAAAAATTGATAACTTGTTACTAAATTGTAACCATTAGCTAGGGGAGGGGTAGGTTACAGGAAAAACAAAAGTTACAAACCGGAAACAAAAAAGCCCTGGTAACAAAATCTCCCGAAATAAAAATTTCATTTTTCGTATTTTCTCTACTATTTTCCTACTTTTTTTTGAGGTGATATTATGACCGGTAGTGATCGAGTAAAAGAAATATTAAGTAAAACGCATAATTTTGCGGCCATCAACTCTGCCGCAAATATTGAAACCTTATCTTACCTTTCTAATTTAAGTGATTTTCTTTAGGATTAGGAGCAATAGTTTTACGATGCCTTAGGGGTTGAAGATATTTAGGGTTTAAATCAATTATTACAAAACATAAATATTAATTATCATTTAAATGATTTAAACGCCGGTGGTCGTATTTATAATCAATTAAAAACAGATTATATATTAACTGATGCCTCTACTGCAAAATAGTCTACAATGCGAGAAGATAATATTATGCAACTCTTTGCTGAATTAATTAATCAATCAGATGCTGGTTAGTCTATGATAGCAAATTTTTTAAATTAGCGAGATGCAAATTAGGATATCGCAATTTTTAGTGAGTTTTTTAAAATTCTAACTACAATTTTTAATGGCTTTGTAATTCCTGGTGAACCTATATCTTTTAAATTTACTGCTAATAATACATATAGTTAGACTGGTTATTATAAAAAAAATAATATATTAGGTGAAGCTACTGTAACATTAAATTTTGGTAAGTCATTAGTACCTGGTAGCATTAAAATTGAAAATAATCAATTTGTAGTATCAGGAGAACCCTCTGAATTTACTACAGCAGTAAAAGCCAATATTGCTAGTAAAATTAGACCCGCTTTAATGAGATATCTTAATAAAGAAACTTCATTACGACCTTTTGCACGAGATATATACGACGAAAGTCCATAGAAATGGCGTGATATAGTAAATTCATATATATCAAATTTATTTCCAGATGTAGATTTAAGTTTTAGTAATCATATTGAGCTAAACCATTCCTCTGGTTCAGTTTCGGGTTATTTAGGCGAAGTTTAGTCTCATTTATATTTTGTTGAACTTTTTAAAAACGTAAAGAATGCTTCTATCATCGATGCGGGCGCCTCATATATCAAAAGTATGAGCGGCGCCACATAGATGGATCCTGCGGATACAATTATTCAAATTGCAAATTAGTTATTTAATATTTAGGTTAAAAACTATGCAAGCGGCGGCGCTGAATGGGGTGGTGGTACTGATATATTTGTTAATGCTGAAAAAGTACGTGGGACTTCTGGAGCGGCAAGCTTTTTAAGTGACCGTTTACAAGTTAATATTCCTTATTTATCTGAATTCTTTGGCGCGGCCACCTGGCATAATTTAAATCCGGATTATTCGAGCGATCCTTCATATGAAACATATGAAGCCACTTACGGCGAGTTTTAGGAAATTTTTGCTTCATTAAAAGATTCTTTTGATACATTTATTCCTAATATTATTCGATTAACAGCAATTATTAATGGGTCAGACTTATAGTATGAGAATTTTTATTTTTCAAAAGGTCGTATGATACCTGCATCAAGTTTAGTAAATGGTATAATTGAAGCGCTGTATGGCAGTCCCAATAAGAAGGCTTTTACTTCTAGTTATAGTATGCATCCAGGTGCTTCACATTATACATATGAAAAACCTTATACAAGCGCTTATGCTCCATTTGCTAACGAAACTTCAATTGCATGGCGTGTTTCGGTTAACTTTAATACGATATTAAAAAATTTAGGTGGCTAATCAAAAATTTGACTTTCCCTCCCGTTTGTGGTATAATTAAATCATGGGGTAGGTAATACCCAGTCACAAACACAGGAGAAGTATTATGCCAAAGAATCGATTGAACTTAAATTTTCAACTCGAAGCTGCGGTCGACCGTGCGGCCTATGTGTAGGAGTACATGGCGGCCCTCCCATTTGAACCCTCCGCAGAGGAGCTGGAGACCATCTCCAATTACATCCTCTGGGGCAAGGGCGCGAATGGCAAGAACGCGCAGCAAGAAAAGTATGTGGAATTAAAGAAATGGACATCCGATCCTGTGGAAAGTTTGGAAGGATTGTTGGAGCAGCCGGGTTTCTTGGAAGCCAATTTGCGGCGGCCCTCCGATCCGCAGACGCGCATACCGCGCACGGTGTTCAATCGCGCGAAGGTACTGGAGAGCGCGCCACCGCACCTGATATAGATATATGAAGAACTGTTTAGATAGATTGATACAATTGAATTGACATTAAATTATTATGAATTATTTACGGGGAAGAGGAAGCTGCCGCCGCGCGAAAGCTTGTTGAGTAGATTTGCAGAAGAGGAATAGATAAGGTTAAATGAGAAGGCGCTTGAGCTTACGCAATTTAAATATCTGAAACTCAAACATTTGCTCGTCGAGCTGCGGTCAGAGCAGTACACTTACTACGATATGCATAACAATAGAGTTTACCCTCACGTAGAGTCTCAAGAGCCGCTCTACACCGAGGAGCAAATTCGGATTGGGGAAGATGTAAGCGTTTTTCCTGCCGGTCTGAATGATGGAAGTGCTCTTGCTGAAAAGATATTTGCGTTACCTTACCCACAGCCTGGCTAGTTGAGTGAGGAGGAATAGTGGGGATTGACGCATCGGCTTTGGGATAAGCCGAAGAAAATGGTGATAGATTTTACAGATGATAACCATGTTTTGAATTTATATATACAGCGGGCGGACCTTCTGGATGCGCAGACGGAAGACCCAGCGCAGATTTATGGAGCCGCCGCTGGAGTGATCAATACGCTGGTTTATTATGAATAGTGTGCTGATTTGTCTCCTTTATAGAAAGATTTGCTTGAGATGAAGCTGAAGAAAGTGTCGAATATAAATATTGCTGATTATTTAAACTCCACTTACGGCAAATCTTATAATGAAAACTACATCTCCACTATCTATCGCCAAAAAATTATCCCTCAAATTACAAGCGCGGCCAAGGCACATCGTGAAATTCTTGAGAATATATTCTTCCCAGAGAACTTCAAGCGTTGCAAAGATTGCGGCCGCATGGTATTGATGTCGCCGCGTTACTTCATGCGGCAGGCGAAGGCACCCGATGGATATGCGCCGCGATGCAAAGTATGTGATAAGATTAGGAGAGCAAAGAGAGATGAAGCAAATAGACAAATTGCTGAAAAACATAATCAATCTTGATCCCGTTGACTTTATGGGACTTGCGCGCATCTTAAAAGTTAATTTGATGATGACAACTAAGGATGAGAATGAAGAAGGTAAAGTTATAATGAAACCACGTGACTTTGCCGACATCCTACAAGATGTGTTGGCCGCATTTGAGCATTCAAACAGACAGCGGCGCCGCGAAATACTCCAAATTGTTGAGGCTGCGGCCAAGAATAACAAGGAGGACACCGCGGATGCCAGTAATTCCTAAAATACCGAAAGGTACTTCATCCTCTATCTCCAAATATTGCGAACGTTGTGGGCGCTCATTACCTCTTTCTTAGTTCTCTAAGGCGCACAGTGAATTTTATACCGATGGTTTCTTACCTTGGTGTAACGCTTGCATTGCCGAAAGAATAGACGCGGAGGGCGGCAATTGGGAGTATGTTGACAAGTTGTGTATGTGGGCCGGAATCCCGTTTATAGTGAAAGAATGGGAGAGGATTAAGGGTATGACAATGCCTGAAGAAACCTGGCCGACATATGCGAAGATTTTCTGCACAGAGGATTATGATTCTCTTGGATGGGGCGACTATTATAGGCAGTATAAAAAGTTAAAAGAAGTAGGTCTGATGGAAGAGGAAATACCCGAAGTGCGCGAGCAGAGATATAATGAGCTGCGGCGTAAATGGGGCGAGAATTATTCAGATGAAGAACTTAATCATTTGGAAGATCTTTATCGCGGCCTGCTCAATACGCAGAACATAAGCGGCGCCCTGCAAATAGATTAGGCGCAGAAATTGTGCAAATTATCGCTCGAAATCGACAACCGCATCCGTGCGGGTGATAAAGAAGTTGATAAGTTTATGTCGTCTTACGACAAGATTATCAAGAGTGCAGAGTTTACTCCCAAAAACACCAAAAATGCGACCGACTTTGATTCGTTTGCCGAAGTTGCATACTGGTTAGAAAAGCACGGTCGTATAAACAAGTTTTACGATGATGTAACGCGCGATGTTATAGATGAAACTCTCAAAAATATAGAGTCCTATAATCAGCGACTTTACATAAATGAAGGCGGCATTGGTGAGGAAATCACGCAACGCCTTCAGGCGCTCAATGCGGTCAATGATATAGAGAAAGAAAACTTTTATGGAATTCAAGAAGATTTCAATGAAGAAGAGTATCAAAACGATGCTTTTGTCATTGATGTTGATGAAGATTTTAACCCCGAAGGTGATATTGAATGAGTGCTATACAGCTGCTAGATCCTAATCTGGTTCAATTTAACACTCAGGATAAGCTGTACCACGATGGTATAGAATTAGAGAAAGGTGTAGTTATCACGCCGTTATTCTTAGAAAAGAATGAAGATTTGATTGCTGATTGCATACAAACTTTTACGGCATATCCGGATGTATTCCTGGATTTGATAACTCCATCTAACTCAACCTTCTCACTCTTCCCATTCCAACGCATTTTCTTGCGAGCGTGCATGCGGTATACGTCAATATATATTACTGCGGCCCGTGCTACGTCAAAAACTTTTCTTTCGATACTCGCAAAGTATTTACAGTGTACATTTTTGCCGAATCACGTATCTTCGATCGTGGCTCCTAATAAGAGTCAGGCTGCGAAGATAACGAAGCAGAAGATACAAGAAATCTGGCGCATCTGGCCGCTGCTTAAGTAGGAGCTGGAACCAGGCAATACCGATGGAGTACATGCCAACTTTGGTAAGGATTATGTTGAACTTTACTTTAAAAATGGCAGCAAGCTGACGGTAGTCGGCGCGCTAGATTCAGACCGCGGACTTCGTACACATGCGACTCTCATAGATGAGGCTCGCGATCAAGACGGAGACGCAATTGCCGAAATCATACTGCCGCAGATGAACGTTTCGCGGCGTATGTATAACGGAGCGGTCAATCCATATGAGCGCGTTAATACGCAAGTTATTTATGCGACATCCGCTGGAACTAAAGCATCGTATGCATATGAAGCTCTTATGGACACTTTCGAGAAAGCTATCATTGATCCAAAGACCGCTTTCTGTATTGGGCTGGATTACCGTGTTCCAATGCAACATAACTTAATTACCCCTTCTTTCGTTAAAGGGTTAAAACTTTCCCCAGCCTATAACGAAACTACATTCGCGGCCGAGTATCTCGGTATGTGGTTAGGAGGTAGTGACGAATCTTGGTTTGATTTTGAGAAACTTACAAAGTATCGAAAGATTAAGAACCCAGAATGGCGTCAAAAATTTATAGGGGAAAAGAATATTTTTTACTTAATTTCAGTAGACGTCGGTCGATTGCACGACCAAACGGTCGCATGCATATGGCGTGTCACTATTCGTGATAACAAGTACTATTCTACTCTTGTTAATCTCTTTGTCCTTGGCCGCCAAGCAGAGAGTAAAACATTTACGTAGCAAGCTATTGACCTCAAGAAGTTGATTGAGATTTACGCACCGCGCGAAGTGGTGATAGATTGCAATGGACTTGGTGTTGGTTTGGCAGATGAAATGATTCGTAGTTAGTTGGATGAAAATGGTTCTGAATTGCCAGCATATGGTTTCTTCAACAATGATGACTACAAAAAGATTTAGCCAAAAGATGCAACGCAAATCTTATACTCACTCAAGGCCAATGGACCCTTAAATTCCAAGATACATAGTAATGCGTATTCACGTATCAATGGTGGCATGGTTCGATTCTTGATTAGTGAGCAAGAGGCGCGAGCCGCTTTGCTAGCTACAAAGGTTGGTTAGAAAATGACGACAGAAGAACGTATAAAGCGTTTGATGCCTCATGAATTAACCACAAAACTATTTGAAGAAATGTCGAATCTGCGTTTAAGAAAGAATGGTTTAGACATTGTTCTTGAGTAGATAAATGCTCGTTTTCCAAAAGATAAATATTCTGCATTTGCTTACGGCTTGTGGCGTATTAAAGAGTTGGAAGAAGAGAACTACAAAAAGGCCAGTCGACGCCATACTGGTGAAAAACGGCAGTTGATATTCTTTACAGGAGGACAAAATTAATGGCAGAGCAAGTAGAAGTTTCTGATGTGTCGTTATTTAAAAAAGCCATGAATGAAATGGTCGTAAAAAACGACAAGTCATGGAATAACACTCTGGATTATTATTATGCAAAGCGCCGCTATAAAGAATATACAAGAGAAGAAGTGGAAAATATAATCACTTCGGGCTCGGTTGAGGCTTAGCAAAAGCTTTCAAGACAATTCTTTGAAAGAGATAATCTTTATAAAAGAATAATAATCTATTATGCAACAATATTAAAATATGTAGGCATTCTTATACCTAATCCAATTGCAGGTACAGAACTCTCCACCCCTTATGTCTTCAAAAAATATGTTGCTGCATTAGATTATATTGAAAAATTTTTCTTACCCGAACTGTTAACCCAAATCTCTTTACGTGCTTTAGTAGATGGTTGTTATTATGGTGTAATCCAAGCTATTAGCAAAACAGATTTTGTTCTATTAGACTTACCTGCTGAATATTGTCGTTCCAATTTTAGAGACTTACATGGAAATGATATTGTTGAGTTTAGAGTAGATTACTTTGATTCAATAGTAGACGAAGATGTAAGAAAACAAGCCTTAAAAGTGTATCCAAAAGTTATTGGTGATCATTATCGGCGCTGGAAGAAAGGACAAGTTAAGACAATATGGGTAAAAATACCTACAGATGTTGGTTTCTGCTTCCCGTTCTTCGATGATAGCCGTCCGCTCTTTTTAGACGTTATTCCCGCCGTCATGGATTATGATGTAGCGGTTGATGTCAACAAAGAGAGAGATTTAGAAGAGATTCGTAAAATCATTGTTCAGAAGATACCCCATTTGCAAGATGGTGCATTACTGTTTGAGCCAGACGAAGCTTTAGAAATGCATGCCGGTGCAGTTGGCATGATGAAAGGTAACAAGAACATTAGTGTTCTTACCACCTATGCAGATGTCGACGCCGTAGTTTCCAAGACCTCTTCCGAGGCTAGCACTAATGCGCTTGAAAAGAGTTTACAAAATGTATACTCTAAAGCAAATGCAAGCCAGCAGATATTTGCACCTACTGGTACTCAGGCGCTATCCACTTCGATTACTAATGATATGTCTTTAATGATGATACTTGCACACAAGTATTCGCGTTTCTTAACGTTTATCATTAATTTCTTATTTAGTAATACGAATGTGAGTTTCAAATATGAAATTTTGCCGGTAAGCTGGTATAATGTATCTGAATATATAAAAGATACATTAAAGCTCGCGCAAAGCGGCTACAGCTTTTTACTTCCGGCAATAGCGGCCGGTGTATCCCAGCGTGATTTAATCAATCTTAAGAATTTGGAAAATGATGCTCTTAAACTTGAGGAAATACTCATTCCGCTTGCTTCATCCTATACGCAGTCTGGAAACGGAGAAGGTGAGGTCGGAAGGCCATCACTTCCTGTTGAGGAGAAATCTCCGAAGACTTTATAGAATGAGGAATCATTAAATAATCAGTAAGGAGGCTCCAAATGAACAAATCATTGTACGAGTTTCCCGTAACTGTTTACGGTAATTTAGAAAAATATAATGAAGTGCTGAGTAAAGCACGGTGTCGTATTTTTTACAAATATGAAAACCGCAACGGCACCTACATTACCGATGAATTTGCTGAGAAGTTATTATCTTCTTTATCATATGCCCCTGTGAAAGGTATATATGCACCTGAAGAGCGTGATTATACTGATCATGGGATGGAGCGTGATGAAGGTCGTATTTATGGTATAGTTCCAGAGAACCCGAATATTTCGTGGGAAATCCATCTTGACGAGGATGGCGTCGAGCGTACATATGCATGCGCTGATGTGCTGATATTCACTGCTCTTTATGAGGAAGCTAGTGATATAGTAGGCAAAAGTCAATCTATGGAACTGTATGGACCATCGTTGAAATATCACGAGGCAATTGTAAAGGGCCGCCGCTTCATAGTTTTTGATGAAGGATGCTTCTTAGGATTACAAGTATTGGGCGATAATGTAGAACCTTGCTTTGAAGGTGCTTCATTCTACACGTTGCAAAGCAGTATTGAATTTGCAATCAATTAGATTAAACAATACGGAGGTACTAAGATGCCTAAGATTAATTTTAGACTTTCGGATGGTGAAAAGTTTGAGGCCCTGTGGGCGCTGCTTAATCCGGAGTTTAATGAAGAAGGCAATTGGACCGTTTCTTGTGGTATTTCCGCTGTATATGATGACTATGCATTAGTCTTCAATTATGAAACTGGTGAGCATGAGCGTGCCTACTACTCCAAGAATGATGAAACCGATATGGTTGAAATAAGCGAAAGAGTAAAGGTTTATATTGTTGATGTGACCGAAGCGGAAAAGAATACTCTTGATACTCTCCGCGCGTTGAATGGCGGCACTTATGAGTTAGTCAATGAGACGCTGCTTAACGCAGAGGAAACTCTTGAGAAAAATGCAGAGTTTTCTGCCAAAATTGAAGAGTTAAATGAAACTGTTGCTACTTTAAATACGGAGAAGGACGAGCTTGTTGCCGCGGCCGAGACCTTTACGGCTTAGATCGAGGAAGCAAATGCAAATGTTACTTCTTTAACAGAGGAAGTTGATTCTTTAAAAGAGTATAAGGCTTAGATTGAAGCTAGAGAAAAAGAAGCAGTTATTGATCAGTATTCAGAGATGCTGTCTGACGAGGTGCTTGATAGTTATAGAGAGCGCGCAGTTGACTTCACCGCAGAAGATCTTGATAAAGAACTTGCTTATGAGTTAAAGAAACGTAATTCTTCTGCTTTCGTTAAGTAGAGCGAGCCTGGGTATATTCCCAAGGATGTGCCGCTGGAAGGACTCGCCGCGATTTTATCTAAATATAGAAAATAATTTAGGAGGCTATTTAAATGGCTAGAATGATTATTGACGGTTTCGGTCAGGTAGAGCTTAACAATGTTGCTTTCCGCCGTGACGGTCGTATTGAAGCTCAGTGTGCTCTTGACACCGCTGCATTCGATTCCCAGACTCCTTGCGAGAACGGAATGATTCTGCGTGTTAAGAAAGCCGAGCATGTAATTACTACTTGCGATTCCAGCGCCGCCAATCAGCTTTATGCTCTGAACTACACGTCTGAGCATATGTATGATGAGCGCAACCCTGGCCTGAAGAACTTCTATCTGAAGTCTGCGGCCGCTGGCGAGGACTTCTATCCGCGCGTTGGCTATCTCGCTGCTGGTGACCTGTTCACCACGAACTGCATTGACCTTGGCTCCTATGCTAGTGTTGGTGCTGTTGTTACCGCTCTTGCTAACGGCGAAGTGTATGCTGCTGCTGGTACCGAGGGCGCAATTGTTCTTAATAGTGAGGCTCCTGCTGTTGGCCCCATTATGCAAGTTATTAAGAAAACCACGATGCCTGATGGACAGGATGCTTTCCAGATTCAGGTTCTTAAGGTTTAATTTAGGGAGGGTTTAATACAATGACACTTAAAGAGTTCAAGGATATAGCCCTTCATGCCGCTAAGGGCACTGCTCCCGAGACCTTCACGGTGGAGAACGTGAACGACGCTTTCGTCGACGGTCTGCGCGAGCTTGCTGGTTCCTACAACCAGTTCATGAAGAATCGTTATGACATTTATGATATCATCATCAGTGTCATCGATGAGATTCTGCCGAAGAACGTCATTGACGCTCTTGGCGCCTTTGCCGAAGTCCGCCAGGTTGGACAGGGCGAGAAAGCCATGTTCAGACGTAAGGTTGGACGTCAGCGTGCAAAGAAATTCCTCACTCAGGTTGGTCTGAGTGGTGTTTATGAGACTTTCCGCCTTGATGCTGAGACATTCGAAGTCGGCGCGCATGCCGTTGGTGGCGGCGCCACGATAGACTTCGAGCGTATGCTCGATGGCGCCGAGTCCCTGGCTGAAGTTGTTGGCATCGTGACCGAGGGTCTCGAGAACGCCGTGTTCGTCGAGGTTCAGAAGGCACTTTATGCTGCTCTCGCCGTTATGCCTGCTACCAATAAGTATGCCGGCTCTTGGAGCGCCGACGAAATGCTGAAGCTGGTGAACGTGGTCCGTGCCTATGGCGCCCCGATCATCTTTGCTGCTCCCGAGTTTGTCGCCGCCATGGGCGCCGATGCAATTGTTCCTGCAATTGCCAATGCTGCTCAGGGTATCTACAGCCCCAAGGATATTGAAGCTATTCATGACACTGGATACATCCAGGTCTTCCGTGGCACTCCCATCGTGCAGATCCCGCAGTCTTTTGTTGATGAAAACAATCAAGAGACCTATGTCAATCCGCAGTTCGCATTCGTTATGCCTGCTGGTCAGGAAAAGGTTGTCAAGGTTGTTCTTGAGGGTCAGACTCAGATTCGTGACCACGAGAACAAAGATAATTCCATGGAAGTCTTTGCATGGAAGAAAATGGGATGCGCTATCCTTACGCATCACAACTGGGCAATCTACAAGAATGAGAGCCTCGTTGATACCTCTGCCAAGGATATCTACGGTTTCTAATTTAACCTAAAGGGGATGGGGAATATTCCCCTCCCCTATTTTTAATACTATGGAGTAAAAGGAGAATTTTATTATGTCTGATAAGATTAAAGTTATAAGTGCCTATGATGGCCGTTGCGGCATTGATAATGTCGGTTTACATATTTCTCGTCGTTGGCAAGGCCGCGGCGATTCTGTCGTTTTTACAAGAGAACAAATTGAAGAACTTCAGTTTGATACTGCCTTTATGAATATGGTACGTGAAGGTCTTCTTTACATTGATGATATGGAAATTAAGAAGGAGATCGGTCTTGAACCTGAAGATGCAGAAGAGCCGACCATTATTCTTCTTGATGATAAAGCGCTTAGGCGTCTTTGGAAAGATATGCCGCTGGCGCAGTTTAAACTTGAAACTAAGAATCTAACCCTCCCGCAGATCAAGTCTCTCGCAGACTATGCAATTCGTCATGGTAATGAGGGGTCGATTGAAAAGGCTACTTATCTTACCACTATTAGTGGACAGAATATTTTAAAAGGAATAGAACTCGAAAAACAAAGTCAGGAGGGATAATCCATGACAAGCGTACGCGAAGTCTATGATGCCTTTCTTGTTAAGATGCTTGATGATGAATGGGCAGATTGGGATTTAGAAGATATAAAAACCGATTGGAAAGGAATCTTGATGGGCGCCCTCCCTTGGTTCAAATTTCCGCGGGTTTCGTTAGAGATTGATGAAGAAGAAGATGCCTTTGTTGAAGATTTAAATAACGAAGAGATTTAGATTATTGCAACCTATATGAAATGTGAATGGTTGAATAGAACGATTTTAACGTGGGAGAATATAAAGCCACTTTATGAAGAGCGCGACTTTTCTCAGGCAAATTTATTAGATAAATTTAATTAGACGCTTGCGGCTGAAAAGAAGAATGCGGCCCGTCTTGAGGCAGTCTATTATCGTTCTGTAAATCGTAAGCCATTTAACTATAGGGATTTAGCATCGCAATTGTGAACGAGTTTTTAGAAGGCTATAATAATAATCTAAAGAATAGATTATTTGGACTTTTGTGTGAGCGTGAAAAAGAAGGTGAGTGGGAAAAGTTTTTGGATTCGATTGTTATTGAGTTAATGTCTTATCCTGAAGAATCTCGTACTATCAATTATTATCGCTTATTTACAAAAGTGTCTTCACTTCGTTATTTAAGTTATAAATATTTTAGAACTACAGTTTTTGACTGTATGAGTTTATTGTCAAAGCTATGAGTGATTATTTTGAAGTTTATAAACAAAGGTTAAATCGTTTTGGTAACGATTATCAATCTCGTATATAGGGCGCGCGTGAGTATAATTTTGATTTATATTTATTAAAGACTCTTTATCGTGTAGATTTTGAATATAAACATTGTCATTATGCTGGTAGTCTTGAAAGATATAAACAAGATGATACTAAAACTTTGCAATATTTATTAACTAAAGTAGATTTAAATATGCCAAATGGTACTTTACTTGAAATAGTTGATAAAGATAATATGAAACAAACTTGGATGGTTTATTATTTAGAGAATATTGAGGCTAGTGGATATAATCGTTATATTATGCTTAAGATGACGCATTTTATCAAATGGCTTGGCCGTGATGAGAAGTGGCATTACACTCATGCTTATCTTTATGGACAAGAAGATAATATGCTTAAGGATGAAATTCGTTCACGTTCACGTATGGATGCTCTTTATGCAGAGAATCTTAAATCAAGTTTCTTTATTTGTCCTTCTAATGAGTTTATCAAGAAAGATTGCTACTTTATTGTAGGTCAAAAACCATTTCAAGAGTATTATAGAGTAACAGGTTATGATTTGTAGTCTACACCAGGTGTGTAGTATATAACCATAGATCCTGTGTATGAATTTGATCTGAGTCACGCTCCTGAGCAGGAAGAGGGAGATAAAGATGAAGACTTCTTCTGGTTAAATGGAGGTGTAAACAATGGCGACTCGTAATTTAGCTGATGTTGGCACCAACTTATAGAAGATTGTAAATCGACTTTAGTCAAATGAAAAACTGTTAAAGTTGTTATATTATACTGGTAAGGACCCATATAGTGAATAGGCATTAACTGAATCGCAAATTAAAAATGAGATTTTTGAAAAGCTTATTAAAATTGTGCCGCGTGTTGGTCCAAAAGAAACTGCTCAAAGTATAGTAGTTATACGTATGGTTCGCGGCCGTGCTAATCCTTAGAATGGGGAGTTTAGAGATTTTACAATTAATATTGAAGTCTTTGTTCCTTTAACACAATGGATTATTAAAGACTCTAATTTGCGTCCTTTTGCTATTATGGGAGAGATTCATAAATCACTTAATAATAAAACAATAGATGGTCTTGGCAGAATGACTGGTGGTGAATTTTAGATTAATTTTTTAACTGAAGAGATAGGTTGTTATGAAATGACCTATTATATTACCAGTTATGATTAATGCAAAATTCTTTTTAGGACTACCAGAACCATTTTAGAAAGTTTGTTGGATATATCCTCCTAAAATACAAGATATATTAAATAATTAGGATTATCCAGTATATAGAAAATTATTTTTGAGTACCTAGGAAGATATTGAAGACGAATATGTTGAAGCCGGCATATCTTTTGAAGAACTGCCTACTCCATTAAAGTATCTTTTTACTTTAATTTAGGCAGATAGTAGGTTAAAGCCTATTATTTAGAAAGGGTTTGAATTTTTTATTCATGAGCCTGTTACTTTACTTGAAGAATAGTGTATTATTATTGTTGGTGATTTAGAAAAAGAGGTTTAGATTATTAAATCTGTTGAAGATTTACGTATTTTAAATGAAGATAATTATTTTGATTTTCAAAATAAATTACGTGAGGCTTTAGGTGAGAAACCTGCTGAACCTTATAATCCAAATGAGAACCCAAAAGTAAAATATTTAAAGCCAAAGCGCGCCTTCGTGACAGAGTTAAAGCAAAAAACTCTAAAGATGCTCTAACTTTAGGTTCAACTTTGGCAGCAATTTGTTGTATGGATTTTGGATTAAATCCACTTAATATAGGAGAGTTAAGCTAGGTCGCAATAACTGTGTTAACACGTTATTACCAAGAGAAGAGTAAATATGATATTGATATTTAGTCATTGCTTGCGGGCGCGGATAGCAAAAAAATTAAACCGAAAAATTGGATTAGAAACATTGAAGACTTATAAAATAGGAGGTCATTGTTAAATGGCTAGTATTTTAGACCGGTATGGTATTAAGGAAGTTGCTGACGTAACCTTCTATGAGATTAACTCTGATGGTACTCCTGGCAAACCTGTTCTGTTCCTTGATACTTTAAAGGTTTCCACCATTGAACAGACTGCTGAGCAGGCTGACGCCCGTGGCGGTAAGGGCAACCCGAAGCTGATCACTTGGGACTATGGTAAGGAAATCACTGTTAATATTGAAGACGCTCTGTTTAGCCCGAAGTCTATGGCTATTATGCTTGGTAACGGTAAAGTTAACCAGGGCGGCGGCAAGATGATTCGTAAGACTGCGGTTATCCGTATGGGCACAACCGCGTCTGGTAGCGTTAAAGCATTAAACGATTATATTACTGCTGATATTTATGATGCCAACTCCGTTAATGGTGGTGGTACTCGTACCAAGCTGTATTTAGGTGATGGCTCGGCTCCTGCTGGTGAAGTTGCAATTAGTGGACAGCTGAAGTTTGATAATGGTGCTGCTGGCGCTGATCATGAAGACTCTGTTCTTTATGATGAAGATGGAACTGCTCTCAATAGCGATTTCTCTGAAAGCGCTCTGAAGTCCCTGTATCAGGCCGGTATGACCGATAATAGCGGTGCTTATAGCGGACATAAGTTTATGTTCACCTACTGGGTGCCGGCGACTGCTAAGGAGATTGTTGTTTCTGGCGATACCTTCCCGGGAACCTATTACATCCAGGGCGATACCTATTCTCGTTCCGACGTTACTGGTGCTGACCAGTTCTTCCAGTTTATTATTCCGAAGGCCAAGATGTCTGCCGAGAATACCATTACGCTTGAGGCCGAGGGCGATCCTGCAACCTTCAGCATGAACCTCACTGTTCTCCGTCCGGAGTCTGGTGAAATGATGAAGCTTGTGCAGTATGACCTTGAAGATCCGAGCGCAGGTTAATTAAATAATTAATGATGGCGGAGGAAGGAAACTTCCTTCGTCATTTTTATTTATTGGGAGGGAAAGGATTTTATGTATGAAGATTTAGGTTCTTTTAAAGTATTAGAGAACGTTTATATAAAAACTACTTAGAATATAGAAGCGGGTGGTAAGCAGTTTAAAGCTGGTGAAATTATTGCTCGATTTGATAAAATTCAAATAGCCAATTTGAACGAAATTAAAGAATATGTTGCGGCCCGCGGTGGATATGATAATAGAGGACATGTGTTTTGGGAAACAACTCATGCGGTAAAACTTAATTTTACACAGGGCGTATTTTCTAATATACAATTTGGTATTTTAAATAATAGTAAAATTATTTAGATTTAGGAAGAAGAACCATTATTATTAACAACGACAGTTGAAACTGAAAGTGATGAAATTGGTATTATTAGATTGAATCCACGGCCAGCAGGTTCTTTATTTATTTATGATAAAGAAACTGGTGAACGGTTAGAGTGGGAAACATCAGGTTTGAGTTTTAAAATTGCAGATGCTTATAAAGATGTTATTGCAATTTATGAATATAATTATTTAAAGGGTGCAACAATTGCACGAATTGGATAGCCATTTACAACTGGCTTTTTGATGTTAGAAGGAAAAACGAGAGTAAAGGACGATACGTCTGGATTAATTACAACGGGGATAATTAAAATTCCCAAACTAAAATTAATGTCTGGCTTATCTATGCGGTTGGGTGCACA
>Ga0265300_10001597_pt1 | contig 20946 bp, 16 predicted proteins | sample AusTroGonzalo_MG_FD_193482 | JGI IMG/M metagenome (GOLD analysis project Ga0265300, IMG submission 193482) | Bovine rumen microbial communities from tropical cattle in Woodstock, Queensland, Australia - Gonzalo_03 | ecosystem: Host-associated > Mammals > Digestive system > Stomach > Rumen ...
ATGCACAGCCTCAACAACCACGATGGCATCATCGACCACGATGGCGATAGCCAGCAGCAAGGCCGACAGCGTCAGCAGGTTGATGGAGAAGCCCATCAGGTTGAGGAAGAAGAACGTACCAATCAACGACACCGGTACAGCGATGATAGGGATGAGCGTAGAACGTAAATCCTGCAGGAACACATACACCACGAGGAGCACCAAGCCCAGCGTCATGAAGAGGGTGAACACCACCTCCTCGATAGAAGCATAGAGGAACTCGGTCACGTCGTAGTTTATCTCCACCACCATACCCGGAGGCATCAGCTTCTTCTGGGCTTCCAGCTCAGCCTTCACCTCCCTAGCAATCTTGTTGGCGTTAGAGCCAGCCACCTGCTGCACCATCGTCAGGATAGAAGGCAGGTTATTGTTCTTCATCGACACTGAGTAGCCCTGGCCACCCAGCTCAATGTCAGCCACATCCTTCAGTTTCAAGGTCTGACCCTGTGCATCACTCTTGATGATAATATTGCCAAACTCCTCAGCCGTTCTGAAACGACCCGTATAGCGCATGGCATACTCGAAGGCCACCTCTGACAGTTCGCCGAACTTACCAGGGGCTGCCTCGACGTTCTGTTCTGCCAGCACCCCCGTAATGTCAGAGGGCATCAGGTTGTACTGCTTCATCACGTCGGGCTTCAGCCATATACGCATAGCGTAGGTCTTTTCACTAAAGCTGGAAGCATCACCCACGCCCTCAATACGCTTTAGGGCAGGAATTATGTTGATGGCGTTATAGTTCGTCAGGAACTCATCGTCGTAACGACCGTCAGACGTCAGAGAGAACATGATCACCTGAGACGACTGGCGCTTCACCACGCGCACACCCACCTGATTCACCTCAGAAGGCAGCAGCGGAGTGGCTTGGCTCACACGGTTCTGCACGTTCACCGCACACATATCAGCATTCATGCCCTGACGGAAGATAATCTGAATCATGGCAGAGCCAGGTGAGGCCGTCGATGTGATGTAATCCATGCCTTCCACACCGTTGATACTCTCCTCAAGCGGCGTAATCACAGCATTCTTCACCGTCTCGGCATCGGCACCAGGATAACTGGTCATCACCACGATGTTAGGCGGCGCAATATTCGGGTACTGCTCAATAGGCAGCGAGAGCAGGCCGATGAAACCCAGGATGACGATGACAATAGAGATCACCGTCGAAAGCACTGGGCGTTTAATAAAATTCGTAAAAGTCATGTTAATTTACTATTTGACAATTTACTATTTGACAATTTCCAATGTCCGATTTTCAATTTACTTCTTCGGAGACAAAGCCTTGACCATCTCTCCAGCAGTCAACGACTTGCTGTGCTCCTTGATCTTCTCATCGTAGCGTTCCTGGGTGATAGGCACGATCTCCATCTGGTCGCTGAGCTTGGTCACACCGTTAGACACATACTTATCGCCAGTCTTCAAGCCGCCAGTCACCACGTAGTTCATGCCGTCGTTCTGCGGATCAACGGTAATCTCGGTATAGGCCACCTTGTTGCTGTCCTTCAGCAGATAGACGAACTTCTTGTCCTGCACCTCAATGACGCATCGCTGCGGGATGACGATAGCACCAGCCTGCTCACGCGGGATAATCACCTTGCCCGAGCCACCGCTCTTCAGCATCTTCTCGGGGTTGGGGAACACGGCAATCAGCTGCACCGTACCCGTAACCTGATCAATCACACCGCTCATCTTAGCCACCTTACCCTCGTGGGCATAGATGGTACCGTCGGCCAGCTGCAACTTCACGGCAGGAATCGACTCCAAGCCGTTGCCCGACTTCGACATGTCGAGGGCAGCACGCTCGTTGACAGAGAAATAAACCTCCATCGACGAGTTGTTAGAAACGGTAGTCAGCACGCTCGAGGTGTTGACCAGCGCACCAACCTTGAGAGGCAGCGTGCCTACTACGCCTGCGGCGGGGCTCTTCACAAAGCAGAAGCTCAGCATCTCCTTGGCATTAGCCAGCGTGGCCTCGGCCTGAGCCAGGCCTGCCTTTGCCTGCTCGTAGGTATTCTCAGCCGTCTGCAGCTCATAGTTACCAATCACCTTGCTATCAAACAGCTTCTTCGAGTTTTCATAGGTCAGTTCGGCAGTGCTCACCTGCGTCTTAGCAGTATTCACAGAGGCCTGTGCCTGACGCACCTGAGCCTGATAGGTCGCATTGTCAATCTCGAACAGCGTCTGTCCGGCAGCCACCGTCTGACCTTCCTTCACATAGATACGAGTGATGAATCCTCCCACCTTAGGACTGATCTGAACATCCTGCACGCCCTTGATAGTGGCAGGATAGGTGGTCTGCATAGCGGCAGTGCTCGTGCCCACTTCCACGACAGGATACTCATTGTCGCCAAACGTGGGACGACCGCCACCACTGCACGAAGCAAGTAGCAGCGCAGAGGCCGCAAACAACATCAATTTCTTCATTTTCATAACTTAATATTTACTAGTAAATGTTTAATAATTTATTATCCTATAGAAAACCCACGGAACGCCCATAGGTTTTCAGCCTGCAAAATTACAAAAAATTCGTAATATCGTTGCAACCTTCCCCATATTTTTACATTTTATTAGTGAAAACAAAGAATACTTCAACCGCAGTCAAATGAACTTCAAACGCACTTGACAGTGGTTCAAGCGCATTTGACTGCGCTTCAAACGCATTTGAAACCAACATCCTCTCGCGGTCAAAGTGGTCATGGTCATTTTGACCAGCCAAATATCACAAAAGGCTCTGAAACTCTCTCTTGAGACAAGGCAAATCTCTCAAAAGAGAAGACGATTCTCTCAAGATAGAAAAAAGATGTGGAAGCGAAAACACTTCCACATCTTTTCATATTGGTAGATTGAAACCTTAGCATTACTGCTATGGCCTACTAAACTGTCAGCATGTTACTCTGTAAAGCCTGTATGACGGGTACCGTAAACGCGATAGGCAGCATATCCATATTGTGCAGGATTCTTATCGTCAGAGAAGGAAATGATGAACGAAATACTATCACAAGGCATTCCATGCAGGTTCTTTGCTACACCAAGCATTATCTTGGCATCGGTAATCGTAGCTGTTCCAGGAACCAGCGGAGTTACGCCATCATCATCAAGAATCGGATTACCAGCAGCAATAGAATCTGCTATCTCCTGCTCATCTGGATCATAAGGAATATTTGTTGCCGTGAAAGATCCTGCAGCATAATCGATAGGGGCCTTGAACTTAAAGTCATAGAACGATCCTTTACCATCGCCTTCAATCCACATTTCAGTCGCACTATTGGAAGCCGTATTATATGTGTATAGAGTTGTCACGCCAATACTGAAGGGATCATACCATGCATCGCCATCGGTGTCGATGAAAACTTTTCCGCTGGCATCAACTGCGTCAATCTGAACGTCCCAGTAGCCACACATATTCTGTATTGCGGTACCTCCCGGGTTTTCGTCTGTCTCCACGCTACAGGCAGTGAAGCCCCAAGAGAGCGTCAGTGCCATTGCAAACATTGAAATATACTTTTTCATAATTATTTACTTCTTTTAGTTCAAAATTACATGGAATACGAAAGGATAGTCGGTATAGGTAGCATCCCAAGTGATAGTATTTGTTGCAGCATCATAATTACCGGTAAAGTCCTCCAGAGAGTCATCCCAACCAGGCACATGGCTCGACAAACATTTCAGAGTTCCATCAGCCAACAGCTGAACATATCCTTTACATGCATAAGTGCTACCATAACCAGCACGCTGGTCATACCAGCCTGCAAGGAAGTCACTGACGTAGAAGATGCCAGGAGCATCCTTACGGATTTTCACCGTAAAGTCAGCATAAGGAGTCTGTTTTCCACTATAGAGACGGTAAGAACCTCCCTGAACGGTCCAAGTGCCACTAAGATCAGTCGTAATCGTAGGATCACAAACAGCTACGGTACGAGATACAGAAGCTGCAAAACCGTCCTTGTTCACCGCTGTATAGGTAATGGTATAAAGTCCTGCTGCATTGACATCAATCTTGTCAAGACCTTCGGTTACGATATTGGAGGTTACATCCACTCCATTTTCCGTAGCCTTGCAGCCTGCATCTGTATAACTCGTTCCGATGGGAACCTGAATGAAGGCTTCGCCCTGCATGTCAAGATTCACATAGTAGGTGACTCTGGAATCAGTCATCTCAGCATCGTCTTTGCATGAAGTCAGACCAATGACAGACATTCCGAGCATCAAGCTATATAATAATATCTTTTTCATAATCATCTGATTTTTCAATTAATTATTTCAGTTCTCAATTACTTAGCATCCCAGAACACGCGGTCACTGAGCAACTTTGCAGCCGGAGTGTTCTTGTTGTAGCGTCGAGCATTGCTGGGGAAAGGAACTCGTTTAGCCAAGCCGCCGCCCACGATAAAGTTTACGCCAGGTTCAATGAAATCGCCAGCACTGTAGATTGTGGCATCTGCAAAAATTGCTTTGGCAGAAAACAAAGAAAGCTCAGGCACATCAGTACGACGGGCTTCTGACCAAGCCTCCATGTGATTGCGATAGAAGAAAGCGACCCATTTCTGCATATAGAGAAGCGTCAACTTGTCGTCATCAGAAGCCTGTGCATCCCAACTGGTCTTTGGAGCAGCAAGTAACGTAGCAGCTCCAGCAATATTCTTTGATGTAAAGTCAGCGGTCACAGCTGCCTCATAAGCAGCTTTTGCAGCGGCATCATTGTTATTAAAGCGCTTCTCAACTTCTGCGATCAGGAATTGCAGTTCACTCTGAGTAAACAGATAGATAGGCATAGCCTTTGCAGGAGCACGATTGATGTTACTTACATAATCATCATTGTAGGCAGAGCTGATTCCGAGCCAGTCACCAGTCAAAGTCTTCGAGCCAGGAAGCTGACCTACATATGCATTATACTTTGAACTCTGCTCAAGTCCATAAGCTGCACGGGGATCATTCGTAGCGTTCAGATACGACACAAGGGGATGAGCTGCACAGAGGTTCTTTGTACCAGCCAAAGTTCCTTCGTAGAAGATTGCACCCCAAGGATTACGCTGACCGACGGCATCACTGTAAACATCCCATGCCACATCGCCAGTAAAGAACTCATCAGCAGCTACCAAAGCTTTTGCCTTGGCTGTGTAGCCAGCAGCATCAATGCCACCGTCAATCAGACGCATGTACATACGAAGACGAAGTGCATTGGCATAGCCCTTCCACTGACTGACGCTCTTGTTCAGAAGCGGGTCGGTAACAGTCATCGTCTCACCCTTCAGATTAGCCTCAGCATCATCCAGTTCTTTGAGAACGCCTTCATAAACGGTCTGACCATTGTCCCAAGCAGGCATAGCGTTGGTATTACCTTTCAGAGCTTCGGTATACGGGCACTGGTCAATATTGTCAACGACATACTGGAATGCCTGAGCGCGAAGCACCTTGGCTGCAAAGACATCAGAAGTGTTTGAAGTCTTAGTGAGGACATCTTCTATATCTTCCAAAGCCTGTGCATAAAGATTCTGGTAGCAACGGTTGAACAAGTTGTCACCTTCGTCAATATTCAACTCTGCCAAGTCGTTATACTGGTTGGCAGTTGGCATCTGATCCCAGTACTGAGCGAAGAAACCTGCATAATTGAACATCTGATCACCTACAGCAGTAGCGATAGAGTTCTCAATGGCAGGAAAAATCAGGTCAGCAGACACATCGCTGGGAGAAGGATAGTTTGGATCCTCATTGATGTCCAAGTCGCAACTGGCCATCATCAATCCTGCAGCAGCAAATAAAAATATCTTTTTCATACTGTAATTTCTTTTCTTTTAGAATTTAACATTGACATTGAAACCAAACTTGCGGCAACTCGGATTTGCAGAATACTCACCGAAGTTTCCATCTAAGTCATTACCAAATGTGGTCAACTCAGGATCGATAAACGTATTGCTTGACGGTGTCCAGAGGAAGAGGTTGTTGCCGAAGAAAGAGATCTTTGCTCCCTGCAACGGTGTCTTAGCCAACCAAGCCTTTGGCAGATCCCACGAAAGAATCACAGAACGCAGTTTAACGTAGCTCTTGTCAACAAGGAAAGCCTCTGAACTTGTAGGACCGCCAGCCTCCCAATAGTTGTAAATCTGAGTAGGTGTAAGTGCAATGCTGTTTTCCACATAAACAGGATTACCTGCAGCATCTACACCTTCCTGGACAACTGAGTTAGGAACAACGAACGGATTACGATCATTGTAGGCTGTCTGCATAGCATTACCCGTGAAATAAGTGATGTCAGCTGTACGAGAATACATCAAGCCCCCCTTACGAATATCGAAATCGACACCAAGGCTGATTCCCTTATACTTAAATGTCGTACCAATACCCATCTGATAATCATGGTTCATCGTACCGACTTTCTCCAAGTCATCTGTTTGGAGAGGAGTACCAGTAGGACCTACGATGGTATGTCCCTCAGCATCAGTCTTTGTGCGATATGCCTTGAACACACCGAGTTCTTCACCTTCAATAATGTAAAGGGCTACATCACCGCTCATCGGTGAGATATTGATTTCGCCGCCAAGTTCCTCAGGCAGTGAGATTACCTTATTCTTGTTCTTCGTGAAGTTCCAAGTCAAAGCCCATTCAAAATCCTTTGTACGAACAGGAACAACAGTTACCAAAGCCTCGATACCCTTATTACCGACCTTACCCAGGTTAGTATTCATGGCTGTGTAGCCAGAAGCAGGATCCATGTTCAGGGAGAAAATCTGCTTGTCTGATTTACGATCGTAGTAAGAAACATCGAACGAAATGCGATTCTGCAAGAATGCCATGTTCAAACCAACCTCAAACTCAGTAGTCATCTCAGGACTCAGATCCAAACTACCCAAGATGTTGCCGGCTGTATAAGCGTTAGTGCCAGTCTTAGAGAACGGGAACTTACTGTCAGCCCAACCACTTGAATTAGAAGTTGCCTGTGCATATACAGAGTTCGTCATGTAAACGCCTGCATCATTACCGGTCTTACCCCATGCAGCACGAACCTTACCAAACGACAGCCAAGGAGCCTTTTCTTTCAACAGTTCTGAGAAAATCCAGCTGGCAGTGATGCCAGGATAGAAGAACGAACGGTTGCCCTTTGGCAGTGTCGAAGACCAGTCATTACGTGCAGTCATGGTCAAATAAACCATATTCTTCCACGCGACTTCAGCCTGTCCATAGATGCCATAGTAACGGCGCTTCCATGTATCTTCCGTGTTGACCTCGGGACGCTCAGAAGAGTTGCTCAGATTGTAGAAGGTCGGAATGGTCAGATTTTCAACATAGCCATAAAGATTTGAGTAACGACGCTCGTTGCCATTGAAACCAGCAACAGCATTGATATTGAAGTCTTCGATCGGCATATCAAACGTCACGAAAAGATCGTGGTTGATTTCTCTTCTGCGAGTTGTCTGCTCGGTTACGCTACCAGTTGAACCTGCAATCGTAGACGATGTTGCATTATAGGTGTCTGCAAAAAGTTTTTCCAAGTTGGGGATACCCACATGACGATGACCCGTCTGGGTGTCCAAGCCGAAACGATAGGTTGCCCTGAAATACTTAAGGAAATCATAGTCCAACTGCAACTTACCATAGAAGCGCTCGTTCTCATACTTATTCTCATAATTATTCAGAATATAGTATGGGTTCGTGATACCGTAAGGAGTATAGTAGTAACCAGGAGTATTGAACGGATCGCTCATATCCTCCAGTTCAGCGATACTGATATCACGCGGGGTCTGCATAACGGCATTATACATAGAACCGCCACCCTGACCAGTCGTCACAAACGTATTCTTCTGATAAGCATAGTTAAGAGCTGTAGTAATGGTTAAGTCTTTGACTTTCTGACTTGCATTTGCAGAGAACGTATATTTTGTATAGCTGTCAGCATCAGTAGGAATAATACCGTCATCGTGAATCTGTGAAAGGCTCACATAATAAGTGGTATTATCGGTGGCATTACTCAACGAAACGCTATTGTTATAGCGGAAGCCAGTATCGAAGAAATCCTCCATATTGTTCTTTATAGGAACATAGGACTTCATCTTCTGAGAATTCTTATAGATTGAACCATAACGCAGCGTAGAGCCATCGAACTTAGGTCCCCAAGAACCATTCTCGTCGTCAGTTTTGTTACCATACCAGCCCATACCGAAGTCGTTCTGCATCTGAGGAAGACGAAGAACGCTCTCCCACTGGATACCGCCATTATACTCAAGACCAATGCCTTTTTCCTGTTTTTTACCACTCTTCGTAGTAATCATGATCACACCGTTGGCAGCGCGGCTACCATAAAGCGCAGTAGCAGCTGCGCCCTTCAAGATGGTCATGTTCTCAATGTCGTCAGGGTTCACTGCATTAGCACCGTTACCGAAGTCATAACCTTTATTCAGTCCATCATCGGTAAAGACAGCAGAGTTGTTCATGGGAACACCGTCAATCACATACAATGGCTGGTTATTACCATTCAACGAGCTAATACCACGGATAATGACGGAGTTAGAAGCGCCTGGGTCGCTCGACGTTGTCGAGATTGAGACACCAGCCACTTTACCTGCCAAACCAGACATCATGTCGTTGTTACGCATCTCTGAAATCTTGTCGCCATCTAAAGAAGCAGCCGAATAACCAATCGCCTTAGCAGAACGCTTGACGCCCATAGCGGTAACCACGATTTCATCGATGGCGGTAGCATCAAGGCCTAAGCGAACCACCATGCCGTTGCGGGCGGTGACTGCCTTCGTCTCCATGCCAATGTAAGAAACGCGGACTTTCGTCTTGCCCTGGGGCATTGTAATCGAAAACTTACCTTCACCATCAGTAACAGTACCCTGACTGGTGCCCTCGATAATAATTGACGCACCAATGACTGGCTGACCGTCTTCTTGAGACACCACGGTACCTTTGACAGTTGTCTGAGCAAACGCTCCTCCCACGAAAAGGAAGAGGCTCATCAGAAGCATTTTGAGTCTTTTTTCCATAAATCTCTCGTTTTGTTTTTAATAATATTGTTTAATTGTCAATCATCACGTTTGTAGTATTTCTCCACACTTAGTTTCGATTTAACACCATTTACGGCTTCTTGCTTTCACTTTGTCACTTTTAGCCGCATTTTTTATTCAGCCTGCAAAAATAACGAATGTTTTTGAATTCCACAAACTTTTTTTAAGAAAAGTTACATTTGTACCGCATTTTTTAGCATTTCATGCTGTCAATCCCATTTCTTCCGCTTTCTGCATGAGCAACTGCATGAGGGGTTCGCGCTCGTTCTCAACACGGTTGTCGAGCACGGCGTCTTTCAGGAACTGTTTCAGCGTACCCACCTCCCGAGAGGGCTGCAGATGGAACAATTCCATAATCTCATTGCCATCAATAACGGGCTGCAACAACCGCTTATAATCCTTTTCCTTGAGGTCGGTGAGTTTCTCGCGAACCATGCGGAAGTTCTCGAGGAACATCTTTTTCTTCACCTCGTTCTTCGAAGTGATGTCGGCCTCGCAGAGCGTCATCAAGTCGTCAATATCGTCACCTGCATCATTGAGCAGGCGGCGCACGGCAGAGTCGGTCACCTCATTATCGGCAATGACTTGAGGACGCATGTGCATATCAACCAATTTCTCCACGTAGTGCATCTCAGCGCCCATCGGTAGTTTCAGCCGGCGGAAAATGACGGGCACCATCTTCGCACCTATATAATTATGGTTATGGAAGGTCCAACCGACAGAAGGCTCCCATCGTTTCGACTTCGTCTTCCCGATGTCGTGGAGCAGAGCGGCCCAACGCAGGTATAGTGCATAGTTAATAGTGCATAGTTCAGAGTTGTCTGAAGTCTGTTGTTGGGCTGCAATATTTTCCAGCACCTCGAGGGTGTGATAGAAGTTGTTCTTATGGGCTCGTCCGTTCTTTTGCTCAACGATGTCGAGGGCAGAAAGCTCAGGCAGGATAATCTGTAACAAACCAGAACGCTGCAAATCGACAAAGCCTTTACTGGGATGGGGCGACATGATAATCTTGTTCAGTTCGACCTCGATACGCTCACCACTAACAATCCTGATGCGGTCAGCCATGCGCTGTAGGGCCTCAAAGGTCTCATCCTCAATCTGGAAGTTGAGCTGGGTGGCAAAACGGATGCAGCGCATCATGCGTAGCGGGTCATCGCTGAAGGTGATGCCCGGCTCTAATGGGGTAGCAATAATGCCATCCTCTAAGTCAGCCAACCCGTTGAAGGGATCTACGAGTTCACCAAAGCGCTCTTTGTTCAGACAAATAGCCATCGCATTTATTGTGAAGTCGCGACGGTTCTGATCATCCTCAAGTGTGCCATCCTCAACGATGGGCTTGCGCGAGTCGTGGCTGTAGCTCTCCTTACGGGCTCCGACAAACTCCACTTCGAGTGCCTGTCCAACCTTGACTTGCGCCGTACCGAAGTTCTTGAATACGGAGAGGTGAGCACGCTTTCCCAACATGCGCTTCAACTCAGTGGCTACGTCGATGCCGCTGCCTACGACCACCACATCAATATCGTTGGAGGGACGCTCCAAAAAAATATCACGTACATACCCGCCAACCACATAGCACTCAACACCCACATGGTCGGCAGCCTGACTGATTAAATGGAAGATGGGCTGGTCGAGAATCGCAGCCAGCTCGTCGTCGGAATACAATTTCATGAACCGATTTTTTGATTTTGGCTGCAAAGTTACGATTTTTTTTTGTATCTTTGCGCCCAGATATGAAAAAGATTGCTATTTTTCTGTTAGCCGCAATGGTCATGACAGCCTGCGGCAACAAGTCGCGTCGCGACGAGATTGAAGCCCGAAAGGCGGCTCTTGCGAACAAACAGGACTCCACGCTGGCAGCCGCCCAGCGCGAACTGGCTCAGGTTGACAGCCTGCTTGAGATTGCCAAAGCTGAGCATGACCGCCAGCACGAATGGGTCATGAGCCATGCCACGGAGCTGAACGACCAGTCGGCCGAAGTAAAGAAACTGAACGAGCTGCGCACCCGTCGCGACTCGCTGGAAGTGGCTTGGCAGACACTGGGCGCGAAGATCAGATATATAAGAAAGGTGAAAGATTCTATTTACTAACCCCATAAAACGAACAAGACAATGAAAGAACTGAAAGGAACTAAAACTGAGAAGAACCTGCAGGAAGCTTTTGCAGGTGAGTCCATGGCACGTAACAAGTACACCTACTGGGCCTCAAAGGCAAAGAAGGACGGCTTCGTACAGATTGCCTCTATCTTTGAGGAGACAGCTGCCAACGAGAAGGAACACGCCAAGATGTGGTTCAAACTGCTGGAAGGCGGTAGCATCAAGGGCACGGAAGAGAACCTGGAGGCTGCTGCAGGAGGCGAGAACTTCGAGTGGACAGATATGTATGCCCGTATGGCTCGCGAGGCTCGCGAGGAGGGCTTCGACGAAATTGCCGAGAAATTCGAGGGCGTAGCTGCCATCGAGAAGGAGCATGAAGAGCGCTATCGCCGTCTGCTGGACAACGTGAGAAAGCAGCGTGTGTTCTCAAAGGATGGCGACGTCATCTGGCAGTGCGCTAACTGCGGACATATCGTCATTGGCAAGAAGGCTCCCGAGGAGTGCCCCGTTTGCAACCATCCGCAATCCTATTTCCAGGTGAAAGCCGAGAATTACTAAAGCTCATTTATCAGAATCTGAGCAATACGCTCTGCAGTGCGTCCATCCCAGCGATCGGGAAGGGCGCACTTTTTCCATTCGCCCCTAAGCATGCGCTGCAAAGCCTCGGAGAGCTGACGGGCATCGCCACCAACGAGTTCGTTAGAACCAACGGTGACCGTCTCCCAATGCTCGGTATAGCTGTTGAGGGTAATACAAGGAACGCCATTGAACGTTGCCTCTTCCACCACGTTGCCACTATCGGTCACGATACCAAGGGCATGAGCCGTTAGCCAACCAAACTCCAGATACGGAAGGGAAGGAAGAAGTAAAAGACGAGAGGTGATAGAGGGAAGAAGGCGGCTGACCACTTCCAGGGCATAGCCACGGAGGGGGGCGACAATCGGTGTATCGCCTGCAGCCTCCACCAGAGCCGTAAGCATCTGCTTCAGGTTCTCCTCATCAGCAAGGAGAGCGCGACGGTTCAGGGTGAGCACGAGATATCTACCTTCCTCAATATCAATGTCGGGACGACGAAGGCGATTGTGATTAAAGCGAAGCGTATCCATCAGGATATTCCCCACCATATAGGTCTGTCCTTGATCGCCTTGTTCTCGTGTTGCGATGCTGTTGTTCTTCACGCCTGCAGTAAAGAGATAGTCAGAGAGGGCATCAATGACCAGGCGGTTTATTTCCTTCGGCATCGTGATGTCAAATGAGCGGGTGCCTGCAACAAGATGGGCGAGGCGCAATCCGCGTTTTTTGGTAACAATAGCAGCTGCCATCGTAGAAGCAAGATCATCGACCACGATTACCACATCGGTCTCATGCTGGTCAAGATAGCTGTCGAAAGCTGCCATGACCCGACTGGTGATTTCGTTCAGGTTAGTACTGTCAACCCCCAGAAACACATCAGGGCGACGCATCTGAAGGTCATCGAAAAGCGACGCTTCGAGCGTTGGGTCATCCTCACGTCCAGCATATACCAACGTACAAGCAACATGCTGTGCCTTTTCAAACACTCGCATCAGCGGTGCCACTTTCACGAAATTAGGGCGGGCACCAGCCACAATACAAACCTGTTTCATCTTACCACCACTTTATATATATTATACACCTCTCTTGCTCCTCGTCACCATCGTACGGATCTTTCCATTGAAGCGGTCAGCTTTCAATAGTTCCTCTATCGTCAGGTGCATACGCCACTGCCAACGCCAGTAGGGGGTGCTGGGCAGGTTGATGCGCTCGTCTCGCGGACTCTTCGAGCGCAACTCGCTATCCATGGCAAGCCAGTCTTGCAACGAGAGGATGCACAGCATAGAGGGACTATACAAATGACGTGCAATGATTTCCTCAGCCAGATGGGCAGGCAAATGCTCAGGAGCACGTCCCTGCTTTTGCAGCATAGTCGTATAGAAGCGCTGCGCCCGCTCATGCTGTTCCTCCCACCAGAGACGGAGGGGAGCCATGTCGTGCGTAGAGATGGTAGCAACGGAACGAACGGGATTCCCATCCAGATGGGTGTACTCCACCCCACCCTGCTTAGGCATCTGCTGAATCTCAAGCGTCAAGATGCGCAGGGCATCCAGCACAGGTATCACACAATCGGGCATCATGCCCAGGTCTTCGGCACAGAAAAGCATACGGGAAGACCCCGTCAGCTCTGTAAGACGGTCATAGCCCGTCTTACCCCAGAACATGCCATGACGCTGATAGAAATAATTATTGTAGAGTCGCATGTAGGCATCACGCTCGTCATCTGTCAGTGCCTCGAACACGGGTTCTTTATAGGCTTGGATGCGGGGATGATACATGTCCTTCTGATAAGGATCCTCGACAAACAGCACATTGGCAACCAATCTATAAAGACCATCGCGAATCCACATACTATTCTCATCACCCTTGTCAGCAAAGGCCTGTTCAATTTTCCGCTGCGTATCCACCTCTGGTTTCAAGCGATAGAGACCATAGGCCTTATGCTCCAAGAAAGTCTCGCGCACATACTGGGCATGAATACCAAAGATGCGATCCACGATGCGGTCGTTGATAAACGGATGTAACAGGAAATCCTTGCGGAAGGAAAGGCCGTAGTATTCGATGTCGCCCTGCGTCAGCGGCAAGGCGGGAGAGAAATGCCCTAATGTGCCATGAAGCTGAGTAGCGGGTGTCTCCCAAATGCGGAAAAATCCCAGCACATGGTCGATACGGATGGCATCAAAATACTGCTCCATATGCTGCATACGGCGGCGGAACCACTGTATAAGCGTGGTGGGCGACTTGCCAGTAGCAAAGGGAGTTTCCTTTGAGCGTTCATTTGTATCTTGCCAATGGAAGGTAGGAAATCCCCACGTCTGTCCCTGCATGGAGTAATGGTCGGGCGGTGCACCTGCCAGCATGTCCATATTGAAAAAGTCGGGATGCTCCAAGGTCTCGGCGCTATCATGGCAAACGCCAATAGTCAAATCGCCTTTCAGGAAGATTCCCTGACGTCGTGCTTCTTCGGCTGCAGCCAAGAGCTGAACGTGTAAGTGATACTGCACGAACTGGATAAAGGCAGCTTGACGGTCAACACTAACATCGACCTGTGTTTCTTCTTCAGAACCAAGGCCAAGCCCATGCGCCTTGCAGAAGTCTATATAACCGTGCAGCCAATAGCTGTTGGCTGCCACCCACGTCTTATATTCTTTCGAAGCGAGGGTTTGAACGCCCTGCTCTTCGAAAAAGTCATGCAGATATTCGCTCTTCACCCGTTCTACGGCTTCGTAGTCGCTATTGGGTAGTGCATTGAGTTCACGCTGACGACGCCGATAGGCTGTCATACGCCGTTTGTCCTTCAATGCGCCCAAGGCTTCAAGGTCAATGTAATGGGGATGCAGGGCAAAGACCGAAGTAACGTTATAGGGACAACAGTCATTCCAGTTTCGCTTCATACTGGTGTCGTTGACGGGTAGCAATTGGATGCAACGCATACCTGTAGCCGCAGCCCATCCTACGAAACGCTTCAGGTCGCCAAAGTCCCCCACGCCATAGGAATGTTCGCTACGTAAAGAAAACACAGGCACACATACACCCGCTGCACGCCACAGGCGTTCAGCCAGCCGCAAGGGATCGCATAAGCCACATAGACCTCGCCATCGGCCAGTTCTTCTGTCAATGTGCGGTTGTTGCCTTCCTCCCACGCAACCAGCTCGTGCTTCCCATCATCAATGACCACATACTTATATTCTATCGGCAGCCCCATCCAATCGACATTGAGCGAAAGCATCCAGTCGCCCATACCTGCAGGTGTCATTAGCAGATAGCGCGAAGGATTCCACGAGCCTAATGCAGGATGGCTGCCCACGATAGCCAATGACTGTCCTGCCATCAGTTGAGGGGCAGACACGCGGAAAAGCACGGTCTTACGGAAAAGAGGAAGTTTTAGGGCAGAAAGCTGCATAGCGTTCTCCCCATCAGAAGAAAGTGAAGAGCACTGGGTCGTCGCATAGGCCGCAGAATAGAGATGGCTGTTGAGGGGCAAATCGCGCCAGCGGTCGCTCAGTCGATAGGTCTTCGATGGGTCGAAGGCATACGTTCGGGGCACGAAAGACCACTCTCGACGCAGTTCCTCCCCCTCGCCGTCCTCTACTATATAATAATAGGTGAAACTGTCAATGGGACTCCTGCGGCTCTCCAATACCGAGGTCTCTGCCGTCCATTGCTCACCATCGTCTGTCAACATGAGCAGACGCACAACACGTTCACTCCCGTCTTGTGAATGATACTTAACAACTACCACCAGCTGCTGTCCCCATTCGGTGCGATAGTCAATGGTAAATCTTAGTTTCATATCGTCGTAGACGGGCGTGAACGCTCTATATTCCTAAAAAAGAAGGAGTTACCCCCTTTTAATCCTGAGCAGGAGCCTCTGCTGCAGGAGCAGCGGGAGCGTCCTCAGCGGGCTGAGAAGCGCCAAAGCCAGGCAGGTTGTTGGGATTGGTAATCGGATTCTCGATACCTTCCATCACAGAACCTGACGTAGCATTCGTGGGAGCCACATAAGCACAAACGATGCTAACCACAACCATGAAGGCAGCAAGACCCCAAGTACCCTTCTCAAGGATATCGGTGGTCTTACGAACACCACCAATCTGGTTGTACGAAGCGAAATTAGAAGCCAGGCCACCGCCCTTAGACTCCTGAATGAGCACGATACCGATCATCAGTACGGCTGCAAAAACAATTAAAATAATTAATACTGGATACATTTTTTTATTACTATTTTTTATTATTGTTTATTATCAATTTTTCGAGGAATCGAATTTGGTCTGCAAAGTAAGCATTTTTTTTTGGATATTGCAAACTTAATCGGTGAATAATTTCTAAAGCCTTGGAATATCTGCCCTGTTTGATGTAAATTCGGGCTAAAGTCTCGGTAAAATAGCCCTCTTTCTCTTCTTTTTCCTCTTTTGACACCTCATCGATGTCGGGCGTCAACGTGGGGTTCTCACTCAGGGTGATTTTCCCTTTTTCGTTGGCAATGAACGAGTCGATCAAGTTCTGACCTTTCAACAATGGAGTCTCGTCAGAGTGTTTGCGTTCTTCTTCCCCCTCACTCTCCAACAGATAAGCCACATAATCGACAGCAGCATCGGCAGGTGTCGGTTTCCGACGAGAGGTCTTTTCAGCCTCATTGCTTTCCTTGGGAATGGACTCCAGGAAGTTGTCAATGAGCGAGATAGTACGATTCGAACGGTTCTCAAGCGTCGATTCAGCTGAACTCTCATGTTTCGTAGTGTTCAACTTATAGTGACCAGCCTCCACCATTTGGAAGAGAACACGGCGATCCGTGATATAGATGGCGGCACGACGCAGGTCTTCATCGAACGTCGGGTCGTGGAGTAGATACTCGTTCTGAAGCAAGAGCAACCGAGCCGTCTGGAAATACGGATACAATGCAAGCATGGAGCGAAGCTCGTAGAGCGTCTCCCTGTCCAGCAAATCCGGATGTTTGATTAACTCGGTCAGTTCCATCTTTTCTTAGTTCTTATATCTCATCTCTCCCTCTACCAGTTAGCAACTGTAGCATTAAAGATTTGATCCGTAATATCCTTCACCATCTGCGTGACCAGTTCCTCCTGCACCGCATTCAACGACTGCGTCGTCTCATAGCTGGCAGTAGCCGTGAACTGCCGTTCAAAGTCCTCATTGTGATTCACATTGTTTGTGAAACGAACGTTGACTGTGAGCGAGAGCTCTGTCATAGCTGAATAGCCTTCAGCCGAGACGGCTTTGTTACGCTGTTCATAGCGTATAATCTCACCACTTAGCTGCAGGTCACCATTTCGTTTCACCTGTATCAGTTTCGTGTGGTCAGCATACTGGTCCTTCAACTGATTATTGAAGATGCTTGCCATCGGGCCCCACACATAACTAGAGCGAATGGGGAACTCAGCAATCTGAATGGTCTTTGTCTTCGTATAGTCAATGCTGGCACCATTAAGCTTATAGCTCACAGAGCAAGATGCTAGTGGCAACGAAAAGGTGAGCAACAGCAGTAGCATCAACCCGTACTGCTTGAGACGACGGTAGAGTGTACGGTCGCTAATACCCAGTTCCTGAGCAGCTTTCTTCCGGTTGCCGCCATTACGTTCCAAGGCTTTCTCGAGCATTTGTCTACTCAAATCACTCAAGTTCAGGTTCTCCTGCTCAGGCGACGGTTCCACATACTCCTCAGCTTCCACATCTTCCAGATCAGGTGCAATCGGCTGAATGGGCTGGATAGGCGCACTGGATGGCGAGCCGATAATCGTAGGCTGTGCCACCTGTCCTTCGTCAAGCTGTTTTTTGAGCATACTGATCTCACGGCGCATATCGTTGACATTGCCACGCAGTTCAAATAGGATCTTATAGAGAATCTCACGCTCGTTCTCGAACGAGTGGTCTCCCCCACCCTGATTAACCACAGCCAACTGGGTACTCTCCCGGTCCTGCGGGATGAAACGCGCCAACACCTCGGGGGTAATGGTACGCTCCTTGCTCAGGATGGAGATCTGTTCCGTAATGTTCTTCAACTGGCGCACGTTACCTGGCCACTTATAGCGCATCAGCATCTGCTTCGCCTCTTCAGTCAACGTTACGCGATCCATGCGGTATTTCTCAGCCATCTGCATGGCAAAGAGACGGAACAACAATTCGATATCTTCACCACGCTCACGGAGCGAAGGCATCTGGATGGGAATGGAGTTCAGGCGATAATAGAGGTCTTCGCGGAAGCGACCTTCACTGATGGCTTTGCGGATGTTCACATTGGTGGCTGCTACGATACGCACGTCGGTCTTCCGAACCTCGGTAGCACCTACGGGTATATATTCGCCTGTCTCCAAAACGCGTAACAGACGAGCCTGCGTTGCCAAGGGCAACTCGCCTACTTCATCGAGAAACAGCGTACCTTTATTAGCCACGCCGAAATAACCTGGCGAATCATTGATAGCACCCGTAAACGACCCCTTGACATGACCAAACAGTTCGGAGTCGATGGTTCCCTCGGGTATGGAGCCACAGTTGATAGCGAAATACTTCTCGCGTCGACGTGGAGAATTGTCGTGGATGATGCGGGGAATAATCTCCTTACCCACGCCGCTCTCACCGACGATTAACACAGAAAGATCAGTTGGCGCCACCTGCAACGCGACGTCAAGCACATGGTTCAAAGCCTCGCAGTTTCCTACGATCTTATACCGCTGTTTGATGCTTTGAAGCTCCTTTTTTCTTTCTGAACTTTCCATTTGGGCTGACAAAATTACACATTATTTTTGAGATAGCTGCAATTTTGGCAGAAAAAACCACATTATTTAATTATTTGCGGGATTTACAGGCTGTTCTTTCTGGCGCGGAACGCTAAAACGCACCTTCTCACTCTCGTCGCGCTTCTCATGGTAGAGCTTGGGCAACGGATTCTGTAGAGGGGCATCGTAATTGATGCGGTTACGTAGAGCGTCGATAGCCAAATAAATAGCATGACGCATCGGGCTTGCATCGAGCTTATTCTGTCCGGCAAGGTCGAAATGGGCACCGTGGGCAGGGGCTGTCCGCACAATGGGCAGGCCAGCCGTGAAGCGTACGCCATCCTCAGGGGCAAGGGTCTTGAAGGGAGCCATGCCCTGATCATGGTACATGGCAAGCACACCATCGAAGCGGAAATAATCGCCAAGACCGAAGAAGCTATCGGCAGCATAGGGGCCGAAAGCTTGGATGCCCATCTTCTCCAGTTCCTCAATGGCGGGGGCAATCATCTCCTTCTCCTCTTCGCCTAGTGCGCCATCTTCGCCACAGCGGGGATTCAGCGAAAGTACGGCAATACGAGGGCTGGAGATGCGCAAGTCACGACGCAAGGCTTCGTGGAAGCGCTTACCTTTCTCCACGATTTTCTGTTTGGTGATAGATTCAGGTATATCCTTGATAGCCAAATTATTGGTCACCAGCGCTACTCGTACATTGTCGTTCATCAGGATGCTGATGCCCTGTTCTTTGCCGTCGAGCTTAGATGCCAGATAGTCGGCATGGCCTTGGAAGCCACTGATGCTGCTACGATTGACTGGAGCAGTCACCAGCACGTCGAAGGCTCCATTCTTATAGTCTTCGAGTGCGCGGTCGAGGGCACGAAGGGCAGCACTGCCCGATTCGAGCGTAGCCTGTCCCAGTTCCACCTTAATCTCTTCATCGCCGAAGCAGTTGAGCAGATTCACCTGATCATCCTTCGCCTCGCTGATGTCGTTGATCACCGTAAATGGCACCTCCATGTTCAGGGCCTTGGCATGATAGGCAGCCACCTTGGGCGAGCCATAGACAATAGGCGTGAACAGTTCCAGCAGTGCAGGATCTTCTAAGGTTTTCAGAATGGCTTCATAGCCCACTCCGTTTGTATCGCCATGCGTGATGGCTACTTTGATTCTTCTTTTTTCCATTTGTTTATATCGTTGGTTGTTGTTTCTTAGCAGTAGAGAGCAGACCGCAGGCAGCAAAGATATCCTGTCCTCGGCTGGCTCGGATGGTGGCAAAGACGCCACGGGCCGTCAGATAGTCGCGCAGTTGTACCATACGCTGTTCGTCGGAGGCGGGCAAATTAACTCCAGGGACGGCGTGAAAGCGTATCAGGTTGATACGGCATTCCAGCCCTTTAACCAGATTCAGGATTTCCCTTCCGTGAGCTCGCGAGTCGTTGAGGCCAGCAAAGCAGATATATTCGAACGAACAACGGCGCTGGTGGGTGAAGTCATACTGACGCAGCAGTTCGACGGTCTCGGCAATAGGCATCGCCTTCTCAGCTGGCATCAGACTCAAGCGCTGTTCATGGAGGGGCGAGTGCATAGAGATAGCCACATGGCACTCGCTCTCGTCGAGGAAACGCTTCAGCTTGCTTTTCACACCCACAGAACTGACCGTGATACGCTTGGGACTCCAAGCATAGCCGTCGGGAGCCGTCAATATTTCTGCAGCACGCAGTACATTGTCGAGGTTGTCCATCGGCTCGCCTTGTCCCATGAAGACGATGTTTGTCAACTGGTCACGCTCAGGCAAAGCATAAATCTGATTCAGAATATCCGCAGCGGTCAGGTTGCCCTCAAAGCCCTGTTTGCCTGTCTGACAGAACAGGCAGTTCATCTTACACCCCACCTGGCACGACACACACAGCGTAGCGCGGTCGCCGTCGGGAATGAAAACCGTTTCAACAAACTTGGTTGGGTTTGTTGCGTCCGCTTTCTCATCGTTTATTGAAACTGGGTCGCAACATACCGAACCGCATCGAACAGGGAAGAGATACTTAATGGTTCCATCCTGACTGCGCTGGCAGTCGATGGGCGGCATAGCGCCCACGCAGTACTGCGCAGCGAGTTTCTCGCGGTTCTGCTTCGAGAGATTAGTCATTTCGTCGATGGTAGTCACGTGCTTCACATAGAGCCACTGGGCTATTTGCCCACCCGTAAAAGCAGGCATGCCGAGACTCCGACAGACCTCTTTCAACTCTGTCGCCGTCAGCCCCAGAAGCACTTTCTTACCATCGTTCATACACCGTAGTTGCTGCTTTTATACCACTCGGCGAAAGCACGAAGACCATCGCGCAGCGAAGTGGAAGGTTTGAAGCCATAGTCACGCTCCAAGGCCGACGTATCAGCGTAGGTCACAGGTACATCACCAGGCTGCATGGGCACCAGTTCTTTATGAGCCTCAAAGTCATAGTCGGCAGGCAACACACCAGCACGAATCAGTTCCTGCTGCAGGATATCGACAAACGT
>Ga0265300_10001598_pt1 | contig 20932 bp, 7 predicted proteins | sample AusTroGonzalo_MG_FD_193482 | JGI IMG/M metagenome (GOLD analysis project Ga0265300, IMG submission 193482) | Bovine rumen microbial communities from tropical cattle in Woodstock, Queensland, Australia - Gonzalo_03 | ecosystem: Host-associated > Mammals > Digestive system > Stomach > Rumen ...
CAGCACCAGCACCGATGTTATATGGACACAATCAGGTCATGGCACCGGACGTCCTACACTTGACGGCTACCAGTTCCCGATAGGCGCGACGCGAGTTGTATGGATAGTAGAGGACGAGTACCACAACGTTGACTCCTGCGACTTCTACGTACATGTTAGCGATGATGAAGCACCGTGCATCGGCTGTGATCCAGACAATCCAAACGATCCCGATCCAAACGGCATAAGCTGTGAGACTATAACGGCTGGCCTTGCAGACGGTGTTATCTACATCAGCACTACCGACCACGCCGACTACTACGAGCACTTCAACAACGGCACTGAAGGCAACTGGGACATCACCACGCACGACAACTCGACGGAGGATAGGTTCATCATAGTTACCTGCACGCTTCGCGACAGCACTAGCAACGAAGTTATATGGACACAATCCGGCCAGGACACTGGACGTCCTACACTTGACGGCTACCAGTTCCCGATAGGCACGACGCGAGTTGTATGGACTGTAGAGGACGAGTACCACAACGTTGACTCCTGCGACTTCTACGTACATGTTAGCGACGATGAAGCACCGTGCATCGGCTGCGATCCTGACAATCCAAACGATCCTGATCCAAATGGCGTAAGCTGTGCAACGATAACCGCAGGTCTTGCCGACGGTGTTATATACATAAGCACGACCGACCATGCGGACTACTACGAGCACGATAACGGAGTTGAAGGCAACTGGGATATCACCACCCACGACAACTCGACAGAGGATAGGTTCATCATAGTGACCTGCACGTTGCGCGACAGCACAAGCAACGCAGTTATAGGAACGCTTAGTGGCCACGGCGAGGGTTCTGACGACCGTCCAACACTTGACGGCTACCAGTTCCCGATAGGTACAACGCATGTTATATGGAGGGTAGAGGATGAATACGGCAACGCAGATTCCTGCGACTTCTACGTACATGTTAGCGACGATGAAGCACCGTGTATCGGCTGCGATCCAGACAATCCAAACAATCCGGATCCGAATGGCGTAAGCTGTGCGACAATAACCGCAGGTCTAGCTGACGGAGTTATCTACATAAGCACGACCGACCATGCGGACTACTACGAGCACGACAACGGGCGTGACGGCAACTGGGATATCACTACCCACGACAACTCGACAGAGGATAGGTTCATCATAGTTACCTGCACATTGCACGACAGCACTAGCAACACAGTTATAGGAACGCTAAGTGGTCACGGCGAGGGTTCAGCAGATCGTCCGACGCTTAACGGCTACCAGTTCCCGATAGGTACAACGCATGTGGTATGGAGGGTAGAGGATGAATACGGCAACGCAGATTCCTGCGACTTCTACGTTCATGTTAGCGACGATGAAGCACCGTGTATCGGCTGCGATCCAGATAATCCAAACGATCCAGATCCGAACGGTGTAAGCTGTGCGACGATAACCGCAGGCCTAGCCGACGGAGTAATCTACATAAGCACGACCGACCACGTCAACTACTACGAGCACGACAACGGGCGTGACGGCAACTGGGACATAACCACGCATGACAACTCGACGGAGGATAGGTTCATCATAGTGACCTGCACATTGAGTGACAGTACAAGCAATACCGTTATAGGAACGCTAAGTGGTCACGGCGAGGGTTCAGCAGACCGTCCTACACTTAACGGCTACCATTTCCCGATAGGTACGACGCATGTGGTATGGAGGGTAGAGGATGAATACGGCAACGCCGACTCCTGCGACTTCTACGTACATGTTAGCGATGATGAAGCACCGTGCATCGGCTGCGATCCCGACAATCCAAACGATCCGGATCCAAACGGTGTAAGCTGTGCGACGATAACTGCAGGCCTAGCCAACGGAGTTATCTACATAAGCACGACCGACCATGCTGACTATTACGAGCACGATAACGGACGTGACGGCAACTGGGACATCACCACACACGACAACTCGACAGAGGATCGGTTCATCATAGTTACCTGCACGTTGCGCGACAGCACGAGCAACGCAGTTATAGGAACGCTTAGTGGTCACGGCGAGGGTTCAGCAGACCGTCCGACGCTTGACGGCTACCATTTCCCGATAGGCACGACGCGTGTTGTATGGAGGGTAGAGGATGAATATGGCAATGCCGACTCCTGCGACTTCTACGTACATGTTAGCGATGATGAAGCACCGTGCATCGGCTGCGATCCCGACAATCCAAACAATCCCGATCCTAACGGCGTAAGCTGTGCAACGATAACCGCAGGCCTAGCCGACGGCGTGATCTACATCAGCACGACTGACCATGTGGACTACTACGCTCATGATAACAGACAGGATGGTAACTGGGACATCACCACTCACGACAACTCGACAGAGGATCAGTTCATCATAGTTACCTGCACATTGCGTGATAGCACAAGCAACGCAGTTATAGGAACGCTCAGCGGTCACGGCCAGGGTTCAGACGACCGTCCGACGCTTGACGGCTATCATTTCCCGATAGGTACAACGCATGTTGTATGGAGGGTTGAGGATGAGTATGGCAATGCCGACTCCTGCGACTTCTACGTACATGTCACCGACGAAGAGTATCCGTGCATTGGTTGTGATCCTGATCCGGATAATCCAGATCCGTTCAACCCGGGTACAGGCATCAGCTGTACAAGCATAGTGGAATCAATGGGTGGTACTGTAGCAAATAATGGTGGTAGTTTCACAGTAAACACAAGCGAGAATCTCAGCTACTATCTCCATGAAGGTTATGAATGGGATGTTACAGCAAACGACAATGTTGGTGTTGCTTCGATAACATATACTATTACTGGTGTTACAACTGAAATCAATCAGCCCGACACAACTCTTAACGGACAACGCTTCAATATTGGTACGACAAATGTAGTATGGCATGTTGTTGACGTCAGCGGACTCGAGTCTACTTGTCCAATTGCGATTACCGTTATTGATAACCAGCCTCCTTGCATTGGTTGTGATTCAACATCCATCGATCCTTACACTCCGGTTGATCCTGATAATCCTGGCGGACATAATGGTATAAGTTGTGCAAGAATTGTTGCAGAAGGTGGAAGTTCGATTCCAAATACAGTGGAAGTAGGAACAACAGAACCTAACAACTTCTATCATCATGAAGGAATAAACTGGAATATTACTGCAAGTGACAATTATGGTATTCCACGGGATAGCATTTATTGCAACCTTTATGATATGCACAATAATCTTATCGCAAGTCACATTACCTCACTTGACGGACGAGATTTTGAAATTGGAACTACTACTGTATTGTGGATAGTTGTGGATAATAGTGGAAATCGCGACACATGCTCGTTTACCGTATATGTTCGCGATGATGATCCGCCATGTATAGGTTGTGACCCGAATGATCCTGTAGATCCATTTAGTCCTGTAGCACCTAATGGTATCAGTTGTGCTAGCATTACAAATAGTGTCGGTACGATAAATGTACCAGCTGATTCTGGTCTTACATACTATCAGCACAATGATGATACTTGGAATGTAACTGCAAATGATAATTCTGGAATAGCATCTATTTCATATACAGTAAGTGGTGCAACAACCGTTGTAAATGGTTTGTCATCTACATTGAACGGTCAGCGTTTCAATGTTGGTACAACTACGGTAACATGGGTTGCTACCGATATTTACGGACTTACAGATACTTGTACCTTCAATGTATATGTATATGATAACGAGCCTCCAGAGATAAATTGCCCAGCAGGAATTACGGGAATCTTATGTATAGGCGATGTTCCTCCTGCATACCAGAGCTATGATGAATTTGCTGCTGCCGGTGGTTCTGCTGCAGATCCAAACGGCATCGACGAATCAAGTTTCGTATTAGTTTCGCAGGTTTCGGATAACCATACATGTCCTGAAACAATTACCAGAACATATCGTATAGAGGATATGGCAGGTAACCAGCGTGAATGTACTCAGACTATAATAGTACATGATAACATTTCACCTGTAATCACTGGAACTGCACCGACATTGCAAGTTGGACAGGGTTATAATTGTAGTTACCCGCTTCCAGACTTTACTGCAATTGTTAGATCAATGTCATCCGACAACTGTACTTCTGTATCAGACCTTGTAGTTACGCAGTCTCCTGCTGCAGGAAGTGCAACAATGATAACTGGAAATACAACAGTCTGGGTTACTGTTACAGATGCATGTGGAAACAGTTCATATATCGAATGTACGGCAGTTGTACCGCAACCACTTACACATCGGGTTAGCTTTACAGATATAGCTTGTGCCGGTCAGACATCAACAGTTACCATTGAAGGAATAGGCGGAACTGTTCCGTATAATGGAGTTGGACAGATTATTGAATATGCAGGATCGCACACTTATGTAATATCTGATGCAAATGGATGTACTTCAAATGTCAGCATTACTATTCCGGAACCATTGCCGCTTTCGGCAATAATTCCTACGACAACAGTTACGCATGTCAATTGTTATGGAGAAACGACTGGTGCTGCATCAGTTTCGGTAGATGGCGGTACTCAAGAATATACATATCAATGGAGCGATATTAACCATAGTACAACTCAGTCAGTATCGAATCTTGCTGCAGGTCGTTACGTTGTAACAGTAACTGACGCTAATGGATGTATAGCAACAGCAACAGTTGCAATCAATGGACAGAGTGATCCGTTGTCAGCTAGGGTAAGCAATACAAATATTACACATGTATCTTGCAACGGAACGTCAACAGGTTCAGCTATGGTAGTTGTTTATGGTGGTACACCCGAATACAATTATACATGGAATACAAGTCCTGTACAGAATGTTCAGACTGCTATTAATGTACCGGCTGGAACATACGTTGTAGTGGTTACCGATGCTCATGGTTGTACAACCTCGGCAACGGCAGTTATTAACGAGCCGCCGGTGCTTGAAGTTTCGGCAACAGCAAATGATGCAACATGCGGTTCTGCAGGAGGAAATGTTACTGCAATCGTAATGGGTGGTGCAGGTCAATATGTATATTCGTGGACCAACTCACTTGGTCAGACCTATACAAATGCCCGACTCACCAGTGTAGCTCCAAGTACATACAACCTTACAGTTACAGACTACAATGGTTGTTCGGCAACTACTTCGGCAGTTGTAGGTACTAGCGGATCGTTGTCGGCAAGAATTGATGTTGTTACGTTGCCGGGATGTGGCTCTAACATTTCGGCAGGTAGCTTGCGTGCGGTTGTTGAATCAGGTATATCACCGTTCTCATACATTTGGAACACTGGTTCGACATCGATGCTTGCAACAAATCTGCAGGCAGGTTCGTACAATGTAACAATAACTGATAGCTGGGGATGTACTGCAAATGCAACAACAAGCATAGAGGCTCTGAATTCGCTTGAAATATCAGTTTCCCAATCTGGAGCTTCCTGTTACGGATATAATGACGCATCTGCTTCGGTTGTAGCTTTGCGCGGTGAGCCTCCATATACATACGAGTGGAACAACGGTGCAACTACTTCGACATTGCAGAATGTTGTTGCCGGCAGATATACAGTAACAGTTACCGATGCCAATATGTGTACTAGAACCGAAACCCTTGAGCTTACGCAACCCGATAGGCTTGTGCTTGAGTCGGATGTCAAGCCGATATCCTGCTACGGTAAGACCGACGGTTCGATAGCTCTGAATGCTTTGGGCGGAAATCAGCCGTATTCGTTCTCGATAATAATGGAAAATAACTTCTATTCTGGAAACTACTTGTCAGGATTGCCAGCGGGAGCATATACGCTTGAGGTTACCGATGCCCATGGCTGTATGGCAAACAATACGATACAGCTTGTTGAGCCGGAGCCATTCGTATCATCATACAATGTTGGTATGCCATCCTGCTCTGGAAATAATGACGGTTTCATCGAGATTTCTGCTAATGGTGGTACCAAACCATACATGTACGGATGGGATTCGTATTATACGGATGTGCCGCTGATTACCGGTTTGCGTCAGGGTCAGTATAATGTTAGCGTTGTAGATGCAAACAAGTGTACATATCAGGTGGCTTCATTTACGCTTACCGATATGGCAGGCGACTGCATCAAGATTCCTAATGTATTTACTCCTAATGGTGATGGTGTAAACGATACTTGGGTTATCGAGAATATTGAAATGTTCCCGCAGGCAACAATATATGTCTTCAACCGTTGGGGGCAGATGTTGTACAAGGGAACAGGCAACGATGAACCATGGGACGGAAGTTATCGCGGACATTATGTTCCAGCCGGTACTTATCTATATATTGTTGATTTGTACCAGAGGACGGAGGCATACAAGGGAACGGTAACGGTACTATATTAGGACTAAATAGAACATGATTAATAAAAAAATGGGCAATTGCCCATTTTTTTTTGCTTTAAATAGCATGTATGGATTTCTTTTTTTGTAAGTTTGCACGTTTTATGCAATGCTTTAAAAAAATATCAAAGCTACAGATAATCATGTTGTTATCGCTAATGGCGATAGCTGTGGTATTGCATTCTTGCCGGTCTACAAAGTTCGTGGGCGAAGGTGAATATCTTCTGGTGAAAAATAAAGTTGTATGCGACGACAAGAGTATAGACGAAAGTGATTTGTTGTTGACACTAAGCCAGAAAAGCAATAAGAAAATATTTGGGGCCATACCTTTCAATCTTTACGTATATAATTTTATGAAAAGCGGTAAGGTGCGAAACTGGAAGGAAAAACTGGCGAATTCGATAGGTGAGGAGCCTGTAATATATGCCCCCGAAGCAAAATTAAAGAGTATTGAGAATCTCAATGCCTATATGGCAAGCCAGTCGTATTACAGATCGTCGGTGAATGTTGTGGAACATTTTTCAAGACGAAAAAAGGCGAAGGTTCTTTATGAAGTTACAGCCGGTCCATCCTATAAAATATCAGATATCCGTTATGATATTGAAAATAAAGAGATAAGGGATTTCTTTTATTCCGATACGATAAATACGATAGTAAAAGTAGGACATAGTTTCAATGCCGATACGCTTAAGGCCGAAAGAGAACGTATTGCAAGGTTCTTTAAGTCGAACGGCTATTATTATTTTTCGGTGAATAATGTACATTTTTATGCAGATACGTTGTCGGGTGATTGTAACGTGAAGCTTACAATGGCTATCAGAAAAACTGCGGAGGAAACAGATGATGCTTTTAGTAGACAGAAAATCAGATCTGTAAAAATATTTACGAATTATGATTTGAATAGTAATAAAGATACAACAGGACAGGATATAAACAAAGTGGAGCGAGATGGTATCACGTTTACATACGATAAAAAAATGACCCACCGAACTTCCGTGTTTATGCAGTCGTGTTTCTTTAAACCAGATGATATTTATAGCATTAGGAATGTTGAGGATACGTACAGCCATCTGTCGAGCCTGAAGCAGTTCAGGTTAATAAATATAAAGTTGACACCTCCGGACGTAGATGAAGTCCTTCTTGAAAATATCAGCAAGCGTTTTCTTGACGTGAATATTTATCTTGCCCCAATGAAGCGCCAGTCGTTCAGCGTGGAAGTTGAGGGTAGCAATACCTCCGGAAATATTGGTATGTCGGGAGTATTATCGTATAAGAACCGAAATTTGTTCAGGGGTGCGCAAATGTTTTCAGCGAAAGCTAATATTTCATTTCAAACATCTGCTATACTTGATACGGTAACAAACGAAGAGATTAAGTCAAAATTCTTTAACACATTGGAATATGGTGGCGAATTGAAGCTTACATTTCCGAAGCTGCTGTTGCCATTTTTTAATAATTTTGAATTCATAAAGCGGCATGATCCTAAGACGCAGATAAGTATTTCGTACAACTATCAGAATCGACCCGATTATACACGTACGATAGCCAATATCAATTTCGGTTACAGTTGGATAGGGTATCGAAACAAGAACATAACGCATTATATTAATCCTATAGAGCTATATTGGGTCAAGATACTTGATTTTAGTGAAGATTTTAAGCGTAGAATACAGAATTTGTACATAAAGTATTCGTATGAGGATCAGTTTTTAATGGTTCTCAGTTACGATATGATTTTTAATAACCAGAAAATAAACACAAAGCGCAACTTTACATATTTCTGGTTGAATCTAGAGTCGTGCGGCAATTTGTTGGATGGAATATATGCGGCCTCAAAAGCTGAAAAGGATTCTGGTTCGTATAAGTTCTTGGGAGTTGAATTTGCACAGTATGTGAAGGCGGATATGGACTATCGTTTCTATAACATCATAGATGAAAAGAACAGCATAGTTTATCGCGTCTTTTTCGGTATTGGTCTGCCGTATGGCAATTCCAAGACAGGTTTGCCTTTCGTTAAGCGATACTTTATTGGTGGTGCCAATGATATTAGGGCATGGCAGGTGAGAACGTTGGGTCCTGGTTCGTATTCAAACGTATATCGCAATTATGACCAGATTGCCGATATGAAATTGATGTTTAACATTGAGTACCGCTTTTCTCTTGTCTCTTTCCTACAGGGAGCCTTGTTTGTTGACGCAGGCAACATTTGGGCCATCGACAAGGATGACAATAGGGCAGGCGCCTTGTTCAGATTCACAGAGTTTTACAAGCAGATAGCGTTGGGAACTGGGTTTGGATTGCGTTTCGACTTTCAATTTATGGTACTGCGTTTTGATATAGGAATACCTGTATACAACCCGTCGCTAACAGGTACGGAAGCATGGTTTGAGTCGTTTAAGCCATTTACAGTCAATAAGTTTACACTTAATTTTGGTATCGGATACCCATTTTAGGTGCGGATATGTTTTGTTAGATTCTCTGAGAGCAATGATAAGGTTTCATAGAATAATAGTATCTTATATCATGTAGGACAAAGTTTCTGGTATGCGCTATTTCATGTTGATATATAGTATGTTATAATTGTGTCTTGCAACTCGAAAATGTATGTACTATTAAAAATATGTTATAAGGACTATTGCGGTATCAAAAAAAACTAAAATTTACTAATTAAAAGTTATCTTTGCAAGCTTTTAGAAAGTAATAATTATGTGGCAGAAGATTGCACGGTTGATATTAAGGAGGAAACTCTATTTGATAATAGGGCTTGTTGTTGCTACAGCGTTTCTTAGCTACAAGGCATTGCATGTAAGTATGGATTACGGATATGCAAGAATGCTTTCAGAAGATGACGAGGTCTATTTGCAAAATAAAAAATTCAAGGAGCTATTTGGTGACGAGGCCAATGCTATTGCTATAGGTATCAAGGATTCTTGTTTGCTTACCAATTACGAGCATTTCGATAAGTTCCGCAAATTTGTTAAGGAAATAAAGAATCACAAGGATGTAAAAACAACATTTGGTCCGTTAGGAGCTGTGAACATAAAAAAGGGAGTCGAAGAAGATGAAACTGGCACAAAAAAACCAGTATTCAAGCCAGTTCCTATTTTTACCGATTCCATATCATCTCAGGCGCAACTCGACAGCTCCAGCAGTGTTTTCTTTAGCTTGCCGTTCTATACAAATTTGTTGTATAGTGCAGATACAAATGTCTTTCTTTTTACACTGACCCTTGACCCCGAAATTCTCAATAGTTCGGAGCGTCAGCAGTCGGTTGCCGAAATTGTGGACATTTTGAATAAGTATTCCGAGGATGCTGGTGTGGAGGTGCATATATCCGGACATCCGTACATAAGAACAGAGATTACCAATCTGGTAAAGCGTGAATTGCTGATATTCACATTGCTGGCGGCATTTGTCTGCATAGTTGTACTGTTCTTCTTCTTCCGCTCTTTCAAGATTATCTTTGCGTCGCTTATTGTTGTGGCGCTCAGCCTTGTTTGGTCTTTTGGATACATGGTTTTGTTTGGATACCAGATTACCATCCTCACATCAATGATTCCGCCTTTGCTGATAGTAATTGGCATACCGAACATAATATACATGTTCAACAAGTATCACTCCGAATACAAATTGCACGGACAGAAGATAAAAGCGTTGCACAGAACAATATGTAAGATTGGAAACGCTTCGTTTGTAACAAATCTTACTACGGCTTGCGGTTTTGCTACCTTTATTGTCACATCCAATAGTTTGCTTATAGAGTTTGGTGTTGTTGCTTCGTTGGGAATAATGACAGTTTTCTTGCTTTCGCTGCTGATAATACCTATGTTTTTCAGTTTGAGCAAACCACCGTCAGTGAAAGCTACAAAGCATATCGACAACAAGGTCATTACAGGTGTTGTTGCATGGATTGAAAAAATTGTAACTACTCGAAGACCAAGAGTGTATGCTGTATTTATTAGTGTTGTCGTAGTAATGTTGTGCGGATTATTCCTGATAGAACGTGCCGGCTACATTTTGGATGATGTGCCAGAGGATAGCCAGCTTTGCCAGGATACACGTTTCCTTGAGGATAATTTTGGCGGAGTTTCGCCTATCGAGATGGTTGTAATTTCGAAGGATACGTTGCGCAACGACCTTGACTATGTTGATCAGATTGAACGTCTTGATTCATTGCAGCAACGGCTGAAGAAATATCCCGAACTTTCACGCTCAATGTCAATAGCCGATGCTATGAAATTCCTATACCAGTCACTCAAGTCTGGAAACAAATACGAGTTACCGCCAACCCCGGATACCTATTCTACAATTATGAAGCGTATGCCTAATATGAATAGTGAAGGCTTGGTAAAGTCATTCCTCGACAGTACGCATACGGCAGTTCGTATTAGTATGAACATCAAGGATGTAGGTTGTGATAGAATAGAGGAACTATTGCCTTTGCTGAAAAAAGATCTTGAAGAGGTCTTCCCAAGCGACAAGTATGAAACTATTATCACAGGAAATTCAATCATGAATTATACTAGTACGACTTATCTTACCAAAAACTTGTTTATAAGTCTTGCTCTTGCTATATTGGTCATCGCACTGTTTTTATTCATAATGTTCCGTTCGGTAAAGGTAACGTTGTTGTCGCTGATACCTAATGTGATACCTATGATTGTAACGGCAGGTGTTATGGGATACTTTGGCGTTCCGATAAAGCCATCTACAATTCTTGTGTTCAGCATTGCATTTGGTATTTCGGTCGACGACACAATCCATTATCTTGCAAAATATAGCCAGGAGCTTAAACATACAAATGGTAATATTGGTGTTTCGGTCAAAAATGCGTTGTCAGAAACAGGTATGAGCATGATTTACACATCGATAATACTTGTGTTAGGTTTTGGCATATTTATTATTTCTGCCTATGGAGGTAGCCGTTCGATGGGTATACTTGTATCTACGGCATTGTTTGTGGCAATGTTCTCAAATATTGTGCTGCTTCCATCGTTGCTGATGACTTTGGAACATCATTTCAACAAGAAAGTTTTTAAGGAACAATTCATACAGATATACAACGAGGAGGATGAAATAGACCTCGATGAACTAAAAATTGAAGGAGAAGAATACAATGAAGACAAGTAAGTCAAGACATTCATACAAACGCCGCATATTGGTAACAGGTGGAGCTGGATTTATAGCAAGTTCGCTGGCACAGAAGTTGGCCGACGACGAGTCCAACCTCGTGGTAATAATGGACGATCTTTCGACGGGAGATTTGCGCAAGTTGCCGCCTGCGAAAGAAAATATTCGTTTTATCAAGGGAGATGTAAATGAATACAAGGATATAATGGAGATAATGGTATCGTATCAGTTCCATTATGTTTTCCACTACGCCGCTATGGTGGGCGTACTTCGCACGCAGGCTCATCCGGTTGGTGTGCTTGAAGATTTGCGCGGAATTGAGAACATTTGCCGCCTTAGCAAGAATACTGGCGTAAAAAGGGTATTCTTCGCTTCTTCATCTGAAGTTTACGGAGAGCCAGTAGAGTTCCCGCAAAACGCACATACGACACCGCTTAACTCGCGTGTTCCATACGCTGTGGTTAAAAATATCGGTGAAGCTTTCTTGCGTTCGTACAATAAGGAATTTGGTCTAAACTACACCATTTTCCGATTCTTCAATACATACGGACCAAAACAAAGCAAGGACTTTGTAATCAGTAAGTTCTTAAACATGGCACTCCGTGGCGATGATATTTCCATCTATGGTGATGGTTCTCAGAGCCGTACTTTCTGCTATATCGACGACAACATTGATGCAACGGTAAAAATAGCATACGCCGACATGTATATCAACGATGTGGTGAACATTGGCAATTCGCGCGAAACATCAATACTTGAACTAGCAAAGATTATAATTGACATTACTGGTTCGAAATCCAAGCTCGTGTATCTGCCACCGTTAAAGGAAGGCGATATGATGCGCCGTTGTCCCGACAATGCCGACATGCTCAAGGTTCTTGATAGGCCTCTTGTAAAACTTGAGGATGGAATTAGGAATATTCTTGAAAAAGGCTTCTTCGAGTGGGAAATGAACAAGTAAGGATAATCTATTGACAGTATTTTGAATAAGAAAAGTGCTATCTGTTATTCTGCTGTTGTCGGAAAGTCCAAAATGGTTAAATACAAGTAGTAATTTTGTTATATTACATTAAATTTGCGTTCTTAAAAGGCTTGTAGTGTAAAAAGATGAGAAAGCAAGTAGATTTTTTAGTGATAGGCAGCGGAATCGCTGGTCTATTCTATGCGACAAAGGTAAGTAAGTACGGTCGTGTAGCAATAATTTGCAAGAATAAGATTGACGATACATCCACAGTTAAGGCACAAGGCGGTATTGCTTCGGTGATGAACAGTTACGATTCGTTCGAGAAGCATATCGAGGATACCATGATAGCCGGTTGTGGCATCAACAATAGGAAAATTGTTGAAATTGTAGTGCGTGAGGCTCCAGAACGCATTCGTGACCTTGTGGAAATTGGTACTAATTTCGATACCGATTCAAATGGTCAGTACGACATGAACCGCGAAGGCGGACATTCCGAGAAGCGAATCCTTCATTTCAAGGATAAGACTGGAGCTGAAATCCAACGTGCTTTGGTCGAGGATGTTAGAAATAATCCAAATATTGACATCTATGAAGACCATTTTGCAATAGAACTCATCACCCAGCATCATCTTGGGGTTGAAGTTACGCGGGCTACTCCAGATATAAAGTGTTATGGAGCTTACGTTTACGATGTGAACAAAAAGAAGGTTTTCAATGTTTACGCCAAGAAAACCCTTATTGCAACTGGTGGATGTGGAAACGCCTACATGAGCACGACCAATCCTGTGCATATTACTGGCGATGGTATTGCAATGGTTTACAGGGCAAAGGGAGCAGTTGAGAACATGGAGTTCGTTCAGTTTCATCCAACAACACTCTATAATCCAAATGAAAGACCAGCTTTCCTCATTACTGAGGCAATGCGTGGGGCTGGAGCAATACTTCGCAACCGCAAGGGCGAGGACTTTTGCGTGAAGTACGACAAACGCGGTTCGCTTGCACCTCGTGATGTGGTTACAAGGGCCATTGATTCAGAAATGAAACTTTCGGGTGACGAGCATGTTTACTTGGATGCAAGGCATATTGACAAGGATGTGCTTATGACGCATTTCCCGACAATTTACGCCAAGTGTCTTGAAATTGGAATCAACATCAAGAACGATTTGATTCCTGTAGTACCAGCGGCTCATTATATGTGCGGAGGTATCAAGACTGACGAATATGCGCGTACATCGATTCAGAATCTATATGCAGTAGGAGAGGCTGCTTGTACAGGTTTGCATGGCGCTAATAGGTTGGCATCCAACTCGTTGCTCGAAGCGGTTGTGTTTGCACACAGAGCTTTCGAGGATTCGAAGGATGCCGTTATGCCTGATGAGTCGATATTGAATAAGATTCCGTTGTGGAACGAAGAGGGTACGATTACAAACGAGGAGCTGATATTGGTTTCCCACTCGCTCAAGGAGTTGCAGCAGATAATGAGCAACTATGTTGGCATTGTGCGCACCGACCTTCGCCTGAAGCGAGCTTTCGACCGTCTGGAAATATTGTACCGCGAAACCGAGGATTTGTTCAAGACATCTAAGGTAACGGTCAGCCTTTGCGAGTTGAGAAACCTGATTAATATAGGCTATCTGATTATTCGTCAGGCAATGGCACGGCGAGAATCTATTGGTTTGCATTTTAACTCCGACTTAATAAAAAAATGATTATATTTGTATCTTTAAATTTTTGAATTGTTAAATCATCAAATTATCGAATTATCAAATCATCAAATTTTCAAATTTTCGAATACTCAAATTTTAGAATAATGAAGAAATTAACACTTATTTTGGCAATCGTAGCGATTGCTTTCAGTGCGATGGCTGAGCGCGTTTCGTACAAGACCGCAGAAAAAGTTGCCAGAGCTTATTACTATCAGACTGTCAATGCTTTCCGTGCAACTGAATGGAGCGATATAAGTCTGAATTGCGTTGTAAATCCAAACGATGCAGATGCGAAGTACAACTTATACATTTTCGATGTTAACGATGATGGATATATTGTTGTTTCTTCTGACGATCAGATAACTCCGGTACTTGCGTATTCGTTTGAATGTCCGTTCAATATGAACAATATGTCGCCCGGACAGGCAGCTTACCTTAATTATTATAGCGAGGCAAACGATGGCGCTGACAAGACTGATACGGAACTTGCAGAAACGAATCGTGCCGAGTGGAATTATCTTTTGACTTACGATCCACAGGCAAGGGCAACACGTGATGTGGTAACATCTCCTGTTTTGCTCGATGGAATCGTTTGGGAGCAGGGATGGCCGTTCAATTCGCAGTGCCCAACCAAGAGCGGTGGTGATGCTTCTTTCCACGGACATTGTCCGGTAGGTTGTGTGGCTACGGCTACCTGCCATGTCATGAAGTATTGGAACTGGCCAACATCGGGAACTGGTTCATACACCCATTCAAGTTTTGCAAATGGAAATTGCGGTAACATTACTGTGAATTTTGCTAACCAGACATACGATTGGAATTCTATGCTAGACGATCCTTCGAATGCAGAAAATACTGAAGTTGGAAAGATTTGTTTCCATGTAGGTGTTGGTGTCAAGATGCAATGGGCAGCAGATGGTTCAGGCGCAATGACTTGGAATGTTGCTACTGCATTGAAAAATTATTTCAAATATTCTAGCGAAGTTGAATACAAGTCAAAGAGTTCATATACAGATGCAAACTGGAGAGCTTTGTTGAAGTCTCAGATTGACCAGAAGTATCCTATGGTTTATAGCGGTACGTCGACAAATGTCGGTCATGCATGGAACTGCGACGGCTACCAGATAAACGGTGAAACTGAGAAATTTCACATGCAGTGGGGTTGGGGCGCATACGGTGGAAATGGCTTCTATACACTTGATAATCTTCATTCTCAGGCAGTTGCAGGCGGTGAAGAAAACAATTTTATCAATGGACAAGATGTTGTAATAAACATACATCCAAACCAGAATTTTTCAGCTTGTGAAGCATTAACAGCTTCTGGAATAGAAGGTTCTTTCGATGACGGAAGCCGTGCATTCAACTATGCAGCAAACAAGGATTGTGTGTATGTTATCAATCCAGAATGTGGTGCATATATTACGGTTAATTTCTCGAAGTTCGATTTGGCTGATGGTGATTATTTGAATGTGTATGCCGGTGATGAAGCATCAACTGACCTTATTGCAACATACGACAACAGCAATCTTCCTAATGGTAGCATTAAGACTCCGATGGGAGCAGTTACTTTGAAGTTCCACACCGATGGACAGGGAGAAGCCGATGGATGGCGTTTGTCATATAAGAGCGTATATTGTAATTCTGCTGCAGTTAAATTGTACAATCCGTCTGGTTCATTCGGTGACGGAAGCAAGTCGTGCCAGTACACAGACAATGCAAATTGCCAGTGGAAGATAATGCCAGATGGTGCGGAGCAAATTACAATCAGTTTCCAGAATTTCAACTTGGCTAACGATGGCGAGGACTATGTAGCGCTATATAAGAATTCAAATACTACTGCAAATATGGTTGTAAAGTACAATTCGAATAATATACCTACAGAACCTATTACCATACCAGCCGGTGTTGTTGTTGTAAAATTCTTCAGTAATATCAACGAAGTTGTTGGTGATGGCTGGTTGCTGTCCTATACATCTTCTGTGGCTTCGGTTGATGATGTGGAGATTATGTCGAATTTATCTGTTGTGCCAAATCCAGCAGATGGTAATGCTAGAATTGCATTTACTCTAACAGATGCTTCAAGTACGACTATTACAATTACAAATTTGTTAGGTCAAGTTGTTGGTCAGCAGGAATTTAATTTAGATTCTGGCTATCACGAGATTTCTTTTGAAAATTTTTCAAATTTGTCATTGCAGAATCAAATCTATTTTGTAACTTTGCAAAACAAAAATCAAATAAAGACTTGTAAGTTTTTATTTGCTGAATAGGTTTTTTCATAATGCTCACTAAATACGGAAAAGTTGGATCTCCCCGGTTCAACTTTTCTTTTTTATGTGTGAGCATTATAAGGACAGCCCCATTAGTTCTTCTGGGTCAGCCGACATATAAGGACAGCCCCATTAGTTCTTCTCTATTAAGTATTTCCAGAACCGTCGTGGCATGTCCTGCACTTGTTTGCGCGGATTTTTTCTTTCCTTGATTGCAATTGCCTTGAAATATGTTTTCCATAGGTCCTGGAATAGTTTTTCATCGTCGGCCATTATCGATGAGCATATTCCATTGCTAGTTATCATGTTGTCGCTGGAAAATGAAATTTGTTGCACTTCATTCAGGTCGTAGTAGTAGCCGTAGTTGCGTTTTGTGTCGTACACTATCCATTTCTGTGAGGAAAACCTGTCCTTGAAATGTTCTATCGATAGTGAAATTACGTTGTGAAGTGGTTCGATGGCTGCGAAATATATGTCGTCCTTGGTTTTTTGGAATCGCACAAATTGTTTTACGCGAAGGTTTTCGTACGAAATCTGGTGGTATATTTTCGAGAGTTCAAGCACATCTGGGTCGGCAAAGTTTGTTTCGATGCTTTCTTTCGACTTGAAGCACTTGTATACGTATCTGAAAATCACTTCGTCTGCTTTGGGATAAGAATCAGCCAGCCAGCAGCATGCTACGCAATGCTGTGCTGAGGCTGATATGCGCTTTTTCAGTCCGTTCCATACGCGTTCCGATTTTTCCGTGTCGGTTTCGATAGTGAGAATTTCATCGTAGAATAGGGGAGTGGTCTCTTCGTTGTCCAACAGCATATCGGGGCACTTCTTTTGATTGTATGCCTCAAACACACAGCACAAAAGCCCATCGAAAGTCTTATCGTAGCGGAATATTATCATTTTCTTTTCATTTGTAAAGATGTTGCGCGCAACGTCTCTATCCTCCGAACTCAAACGTCAACTGTCCTTCCATCTTGTCCTTTTTAGGATTGGCAGTTAGTAGCTTTTTGACCGTCTCAGGTTTCAGTTCATTTATGGTGTGCATCGGCAGTTCTTTGTTCACTATGAAGTACTGCGCTTTCTTCATCACAACGCCAATCTTCTTCAGGTGGAACGAGTTAAGTTTTCCATATCTACGCGAAGCTACAATCTGTGCCGCCGACCTAGTTCCAATGCCAGGAATTCGTAGAATCATCTCGTATGGAGCGGTGTTCACGTCCATCGGGAAAATTTCTGGATGTCTAAGCGCCCACGAAAGTTTAGGATCAACTTCGAGGTCGAGGTTTGGAAAACTGTCGTCAACAATTTCATCCACCTTGAACTGGTAGAAGCGCAGAAGCCAGTCGGCCTGATATAGGCGGTTTTCGCGGACAAGTGGTGGTTGCTTAAGTGCAGGCAGACGTTTGTCGTATTCGTTTACAGAAACATAGCCAGAATAATACACACGCCGCATCGATGGTTGGCTGTATAGTGCCGACGAAAGGTGCAGGATGTCGTTATCCGTCTCGGGCGACACGCCTACAATCATCTGTGTGCTTTGTCCTGCGGGGACGAATCGTGGTGCGTTGCGAAATTTCTGGCGGTTCTCCTTGCTTTCGAGCAATCCTTGTCCGATGAATTTCATTGGGGTGAATATGCTCTTGAAGTCCTTTTCGGGGGCAAGAAGTTTAAGGCTTTGTTCTTTTGGAATTTCAACGTTTATGCTCATACGGTCGGCATAAAGACCAGCTTCGTTTACAAGGAGTTGGCTTGCTCCCGGAATGCTTTTAAGGTGTATGTATCCGTTGAAACCTTGTGCGCGCAAGTCCTTGGCGACTTTTACAAGGCGTTCCATAGTGTAATCAGCATTTCGTACCACACCTGAGCTGAGGAAAAGTCCTTCGATGTAGTTGCGGCGGTAGAATTCCATTGTAATCTCCACAAGTTCCGATACTGCTAGTGTTGCACGGCGAATGTCGTTGCTGTGGCGGTTGATGCAGTAGGCGCAGTCGAAGATGCAGTAGTTTGTAAGCATAACCTTCAGCAATGAGATGCAGCGCCCGTCGTCGGCAAAGCTGTGGCAGATGCCAACGCCTCCAACGGTGTTCCCCAGTCCGCCCTTCTTGTTGTTGCGCACTGTTCCGCTCGACGAGCACGATACGTCGTATTTCGCCGATTCGGCCAGAATCTTCAGTTTGTCAAGCACTTGCGAGTCCATTAGTGATTGAAATTTCTCTTTGCAAATGTAAGGATTATTTGCGATTTTAGAATTACGAATTTTGATTTGTGTGGGGACAACCACGAAATGCCTTTGATTATAACATTGCATTTTATTGTTTTGTTCTTTTATTGTGTGTGGTGTCTTTACAACAATGAAACTATCTTTTAGTGTGTAAGTTTTTTTGTCTTTTTACCATCAAGCCATCAAGCCTTCGAGCCTTCGAGCCTGTTCTCCCTTATATATTATAAATAGGTATACCCATTCCCATTCACTAAAATTGTAAATCTTCTATTCTTTTGTATGAGGCTAAAAAAATGGGGTAATGTCCAAAACTGCGATTTTTGCGAAGATTGAAAAGAAAAAATGACGTTCAATTGTGCTGTAAAAATGATTTTTGAGTGTTATTTTCTGTTAAAAACGGTTGTTTAATACTAAAAAATCTCCTTATAATATCTTGATACTAAGCGTATTAAAAAATTCACACAACTTTTTTGAAAAAAAAGTGAAAAAAGTTTTGGTGGTAATAAAAAATGCACTACTTTTGCAATCCCAAACGATGAGGGACGGAGATGATCCGGAGGGCATCGGGAGGGGAGAAAAAGTTCTTTGAAAGATTGACAAGTAGCAAAAGATAAAGACAGGTTAACAACTTTGAAGATTCTAATAGAGTTTATTCAGGGATTTGAGGCGGGACGACTTAAAAGACACGACGCAAGTCGTAAAGATTAATAATTACAATGAAGAGTTTGATCCTGGCTCAGGATGAACGCTAGCGGGAGGCTTAACACATGCAAGTCGAGGGGCAGCGCGGGTGGCAACACCTGGCGGCGACCGGCAGACGGGTGAGTAACACGTATGCAACCTGCCCTGCACAGGGGGATAGCCCGGAGAAATCCGGATTAATACCCCATGGTTCGCCGGAGCCGCATGGCTTTGGCGGTAAAGATTCATCGGTGCAGGATGGGCATGCGTTCCATTAGCTAGTTGGCGGGGTAACGGCCCACCAAGGCGACGATGGATATGGGGTCTAAAAGGATGGTCCCACACATTGGCACTGAGATACGGGCCAAACTCCTACGGGAGGCAGCAGTGAGGAATATTGGTCAATGGGCGAGAGCCTGAACCAGCCATCCCGCGTGCAGGATGAAGGTCTTACAGATTGTAAACTGCTTTTGCTGGGGACGAATAAGGGGTACGCGTACTCCGATGACAGTACTCAGTGAATAAGCATCGGCTAACTCCGTGCCAGCAGCCGCGGTAATACGGAGGATGCGAGCGTTATCCGGATTTATTAGGTTTAAAGGGTGCGTAGGCGGGGCTTTAAGTCAGCGGTAAAATCATGCAGCTTAACTGCATCAAGCCATTGATACTGGAGTTCTTGAGTACGGTTGAGGCTGGCGGAATGTGTTGTGTAGCGGTGAAATGCTTAGATATGACACAGAACACCGATTGCGAAGGCAGCTAGCTAAGCCGGCACTGACGCTGAGGCACGAAAGCGTGGGGATCAAACAGGATTAGATACCCTGGTAGTCCACGCTGTAAACGATGATAACTCGTTGTTGGCGATATACGGTCAGCGACTGAGCGAAAGCATTAAGTTATCCACCTGGGGAGTACGTCGGCAACGATGAAACTCAAAGGAATTGACGGGGGCCCGCACAAGCGGAGGAACATGTGGTTTAATTCGATGATACGCGAGGAACCTTACCTGGGCTTGAACTGTGGAGGACAGCCAAAGAGATTTGGTCTCCCTTCGGGGTCTCCATAGAGGTGCTGCATGGTTGTCGTCAGCTCGTGCCGTGAGGTGTCGGGTTAAGTCCCATAACGAGCGCAACCCTCATTGCCAGTTGCCATCAGGTAAAGCTGGGGACTCTGGTGAGACTGCCGGTGTAAACCGAGAGGAAGGTGGGGATGACGTCAAATCAGCACGGCCCTTATGTCCAGGGCTACACACGTGTTACAATGGCCAGTACAGTGGGCAGCCACCCGGCGACGGGGAGCAAATCCATAAAGCTGGTCTTAGTTCGGATCGGAGTCTGCAACTCGACTCCGTGAAGCTGGATTCGCTAGTAATCGCAGATCAGCCATGCTGCGGTGAATACGTTCCCGGGCCTTGTACACACCGCCCGTCAAGCCATGGAAGTTGGGAGTGCCTGAAGTCCGTAACCGCAAGGAGCGGCCTAGGGTAAAACCGATGACTGGGGCTAAGTCGTAACAAGGTAGCCGTACCGGAAGGTGTGGCTGGAACACCTCCTTTCTGGAGTCTGAACGTCTCTTTAAACCTGCTTTATCGCTTACTTGTTT
>Ga0265300_10001599_pt1 | contig 20931 bp, 11 predicted proteins | sample AusTroGonzalo_MG_FD_193482 | JGI IMG/M metagenome (GOLD analysis project Ga0265300, IMG submission 193482) | Bovine rumen microbial communities from tropical cattle in Woodstock, Queensland, Australia - Gonzalo_03 | ecosystem: Host-associated > Mammals > Digestive system > Stomach > Rumen ...
AGTTTGAAAAAGTATTACAACTTTTCCGGTACTTGCTTGTACTTTCCTTTCAGTCTTTTCAATGAACTTTTTTGCTTTAAAACCACCCTTCCGGGGGTTAAAAAGCCCGCTCGTTTCGGAAGCGGGATTGCAAAGGTACAAACATTTTTTAAACCGCCAAAACTTTTTTTTAGTTTTTTGCGTTTTTCAATGCTTGCCTATTTAATACCGTATTTGCGAAGAATCTTCACAATGGGTTTTGCGATGGATTTTGCCCAAACCTCATAGCTGTAATCGTCGGGGTGAACGCCATCTACCTGGTGATTATGACCGGGAGTGCAGGCATTGGACTTCACAAAATAGACATCCTTGTATTTTTGGCAGGCAATCTTCATGAGGGAATCGGCCATGTGCATTTTGGCCATTTCGTCTTTGTAGGACTTGGTGTCAAAATTGTTGCGCTCGCGCCAGATGCTGCTGATGAAGATGATGGGCACACCGGGTTTTTTCTCCTGAATCTTTTCTATATAAGGGAAAAGACGCTCGTTAATCATTTTGGCGCTGGGGTTGGAGAAACTGTCAAAGATGTAGGCATCTACATCGGCCTCTTTGAGGGCATCGGCGTAATAGGGCTGCAGTTTGCTGTTGCCGCTGCAGGCAATGCTTAGGATTTGGATGCCCGTCATGCGGGTGAGCTGCGCCGGGACGGCCATACCGCTGCGGGAGGTGGAGGCCCCGTGCATGTAAGAAGAACCGAAAAGACCCACCCGGTGGCGGAATGGAGCCTGGGCCGGCCGAATGGAACTACCCGCTTTGGTGCCGATAAGGATGGAATTTTCCTCGCTGAAGGTGGGTAAGTACATGAGGCACTCATGCTCCTGCTCTTCCATATTGCGCACAATGCGCACCTCTTTGTCCAGGTGTTTCCAAGAAGGAGCGCCGGAGCCAGCCCACAGCCACTCCCCGTTTTTCTTGATATAAAGGTCGTACCCGCGGGAAGAGATGCCCGTAATATTGGCACCGTTGGCCGGATTGGCATAATTGGTCTTTACATAAATGTAAGGGGAATCCGTGATAAAACAAACGGCCAGACCGGAAGACATGCGCACCTGGGCATTCTCTGCGGGCGTAAAGCCTTTGTACTTAACGGTGTCAATGCGGTGATACGGGTTGGGCGTATCGGGGAAAAGCTTGCCGATAAGGGTAAGTTCCGATGCTTCTGTCCAGGTTTTTTCTTCTTCCTGGCCGAAGGCTACGCTTGCTATGAGCAGGCAAAAAAGGGGTACAATGATCTTTTTCATACTGCAAATATATCAATTTTTTCGTATATTTGAAGGCTTATTATAAAGGACTATGAAAAAGCTTTTTTTGATATTCGCAACTTGCGCCCTATGCGCAGCGACCGGGGCCCAGGAAACCCCTACCTGGATTCGTAAAAACGCCATCTCCCCAGACGGCAAAACGCTGGCTTTCAGCTACAAAGGAGACATTTACACCGTAGCGGCCGCCGGCGGGGAGGCCCGCCAGATCACCTCCAACCGCGCCTACGAATCAGACCCCATCTGGACACCGGACGGGGAGCGCATCGTGTTCACGTCCTGGCGTGAAGGCTCCAGGGACATTTTTGTCACATCGGCGCAGGGGGGCGTCCCCAAGCGTCTCACCACCCTGCCCGGGGCCGAAACCCCGCTGGCCGTAGCCCCAGATGGCACCGTGTATTTCACCTGGTATCATTCGGCCCTGCAAAGCCCTCTCTTCGACGGATTCCCCGGAGACCCTGCCCTGTATAAAACCAACCTGGAAGGAAAGGCCCCGCAGCTGGTTACCTCCCTCACCATCTGCGCCCTTAGCGTAAACCAAAGCGGAGACCTCCTGTACGAAGACTGGAAAGGCTACGAAGACCCTCTTCGCAAGCATCACACCTCGTCTGTCACGCGTGACATCTGGCTTTGCAAGCCCGCCAAGCCCGGCACCCTGGACGGCAAAAGCACCTTCCAGAAGCTTTCCACCTACCAGGGAGAAGACCGCAATCCCGTCTTTTCGGCCGACGGCAACGTTTTCTATTTCCTAAGTGAGCAAGACGGAAAAACATCCAATGTGTACCGCAGCAGCCTAAGCAACCCGCAGGAACAAGTACAGCTCACCTTCTACGACAAAAATCCCGTTCGCTTCCTGTCGGTAGCAAAAGACGGCACGCTGGCCTACTCCTACAACGGAGACCTATATACATATAAGGACGGCAAGCAGGAGAAAGTAGCCATCACGCTTCACCGCGACGAAGACCAGAAGGAGATTAACCATATTTCCATGCGCAGCGCAACGGCCATCGCCGTATCCCCTAACGGGAAAGAAATAGCGCTGGTTATGCGCGGCGACGTATTTGTTACCTCGGTAGAGTATAACACCACCCGCCGCATTACCAACACTCCGGAGCAGGAGCGTGGCGTTTCCTTCTCCAAAGACGGCCGGGAGCTTTATTATGCATCGGAGCGAAACGGCTGCTGGAGCATTTACAAAAGCGCACTGGTAAACAAAGAGGATAAATATTTCACCTATGCCCCTGTAGTGAAAGAGGAGCGCGTGAGCCCCGAAGGAGAAACCTCCTTCCAAATGGAAGTATCCCCGGACGGAAAATCTCTGGCATACCTTCGCAACAGAACAGAGCTGGTGGTCATGCCCACCAAGGGCGGCACCCCCAAGAGCCTGCACAAAGATATCAACTACTCCTACTCCGACGGAGACCAGCACTTCTGCTGGAGCCCCGACAGCCGTTATATCCTGTGCAACTGGCAGGCGGGCGGCGGCTGGAACAACGAGGATGTAGCCCTCATAGAAGTAGAAAGCGGCCAAATAACCAATCTTACCCGCAGCGGTTACAGCGACGGTTCCTTCCGCTGGGCCCTGGGCGGCAAAGCCATGACCTGGGAAAGCGACAAAAACGGCTATCGCAGCCACGGCAGCTGGGGCTCGGAAGGCGATGTATACATTATGTTCTTCGACGGAAAAGCCTATGCCCAGTTTGCCAGAAGCAAGGAGCAAAAAGACATAGACAAAATGCTCCTGGGAGAAAAAGCCGCCGATAAAGCCGAAAAGAAAGAGAAGAAAGACAGCGTAGAAAAGGAAAAGAAGGTAGAAAAACTGGTCCTGGACCTGGAGCACCGCGACGACCGTATTAAGCGGCTCACCCGTTTCTCCAACAGAATTGGGGACCACTACCTAAACCCCGAAGGTACCAAACTGTACTTTACCCAAATCCTGGAAAAAGGCCACGACCTTTGCGTAATGGATATGGAAAAAGGCGATGTCACCGTTCTTAAAAAAGGGGTCATGGGCAAGTTCTACCCCGCCCCGAACGGCAAGGCCCTCTTCATCTTCCGTGGCAGCAAGCTCATCAAACTGGATTTGTCCAACAATAAAGACAAAGCCGTAGCCTTTGTAGGAGACTACGAATTCAAACCCCAGGCCGAACGAAGCTATATCTTCGAGCATTGCTGGAAACAGGTAAAGGAAAAATTCTACGTAGAGGACCTTCACGGGGCCGATTGGAACTATTATCACAACAATTACGCCCGCTTCGTTCCCTACATCAACAACGACTTCGACTTCCAGGATTTGCTGTCAGAGATGCTGGGAGAACTCAACGGTTCCCACACCGGCGCCCGTTACCGCGCCAACTCTTCCCACACCCTGGGCCATATTGGCGCCCTGTACGACACCCAGTATAAGGGAGACGGCCTAAAAATTGCCGAAGTCCTGCCCGGCGGCCTGCTGTCCAATACCAGCCCCGATATCCAGGCCGGAGACATCATTACCGCCATTGAAGGACAGCCCATCAAAGCCGGCAGCAACCCGCTGGAAGGCCTGTACGACAGAGTGGATAAGAAAACCGTGCTCACCATCAAAACCGGAGGAAAAACCAGGGACTTCATTGTAACTCCCGTTTCCACAGACGCTCCCCTGCTGTACCGCCGCTGGGTTCGCCAGCGCGAAGAAATGGTGGAACGCCTCTCCGGCGGCCGCGTGGGCTACGTCCACATTCAGGGCATGAACTCGGCCAGTTTCCGTGAACTTTACTCCAAAGCACTGGGCAAATACCGGGGCTGCGAGGCCCTCATCGTGGACACCCGTCACAACGGCGGCGGCTGGCTGCACGACGACCTTGTTACCTTCCTGGGCGGCAAGGAGTACTGCCTGTTCACGCCCCGCGGCCAGTACATCGGCCACGAGCCCTTTAACAAATGGACCAAACCCAGCTGCGTGCTCATGGGCGAAGACAATTACTCCGACGCCGCCGGCTTCCCCTACGCCTACAAGAGCCTGGGCCTGGGCAAGCTCATCGGCGCGCCGGTGCCCGGCACCATGACCGCCGTATGGTGGGAAAGCCAGGTTAACGGCCTGTTGGTCTTTGGCATTCCCCAGGTGGGCAACTATGGCGTAAAAGACCAGCGCTATATAGAAAACCTGCAAATAGAGCCAGACATCCTGGTATACAACGACCCTGCCTCTACCCTTAGCGGCCGGGACCTCCAGCTGGAAGCCGCTGTGGCCGAAATGCTTAAAGAAATTGGGCAATAATGGACACAAAACTGGTCATCATCCCCACCTATAACGAGAAAGAGAATATAGCCGATATCCTCCAGGCCGTCCTGGCCCTGGAGGGCGGCTTCCATGTATTAGTGATTGACGACGCTTCCCCGGACGGCACGGCCGATATTGTGAAAGCCATGCAGGAAGAGGCTGGTCCAGAGAGCGGCCGCATCCATTTAATAGAACGCAGCGGAAAACTGGGGCTGGGAACGGCCTATCTAAGCGGTTTCAAATGGGCGCTGGCGCACGGATACCAATATATCTTCGAAATGGACGCCGACTTTTCCCACAATCCGCAGGACCTTCTGCGCCTGTACGGCGCATGCGCCCAGGACGGCGCGGGGCTGGCCATCGGCTCCCGCTACTGCAATGGGGTAAGCGTGGTCGATTGGCCCATGGAGCGCATTATCATTTCCTTCTTTGCCTCGGCCTATGTAAGAAAAGTGCTGCGCATGCCCGTGCTGGATACCACCGCGGGTTTTGTTTGCTACAAACGGGAAACGCTGGAAGCCATAAACCTGGACAAGGTAAAAATGAAAGGCTATGGCTTCCAGATTGAAATGAAATACACGGCCTGGAAGCTGGGATTCAAGCTAAAGGAAGTGCCCATTGTGTTTACCAACCGGCAAAAGGGCACATCCAAGATGAGCGGCGGTATCTTCAGCGAGGCCCTGCTGGGGGTTATTGCGCTGCGCTTCCGGAAATTAGCTTAAGCCCTATCCTTTTGCGGTCCAGGTCTACAGACAGCACCTGCACAGTAACGTGCTGATGCAATTTGAGCACCTGGGTGGGAACAGCCATCCCCTTTACCCCCATATGGGAAGCATGGATGAGACCGTTTTCGTGGATACCCACATCTACAAAAGCCCCAAAAGCCGTTAAATTGGTCACTATACCGGGTAGCTCCATGCCGGGCTTTAGGTCGTCAATTTCCCGTATATCGTCGGCAAAAGAGAACTCCCGGGCCATTTCTCTGGGGTCCCGGCCGGGTTTCTGCAGCTCTTGAAGAATATCGTTGATGGTGGGCAGGCCAAAGTCCCCTTCCACATAATCGGCCGCTCTAATTTGCTTGCACAGAGCGGTATTTCCCACCAGGTCTTTGGTGGCCACCTTGAGATCCCGCGCCATTTTGTCCACTATATGGTAGGCTTCCGGGTGAACGGCGCTATTGTCCAGCGGATGGGCGGCACCCGGGATGCGCAGGAAGCCTGCGCACTGCTGAAATGCTTTGGCCCCCAGACGGGGAACCAGCTTTAACTGCTCGCGGCTGCTAAAATTGCCGTTGACTTTCCGGTAATCGGCGATGGCCCGGGAAAGCGCAGGACCAATGCCGCTCACATATTGCAGCAGGTATGGGCTGGCGGTATTGAGGGCTACGCCCACGCTGTTCACGCAGCTTTCTACGGTTTGATCCAGCTTTTCTTTCAGGAGGCCCTGATCTACGTCGTGCTGATACTGCCCAACGCCCAGGGATTTAGGATCAATCTTTACCAATTCGGCCAGGGGATCCATGAGGCGCCGGCCGATGGAAACCGCTCCGCGCACCGTTACGTCGTATTCCGGGAACTCTTCCCGGCCCACATCGGAGGCCGAATACACCGATGCGCCATCCTCGCTCACCGAGAAAATGCGAATACTCTCAGGCAGGCCCACCTTCCTAATAAAATCTTCGGTTTCGCGTCCGGCGGTGCCGCTCCCTATGGCAATAACCTCGATGCCGTACTTTTCGGCCATGTCGGCCACCTTGGTAATAGCTTCTATCTTTTTGGCCACCGGAGGATGGGGGAAAATGACATCATGGTGCAGGAGATAGCCCTGGGCATCCAAACACACCACCTTACATCCGGTACGGAAGCCCGGGTCTATGGCCATCACGCGCTTTTGCCCCACCGGTGGAGCCAGCAGGAGCTGCCTCAGATTCTCGCCGAACACCTGAATGCTCTCGACGTCGGCCTTTTCCTTGGCTTCACGAAGGACTTCTCCCGTGATGGAAGGGTCTAGCAGGCGTTTCCAGGCATCGTCTACGGCTTCGCGTATTTCCAGGCCCGCCTCCCGGGAAGGATAGCCGTGCTCCTGGCAATAGTCGTAGTACATTTTATTGCCGCATTTTTCGCCGTCGGCGTCTATGGCTACGCGAAGATAACCCTCCTCCTGAGCACGCAGGATGGCCAGCAGCGTGTGGGAAGGAATTTTGGACAAGGGCTGAGCAAACTGGAAATAGCTGCGGTATTTGGCGGCCTCCGGGGCGCTCTCCCCTGCTTTGGTTACCTTGGCGGTAACGCGACGGGTACGGTAAATGCCGCGAAGGTTTTCCCGCACGGGCGCGCTTTCGCTTATGCGTTCGGCCAGGATGTCCCGGGCTCCTTGAAGGGCCTCTTCTACCGAAGCAACCTCCCCTTTCACATACTTTTGGGCGTCCCGCTGCGGGTCCCGACTTTTTCCACACCACAGAAGATCGGCCAGGGGTTCCAGGCCCTTGGCTACGGCCACCGTAGCGCGGGTTTTGCGTTTGGGACGGAACGGAAGATAAAGGTCTTCCAGCTCGCTCCCGCTAAGACAGTTTTCGATTTGCTTTTGCAGCTGGGGCGTCAGTTTTTCCTGTTCCTGAATGGTGGCAAGGATGGTGGCTTTGCGCTTTTCCATCTCCTGGTACACTTCGCTCCAATGTTTTACCTCGGCCACATCCATGTCTGACAGACCGCCCGTGCGCTCTTTGCGGTAACGGCTAATGAAGGGCACGGTACATCCGTCGGCAAGCAGTTCCTGGCAATTCTCTACCTGCCAGGGCAGAATGCGCAGCAACTGCGCTATGTGTTTTATGTAAAGATCCTTCATAACAGTTCAAAAGTACGCCTTTTTTCCAACATACGCAACAGGCTGGCGGCCTTATGGCCGATAAAAAAGAGGGCGGCCTCTGTCTCCAGGAAGGCCTCCCTCAGTGCAAACAGAACCTGACAGCGATCAAACCAATATAGCAGGGCCGGTATTGCATGGCAAAGGTACGGCGGCTTCCCTGGGCAGCCAAAGATTTAGGCGATTCTTATATTTCTTGCTAACCTACTCATTCTGAACTCATTGAAAGAAAGAAAATTGGAACTTTCCAGAAGCATGGCCGATTAACGCCCGCGCGCTTGCGCCTGAATGAAATTTTATTTATTTTTGCCCCGTCTATGGAAGGCCAGAACTATATGTTTCCCACCTCTGTAAAAGAGGTTCAGGCGCTGGGATGGGATTATATCGACATTATCCTATTCAGCGGCGACGCTTTCATAGACCATCCTTCTTTTGGCACGGCCGTCATTGCCCGCTGGCTTCAGAAATGGGGGTACAGGGTGGCCGTGATTCCCCAGCCCAACTGGCGCGACGACCTTCGGGATTTTCGCAAACTGGGCCGTCCCAGGCTCTATTTCGCCCTTAACGCCGGCGCCATGGACTCCATGGTGAACCACTACACCGCCTCCAAGCGGCTTCGCCACGACGACGCCTATACCCCAGACGGCAAAGCCGGCGCCAGACCCGACTATGCCGTAACCGTTTACACCAAAATCCTTAAGGAACTGTTCCCCGACGTCCCCGTGATCATCGGCGGCATCGAAGCCTCCCTTAGGCGCCTTACGCACTACGACTACTGGAAAGACTGCCTCATGCCCTCGGTGCTGGTCACTTCCGGGGCCGATTATCTTTGCTACGGCATGGGAGAACGCCCCATGCTGGAACTCACCCGTGGCATCGAGCGCCACTGGTCGCAGCACAAAATACGCCAGATTCCCCAGATTGCCTTCTATGTAAATGGAAAACAGCCTGCGGGTGCATCTATTCCAGAATCGTCGCTTCGCGACCCCTCCCACCGGCAAGCCGGCGGGCCCCTCCCTCTTACAGGGCCGAGGGTGGCCATGGATTCTGGAACAGACACACCCTCCGGCATTTTGGTTCTTCATTCATTTGAGGAGTGCTGTCGGGACAAGCGGGCTTTCGCCGAGAATTTCCACTGGATTGAAACGCATGCCAACATGATGCACCCAGATACCATTCTGGAGCCCGTGGGAAACGGGTATGTGCAAATCAATCCGCCCTATCCTCCAGCTACGCAGGAGGAAATGGACAGCTTCTGGGACCTCCCGTTTACCAAACTGCCTCATCCCCGCTACAAGGGCAAGCGCATCCCGGCCTACGACATGATTAAGTTCAGCGTCAATACGCACCGGGGCTGCTTTGGCGGCTGTAACTTCTGCACCATAGCAGCCCATCAGGGGAAGTTCATCCAAAGCCGCAGCGAAAAATCCATATTAAAAGAGGTAAAGGAGCTTAATGCGCTCCCGGGCTTTGCCGGCAATATCTCCGACGTAGGCGCCCCTACCGCCAATATGTACGGCATGCATGGCAAGAATCTGGAGCTGTGCGACAAATGCAAGCGCCGCAGCTGCCTTTTCCCCAGCCGCTGTCCCAACCTAAACTGCGACCACTCGCGCCTCATGGAGCTGTACAAACGCATAGACAGCACCAAAGGCATCAGGCACAGCTACATTGGCAGCGGTATTCGCTACGACCTCTTTCTCACAGAGGACGGCTTTGTGGACAGCAGTTCCAAGCCCTACCTGCAAACCCTGGTTCTGGACCATACATCGGGCCGGCTCAAGGTAGCGCCGGAACACACCGAAGACCATGTGCTGCAGAAGATGGCCAAACCCACCTTCCGGCTGTTCGAGCGCCTGCGCCGGGAATTTGACCAGGTGAACCGTGAGGCGGGCACCCATGTGGGCCTGGTTCCCTACTTCATCTCCTCTCACCCGGGCTGCACGCTCAAGGATATGGAGCACCTGGCCAGTCATCCCGCCCTTAAGGGCATCTGGATGGACCAGGTGCAGGATTTCACGCCCACGCCCATGACCACTTCGTCGGTCATGTTCTATTCCGGGCTGGACCCCCGGGACATGAAACCTGTCTTCACAGAACGCAATCCGCAGAAAAAACAGGAGCAAAAATCCTTTTTCTTTAAAAATTCTTCGAAAAAAAAGGAAAAGCCCTTGCAGAGTTCAAAACAAAGCCTTAATATTGCACCGCGAAAACCAAAACACAAGAAATAACAGTTATGGCAGACAGCAAGAAAAGACACGTTGTGAGTTATGAGAAGATGGCTGGTCACCCAGACCTTGCAGCCGCCTTCGCAGAAAAGTACCCCAAAGGCTTCAGCGATTACCTAACAGACCTTGTGAAGTATCCCAAGCCGGACGGTACTTTCTTCTATGCTGTAACCATAGAAATCCCAGATGCCATCTATCTGGTAAAAATTAACGTAAAAACCGACGACATGGAAGATGTAGCCCGTTGGCTGGAAGGAGAAGAAGACGCCGAAAACGAAGCCGTAGCCGGCGGCAGCGCCGATGCCTCGGATTCGGCCGGAGAAACCCTCCCGGACGACAACATCTCCCAGTATTCCACCGGCGCCGACGACGAATAATCCCATGGCGCGCCGCGGCGGAATAAAGCTAATATGGGGCCCTTCCAGGGCCCTTTTGCGTAAGGTTCCCGAACCTACGGCCCTGCTGGTGCTGTCGGTAGTAACGGGCCTTCTGTGCGGTTTGGCGGCCGTGCTGCTCAAATGGGCCATCCATAGCCTTCAGCAAGTCCTTACTTCCTGGCATGGGAACGTTCACTGGGCCTACCTTTTCCTACCTGGCGCAGGTATGCTCCTAAGCCTTCTCATTGTAAGGTATCTGGTAAAAGACAATATCGGCCACGGGGTAACCAAGGTCCTGCAGGCCGTTTCCAAGAACGAATCCAAAATTAAGCGGCACAATTGCTGGAGCTCGCTCGTTACCAGCGCCCTCACCATTGGTTTTGGCGGCTCTGTGGGCGCCGAAGCTCCCATTGTCTATACCGGCGCGGCCATTGGCTCCAATCTGGGCCGGTACTGCGGCATGAGCTACCGTGGCATGACGCTCCTGCTGGGATGCGGGGCGGCCGGGGCCGTTGCGGGCATCTTCAATGCGCCGCTGGCCGGCGTGCTGTTCACGCTGGAAATCCTACTCTTCAACCTTAGCATGAGCGGCATTCTTCCCCTCCTGTTAAGTTCCATATCGGCCACACTGGTGAGTTACCTTCTCCTGGGACGGGAAAGCGTTTTTGCGGCATCGGTGGTAGCCTTTAGCATGCGCAATGTGCCCTTCTACCTGCTTCTGGGCGCTTTCTGCGGGCTGTGTGCCCTCTATTTCATTCGCACTACGCTCTCCATGGAAGACCTGCTGGGGCGGGTAAAGAATCCCTTTGTGCGCTGGGCGCTGTCGGCCGTTTGCCTGGGCCTGCTGGTCTTCTTCCTGCCGCCACTGTACGGCGAAGGCTATGACTTCCTGGGACCGCTCCTAAACGGCGGTGTGGCCGCTTATCCGCTATGGATCTTTGTGCTGGTGCTGCTGCTCAAGGTTTTCTCCATGACCTTTACCAATGCCGGCGGCGGCGTGGGAGGAACCTTTGGTCCCACGCTGTTTATGGGCGCCATTGCCGGTTATGTGCTGGCTTCTGGGCTCCGTTTACTGGGCGCCGACGTCCCTGTGTCCAACTTTGTGCTGGTGGGCATGGCCGGGCTCATGGCCGGTGTCATGCAGGCTCCCCTCACGGCCATCTTCCTAATTGCCGAGATTTGTGGCGGCTACCAGCTGCTGGTGCCGCTCATCCTTACGTCGGCCACCGCCTACGGCTTCACACGCATCTTCGAGAAGTATTCCATCTACACCAAGCGCATTGCCGCCAGCGGGGAGCTCCTCACCCACGACTCCGACCAAGCCGTGCTAACGCTCCTCAAGGCCCATTCCCTGCTGGAGACCGACTTCACGCCAGTGAACATAGACGCCACGCTGCACAGCCTGGTAGAGGCCGTATCCAACTCGGAGCGCAGCCTTTTCCCTGTTCTGGATGCCAAAGGCCGTTTCCAGGGCTATGTTACCATGGGCGATATCCGCAAGGACATGTTCCGCACAGAACTGTACGAAACCCGTCACGTGTACAACTACATGCGCACGGCACCGGAGTATATTTACCCCGACGAACCCATGGATTCCGTAATGCGAAAATTCGAAAAAACCGGCGCCTGGAACCTGCCGGTAGTAGAGCGGGGCGGCCGCCATTATCTTGGCTTCCTGTCCAAATCCAAAATCTTCAGCGCCTACCGCGAAGAGTTAAAGGGATTCTCGCAGGACTAAGCCTACAACTCCTTAATTTTCTGAAAGAGCACCTCTTCGTCGCCGGGCGTGTAACCCAGGTGGGAATAGACCTGCCGGCCATTTTTGTCAAAGAGGAAAACCTGGGGGCAGGAGGCCACCTTCATGGCCCGGTAAAGTTCTTTGTTCACATCGAAATAGCACTGAAAACCGTCCCATCCCCTGCTCTTTGCCATGGCCTTGGCCTTGGAGAGCGAACGGGTGTCGTCTATGCAAACCGCTATGAAACGGAAGGGCTTCTGGGCGCACCACTCGTCAAAGACTTCGCTCACGGCATCCATCTCTTCTACGCAGTACTTGCAGGTAACAAACCAGAAGGATACCACATAGGGTGTTTTGCCGTCTACCCACTGGGACGGGGTAATGGTGCCTCCATCAAGCGTTTGAAGCGTCACTTTTCCCATATCCTGAGCCTGAGCGCCAACAAAAGCGGCCAGGAGCAGCAGCATGCTAAGAAGCGTCTTTTTCATATTCATAGTCTTTTTGCTCGTTTAGTCCAAGGGCCACCACATTCACGGCTTTCCCGCCTTGCAGCACAAACACCACCAGGCGCTGAAGGGCCGATGCGGCCGGAGCAGTGAAGAGCACCGTGCCCTCCCCTTCCGAGTACTCTGTAACAGGCGTTCCGGCAATACCGTTCCCCAGGAAGGAGCGAATGACGGCCTTGTTGGCATAATACTCGCCGTATCCCGCCTGCGAGGCCACTATCCCGTCTTCCAGGAGGGCCGCTACCACTTCGCAGGGCTGCTCGCTTGCAGGTTTCACTTTCACTTCCAAATAGAGCTGATCCCCAAACTGAGCCGACCTTGCAGCCAGCCCGCACACCTCCTGGTCGCTGGAGAGCACCTGGTCTACATAAGTGGTAAAACGGATGGACGACTGCTCGTTAAACTTATGGGAAGCGTCCCAGTCCAGGACCATATAGGGATAACCGGGAATCTTGAACAGCGCCACCAAAGCATCGTCTTCGGCAGGAGACATGTCGTCCAGGTGATGCAGAGCCATTTCTACAATTCGGCCGGGACGGGCCGCCTGGGCCTCCTCCAGCGCCTCTTGCATGTTGGGGCAATACTGGCACCAGGAAGCTGTGAAATCCAGCGCCAGCACCCTTCTGTAAAAACGGGTTCCGGTGGTAGGAGGTGTATCATCCGGGAGCACAATATCTTCCTGGGATTCTTCCGGATCATCTTTTTGCCCTACGCAGCCCGTCAGCGGAAGCATTAGGGCCAGGAGTATTATCCATTTTCCTTTCATAACGGCCTAAAACTGATAATTCAAACGCAATAGTCCACCCGTATATTCGGGCTGATAGCGGCAAACGCCGCCGGAACAAACCAATCCAGCGCGCTGGTGCCCATAGCAAAGGTCGGCCTTAAAGGCGCCCTTTGTCCAGGTGACGCCAGCTTCATAATAATGCTCGCGGGTAGAACCATGGTTATACATGTCCTGAATATGGACGCTCCAGCCGCGAGTAGAAGAAAGTTCAATCATGGCGGCCATCCAGTCCCGCGTAAGCTCCTGCGAATACAGATACTGGAACCAGGAGCGCACAGACAGGCGCCCCGTGAAACGGTAAACGCCATCCAGCACAAACACATTCTGCGCCTGGGTTCCTTTTCGTTCCCCATGGGAAGGAGAGAGTTCCTGAATGCTCATAAAAGCCACCATCTTAAAACGGCGCGTCCATTTTTTCTCTACCTGCACATTGAGGTCCCGGTAGGTCATCCTTAACACCTCATGCTTTTTAAGGGCCGACGGAAGGGCAAAAATATAGGAACCGTTCAGATGCAGCTTCCAGCTTTTGAGCCGATAATAAAAGTCGGCGGTGCCTCCCAGTTCCCCGCTGGCAAAGGTGGTATAGGGATTCAGCGTGGCCAGCACATAGGACTGTTCCATGCACAGCGACGGCAGATAATTCAGCTCCATGGGATCCTGCATTTGCTGCAGCCGGCGAACAGTAACCGTAGAGGAGAACTTTTTAGCGGCATATCCCAGCTCCAGTGTTTGGGCATTACCCTTGGCGCGCCCTACCCATTCTGCGCGGGCCGAAAACCCGCCGTGCTCATAGGCGGCCAGGGCGTTCCAGCCCCAGGTGAAGGGTGCAGCCGGGTCTTTTTCCAGCAGCGCACTGCCTTCCAGGCGAATGCTGTGCCACTGAAAAGCGGCTTGAGCAGCGCCCATGACCTCATTTCCGTACCACAGGCCTCTGCGACGGTATCCGCCCAGCACTTTCATGGAAAACAGCTCCTTGGGCGTATGATAGGTGAAGCGGCCACCGCCAATGGAATTATTCCACCCCAGCGTGCGGTCTTCCCAGCTGCGAAAGAGAATGCCTGTGCCCAGCTGCTCGTAGAAGTCTCCCGCCGTAAGGCTCCAGTACTTATCCTGCCAGGCCACATACTTTCCCGGCAGGCCCACGCCCTTGAGTTCCTGGCTATAACCAGGCAGGGGCATGGGATAATACTCGGCCTGCAGCCCGGCCGAGAAACGGCCGTTCACATAATCCAGCTTTAGGTAATTATTGGAATAGAGTTTTCCGGCCTGGGCCCACAGGCCCTCAGACTGAAGACTACCGGTGAGCTTCCCCCAACGGCTTTGTGCCGATGCCTGCAGGGCAAGCATCGACACAAGAAAGCACGTTATAAGGATCCGACGCATTAGAACCTATTGCGGGACAGCTCTTCCCGAAGAGACAGGTGGGCCTCCTGGGGCTGAGCCACCTCCAACTGGCGCTGCTGCGCAGGTTGTACAGGGGCCTTCTTGGCAGCAGCCTTCTTTCTGGCTTCCTGCCAGGTCATGGGAACTACCACGGGCTCGTGCAGCGGCGGCAGGACGGGAGCCAGCGCTCTACGCTCGGGAGCCGACGAGGCCGAACTCTTTCGGTTCCTGGCATCGTAGGATACAAAGTCCTCGTAGTTATACTGCCAGTCACTTCCATAGGCCAGTTTATGAATCCTGTACCAGATGGACTCGCGGGAAGGAGCGTTGAAGCCGCCGTAATTGTACCGCATGATACTGTTGTCGGTGGGTCTCCATGCGCCTTTCCAATAGGTAAAGGCGCCTTCAAAGCAGCCCAGGCCGTCGTACTGGTAGCGATCATCGGCAAGGAACTTGGCCCATTTTACCTCGGTTGGGTCTCCGGTAAAGTCACAGTTCTTCCACCAGCCATAAGGCACCATGGCATTGCGGTTTTCCTTCACTTCTTCCGGGACAGTACCCATGGCCTCGTAGGCATATTCGTCGGCCAGTTTGGAGAATCCATGACCGCCCGCCTCGTGGCACACCAGCTGGGACAGCATTTCGTCGTCGGTGCCCAGCGGGAAGTAGGCCACCGAAACGCCGCTGCCGTAGTCGCCGGTAGTATCGTAGTACATGTAGCAGGTACCCGCATAGTACTCCCGGTTCATGGCCACAATAATGAGCGTACTGTTTAGCTTGTCTTCGGGAATATAATTGAGGGCATACTCCATGCACTTGTTGTCGTTACCGCCCACCGATGTTCCTTCGCCGAACCATCCCGACAGCGCCTGGCCACCATGATCATATCCCTCGGTAGAGGAGACTACATAGACTACCTGCACGTTGAAAAGATTCCGATACGACTTGTAGGGTTCCTCCGAGAAGAAAGCCTCTATCATCTTACTCATGACGGCTTCGTAGGTGCCGTCGGCAATTTGGCGGTCACTGAAGGCATCGCCCATGAACACAAGGTTTACCCCTTCGCCGGCGGTGGCAGGTGTTACGTAGCCGTAGCCATCCATACTGTAGTCGGTAGAAACGTAATAGTCCACCTCCGGCAGGTCATCGTATTTGTATCCCTGAATATAATCGGCATACTTAGACCAACCGCTGCTGGACTTATAGGTATCTTCGCAGCCTTCCGGGACATATATCACCAGCCCATCATGGCCGATGAGGGTTTGATAACTGTAATTTCCTTCGCTGTAAGAAGGCGGAACCTGTGACTTCAGATACAACTCTCTTAGTTTAGTACAATCGGCGAAAGCATTGCTCCCGATGCTAGTGACCGTAGAGGGTAGATGGAGGACCTCCAGGTTGGTCATATAATTGATCCCTTGCATGGAAGTAACCCCTTCTGGGAAAGTCAGGTCCACAATGGATTCATTATTCCTCAGGGCATAACTCCAGATGACGGAAATGCCCATATCGGCCGGAATGGAATACGTGGCAGGACACACAGGCGTTACCACGCAGAGATAATTACCAGAACTATTGAAGAACACCTCGCAGTGATGGTCCTCGCTAACGGCAAAATAGCTGCTGCTCCCATACAAGTATTCCAGATTGGGGCAATCGTATAGCCAGCCTCCGTACATGTCATACATAGTGCTGGGGAAGGTAATACTGCGTAAATCGTATTGATAGGCCACAGATTCATTTCTTGGAGCAATCACCCCCTCCGGTATCACAAAATCCGTGATGCCCTTCCCCGCGAAGGCCCACAGATAACCACTGGCATCTACCAGACACCGTCCATTATCCCAAATAAATGGATTGTCGCCCAGGAACTGTCTTAGATTCTGGTTCCTGGAGAAGGGTGGCCCGGCTATCTTGTTATATGAAACAGGGAGCGTCACAGTTTCTAAAGAAGGACAGTTGTAAAAACAATAGTTCCCTATAGAATTAACGCCTTCCGGAATAACGACATGTTGGATGGTCTTGTCGCGCAGGAACAAATAAGAAATAAGGGACTCACTGCCTGTTGGCAGCGTTACTGTTGGCGTCATAGCGGCAGGCGCATGAGCAGCCAGCGTCCCGTCTTCCAGCAAAATGAACGCGCCATCTTCTGTAGCATATTTGCCATAAAAGCGGTTAAGGCTATTGCAGTCTTGAAAAGCATAATAACCTACACTGCTTAAAGCAGCGGGAGTGCGGAAGGATATGAGACCGCTATTACCATAGAAGGCATAATTGCCGATGCTCTCCACACAGTCTGGCAAGTTCACAGCTGTAACATACCTATAATAGAACGCATCTTCTCCCACTGTAGTAACCGGAGATGCAAAGGTCAATATCCCTTTTCCGTTTTCGAAGGTATGAGAAATGATCTCCTGCCCAAACACTCCGTCATTGAAGCTGATTTTCCGAGAGCCTGTATACCAAATCTGGTTATACGGGATGTTGTCGGGGTCAATTTCTCCGTCGGCGGCACATTCGAAGGCAGGGATAGCCCTGAGTTGAGAGCGCTCGAAGGTAATGTCGGCGTTGGTGCTACGCCTTACGGTTCCGTTAAAGGTAGTTACTTCCAGGGTAAAACCGCCCCGGTAGGTCCCAGCAGGAATCACCAGATAGAAATGGGTGGGCTCTGAAGAATTCAGTTGGACGCTCGCACACTCCAGCGTAACATCCGGGTTTCCGTCGTCGGCCATAACCAACTGCGGCTGCGCCTCAAAGTCTGTGCGCACGGTGGCTTTGCCGCTCACACACGCCCACTCGTCATGGGGCACAAAACGAATGGACCTTACGGCTTGCTCTCCGGTCATGGACACTTTGAGTACGGCGCACAAATTCTTAAAGGACAGTTCTCCGGAGCTGCCCACCGCCACCATGGGATAGGAGCCGGGGCAAAAAGAATCCGGGGCATACTGCTGAACGGTAGGAAGCTCCAAGTGAAGGACATTTCCCTGCAAGCCTTCTTCTGAAAGAGCACTGTAGGGGTAAAGGCCCACCATTTTGTTTCCGGAAATCACGCCTTTGAACTTACCCTTTCCGGTTCCGGCGCCATCTACCAGCGTATATTTGTCGGGGGCGTTAATGCCGTCGGCAAAAACGGCCACGGCATCTCCCGCCGACCAATAGGGGTAGTATATACCCTCCTCGGGGCCACCCAACTGTGTTTTCGTTTTATTATTCCCTTCCAGGGTAGCGGTTAGGAAATGCTGGGGAAGTATTTGTACATCTTCTTCGGCTATGCGGCTGCATGAAGCCAAAACCAGCAGGAAGAAGAAGGTGCTAAAAACAACGTAAACTATCTTTTTCATAATCTTTCCTCCTCCATTACATGTTTATATCATCACCGGGAGTAATGCCCTCGTTGCCGTCCCCTCCATCGCCACCTCCGCCGCCAGAGGGAGCACCTTCCAGGGCCAGTTTCAGGTAGTCGCCCAGGGCAACCGTGGCACAGTTATCTACAAAGTAGCTTCCATAGCTGCTACTGGTCTGGTTCACGGGATCTGAGCCGAAGGCACGCTGGATGTACACCAGCACACGCATGTTAGCCACCTTGCAGCCAGACGGGATGGTAGCGTCGTAGGAGAACTGTTTCACGGTATTGACCTCCTCTGCACTAAAGGCTTCGCCCAACACATTGGTAACGGCCACCCGAGCCACGTCGTCGTGGTTGTACTTGTCGTGGTCGCCCTGTTCGTAGTCGGACTGGGCATTCACAATGCCGTCTTCCAGCAGTAATACCGTTATCTTATAGTCCCCTGCTTTCTTTAGGTACACCCCCACATCTATATGCGCGGTCGTTCCGGCATAGGAGGATTGGATGTCCACGCCCGATGCGGTTCCATAGGTATCTACGGTTTCTTTCACGGCATCGATAATCATTTGAGCCGCCGTCTCTGTTACATAGTTTGATATTTGGGTTCGGCCATCGACAACGCCCGTGGGGAATCCGCTAATGGAATACTGTGATTTGAGCGGAGTCACCGAAACAAATGCAAGGTCGCTGTCACCATTATGTAAGGCCACATGCAAGATATTGTCGGGGTATAATTCCATGGCCCTGTGCACCGAACGGTTCATGCGAGGGCACCAGCCGCACCAGGTGGCGGTAAAGCGCATAAACAGGGACTGATGCACAAACGGATACTGGGTCCAATCTACGTACTGTTCATCTACCTTTCCACTCTGAATCACTTGAACGGTATAGCTAAAGCGACCGTCTGTAGAGGAAATGGTTACCACGGCCGAACGGGCCTCATACGACTCATTCTCTCTTGCCTTAATGGACACCACCTGGGTACCGCTTCCTTTCTGGGGAGAAACTGTGCACCAATCGGCCTCGAAGCTAACTTCCCAAGGCACATTGGCGTTAACCGTAACGCCCCTGCTGGCACCGGTGTACGGCATGGTTACCTGCTTAACCTCCAGGCTCATTTGGGGAGATTGCTGCGTAACCGACGCCTTAAGTACCGTTCCTGCGGTATTGGTAAACACCATGTCCCCTTTCCTGGCGGTATTTCCCTCGTTGGCCGAAGCCTGGAATACGTATTGCTTGGTGTAGGCTTTGGTAGGAACATCCTGTACCGACAACATAGTAATCCAGGAAGGAAGCTCCATGGAATAATCCAGCGTAGAGAGGATCTCCAACTCAATTTGGGCGGCATCGGGTGCAAGCTCAAAACTAGTTTCGCTAAGGGTAAAGGCCTCCTGACTACCGCCGGGCTGCTGAACGGGAACACCGGTGAGCACCGGATAACCGCTCTGGGCGTCGTACTTCCAGCCCTGATAGGCATTGGTACTTGTCTTGCTGTCCCAGGCCCAGGCATTGAGGGCATCGACCACACGGGTATAGGAGCCGTAAAGGGCCGACGATGCTGCCTCCCTGCCCTTCATCTGGGCATCGCTAAGAGACTGGTTGCCAGACGATTCTCCTTCGCTGCGGCCAATACCCGTAGCCATCCCAAGACCCTTGGAAGCGTCGTACAACCAGTAACAGTAGGCCACATACGAAGCATCGTAGGTGTAGGGGTCATTTTGGGCTCCCTCATTGTAGCCTACTATGGCGCCACAGGACGATTCATCCGAGGCCTTTACCTCTGCCACATTGATGCAATTGATAAGGGTAGTTGAGCCGTTCACTGCAGAATTGGAACTTAAATACCCTGTAATGCCACCCACATTTGTACCGCCAGAAACCGATCCTGCGTTGTAGTTATTGTAAAGGCGGGAGCGCTGGCGGGAATAACCGGAGATACCTCCAATATTCTGGCCACTGGCCTGAACGGAGCCTGTATTGTAGCAATTATACAGAAGGCCTGCATTCTGGTTCCCCACAATGCCCCCTACTCGCGTAGTGCCAATAACATCGGCATGGTTAGTGCAATCGATTACGCTACTCCCAGACAAACCTAGAACACCACCCACATTATAATTTCCAGTGACACTGCCCTTATTTGAGCAACGGATAACACTTGGATAGGATTCACCCGCTATGCCACCGACATACCAAGTGCCGGAAATGGTAGCCTCATTCACACAATCCATTAGATGGGAGGAAGGGCCTTCATATATGCCAACGATTCCGCCGGTATAATCACCGGATGCTTCAATGGAGCCCGAAGACATGCAGCCAGAAACCGGGACCTCTGTATAACCAACCACTAATCCAACGAATCTAGAACTGCCCTTTATTTCTCCTTGGACACTTAACTGTTGCAGGCCAACGCTACCCTTAACATAGCCAAACAACCCTTGATAATCGTCCGTGCAGCCATTGATGAATAAGCCTCTGATAGTATGATGATTCCCATCAAAGCCACCCGAGAAGGGATACTCTGTGCTGGAGCCAATGGGCGTCCAGCTCTTTTTAAGGCTTGCACTGCAAACCGGACTAAGGTCTATATCGCTGGTTAAACGATAGTAAGCACCCGAGGCAGCCACTTCCTTAATGGACTCACCGGAGTTCACAGCATCACGCATAAACACAAGATCTCCCACAGATTGAATGAGGAACGGATCCTCTTTTGTTCCCTCACCATCCAGGGTGGTACTCACATCAATGCCATTGGGCTGGAATTCGAAACTATCTGCCGAATGCAAGGTAGAGCGCTGCATGGTGAAATTGGCTGCATAAGACTTGTCCATATAGCGGCTGCCCGTGTACAAGCGCACGGTAAAGCCGCCCTTATACGTTTGCGCGGGAACCACCAGGAAGAAATGCTCCGGAACACTTTCATTGAGCTGCACGCCTTCCGGGATAACCAGCGCTATGCTGTCGCAAGCCGTGCTCATCATGCTTAGCACAGGAGTTTCTGGCGACGAAAGGGACACGGTAGCTTTGCCGCTCACTTTTACCGAGGCGTCGTTGGAGCGGAACACGATGCGCGTCACGGGATGATGGCCCGTAACGGAGAGCTGCACTACAGAGCACAGGTTACGGAACGTAAGGGCCGAACTGCTG
>Ga0265300_10001601_pt1 | contig 20921 bp, 9 predicted proteins | sample AusTroGonzalo_MG_FD_193482 | JGI IMG/M metagenome (GOLD analysis project Ga0265300, IMG submission 193482) | Bovine rumen microbial communities from tropical cattle in Woodstock, Queensland, Australia - Gonzalo_03 | ecosystem: Host-associated > Mammals > Digestive system > Stomach > Rumen ...
TACGCCAGTAGTTCTCCCACCACTGTTGCTGCTGTTCATCAGCCTGCTGCATTTCGCGCTGGCGGTAACGCTGAAAATCAAAGAAATGGGGCTGCATCATGAACTGAGGGTTCATCTGGTTCCACTGCCCCATCATACGGAACTGACGCTCTGAATTCTGACGGTTCTGCTCCGACCACTGTCCCCATACCTTCTGACCAAGTTCCCACTGTGCAACGCCAACCTTCTGACGGGTAGAATCCGGCAAAGCCTTATTCAACTTCTGCATATAATCGTCATTGATTGTCTGCCAGCGTTTCATGTATTCACGTGACTCGGGCTTGAGTTCACGGTTCAGTTTTGCCAACTGTTCATTATACTCAATGTATATCTTGGCAAACTTGTCATACTCCTTCTTGGTAAGGTTGGCATTCTCCTTGATGAACCTGAGGGACGCATTGATCATCTGCTCATCCCTCTCCTGTGCCTGTAACGGCTGCCAGAGGAACAAGCCTGCAAGAATCAGTAATGCAGTCCACAGTTTCTTCATAATCAATTGCCGTAGTAGTTGCTCATCATAGAATAGACACCCAGTTCATCGGCTGTCATATTCTGAAACAGCTCATCCACGCTTGTGCACTGCGAGATGCTGTCGTAATCGGGTATGTCAAGCCCGCCTCCAAACGGATGCAGGAACAGCAGGGCCACTGCTGCCACGCTTGCAGCACTTGCAAACAGAGCCACTATACGACGCTCCTTATGCTGCTTACGCTGCTTTCCAATCTGGGCCACGACACGCTCTGTCATGTCATCCAGGAAATGCTCTGGCATCTTGTAAGGCATTTCTCTGCTAAGTCCTTCCAGATCAAAATCTTTCATAACTGATGTTCTAAAATATAATCCTTTATTTTCTGTACTGCGTAATGATAGTTGGTTTTAAGGGTATTCACGCTATCCCCAACTATCTGATGTATCTCCTCATAACTCTTGTCATCATAGTATCTGAGGTTAAACACCATCTTCTGTTTGGCCGGCAGGAGTGCAATGGCCTCCTGGAGGAGTATCAGAGTCTCATCGGCATCCGGACTGGCTTCTTCACGTACGCTGTCCTTGAGCGAATCACCCAGGTCATCAACCGACATCGTGAAACCGGAACGGTTCTTGAGCAGCTTGAGACTCTCATTGGTTGCTATCTTGTAGAGCCATGATGAAAGCGGGTACTCGTTTGAGTAGGTACTACGGTACTTGTACACGTTTATCATTGTCTCCTGCAAGCAGTCCTCCGCATCATCATGGGCCACCACCATTCGGCGGATATGCCAATACAGCGGTTCACCGTATTTTTTCATGATGAGGCGTACGGCCTCCTCTACGTGATTGTCATCACATAGCAAACGGGCAATGGATTCATCGCTCACTGATAGAGATCCTTGGTTGTTCACTATGTCACTCTGATCACGTTTCATCCTTAATATAAATATACAGCGCCGAAGTTAAATTCTTATACTTTTTTAACTGTTAATAAACCGCCTGATGGAAATAATCAAAGTCGGCGTAACCACCAGACTGAGTAGTGCAGAAACTGTACAAGCCGGTACGGTATCCGGTAAAGTAATCCAGGCTGAATGACATCTGGAGTGTGGCGTCCACATCAGTCCAGCTCTTGCCATCCAGAGAATAGCTCATGAACGCCTGGTCTGCACGCTCGCCATCCTGCTGGGGAGTGAACACATAACGTATCTTGAGCCATACCTTATCCTGGGTAAGCGGGATGCGCAAGGCCTCGGTATCGGGACTTGGCTGTTCGGCGCCAGCCTGCTGAGGTCCGCGACGGCGGCCCATATTGCGGTGAGTCATGGCAACAAGGCTCTTGGAACCGTCATCAGCCACCTCTACGCCAATGGTGCAATAATTGCTCTGGAAAGCTATTATTCCTGCTCTGTCGCCCGGTTTCATGCCGCTGGCGTCCATGCATACCTCGCTGTAGCAACGAGGCCCTACAGTGCGCTGAGTAAGCGTATTGCGGGCATTCATCACATTGGTTGCCAACTGTCCTGTCTTAAGACGCAGCCAACCCTTGCGTTCGGTAACGCTCCATGCGCTGTTGTCAGGCTTGTGGTTCCACTGCCAAACCAGATCCAGTTCATTTTTCTTATAGCTGAACTCATCATTATCCCAAGTGCGGTTCTTTCCGCTCTCGGGCAGATTTACGGTAAACTGCTTGACCGGTTTGGTATCATCACCAAGTATCGGCCAACCGTCCTCCCACTTGACAGGCTGAAGTGTTGGAATACGTCCCACAGCACCGTGATCCTGGAACATCATGGCATACCAGTCGCCGTTCTGGGTCTGGATAATGCCACCCTGGGCAACGCCGTCACCGCGGCCGTCAAAAGCTCCGCTCAGAATGACCTTACGCTCGTAGGGGCCAAACAGGTTCTTGGAGCGCCATGCGGTCTCTGTGCGTACTCCGCCGCTGGGCCAGTCAATCTCAAGGATATAATAATATTCACCAATATGGTAAATATGAGCGCCCTCGGCACGAAGGTTGAATCCTTGACGGGGGGAGTCAATCAGGATCTGCTCCTGGGCACCGGCCTTGATGGCGGATCCGTCGGGCTCCAACTCTATGATACGCAACTCACCGTTACCCCATACCACATACAGATGGCCGTCCTCAAAGAGCATGGACGCATCGTGGAACGGACGGTCTATGACCGAGCGCTCCCAGTTGCTCTTGGTAATATCCTTGGTACGGTAGATGTATGTCTTGGCCTGGTCATTGGCAATGAAGAGGGCATAATAAGTTCCGTTCTCATAACGGAGTGATGTAGCCCACTGGCCTTTGCCATAGGCGTTGCGGCCGTTACGCAGGTTATACACGTCATCATCCTCGATATAGTCACATACATAACTTATAATCTCCCAATGCACCAGGTCCTTGGAGTGCATGATAGGCACACCCGGACAAAAATACATGGTAGTACTGACCATATAGTAGTCATTACCCACACGGATCCAGTCGTTATCCGGAATATCGGTGTAGGTAAGAGGGTTGACACACTCTGTCGTCTTGTCCTTGGCAGAACAACCTGACCATGCCAGAAGCATGGTCAGAGTTAAAGCAATTATAGTTCTTGTTTTCATATCACACGTTTAGCAGATAAAAACATTAATTGAATGTAAGCCAGTCAACCTGGATCTTGCCATCATTGACCATGCGAACCTTAAGGTTATGGATACCTTTGGCTGCGCCCTTGACAGGAGCATCGACAGTCACCATCTGGCGGTCGGCAGGTACATCCACTGTTGCTATCACCTTGTCACCCTGAAGAATCTCAAGCTGACCGGCAGAAGGAGCAACAACCTTGACGGTTACCTTCTTAGGAGCCTTCTTGAACTCCACAGTGTTATACTGAGCCCAAGCGCCCTTTTCATAGAACACGGTCTTCCAGCCTGCAAAATAGTTGCTGGGCTCCAGATATGCTATAGAGTCACCGCTCTGGCTCAGTGCAGTGTAGCGGTCCAGCTGAATCTGAGTATCTGACTGGGTAATACCTATGCCGCGAAGTGTGGGCTTGACCATCTTGATTTCGCCCTTCTCGTCATCAAAGAATATGCTGTCTGCGCAAACTGAACGATTCTTGTCAAATTCGGGCGAGAACTCATTGTGATGATAGAACAGATAGGTCTGACCCTTGAACTCAATGATTGAGTGGTGGTTGGTCCAGCACTTGTTGGCATGCTCCTCAAAGAAGACGCCCTTGAACTCATAAGGACCGAATATGTTGTCGGCCACGCAGTATGCAAGAACCTCCTCCACGTTACGAGCCCATGGGAATGTCATATAATACTTGCCACCGTGCTTGTACAGGTACGGGCCCTCAACAAGACCACGTGTAGGAACGCCCTCTACGCGATGACGGTCAGCAGGATCTGTCGATACTGATTTCCAATCCGGGTTGAGTTTTGTAATGGTGATACCCGGCATAACCAGATAACCGGTACCGTCATCATCAACAAAGATACAGGGGTCAATACCACCTACGCCCTCAATAGGAGTAGCCTCGGGAGTATAAGGTCCTTCCGGGTAATCGGCGGTGCAGATACCTACACGGTTGCCACCCATTCCACGACGTCCGTCAGCTGTGGGCTGTGGTTTGGCACCAGCCGGGAAGAAGAAATAATACTTGCCGTTTGTAGGGTTCTGCTTGCAGTCGGGAGCCCACATTGAATAGCCCTTTTCATTCACCCAGGGAGCACTCCACTGGTCAACAATCATGCCATGATCTGTCCAATCGGTAAGATTGGCGCTTGAGAATACGTGATAGTCGGCCATGCAGAACCAATCCTTACGGGCATACTCTGCAGGAGCCTTGATGTCATGCGAAGGGAATACATATACACGGTCACCTACTACAAGGGCAGAAGGGTCGGCCGAGAACTGGTCACGGATAATAGGATTCTGTGCCTGAGCGGCAATGCCGGCCAGCATCAATGCTGCCAGAACTGAAAATCTTGCTTTCATCTGTTGATTATAATGAGGTTAATAATAAACATATTTGGTTTTGAACCATAAAGATACCCACTTTTAACCAAACCGCATAACAGACACGTCAAAAAAGTCATAAAAAGAGAATCGGCGGGGAGCCTTGCGCTCTCCGCCGATTCATTATAGTTCAGTTAATACTTAATTACTTAAGCAGAACCTTGTCAACAACAACCTTTCCACCGACAGTGGTCTTGCGGATCAGTATGTCACCAGCCTTCGGTGAGTTGATCTTCATACCACCCAGGTTGAAGAACTCAACGTTAGCAGCCTGAGCCTTAGAAGCGTCAACAACTGTCAGGAGAGCACTGATCTCATCTGCCAGACCTTCCATCAGATCCTCATAATCAGCATCCTTGTCAGGACGGAATGCCAATACGAAGTTGTCAACCCATACCCATGAATTGTGGCTAGGAACATCCATCTTGATAAGCATGGTATCCTGAGCAGCAATCTTGATAGAATCAATGAATGTGTTAGGAGTTGAACCGTGACCTCCGGTCTTTGCTGATACGTTAGCAGAATAGGTCTTCTTGCCCTTAGCAACAGTAGCATTCAGAGTTGAGTTGTTACCGGCATCCTGATCCATTGTCAGAGCAGCACCAAGAGTGTACTGACCAACAGGCAGATCAACTACCTCCTGAGTAATAACGGCCTGTGAACTCCAGTCTGAAGCCAGGTAAGCGTCAAATACAGGATGGAAGTCCTCAGCTGTCCAGTCAACCTTCTCCTGACCAATGTAGTTCTGGCCAGCGAATGACTTGAATGTCCAGCCCGGGAATGTGGTTGTGAATTCCTCACCACGTGTAGCAACTGCAAAGTCAGTGTACTGAGGAGGATTACCCCAACCGGTCTGGATTGAGAGTACGTTAACCTCCTTAGTCTTGTCTACAGACTCCTTGCTATTGCGGGCACCAAGCTGAGCGGTTGTATACAGGCTGTAGTTCTTGATGAACGGAGTTACATCCAGACTGTCAAGAACCTGAGCAGCAGGATCCTTATCGGCCTTGTCATAGATAGCCAGTTTGATAGCTGCCATGAATACCTTTGCAAGATCGTCATTGTCGCCATCAAGCTCCTGCATCTGAGACTTAACGATAGCAGAATCAGCAATGGTTGAGCCAAGCTTCTTAGCCAGAGCGTCAAGAGCCTTGATTCTAACGGTAGTTGTGTTGTATGCTACGACTCTGTTGTCATATGCGCTGGCAGCATCAACAATGATTGCGTATGTAGCGTTGATCTCGTCATCAGTAGCAGAAATAACATTGTAATCCTTATAAGTCTTGTAAGTTGCATCCAGAGCGGTGTACTCCTCATAGTCAACTCTAGCTGAATCGTCAAGGAGAGCCTTAGCTCTAGCAACAGCAGTACCGAACTTACCATTCAGAGCAATGCGGTCATCAAGAGCCTTGACGGCAGCCTTCAGCTCCTCATTGTAAGCATAGATTTCAGTACCAGTCTTTCTGGTTACAGGATATGCAAGAGCCTCGGTCTGCTTTTCCTGCAGAGCAGCATAAGTGGTAAGACCACTATAACTAGCCTGCGTATCACTCAGTTTGGTGGCAACAGCAGCCTTCTGGGCAATGAATGTATCAACGGTATCCATACGAGACTTCATGCCTGCGGTAGCATCGTCAAGATCCTTCTTGGCAGCAGCCCACTTGCTAGGCTCGGTAGGATAAGGCTTGAAGCCGCCCTCCGGGTTGTAGTCATAGTACTCTATCTTGGTAGCAAAGTTAGCAAGAGTTGTGCCACCGTAGCTGTTGGCATCAGCATTTGCAAGAGCCAGACGAGCCTTAGCTGCGTCTACAGAATTGTTAAGAGCTGTAACAGGACCGTATGACAAAGGCAGAGCTTCTGTGAAAGTAAGATCACTTATAACATCACCGTGCCAGTTACCGTTTCCGCTTTGAGTAACACGGAACTCAAATATATACGCGGTATCTGCGTCTGCACTGAAAGTGAAGCTGAATGCATCGGCATTTGAAACTGTGGTTTCACCGTTCTTGGAAACAGCTGAACTTGTAAGGTAGTTTGTGCACTTGAATGTAGCTACCAGGGTCTTGTTTGCATCTGCAAGATCATTAGGATTACCGGCAGGTTTCGGGTACATATAAAGATTCACATCATGTGTACCATCCCAACCGATAGCATAGAATGATATTGAATATCTACCCTTTGCAAGTCTGATAGGATAGTCACCAACACCCCAATAGATAGCGCCTAATTTACCTGCACGAGGAGCAAAGTACATACCACGTGTAAACTGACCACCGGCAGCAAAATAATAGAGACGGCTACCGCTAGCCTTAATACCAGTACCTACAGAATAACCGTTTGAGTTATTATCAACCTTAGCAACACCAAGAGGAACAGACTCGTTAGCGTTATCCTCATTTGCCAAGTTGGTCTCATAAATTGCATCAGGAGTCTCAAATGATCTTGTGATAGGACTGAAGTTGTAGCACTTGGTTACATTCTCACCAGCCTTAGTGATTCTGGCGTTACCACCAGCTGAAGCACCGTAAAGCTGGATCAACTTGATCTCAACGTCACCGCTCAGTGCAGGAGCATCGTTAGGACGTGTAAGAACAAGGATAGTGTCGCACTGAGGATCCAGTGAAGGAATCCAAGCCTTACCGTTTATAAGAGCAACTACATTGTCAGTGTTGGTTCCAAGGAACGAGTTGTCAACAGCAAGTCTACGTGAGAAACCGAACTTGAGAACATCGGTCGGAGTAAGACCGAATGAGTTGTCCTCATACTCAACACCTGTCAACAGAGGAGGCAGATCCTTCATTGAATAAACATCCTTGAATGCTGAAGCAGGAACAGGAGTACCAATCTCATTTACAAGGTCAGGAATAATCTTGCCAGCCTTGATCCAGTTGGTATCAAGAGCATTGGGGAATGCGTTGGCCAGATCCTTACCGGTACCTGTGTACTTAAGCTGCAGTCTGGGATTCGTCGGGTTCTTGAAGCTGATACGAATCTGCTTGTAGTTGTCGAAGTTGTAGAATACCTCAGTTCCGTCAGGAAGAGTCTCATAGTCTGTGAACATGTACAGATAACCGTCTGAATGATACTCGGCAGAACGGATATAGATCTCCTTCCACTCGTCGGTAGTCTTGTCCTGACCCCAAACCTCAAAGTTATAAGAATCTACGTCAAACGGAACCTCAACAGCATCGATACCGGTAACCTTCTTGGCCTCTGCAACAAGATCCTTGATGTTGTTCTTGAAACCAAAGTCAATACGAACCTTGTCGCCGTTGTAGTTGGCACCGGCAATGTTAGTTCTCATAAGTGACAGGTTATCGAACAGATACTCGGTGTTATCACCTGAGAATGACATACGTACAAAGAACTTGTCAGGCTGTTTGATATACTTAAGGTCAATACCTGAAGTATTTCCCTCACGGTCCTTACCCCAGAACCACTCTTCTGCGTCCCAATAATAACCAGCAACATATACAAAAGCATCAGCAATTGAGTCATTCAGATAGTGGGTCATATATGTAACCTTTTCCCAATCAGAACCGAAAGTATTCTTACTAAATTCAAATGTAGTCTTGTACTTGTAATGATCTGCATCATCCTGAAGTCCCATAGAGAACGGTTTCTCTGAATGGAAGTAACCTCTCATAAGGTCAGTATAGACTCTGGGAGTAGACGGCTTTCCGTTATTTGCATCACTAACCTTTACAAAGTAAGTAATACGATAGGTAGTGTTGGGCTGTATTGTACCCGGTGTCAAACGAACGAAAAGGTTACGGCGATAATTGGGAGAATATTCCGAAGCTCCATATGTGAATTGTCCACTGGAGTTAGTATGCCATGACTGAACTCCGTTAGAGTCAGAAACATACTTGAATACCTTGCTGCCGCCATCTTCACCATATGAAGCAAAAATATCAGCTCTATTGGCGTCTTCATTTGTGATGATGTCATGAGAATCATTCGCAAAATTTTTAACCTCACCTGCATTGTCGGTGTACACTACATTACCTCTGTAGATAGGAATAACGGAGTCTGTTCTGAGAACAAGTGTATCGAACTCTTCTGGTTTTTCCCACATGTTAGCAGTTTGACCACTGGTGTGGTTTTTGTAGTAATAAAGCTCGTCAATGACATCAATTGAGTCAGTTGACCAAGAATTCCAATCCTGCTCAAAGCCCTGGAAGAAGATCACCTTAGGATCTTTTGAATCATCAATTCCATCATTAGGATCATGATTCTGTGCAAAAACGGGAACTCCCATAAGGAGCAGTCCTGCTAATAATAAGTCTCGTTTTTTCATAAAATAATTGTTAATTAATAAATAGGTTAAATAACTCTTTTTTCTCTCTTAAAAGTTTGTTTGTCAATAGGTTAATAAAATCAATTAACTATCACCAAAACCTGTTCCGTACGGAGTGTCCGTACGGATCAGGTATATTGTCATTTCTCGTCAGGAAGGTACAGGAACCACGATTTGTTCAGTGTTCTACCGTCACCAAGCAACTGTTTATACAGATCCTCATCCTTACCGTCATAATAGTCCTCCGTGTCTTTCCACTTGGCACTCTCGCGTGCAGCTACACGCCTGGCCAGGAAATCATTCTCGGCAAAACCGCCGTAACCGGGTGATGAAGGATCTGCGGCACGGTGCATCGAGATACGCATCAAATCACCAAAACGATAGCCCTCAAAGCAGGTCTCGAGTGCCATTTCAGTGATAAGAGACTCCTCAACCGCACGTATGGAATCCTCAAGTGTAGGCGTACGTCCTACAGTATCAACCATAATGCGGTAAGTGTCATCGTATGCTGCATCACCGCATCCGCGTGAGTGAATACCCATGGTGTTTCCGTTATTGGCCCACGAAGCTACAGTGTACTGCTGCTCAGAACCGTTAATGGTAATATTCACGTCAGACCACGTTGTCCTTACCTTGGTAAACTTGGTAGAAGTGGCAAAAGTGGACTGGTCATATACCTTGCTCACGTCAACACCGCCAATATTGGTGGCTCTATCCTTTTCTCCCTGACTCAAACTGTCAATGGTCGTCCTGCAAAGACCGTCCTTAAGTATCGCAAATGCCGTTTGAGGTAGTCCACAGCGATTCAAAGCCTCTGCAAGCCTCAAATATACGACGTCCTTACGATATAACCAAATTTTTTCTGAATTAAATTTATTTAACGTTTGAATTTCGGTTCCGTACTTGAAAGCTTCGGTATCATCCTCATCCCAAACTTCATATTCTGTTTCAAGAATTGATGAAAGTCTCAAGTCGCCGCGATACATCTCCTCCTCATTTGACTTATCAGCCATATAGGCGGCCCACTCATACGGGTTGTCACCCGGACGCTTGGCATGATAGCAGTAATTCTGTCTTGCGCTGGTGGATCTGAGAGCACGTGAAGCGGTCAGCTGATACCAGTAGTCATTCTCGTCTGTAGAATTGAATATATCTATAAGTTCACTTACAGTACCGTTGTACTTGTCACCCTCCATCGGGATGTAGCAGATGTAGCCATTGTCGCTGAACAGGTTGTAATAGCTGTCCGAGCCCAGTACAAGAAAGTCATTGGTTCTCCACGTCACATTATTGGTGCCTGTGGTGTATGACCTGTTGTCGCCGGCCAGGAAGTCCGTATAGTAAAGGGCGGCATTGGCATAATCCTCGGCCCAAAGGCAAAGGTCACCCATGATAAGACGTAAGGGGATGAAGAATTCCTTTGACTTGTGTTTCTGTGACTTGGATCCGTCGCCAAGTTCAACCTCTGCTATCTCACCATAGTTGGGTGAATACTTGTCCATGTATGTAATGTACTCGTCCTTGAAATCAAGAAGCAAGGTCTGGGCCAGCTCCTTGATATTCATTTTGACGCCGGTTGACGCATTGTCTGATGTTACGGGTTTGTCAAAATAGGGAACTACGCCGTAAGCCTGGGCAAGCTGAAGATAGGCCCAAGCCCTGTAGCACAGGACAATGATATACTCTCCCTTCATGATGCTATGCTGCTGGTTGCGTGTAAACGCAGTGTCAACATTAGTCAGGAAGAAGTTACAGTTGTTGATTACAGAGTAGTAGTCAACCGCCTGGTCATATTTGTTGTCGGATTTGAGACCCTGATAACCGGTCTTATACATATTGTAAAGGTCAAGCAGGTCATCCGATGCATGGCCGGATACGTTTACCAGGTCACCGCGAATCTCACCCAGTATAACTGTGCGGTCGGCTATAGCCTGTATTTTCTTGATGATGCCCAGCACTGAATATACAGTGTCGGTAGGACTATCAAGAGTGTTCTGGTAATCATACATTACGGTCTTGGAATCAACGCTAAGCATATCCTCGCAAGAGGTCACTCCCGCCATAAGGGATACGGCAAGAGTTGCAGTCAATATCGTTTTCAGTTTCATAGCACCTTATATTAAAGGTTAATCTTCAATCCTAATGAGAAATTGGTAGACTGCGGAGCAAGGCCGCGGTCAATACCACGCAAAAGTACATTGTTGCCTGATACAAACTCCGGATCAGAGCCCAGATACTTTGTCAGGGTGAACAGGTTGTTGGCAGAACCCCAGACTGTAAGACCCTGCAGGTACGTACTGTGAACAGGAATCTTGTAACTGAGAGTCACATTCTTGAAGCGCAGATATGAACCATCCTCTATCCAGCGGTCAGAGAAACGGGCGTTCTGATGGCTATCGCCAAAGTCCAGACGAGGCATGTCGGTTTCCTGTCCTTCAACCATCCAGTGGTTGGTAACTGCAAGAGACTGATTCATGAAACGTGAACCGCTTTCAAGCAGCATACGCTCATAGTTGTATATGTCTCCGCCCATTGAATATGTGAATGTGGCGCTGAGTGAAAGGTTACCGAATCCAAACTTTGTAGAGATCCTTCCATAGAAGTCGGGGTTGGGGTCACCAATCTGTACCATATCCAGACTGTTGATGATCTTGTCACCGTTCTGGTCAATGAACTTCACGTCACCGGCCTCAAAATATGTATTGATGCCCTTATCGGAACGCATGTACAAGCCGTCATCGGTAGCAGCCTGTGAAGTGGTGTAAATACCGTCGGTCTGGTATCCGTAGAATACGCCTACCGGTTTACCCTCCTCGGTACGGACGGTAGCACCGAACAGCTCTGTCTCATATCCGGCCGATGGAAGCTTGGTTACCTCATTCTCATAATGTCCTATTCCGGCACCAATCTCCCAATTGAACTTGTTAGTGTTGATAACCTTATAGTTGAAAGAAGCGTCAAATCCCTTGTTGGCAAGAGAACCTCCGTTGCTCCAGCTGTCGGGAAGTCCGGTCACATATGACAGTGAACCTACTGAAAGCAAGTTATCAGTAGTCGAGCTGAACATGTTGAATGAGAGGGCCAGTCTGTTGTCAAACAGGATCATATCCAATCCGGCTGTAAGTTTGCGGGTTGTCTCCCAACTCAAGGCACCGTTACCTATGTTTGACATAACCACACCTGACTTACCCAGGATACGGGTCGGCGAGAAATAGGTCTTGGAGGCCGAAGCGTCATAACCGTCGTTTCCGGTAACGTCAAAACCTACATTGAATTTGAGGTGATTTACAAAATCAACGTTGAACCAGTCCTCTGATGAAGCCACCCATGCGGCAGATACTGACGGGAAAATACCCCATGGCACACCGAACATGGATACTCCAGCATCCACGTCATTACCAAAGCGTGAAGAGGCGGTCATACCTACGCTGGCAGAAAGATAATACTTCTCCCTGAAGTTATAATTCGCCTCACCCCACCATGTAAGGGAGATATCCTTTGATTCAACACCGTCAGTCTCCCTGTACTTAAGAGACTGGTCCATGTTAGGCTTCTTGTCATTACCTGAGTTATAACCCTGCATGGATGTCTGGAACATGGAGTTGTTGATGTAACGGAATCCGCCCTGCAGATTTATGCTATGAGCGTTGAAACGCCTGTTGTAATCCAGATAGGTGTTGCTCATGAAACCGTCCTGCTTGGCGGACATGGCAGCGGCCTTGTTGTCAACATAACCTATACCCTCTATCTTGAAATTCGGGGTTCCGTTAAGAGGAATGTAATAGTTCTCGTCAGTGTTGGCAAGAGTGTAAGTAAACAGGCTGTAAAGATTGAGTCTGTTACGCTTGATCTCAAATTTAGGAGTTACGGCCAGTGTAATGAAACGGCTGCCGTAATAGTTCTTGTTTATACCGTCACCATTCTTAAGAATAGCCAGAGGATTGGCAAGAGACACCTCAGATCCCAGAACCTCATCCAGATAATCATCCTCGGTAGCCAGATAATTGGTCAGACCGCCGCCGTACTTATGAGCATAAGGTGAAAGGAAAGGAGCCTTTACAAGCGACAGGAAACCGGGAGCATTGATCATAGTATTGTCTATGTCATCGGGGGCTCCGTCATCCCTAAGATCACGGGTAACATCACTGTAAGATGCATCGAAACGCATCGAAAGACGGTCTCCGAGTACTATATCAGAGTTTAGGCGCAGGTTGAAACGAGAGAAATCACTCTCGGTAAGAGTAGCATCACCTGTGGCATATCCTACAGACAGGCTGTAATTGGCCACGTCATCACCACCCTGCACGCTTACGCTGTAGTTCTGCACGAAAGCATCCTGATATGAAACCTTGCTCCAGTCAGTATTGTTCTCATGATACCAATAATAGTATGTGTACTTGTTATCGGAATTAAGGAACTTGAAAGATGTCATTTTGGTTCCGGTGGTACCCAGAAGCTCTGATGCATATGAACGGTACTGGTTCTCATTCATAACCAACGGAAGGTTAGGCATAAGCTGGTAGCTGCCAGAAATATTCACGTCAATCTTGGTAGCCATGGTCTTGATACGCTTGGTTTTGATCAGTATCACACCGTTTGAGCCCTTTGAACCATAAATACCGTAACCGTTCTTGAGTATCTGGACAGACTCGATGTCTTCGACCGGAATGTTGGCCAGCAGGTTATTGTAGTAACCGTCGTGCATAGCCACGTTATCATAACCCATATCCAGAATTATGCCGTCCAGCACAATCAAAGGCTGGGTGTTGATGTTCAATGAATTGATACCGTCAATCTGCATGAGGGCGCCTATACCCAGCTGGCCTGAACGCATAACTGACAGTATGTTTCCCTGAAGTGACTCCTGAATCTTTCCGTCAATTGAAAGATCGGCACTCACACCCGACACGTTAGCCTCGGATGAAGATGAAGCCGACGTCTGGGTAGTATATATCTCAGAGAAGTTCTCACTAAACATACTTACGTTTATTCCCTCTGTACGGCCACGGAGAGCGCATACTACCGTATTACAGCCCTCCAGCTGGAAGGTAAGGGATGTCACATAATCAGGAATCCTGATGGAGAACGATCCGTCCTCCCTACTCATGGATGAGTAACGGGAAATGTTGTATGCCTGAACCTTAACACCGGCCATCGGGGTGTTGAGAGCCGCATCAGTCACATAACCTGTAACCACAACCAAATTCTCAGAATTGTTCTGAGCTGATACAGAAGCTGAAGCCAACAGCATCAAGCACGCCAGCCCAAAAGGCAAAAACCTTTTCTTGTCAAATATCTTCATATCTATCTAACTTTTTTTATTCAACAACAGGCGTCAGAATAATGCCGTCAAGCCAAACCTCACCGGAATAAATTGAACTGTTCAACTCGTTCACGCGACTGGATATGGTAACAGCCAGTCGTGCCTGATTCATATCATAGTTGCAGTACGGGAAAATAACCGTACCAAGATCAAATGTATCAAGCTTTTCAAGACTGTTGACAAGGAGCAGTTCACTATCGATGATGCTCTTTCTTCCACGTTTGTCAATTATCTCCACCTTCTCAATGGAATCCACAAGCACAGAGTCTTTCGTACTCGGAGTGTCAAATGTTATTTTGGGATGAAGTGTATTCTTCATCTTGTCCACGCTGTTGGGAGCTACCACCATTTTGACATTGTACTTTCCGCTCAAATGGTTCTTGATGTAAATCTTTGCACTCCATGCAGCCATACCGGGCATTGAGATTCTCATAACGTTAACCGGATTGTCAAGAGTATCGCCACCCACGATCTGGACAGCATACTGCCTGAGTGAGAAACCGGAAAGGTTGGTGTATGTCTCGGCCTCCAGCTTTATGGTACGGACATAAGTCAATGAATCTGCAAAAGGCCACTCGTCTACAAAATAGATGATACCGTTGCTGCACCTCATTGAATCCTTGCTGCTGCCAAAGATACCGGTTGTCTTATCATACGGCTTGGAGAAAACATGATACGGCTTTCCGTCACGCTTGTTCTCCTGGGCGCTGTAAAGAGTTGAGAAAACCGAGTCAGGCAGATTATGCTGGACATCAGGATTCAAGCTGAAGAACATATCGCTCATCATGGTTGTCTTTGCGTAGAAATCCTGAAGCGAGTCATTATTCAGATATTTCTCGGCATACTTGAATGAGGGCTTGATCCTGTTGAACACGGTCTGCCACAACTCAGGAGTGGGCAGAACCACGGCATAGGTACTGTCTTCTGCATGGATGTTGGCATAACGGCGCATGAGAATGTTTGATTCAATCATGACTGAGTCAATGTAAACAATTTCACCGTCGTCATTCTTACCCTGTGACACACTGCGCGAAGGATCCAGTTCCTCTCTTGTAAATCCCTTGAACCAGTCACCTATCAAGTCCTTGTACTCGGGAGCAGAGGTTATGTACTCATACAGGTTAGGCAGATAATCCATGTATCCGTCTATGCAGTGCAGTACGCCGTTGCTGCAGCGGATGTTCAAATCATCACCATGATATGCCTTGCCTGCTATGGCATCCGGCTTTGAATCATAGGTCTTGCCGTTCATCATGTAGATCTTTTCATCAACGCCGGCACCTACAGAGTGTTTAAAGCGTGCAATGTGATTCTTGATGAATTTTTCACCTATCTCAAAATGCTCGGCGTTGCTCTTGTTTCTTGCAGTATATCTCTGCCATAAGGAATCAGGCAATGAAGCATTTGACGGAGCCCATACGGTAAGGAACTGATCCTCATCCAACAGATCCATGAACGTCATGTTCAAGGGCTTACCTTTCTTGTCGCACATACGGGTTGTTGACAAAACCTGATAGAATTTGTCAAATCCGCTTATTTCACCAAGTGTCTCCGACAGCTTAGCAACCGGATACTTGCTGTCCGTTTCTTTAAAGCTGTAATGCTCGTTCCATGTATCCTTACATGAATTCAGGACAACAAGAGTGGCAGCCAGCAGAACGGATTTTCCTATAGATAAATATTTTTTCATATCGCTATCTTTTAGTGTTTATCAATGTGCCTGCTCTATCTTTTCTTCATCCTTGTAGGCAGGATTCTGCTTGAGAACACCCTGGCTGTTGCGGACCTCATCCTTGGCCAAGGGGAAATACATAGCGTACGGATTCTTGAGCTTGATCTTGACCGCACTCAGAGTGGCTGTCTCATACTTTTTCTCAACAAAGCTCAACAGACGCTGCTGATTGCCGTCGCGACGGGCAATACGCACCAGATCATACCAACGCTTGCCTTCAAACATAAGTTCACGGCGACGCTCCTTGAACAGAGCGTTCTCCAGATCAGCGGCAGATGTGCCGGCAGTATACTTTATTACCTGCTGAAGTGTTCTGGGGTTTTCAAGTTTGGTGTTGTCTGCAACAATAGAACGCTTGTTGACGGCGTCCATCAGAATAAAGGCGCTGTCCTTGTATTCTTTCAGTATCGCTGACTGGGCAAGACTGTCTTCTCCTGCAGGAGAAATGGCCTTGGCCTTCATGATGTATGCCTCTGCCTGGAACAGCAGAACCTCAGTGTAACGATAGACTATCCAGTTGGGCTGAGCACCCTGCTGACCACGGATAGAACCGTAATTGGTTCCATCGGGCTTAATGGCATTACCGTCAATTATCAGGCTGATGTCACTATACGCATACTTGGCAATGGCGTATGAGGTACCGCGCGTCTTAAGATTCTGATAATAACGGGTATCCTGCTGCTGCTCAAATACGGTGTTAGGACTGGACGATGAAAAATCAGCGCCTATCTCCTCATAAGCCTTGATATTGCCCACACTGTTGTTACGGTCACTCTGGTCATTCTGATAATAGTTTCCTACTAAAGGATTCTTTACGTCATTGTTGTAGGGGAACTCAAACAGAGCCTCAAACGAGTTTCCTGTTCCGAAAATCTCGTTGTATGAGTTACCGGGATAATCATCGGGAGCGTCCTGGATAAGCGGGAATCCGTTGAACAATGCTATGGTGCAGTTCTTACCCTGCTTCTCCTTGAGCTTAAGGTACTCTTCCTTCTTGATGGCAGTTACAGCCTCGCAAGCGTCTATGCACTTGTCCCAGTCACCGGGATTTCCACGCCACAGGTACATGTCTGCAAGCATGGCATAAATGGTTGACCTGGTAATACGGGCGGTATTGGCATCTTCGGTCGAATACTTCTTGGGAGCATCCAGGACAATTGTTTCAAGATCATTTATAAGTGAATCCAGAATTGTCTCAAACGAGCTCTGCGGAACAAAGAACTTAAGATATCCGCCCTCATCATCAATTGAAGGCTCTGTTACATAAGGAACGTCATGGAACGACCTGATAAGATACCAATAGCAGAGGCAGCGCAACGTCTTGGCCTCAGCCTCCTGGGCAATCAGGTCATCATACACAAAATTAGGATCCTTCTTGGCTACAATAGGTGCAAAATGCAATACCGTATTGGCTCGGTTGATTACATCATAGAATGCACTGTAATTGCAGTATGAGTTTGTTATAAGAAGGTTCTCGCGGCAGATCTGCTGGATGTCCTCACTTGCATTGGTACCTTCTACAATGTTGTCGGAACGCATTTCGCCCCAAACTGACATACGCAGCAGGCATGCATCCTTCTCCAGGGCACTGTAAGCTCCCAGCAGCACACTCTCCACGTCAGACTTGTCGGTCCAGAAGTTCTCCAGAACAATGTCGTTCAGGGGATCCAGGGTAAGGAAATCATTGCACGATGTGAATGAACTTCCCAACAAGGCTACTATAAGTAAAGATTTAATATTTTTCATATCTTCCTTAGTCTTTAGAATTAGAAATTCACGTTAACACCGAATGTGATTCTGCGGGAACGCGGTGTACGGCTGTTATCCGATGCCACCTGACCGCGACCGGAACTGACCTCAGGATCCAGACCTGTATATTTGGTCCAGGTGGCCAGATTGTTCAGGTTAAAGTTGAAACTTACACCACTCAGATGGATCTTCTTGGTAACCTTGGGATCAAGAGAGTAGTTCAAAGATGTAGATGTCCAACGCAGGAACGAACCGTCCTCAACGTAACGGTCTGAACCCAGGTCGTTGTAACCCCAGTTGTAAAGGGTACGCGGAACCTCGGTATCATCACCCTCTACACGCCAGCGCCAGTTGATGGCAGCCATGACGTTACGGAGATTACGCGGAGCCTCGGCTCCCAGACGCGACATATTGACAATCTTGTTACCGTAACGGAAGTTGAAGTTATTGTTCCATGACCAACGGCCCCATGACATGCGGACGCTGAATCCACCGTTTATCTTAGGCAGTGAACTACCCAGATATACTATGTCAAGCTCGTTGATGTTACCGTCATGGTTGATATCCTCGTAGATAACGTCACCGCCCACAAACTCATAAGGAGTGGTAAGTTTTCCGTATCCGAACATCATAGGCTTGGTTTTGCCCTTTGAGTTAAGGATAACGTTGCCGTCGGCATCCTTCACGACAGGAGCGTTAGGACCGCTCACGCCGGGAACTTCAACCTCACTGTAATCACTGTACTGGTATACGCCCTTGTACTTGAATCCGTAGATTGAACCGTATGAGTTCTTAAGGGCAACATATGACAGATATTTCTGGTGAGGACTGCTCATATCAAAATCCTGCTGCCAGCTCTTGAGGATGATCTCATTCATCTCAAGCACCTGGTTGGTGTTGTCACCGAAGTTGATATTACCGCCAATGCTGAAGTCCTTACCCATTATCCTGGTAGAGTAGATACGGTTGGCCGATACACTCAGGTCCCAACCCTCATTCATCATCTTACCGTCGTTCACAGCACTAAGTGATGTGAAACCTGATGATGAAGGAATAGGATAGTTACTGTTGATCAACTTGTCATTGGTCGTATGATAGAAGTTGATGTTGGCATTCAGCTTATCCTTGAAGAGTCCCAGGTTAAGACCAAAGTTCCACTGTGTTGACTCCTCCCACTGGAAATCGCTCAAACGGATATTTGAGGGATAAATAGTGGCCTGGTTCATGTATGAAGTACCGGATGAGTACTTACTGCGGAACATGTCGTCACCACCCGGCGCGTTACCTGTGAAACCCCAACTGACATTGAATCCGGCCATAGTAAGCAGGCCGCTCTCGCGTACACGGTCAAACCACTTCTCATCAGAGATGTTCCAACGAGCCGATGCTGCAGGGAATGTTCCCCACTTCTTGGCGTTACCCGTACGGGTTGTACCATCGGAACGGGTTGTGAAAGTGAATGAATACTTACTCTTGTATGAGTAGTGGATCTGGGTTGTCACACCTACGCTACGGCTACGGCTTGCACCGGTACTCATGCTGGTGATACGGCCAGGAAGACCTGTTGACTGGAACGGGCCTGAAGGAAGTCCGGCAATACCCGAACCCATGCTCTTACCGTTGCTGTTCTGAACCGTCAGACGGGCCATTGCCATAATGCTGTGGTTACGGTTCTTAAGATGCGGCTGGAATGTAAGTGAATGCTGGGTATTGATAGATGAGTTCTTGTTTGCACTGGTTGAGGTTGAGTTGGTGTCATCGGTCCAGCCTTTACGTGAAAGTGTCTGGGGAGTATAGTTCTCACTGCTGCTGTTTGACACGCTGAAACTAACCTGGCCCTCATAGGTAAGACGGGTCTGGTTGTTATCAAGTCCCAGCAGGTTATATGTGAGACGGAAATCCGGATTCACGTTAAGGCTCAGGCTCAGGCTCTCCTTCTCCTCTGCCTCAAGCAAGGGGTTGGTCTGTTCGGGAAGTCTGTTTGATGTCGAAGTTGGCATCAGGTAGTACTCTCCGGTAGACTTGCCTGTATAAGGATCCTCATAATAGATAGCCAGGTTAGGCATCATCTCCTGTGCTGTACTTACGGCAGTGCTACCGCTGCGGCGGTTGTTGGAGTAAGACATGGAGAAGTTTGTAGAAACCTTAATGCGCTCTGAAATGAAGTAGTCAAAGTTTACACGTGTGGTGAAACGGTTCATCTTCTGTCCGAGCACCGTACCTGTCTCATCATCGAAACCGGCCGATATACGGAAGTTTGCCTTTTCACCGCCACCCGATACTGACAGGTTGTGTGAGTGTGATATACCCACTCTCTTTACGGCCTCTACCCAGTCTGTGTTGTCATTCCACATTTCGGCATCACGGAAAGTGGGGTATGACACATAGTTGATCTGAGGAATGTTCTGGGCACTGCCTATAGCATCATCCAGATGCGGGTTGAAGAGAGCCTCCTTGACAAACATGGTGTACTGGTCACCGTTAAGGTACTTGTAACCCTCAGGCTGGAAGTTAGCGTTCAGACGGTATGAGTAGTTTACTCGGGTCTGACCACGCTGACCACGCTTGGTCTTGATCTCCATTACACCGTTTGCACCACGCATACCCCAGATGGCCGTTGCAGCGGCATCCTTAAGGAACGAAATGGATGCGATATCGGACGGGTTGATGCTCAACAACTCAGCCAGACGGTCCTGCTCGGGAGAGTTACCTGCCAGGATACCACCCATCTCGTTGATCTTGTCAACCACCATGTTTTCAGTATTGGCATCTATGGAAAGGATGTTACCGTCAATTACAATCAACGGGTTACCATCACCGGTAAGGGTTGACTGACCACGCAGACGCATCGTAGAACGTGAGCCAAGGTCACCCGAGTCAAACACGATGTCAAGTCCGGCAACCTGACCCTGAAGAGCCTCATCGACTGTGGTTATACCCAGAGACTCAAAGTCCTCCATATTGATGGTCTGTACCACGCTTGATGCCTCGCGCAGAGGAATGGGAAGACCCGATGTCTCCTGTACGCGGTCAGCGGTGATATCAACCTGAGGAATCTCACCGGCTTCCTTCATCGTAATCTCAAAGTAAGTCTTGGTGATAGGTATATCTACCGTCTCATAACCTACATATGTAACCTGAAGTCTGTCATTAGGATTGACCAGACGGAAAGAGAAGTTACCCTCCATATCGGTAATGGCGTATGCCTGAATACGGTCGGCAGCATCCCTCTCAGTTACGTTCACCATCATCATAGGGCCATCGCTGTCCTCAATGACACCACTGATGA
>Ga0265300_10001604_pt1 | contig 20883 bp, 12 predicted proteins | sample AusTroGonzalo_MG_FD_193482 | JGI IMG/M metagenome (GOLD analysis project Ga0265300, IMG submission 193482) | Bovine rumen microbial communities from tropical cattle in Woodstock, Queensland, Australia - Gonzalo_03 | ecosystem: Host-associated > Mammals > Digestive system > Stomach > Rumen ...
CTCACCAGTCGGCACCAGAAAAGGATGGCGGCAAAGAGTTTGTTGACAAAGCCACGGAACTGATATTAGAGCACATGAGCGACTCTGAGTTCACTATCGATCATCTGTGTCGTGAGATGGCCATGAGCCGCACCTTGTTCTATGTAAAACTGAAGTCTTATACGGGTAAGTCGCCCCAGGACTTTATGCGAATTATCCGCTTGGAGCGTGCTGCCTCTATGCTGCGTTCGGGCAGCAATGTTACTGATGCCGCAGCGCTGACAGGATTCGACAATCCCAAGTATTTCAGCACGGTCTTCAAGAAGTATTTCGGTGTTTCGCCCTCGAAATACGTATAGTCAAAGAGTATAAAAACTATCAGAAAAGGTTTTAAAACTATCACTTTTTAGTTTTGAAACCTTTTTTGTATGGTATATAACCCCTGTAGGCTTATATTACTTTACTTTTGCAACCGAAAACTTAAAATTATATGACAATGAAACGATTTCTTTCAACATTTCTGTTCTCAGCTATGGCAACCTGCTGTATGCTGGCTTGCGGTAGTGACGCTACTGAAAGTGTCAACGAGTCTGAGAAGATCAACGACCCGAGTCATCCCACCGCTAAAGAGTGGAATGCTGGTGTAGTGGGCTGGAACCTGGGCAACCAGTTTGAGTGCTCAGCACCTGGACAGGACGGCGAGTCGATGGCCATCGGTAACCCTGACGGCAGCATCAAGGCCGAGACGGCTTGGGGCAATCCCGTTGTAACAAAGAAGATGATTAAGGCCGTGAAGGATGCCGGCTTCAACGCGATACGTATTCCTATCCGCTGGCAATGTCATATCACCAACCCACAGGCCATGAGCATCGACAAAGCATGGATCGCACGTATTAAAGAGGTGGTGGACTGGTGTCTTGCCAACGACTTGAAGGTGATTATCAACACCCACCACGACAAGTGGCTCGAAGGTCGTCCTACCAATATGTATAAGGAGGAGAACAACCAGAAGCTGGCGCTGTTGTGGATGAACATTGCCAGCGAGTTTGCCCAGTATGACTATCGCGTGGCTTTTGCTGGCACCAACGAGGTGCATATCAAGGACAACTGGGGCAAACCTACTGCCGAGAATCTGGCTGTGCAGAACTCATACAACCAGACGTTTATCGATATGGTGCGTGCTACTGGCGGCAACAACGAGAAGCGTCATCTCATCGTACAGACTTATGTTTGTAATCCCGACTTTGGTATCAATAACGGCGATTTCATCGTGCCTACCGACATGGAAGGTAACGGCAATGACTATATGAGTGTGGAGTTCCACTACTACACTCCTTGGGATTATGCCGGCGAGTGCAAGTATAACTTCTGGGGCGAGCCATACAAGAGCAAGGGCGAGGCTTCATCGAGCGACGAGAAGACCATGAGCGACTTCTTTGACAAGGTGGTGAGCACCTGGGCCAATCAGGGTCTGGGCATCGTGATGGGTGAATGGGGTGTTACCGACCGTCAGAAGTCTGGACAGACCGACCTTATTCATGAGAACATGACTTACTACTGCCGCTTCCTGGTCAGCGAGGCTAAAAAGCGTGGCTTCTCTACCTTTGTATGGGACAACAACAGCTTTGGCAGCGGTCCTGAGCATTTCGGCATCTTCGACCGCAGAGCCAGTATGAAGGTGAAGGCCGACTGGGTGCTGAACGGCATCATGGAAGGAAAAGCGAAATAACGAGAAATCGAGACAACGACATAACGTAATAACGAAAGATGAAAAGAATTGTTTACAGCCTTGCCGTGTTGATGATGTTGGCACTGACTGACTGCACGACAAAGAGTGAGCAGAACCAAGAAGTGAATGACTTCCGCATCCATCGCGGTACGAACCTCAGCCACTGGCTGTCGCAGAGTGAAGAACGAGGCGAGGCCCGTCAGATGCATATCCAGGAGGACGACTTTGCCCGTTTGGATTCGCTGGGCTTCGACTTTGTACGTATCCCCATTGACGAGGTGCAGTTCTGGGATGAGGAAGGCAACAAACTGCCTGAGGCATGGGACCTGCTGACCTTCGCCCTCGACCAGTGTGCCAAGCATCACCTGCGTGCCATCGTTGACCTGCATATCATCCGTTCTCATTACTTCAATGCTGTGAACGAGGGTGCCGGCAACGCCAACACGTTGTTCACCTCGGAGGAGTCACAGCAGCAGCTCATCAACATGTGGTACGAGTTGTCGGATGCGCTGAAGGGCTATAGCAACGACTCTGTAGCCTACGAGTTTATGAACGAGCCCGTAGCCGAGGACCATGAGCAGTGGAACCAGCTGATAGTCAAGGTGCACAAGGCCCTGCGTGAACGTGAGCCTCAGCGTACGCTGGTCATCGGCTCAAACCTGTGGCAGGGTTACGAGACCATGAAATATCTGAAGGTACCCGAAGGCGATAAGAATATCGTGCTCTCCTTCCACTATTATAACCCCATGATTCTGACTCACTATGGTGCCTGGTGGACGCCCATCGGCCGTTATACTGGTCAGGTGAACTATCCTGGTGTACTGGTATCAAAAGAAGACTACGAGGCAGCACCCGACACGCTGAAGCCGCTGTTGGAGCCTTATCTCACTCAGGTGTGGGACGTGAACAAAATCCGTGAGGATTTCAAAGATGCTATCGAAGTGGCCAAGAAGTACGATCTGCAACTGTTCTGCGGCGAGTGGGGTGTCTATGAGCCTGTGGACCGTGAGTTGGCCTATAAGTGGACCAAGGACATGCTGAGCGTCTTTGACGAGTTCAACATTGCATGGACCACTTGGTGCTATGATGCCGACTTCGGCTTCTGGGATCAGCAGAAGAATGATTTCAAGGACAAACCTCTCGTTGACCTGCTGACGGGAAAATAACACAAAATACGTAATAACGTTATAACGACATAACGAAAAAACATGAAGACATTTGGATTTTTCGACGATAAGAATCGAGAGTATGTGATTAACGATCCGGCCACACCATTCCCATGGATTAACTATCTGGGCAACGAGGACTTCTTTGGTCTGATTTCGAATACCGCTGGTGGCTATGACTTCTATAAGGATGCCAAGTTCCGCCGCATCACCCGCTACCGCTATAATGGTGTGCCCATGGATGCAGGAGGCCGTTATTTCTATATCAACGACGGCAAGGACATCTGGTCGCCAGGTTGGAAGCCTTGTAAGACCACACTTGACAGCTACGAGTGTCGCCACGGCATGAACTACACCCGCATCACAGGCAGTAAGAATGGTGTCGAGGCCTCTGTGCTCTTTTTCGTACCCCTGAAGACCTGGGCCGAGGTGCAAAAGCTGACACTCCGTAACACCAGCAACGAAGTGAAGCACCTGAAGCTTTTCTCTTTCACAGAGTGGTGCCTTTGGAATGCCGCTACGGATATGGAGAACTTCCAGCGTAACTGGTCGACAGGTGAGGTGGAGATAGAGAACGGTGGTGCCACCATCTATCACAAGACAGAATATAAAGAGCGTCGCAACCACTATGCCTACTATGCGCTGACCAATGCCCAGGTGAATGGTTACGACACCGACCGAGAGTCGTTCATCGGACTTTATAATGATTTCTCTAACCCACAGTGCGTCATGGCAGGCAAGCCATCTAACTCGCTGGCTCACGGCTGGAGCCCCATCGCCTCACAATATATAGAGGTGGAGTTACAGCCAGGCGAGTCGAAGGACTTTATCTTCCTGCTGGGTTATGTGGAGAATGAACAAAATGAGAAGTTCTCTGCTGAAGATATCGAGCGTAAACGCAAAGGTGAGCTCATCAGTTCACAAGACTCGGATGTGACGCTGGTTAACAAGTGCAAGGCTCACGACACCATTGCCCGCTTCTCTACCGTAGAAGCCGTTGATGTAGCCTTTGAGGAACTGCGTCAGATGTGGGACGAACTGCTTTCGAAGTATACCGTGACAAGTGGCGACGAGCGTCTGGACCGTATGGTGAACATCTGGAACCAGTATCAATGTATGATTACCTTCTGCTTCTCACGTTCTGCTTCGTTCTTCGAGAGTGGTGTGGGTCGTGGCATGGGATTCCGCGATTCAAACCAGGACCTTGTGGGTTTCGTACATCAGATTCCAAGCCGTGCCCGTCAGCGTATCATCGACATTGCATCGACACAGTTCCCCGACGGAGGCTGTTATCATCAGTATCAGCCTCTGACCAAGCGTGGCAACAACGACATTGGTGGTGGTTTCAACGATGACCCCTGCTGGCTCATATTTGGTACGGTGGCATATATCAAAGAGACGGGCGACTTCTCTATTCTCGATGAAATGGTGCCTTTCGACAATCAGCCAGGCTCTGAGGTAACGCTCTTTGAGCACCTGCGCATCTCGTTTAACCATGTAGTGGAGAATCTTGGTCCCCACATGTTGCCCCTCATCGGTCGTGCTGACTGGAACGACTGCCTGAACCTGAACTGCTTCTCGTGGGATCCTAACGAGAGTTTCCAAACTACCGAGAACAACAGCAAGGGCTCGAAAGCCGAATCATTGATGATTGCTGGTCTGTTTGTATTCACTGGCAAGGAGTATGTGGAACTTTGCGACAAAATCGCAAAGCACGAGGAGGCAGAGCGGGCCCAGAAGTGCATCGACGCCATGGTCGAAGCTGTGAAGAAACATGGCTGGGACGGGGACTGGTATTTGCGTGCTTATGATTTCTATGGTAATAAGATTGGTAGTAAGGACAACGAAGAAGGTAAGATCTTCATCGAGAGCCAGGGCTTCTGCACCATGGCCGGCATCGGACTCGAGGACGGCATGGTGGAGAAAGCCCTCGACTCTTGTAAAAAATTCCTTGACTGCGAGCACGGCATGGTGCTCAACCATCCTGCCTTCACCCGTTACTATGTGGAGATGGGCGAGATCAGCAGCTATCCTGCTGGCTATAAGGAGAATGCCGGCATCTTCTGTCACAACAACCCCTGGGTCATCATTGGCGAGACGGTAGCCCGTCGTGGCAATGATGCCTGGGAGCACTATACCAAGATCTGTCCTGCATGGATCAAAGACCAGCAGTTGCACAAGGTGGAGCCATATGTCTATTGTCAGATGGTGGCAGGAAAAGACGCCGCCAAACCTGGCGAGGGCAAGAACTCATGGCTAACAGGTACGGCCGCCTGGAACTGGCTCACCATTACCCAGTATATCCTGGGTATCAAACCTACTTACGAAGGATTGGAGATTGATCCTTGCATTCCCTCAACGATGAAAGAATATAAGGTTCGTCGTGTACTTCGCGACGCTACTTTCGATATTATTGTTCGTAACCCACAAGGTAAACAATGCGGCGTGACATCCATCACCGTTGATGGACAGGCTTGGAGTGGTAATATTATCAAAGCCACTTCTGGCCACCACGTCGTTGAAGTTACTATGTAAAGGTAAAAGGGTATCATATAAAAAGGTAAAAGCAAATGGCAACATTAAAAGAAAAAATTGGTTATGCGCTGGGTGATGCTGCAGCAGGTGGTATTACCTGGAAAGTGATGTCCATCGCCTTCCCCGTATTCTTTACCAGTATCTTCGGACTCACAGTAGCCGACACAGCAGCTTTGATGCTGATAGCCAGAATGTTCGACGTTGTCACTGACCCCCTGATGGGTTCGCTGGCCGACCGCACACAGTCGCGCTGGGGCACCTACCGCCCCTGGCTGATCTTCGGAGCCATACCCTTCGGCCTCATCTTCGCCCTGTTGCTCTACACCCCCGACTTCGGTCCAGTGGGCAAACGTATCTGGGCCTACACCTTCTATCTGCTGATGATGGCCATCTATACGGCAGTCAATGTGCCCTACGGCTCGCTGCTGGGTGTGATGACCAATGATGACAACGAGAAGAACCAGTTCTCATCGTTCCGTATGGTGGGAGCCTACGCCATGGGATTCATCACCCTGTTCTCTTTCCCCTACCTACAGAAAATGGTGGGAGGTACAGAGCAGCACCAATATGCCGTGCTGGGCATCTTCTTCGGTGTTGTTGCCGCCATAGGTACGCTGGCCTGCGGACTGATGACAAAGGAGCGCTTGAAGCCTGTCCGTGCAGAGAAATTCTCTTTCAAACCCTTCGCTGACCTGTTTAAGAACAAACCCTGGATATTCCTGACCCTTATCGGCATCTGCACCAATTTCTTTAATGGTTTCCGTTATGCCGTAGCCGCTTATATGTTCGACTACATCCTGGGTAAGGAGATAACGATGGGCGGACTCATCATCAACTACACCGTATTTATGATGTTTGGTGAGGCCACCTGTATGGTCTTTGGCGGCCTGTCGCCAAAGTTCACCAAATGGGTAGGCTCCAAGCACAAGGCATTCATGATAGCCGCAGCCATCTGTGCTGCCTTCTCTGTGCTTTATTTCTTTATGCCACGCGACCCGTCAGCCATCTGGCTCCTCATCGCTATCGTCATCCTTACCAGCGTAGGCATAGGCCTCTACTCGCCCCTGCTCTGGTCTATGTATGCCGATGTGGCCGACTATGCTACTGAGAAGAACGGCACCTCCTCAACGGGCCTTATCTTCAGCAGCGGCACCATGGCCCAGAAGTTCGGCACAGCTATCAGTGGTTCCTTAGTAGCCATGCTGCTGGGCTTCTCTGGCTTTGTATCTGGCACAGACCCCACCACAGGCGACACCGTGATTACCATCACCGATATGGAGTCGGTGAAGCAGATGATCTGGTGTTTGTTCTCCATCTTCCCTGCCATTATAGCAGGTGTGATGATAGGGTTGCTATACATCTATCCTATTAAAAAGTAAACCAAAACATATAACTTAAAAAAAACAAAACTAACATGAAGAAAAACAAAATGCTTCTTTGTCTGCTTTGTGCAGGCATGACATGGATGCCATTAATGGCCCATGCTGCAGAAGGAAGCCGTATGGAAACGGTTGCCGCTCCCGATGACCAAGAAATCGTCGGTACGGTAGAAGACGCCGACGGCCCACTGATTGGAGCCACCGTGAAAGTGTCTGGTACATCTAACGGTGTTGTGACGGACCTTAATGGACGTTTTAAACTGAAGTGTAAGCCTGGTGCTACGCTGGAGGTAAGCTATGTTGGCTATACCACACAGACGGTAAAAGCACAGGCCGGTATGAAAATCATGATGTCTGAGGACAAGACTGAACTGAGTGAAGTTGTAGTAACAGCCCTCGGCATCAAACGTGACCGCAAAGCCCTAGGTTATGGTGTGGCTGAGATTAAGGGTGCCGACCTGACAAAGGCGAAGGAAACCAATGTGATGAACTCACTAGCTGGTAAGGTGGCTGGTCTGGTGGTTCAGAACACCGCTGGCGGCAATGCCGGTTCTACCCGTGTGCTGCTGCGTGGTAATACGGAACTAACAGGTGATAACCAGCCTCTCTATGTAATTGACGGTGTACCCTTGGACAATACCAATTTCGGTAGTGCTGGAACATATGGTGGTTACGACCTCGGTGACGGTATCTCTGCCATCAATCCCGATGATATCGAGAACATGACCGTGCTGAAAGGTCCTGCCGCTTCTGCCCTTTATGGTAGCCGTGCTTCCCATGGTGTGATTCTTATCACTACCAAGAAGGCCGAGAAAGACAAGATTGGCGTAGAGTATAATGGTTCACTGACCTTCGATGTACAGAACGCTCAGTGGGACAACATCCAGCAAGTCTACGGCCAGGGTTGGAAGGGCCAGCAGTTAGTATCAGCCTCTTCTGGTACCAACAGCAGCTGGGGTACCAAGGCCGACGACCGTCTGGTGCGCTATTTTGATGGCGAAGAGCGCCCGTTCCTGATGTATCCCGACAACACTTCGAACTTCTTCCGCACAGGTCTCACGGCCCAAAACACAGCCATTCTGTCGGTAAACTCCGGTAAGACAGGTATCCGTTTCTCCGTGACTGACATGCGCAACAAAGATATTCTGCCCAACTCACACATGAGCCGTGATAACTTCAACCTGCGAGTCAACACGTCGGCAGGTCCTGTTGATCTCGACTTCACCGCCAACTACACCCGTGAGGATGTGAAGAACCGTCCCGCACAGAGCGACTCTCAGAGTAATATCGGTAAGAACCTGATGACGCTGACAGGTACCTACAACCAGGAGTGGCTGAAGCACTACGAGAACGAAGACGGTACATACGCCAACTGGAACGGTAACGACATGTACAACAAGAACCCCTACTGGGACCTCTACAAGAATGATAACAATTCGGCAAAGGACGTCTTCCGTTTGACCGCCAAAGCAATCTGGAACATCTCAGACCACTTGAAGTTGCAGGGAACCATAGGTACGGATATTACCTATATGGATTTCCAGAACTATATTGCTATGACAGACCCCAGTAACGCCGCAGGTCAGTTGCAAAAGACAAATTTCAACAACCGCACGCTGAACGCTGAAATCCTGGCGCTGTATAACAACCAATGGGGTGACTTCGACTTCAATGCTACTCTGGGTGGAAACATCTTCAAGGTAGATAACAAGTCATCCATTCTTACTGGTTCTGAACAGCTGATGGACGACGTCGTGGCTATCTTGAACTATACCGAGCAGAGTGTTCAGGAAAACAGCTATAAGAAGCAGATCAATTCTATCTACGGCAGTGCCAACGTAGGCTACCTGCATACATACTATCTGGAAGGTACCCTGCGTGGTGACAAATCGTCAACCCTGCCTATCAAGAACAATGTCTATGTGTATCCCTCTGTATCTGCCAGCGTAGTGTTCTCTGAGTTCCTGAAGAACAAGAACATCATCAACTATGGTAAGATTCGTGCATCATTCGCTCAGGTAGGTAGCGATACCGATCCTTTCCTGCTGGCACAGACCTACACAACCACGAAATTCAGCTATCCTGGTTACACCATCGGTATGATCAACAATAGCGTACAGCCGAATCCTGATTTGAAGCCCACCCGTACCAACTCCTTCGAGTTAGGTTTGGAGATGAAGTTCTTCCAGGGCCGCCTCGGCTTAGATCTGACCTACTACAACCAGTTGTCAAAAGACCAGATTGTAACGCTGCCTTCTACTTCAGCCGTCGGATACGACTATCGCTTGGTTAACGCTGGTGAGATTGAGAATAAGGGTATCGAGATTGCCCTGAATGGCCGTGTGCTCGACTACAAGGGTTTTGCCTGGGATGCTGGTCTGAACTTCTCAAAGAACATCAACAAGGTGAATAAACTCGTTGAAGGTATGGACTATTTGGAAATCGAAAAGGCCAGATGGTGTAATGTCACTGTAGGTGCCGAGGTCGGTGAGAACTATGGTGCCATCAAGGGATCAGACTTTAAGCGTACTGCCGACGGTCAGGTTATCATCAATGCAGAAACAGGACTTCCCGAGGTGGACGACAAGCTCCATGTTCTTGGAAATGCCTCTTGGGACTGGACAGGTGGTTTCTATTCTACCTTTACCTATAAGAACTTCAAGCTCTCCGCAGGTTTCGACGTGAAGGTTGGTGCTGACCTCTTCTCCATGTCTATGCGTTCAGCCTTCGAAACCGGTAAGGCTATGGAGACGCTGGAAGGACGTGAGGAATGGTATCGTTCTGAGGAAATGCGCAATGCAGCAGGTATGACACAGGATCAGTGGCGTGCCGCCGGCAAGATGGAAGGTTTCATTGCCCCAGGTGTGATTGACAATGGCGATGGCACCTACCGTCCTAACGACATTGTCATTAATCCGGAAGACTATTGGAGTCATGCTGCCAGTTATGCTCCCAGCATGTTCATTTACGACAACTCTTACGTGAAGTGTCGTGAGATTACCTTCGGCTACACCTTCCCAGAGAAGATGCTTAGCAATCTGAAGATTGTGAAGAGCCTGAGCCTGAGCTTCGTGGCCCGCAACCCGTTCATCATCTGGAAGAACATTCCTAACATTGATCCTGACTCTGGTTACAACACTTCTGGTATGGGTCTTGAGTATGGTTCGCTGCCTTCACGCCGCAGCTATGGTTTCAATGTTAACATCAAATTCTAATCGCATTTACACATTATGAAAAAGATATATTTATTGCTGACCGTCGCAGCACTGACCTTTACCGCTTGCAGCGACAGCTACATGGAGGATGTAAACACCGATGAGACCAAGTCGGGAAGCATCAATCCCAACGCGCAGCTGACCACAGCCCTGCTACAGACCTACGGTGACTTCCAAGTGATGGACACCTACCGTAACTACATTACGGGTTACACCCAGCATTTTGCCGGTGGTTGGAACGTGACAAACTTTGCTGGTTGCAACAACTTCGACGACACCATGGCTTCGCTGTTCGACCGTTACTATAATATAGGTATCAAGAACCTCGTGGATGCCATCCATCATACGGAAGACCAGCCTAACCTTAATGCTGCACTCCGTATTCAGAGAGTATATATGATTTCTATACTCACCGATGCTTATGGTGACGTGCCTTGTTCAGAAGCAGGCCTCGGCTTTATTACTGGTAATGCAACACCAAAGTATGACAAGCAAGAGGACATCTATAACTGGTTCTTTGAGGAGTTGGCAGCTTGTGTTGACCAGTTGGGTACTGGCACCGACCGCATCAGCGGAGACGTGACGAACTACAATGGCAATATCGCAGCATGGAAGAAGTATGCCAACAGCCTGCGTATGCGTTTTGCCATGCGTATCTCTGGCATATGTGCCCAAAATGGTTCCCAGAAGGCCAAGGAGGAGTTTGAGAAAGCTGTCAATGCTGACGGTGGTTACATCGACACTCCAGACCTCGATGCCTATGTCAACCACATTGATGTGCCCTTTACGCTGTATGACGGAGCAAAGGAACTGGACTTCCGTGCCAATGCTTTGAGTGAGACTCACTATGGACAGGACTACAGCTCTCCAGCTATGATTTGCGCTACCTTCTTCGAGCTGATGAAGAATATGAACGACCCTCGTCTCTATCGCATCTGCCGTCATTATGACAACTTGAAGCGTAAGAACACCAAGCCCGACGAGTGGAGTATAGACCTTACTGACGAGTTCCTGACATGGCTGAACAGCAAGGGTCAAGAGGAACATGCTGCCCGTGTCGGTGAATCGTGGTACGCCCCCTGGCTCACAAGTCTTAGTCTCTCGATTCCTTCAGTATCTGACATCCCCACTCTGGCACAGATTGCCGCAGACTATCCTAACGATCCTTTCGGACAGGAAGGTATTAACGACAATGTTCGTCTGGTGTTCCCATGGCTGTCTATCGAGTTTGAGAGACCCGACCGTCCCGGTTTCCTGATTTCTTCTGCAGAGGTTCACTTCCTGCTGGCAGAGGCCAAGAGTCTGGGTTGGAATGTTCCTGGAGATATGAAAGACCACTTCGACAATGGTATAAAGGATGCCATGCGCATGCTGAACCTTCATTACCTGCCTGCCGCTCAGAGAATTAGTGACGCAGAAATCAACGCCTATATTACCAGCATAGCCAACAGCAATGCCCTGAACAATAATGCTTGCCAAGCCATCAATACTCAGGCATACATCCTGCATCTGATGAATCCCTCCGAGGCATGGGCAAACCTGCGCCGTTCTGATTATCCAGTACTGGTTGACCGTGCTAAATTGCCGAAACAGACTGGTTTTACCTATCCTGACAAAGACCTTTCCACCCCTGACCGTCTGCACTATCCACTCCTGGAAGCAGAGTATAACAAAGCTAACAACCAAGAGGCTATTGACCGCCTAGGCGGTTCAGACGACTGGCACAAGCAAGTATGGTGGGATGTCAAGCATGGTAATTTTGAGTAATTTACATTAAACGTTTTATTATTATGAATAAATCTATGATTCTACATATTAAGAGCCTTGTACTCATGGCAGTGCTTGCTCTTCCCGTGGGTGTCATGCTCAGCAGTTGTTCTTCTGACAACGACCCCTTCTTCACTGCCAACGAAGATGACTATCCTGTCATCCTTAATTCTGACTTGGTAACCAACGAAGAATGGAAAAATGGTGAGCCCCCTGTGCTGACAACGATTACCCGTAAGGAGAACTTTGTCTATGAGGCCATTGTTACACCTGCTCACTATACTACCGTTACATGGTTTATTGATGATGTACAGGTGGCTGAGGGAAAGACCATCGACTATGGACCTCTTCCTGTTGGTGAACACCTCTTGAAAATCGTTGCTACAACGACCAAGGGAAAGGAAACCTCTCGTACCCGCAAGATTTCCGTCACGCTTTGCAACGATGACCCTGTAGCAGGCAAGGACATCCACGACCGTCTGGTCAAGCAAGGCTCTGTGGCTCAGCTGCATGGTAAGAACATCTCCAAGGTGACCAAGGTTATTATTGGTACTCAAACCGTAGATGCTACCTATAACGAAGGAGAGGACTGTGTGGAATATACCGTTCCCGATCTGTCAGACGGAGTCTATACGCTGCAACTGGTTGATGCCGAAGGCTATGTCTTTGATGCTGGCGAGATTGAGCTGAACACCAATCCTCAGTATTCTGGTGAAAAGGTAATCTATACAGGTCCTTCTGAGAAACTTGCATGGAGTGCCATCACCTGGGGAAAAGAAGATATTCCTAGTCTGGGCATCAAGCCTGGTATGATAATTACCGTATATGTGACTGCAGACGAAGGTGCAGAAGGTGCTATCGCTACTTCATGGTGGAATGACATCAATTCTGGTGTTAAATGGGATGCAGAAGGCGGCTGTAAGCAGAGTCTGCCTCAGGGAGAGAGTGTCATGACCTATACCGTCACTACTACTCAGTATCTGGAAGAACAAGGACTTGGAGTCGTTGGTAACAACTTCGTAGTTGAGAAGATTACCATAGAAGAGCCTGCAGAGACTGTTATCTATGAGGGACCATCGGAGAAACTCGCATGGAATGCCATCACCTGGGGAAAAGAAGATATTCCCAGTCTGGGCATCAAGGTCGGCACAGTTATTACCGTGTATTACGTAGCTGATGCTGGCGCAGCAGGTGCTATTGCCACTTCATGGTGGAATGACATTAATTCTGGTGTTAAATGGGATGCAGAAGGTGGCTGTCGCCAAGATTTGCCTGAAGGCGAGGGCAAGATGGAATACGAAGTTACCAATCTCGACTATCTCAACGAACAAGGACTTGGAGTCGTTGGTAACGCCTATGTCATAGAGAAAGTCACAATCAAGTAAATTGGAGTGTTTGACGCTATAAAGTGGGGGATGCATCTTCTTGGTGCATCCCCTACTTATTTATCACGACATCGCTTTGACGCTATTCATTCCCAGTTAGGGAATTTTATTTTCCCAGGCAGGGAGCAAAATATTCCCAGGCAGGGAATAATCGCTCGCTATCCCTATTCAGGTTGATAATAGTCAGACATGACGAAAAAAAACTCCACAGCCCCATAGCCGTTCCAATAGCCGATGCCGCCTGAAACGTTAGAAGGGATATCGGCAACAGTTGACAGGAACATGTTTGTGGAAAGTGACTGGGTCTTAGTGTACTGATCCCAGAACAAGTATCCCTCCTTATTGACTTGAGCCAATTTTACGGCCACAGTATCATTGACATTAAAATAAGGCGAATATTTCTTGGTGTCGAGGCGATGCCCGTTATAAACCATCACCTCCGTGTGCTCGTCGATGACCTCATCGTTGATACTGCCCAAATAGGCTGCTGTGTACTGAATATACTTCGTGCCCACCCTTGTAAAGAGCTGATAGTAGTTCTTCTCATTGGGATTGTCAGTAAAGTACACCTTGATTCTATAGAGCGAATCCACATCAGGCACTCGTTCCACTTTGAAAGAATCAAGCTGAGGAGTGGGAGGAATCGTTGTGACGGCTGAGGCATGAAAGTCTTTATAGTCCACCATCAGCTTATAGCTCTTACCTGTCTCGCCCCTCATTCTGCCAGTAGTATATATATAAGGTGGGAAATAGTCCTCATCGTACTTACCTGTCAGCACAACGGTGTCTGTGCCGTCAGTTATAGAGACTTTCGCCCAATTCACGATATAGTCTTCCAGATTGTCCATGTCCTGAAACTCTGAGGTGACAGGTAGCGTTCTAGTCAGGATAACCACAGGAAACTGGTTGTTCTGAATCCAGCCTTCAACAACAAGGTCGGACGACTGGCTCTTGATGCCGAATTCATCATCGCAGGCTACGAAAACAGAGGCAAACAGCAGGAGAATGTAGAAGACTTTTCTCATGATTCAGAATTTACAGAAATAACTGATAGAAGGCATGATCCTAAGCATAAACGTTACAGGACGATAGGCAAAGGAGCCGTCTTTACGACTTTTGATATAATAGAACAACTCGTTGCTCTGGGCAATGGCGTTATAGACAGAGAGGTTGATGCCGTTTTCACGAAACATTCGGCTCTTCCACTTGTAATTGGCAGAGAGGTCGAGACGCTTATAGGGCTTCAGTCGACTACTGTTATAGGGCCCATATTTCATCATCAGGTTATTGTCGATAAAGCTGATGCTGACAGGCGCCGTGAAAGGCGTGCCAGAAGCATAGACGAAGGTGGCGCCAAAACTCCAATGGCTGTTCAGCGCATAGGTGGCAACAGCATTGAACTCATGGGGTCGCTCATGGCTGGCAGGATAGTCGCCAGGCTGTACTGCGCTGAACGATCGCTTGGCATTGGTATAGGTATAGCTAACCCAGCCTGTCAGCGGGCCACTGCATTTGTTAAGCATCAAACAAAAGCCATAGTTTCGTCCATCACCATGCAGCAGCTGTCGCTCTATGTTATAGGTAGAGTTCATGAAGTCGAGCACAGAGCCGCTATATTCCAATTGATGATAAAGTTTTTTATAGAAAATATCGGCTGACAGCCTGTATTGACGATTAAAGAGGTAGGATGCTGCTGACAAAGACCACTCGTGGGCATACTGCGGAACCATTTTCTCGCTGGCCGACATCCAGAATTCTGAAGGCAGACCTATATTGGAAAAGCCCGTCTGGAACAGATACTGATGGCGCAAGGCATAGTCGAGTATCAATTGAAAGCTGCCTTGAGTAAAGTTGATGCTGACTTGTGGGTCGAAGGCCTTGAAATGATAATCATCCTGCTGATAGAGGCTTGCCCTCAAACCGCCAAACAGCGAGAGATTAGAGAGAAGAGGCTGTGTGTAGCCAAGATGGACTGCTGCCTCGAAAGAATGAGTACGAGACATTCGGCCTGATGTGACGTTGAAAGTACCACTTGACTCCAGTTCCTGAGGCTGGATATTATGCCATATCGTCTGAAGGCCTGCCTCCCAACGCTTCCACTCGAAACGCGACTGATAACCATAGTCAGTTATGCTGGAAGGCAACTGGAAGTGCGCATCCTGAAGGTCCATCTTAAACTCGTTGGCATAGGAGGTAACATAGAGAGAATGCTTCATGCGAAAGCCCTGTGGCTGTTGGTGCACCCAATGGAGAGCGCCCATCGTGTTGCCCCAGAAATCCTTCATCTTCGCGTAATAATTACTCTCACTAAACGATATGTCATCATGACCCATGTAGAAATCGGCAAAGAGCATGTTCTGGCTGTCTATCCTATGGGTCAGCGTAGCGTTGACATCGTAGAACGAATACTTGATTTGCTGGTCGTCGGCTTGCAGCCATTTGCTATAAAGCATGTTGATATAGGAGCCGCGAAGAGATGCTGTGAGTGAGGTGTTTTTGCTGATAGGCAGTCGCAGGGTGCCTTGTGATGAAATCAATCCCACAGAAACCTCTCCACTCATTGTGTCAACCACCTGTTCGTTTAAATCCATATTCAGCTGGCCGCCTATTCTGCCAATGCTAAGCGGCGCATTCTGGTGGATGGTGAAAGTAGGATAATGCGAAGGGTTGAAGGTTGAGAAGAATCCCAGCAGATGGCTTACATTATAAATAGGTACGCCACCTATGGACAGCATGTTATGGGAATTGTCGCAACCCTGAATGTTGATGCCACTTTTCATCTCGTTATTGGTCTGGATGCCTGGCAGCATTTGGGCATAATGCAAAGGGTCGGCATTGCCTAGAATCTTTGGCAAATAATCCATCATCTGCATATCCCATACAAAAGAGCCGTCAGCACGATTCCTGACAGCACGAGAGTAGGTGTTGCCTCTGACGACAACAGTATCAAGTGACAAATTCCACACTTTCCCCGATTCCTGGGCAAACAAGGAAACGGGGAAAGCGCAGAATAGTATTAATATGTATCTAGTTATCAAACTATATTATTCAACCAAGTCCCTATACTTTTCAATCAGCTTGTTGAAATCGTCGATGACTGCCTTGAAGTCGCTTTCGTTGAAGAAGGCGCTGAAGGTGCTGTAAGAAGAACCATCGTAGAATACCAGCACTGGCTCTGTAGTCCACTTTACGCGACCATCGTACTTGGTCTTCTGGAAAGGCTCCAACTTAATAGTAGCCTGTTTTACGGCGTTGTTGTCATAGAACACATTGAGATCCATCAGACCGTTTGCCTGGTTAATATACGACTTGAAATTGCTCTCCTCGTATTCAGCGTCATCAGCCTTCTTGATATATTCAGCAAACTTCTTGACATCGCTGCAAGTGCCCTGAACCTGAACCTTACCCAAAATATCGACCTTGACAACAGCATTCTTGGCATTTGCGTCATCAGTATAGTAATTGTCCTTATCGAATTCCTTCTCGCTGAATGCACCAAGATTGACAGAAGGAATACCACTCACGTCAGAAGCAGCTGACAAAGAAACGAGCGATTTGCCGTTCTTAGACAGCTCAAATACGACAGCTACCTTTGAATTGCCTTGATAGGTAACATTGGAGAGGTTAGCCTTATAGCCATTGTTGAGCTCAACCACTGTGCTGACATTCAGGTTGTCCTTGCTGAAGTCGAACTCCTCATTGGTTATAGAGCCGAGATCAATCTTCACAGCAATCTTCAATACCTGAGCACCAGCCTGAGTCAAAGTCACATTGATATTCTCTGGCACACGAATGATGCACTTCGTTCTGTCGTAATATTTGATGTATGTGTAGGAACCATTATTATAGTCGTAGTCTTCCTTTGTCCTATCATAGACATTAAACGCATAGAGGTCTTTCGAGTTGCCACTGGTCTCAACCTTCAATACACATTGCTTACCGTTCTGGTCTTTGAAGATGAACTGAAGGTCGCTGGCATCAGAACGCACCCAACTGCCATTACTTGCTGTAAAGTGAGAATAGAAGTTAGAGGCAATCAGAATAGCCTTATAGTTCTCATAGACATTTGTTCTATAGTCACTGATATTGACTCTGTCTGTTGTTCCTAAAGCATTCCTTGATGCATTAACGATATCCTCTGCCCATTTGCCAACATTGTCCCAGTCATAGTTTTTTCCACCGTAAGTCTCTTTGATATGCTTACCCAGGTTTACCAACTCCCTGAAGTCGGAAGCAGGTGTCAAATCCATAAACTCACGAGCCACTTGCTGCAGATATTCCTTCTGCTCTGCCTGCGTCATAGCATCACCCTGGTCAGGTGTCACAGGATCAACAGGTTCATCAGGCTTACTTGGATCAACTTTCTCTGAGGCAGGGTCATCATCGTCACCACAAGCCACAAAGCCAACACTTACCATCGACAGCGCCAGCGCTGCGAGGCTTAATCTGAAATACTTAATCATAGTCTAAATCGTTTTAAGTCGTTAATTGTTTTCAATACTTGTTTGCAAAAGTAAGAAAAAATATATGAACCTTTACGATTTGATTGTTAATTTATATTAAATGCTATTCATCGTCCTATACTCTTACGATGGATTGTGGAGATAGTTTGCTAATTTTGCCAACAAATAAACAAAAACTTACCAACCCTTATGAAACAATTACTACTTTCTGTTCTTATGTTAACAATGTGTCATGTTGTCAATGCCAAAGATGTGTTTGTGAATACTCCCAAAACCACGCTGATGCTTGCCGTGAATGAGGGACAGACGCCTCGTATTCATTATTATGGTTCGCGCTTGAAGGCTGAACAGGCCCACGAAGTATATGATGCTATGAGCATCAACTACGACGCCTATCCTGCCTTTGGCCGCAACAGTTTCGACGAAACGGCTTTGAGTGTGACCCATGCTGATGGTAACATGTCGACAGAGCTGGTGGTGACAGGTAGCAGACAAGAAGGCGACAAGACCATCATTACTCTGAAGGACAAGAAATACGACTTCTTCGTGGACCTCTATTATAAAGCCAATGATAAGAGTGATGTGATTGAAACCTGGACGGTGATTCGTAACAGCGAGAAGAAGCCCATCAAGTTGGAGCAGTATGCCAGCGGTGTGATGACCCTTCGTCAGGAAGGTGCTTGGCTGACTCACTTTCATGGTGCTTGGGGCCAAGAGGCTGGTATGACAGAAGAGCCCTTGACGGCAGGTCTGAAGGTGATTGTTAACCACGATGGTGTTCGCACGGCAATGGATGACAGAGCCGAGGTGATGATATCGCTCGACGGCAAGCCTCAGGAGAACAGGGGACGAGTGATAGGTGCTGCTCTTTGTTGGACAGGCAACTATAAGCTGCGCATTGAGACTCGAGGAAAATATCGTCACACACTCCTTGCTGGCATCGACGACCTGCATACCGCCTATACTTTGAAACCTGGTGAGACATTTACTACACCTGTGCTGGCACTTACCTACAGCGAAGAGGGTAAGGGTGGCGTGAGTCGCGCTTTCCATCGCTGGGGTCGCAACGGACAACTGCATAATGGCAAAGCACTTCGTGAGATTCTGCTGAACTCATGGGAAGGTGTTTATATGGATGTCAATCAAGAGGTGTGCGAGCAGATGATGGACGGCATCAAAGACCTAGGTGGCGAACTCTTTGTGGTCGATGATGGCTGGTTTGGTCGTAAGTATCGTCGTACTAACGATTCAAAGGCCTTAGGTGACTGGATGACTGACACCCAGAAACTGCCCAATGGTGTGCCTGCCTTGCTGAAGGCTGCTGAGGATCGCGGACTGGAGTTCGGCATCTGGATTGAGCCTGAGATGACCAACAGTCAGAGTGAGCTCTTTGAGGCACATCCCGACTGGGTGGTAGCTCATCCCACTCGTGAGCTGTCGATGGGTCGTGGTGGCACCCAATTGGTACTCGACCTCTCTAATCCTAAGGTGCAAGACTTCGTTGTCAGCATCGTAGACAATCTGATGAAGGAGAATCCCACCTTACATTATATTAAATGGGACTGCAACATGTCGATGCAGAACTTTGGCAGCAGCTATCTCACTGCCGACAAGCAGAGCCACCTCTTTGTGGACTATCACCTAGGACTGCAGAAGGCTCTGGAGCGCATCCGTCAGGCTTATCCTAACCTCGTTATCCAACTCTGCTCTAGCGGTGGTGGACGTGTGAACTGGGGTGCCCTACCCTACTTCGACGAGTTCTGGGTTTCTGACGATACTGATGCCCAACAGCGCCTCTTCATCCAATGGGGCACCAGTCATTTCTTCCCCACCCTGGCTATGGCTCAGCATGTGAGTGCCTCGCCTAACCATCAGACGGGTCGCATCATTCCCTTGAAGTTCCGCTTCGACGTAGCTATGACAGGACGTTTAGGTATGGAGATGAAACCCAGCGACCTCAATGAACATGAACGCGAATATGCCAAGAAAGCAGTGGCATTCTATAAGGAGATTCGTCCCATCATCCAACTGGGCGACCAGTATCGACTGCTCTCACCTTATGATAATAAGGGTTTCTGCAGTGAGATGTTCGTCAGCGAAGACAAGAGCGAGGCTGTGTTCTTCTGCTATAAGTTCGAGAACTACATCGGCTTGGAGACACCACGTTGGCACATGGCAGGACTGGATCCCAATGCCACCTATCGCCTCAACGAGTTTGAGTGCGCTGAACGCAGTCACTATTTCGAGGGCAAGACCTTTAGTGGTAAATTCCTGATGGAGACAGGCATCGATGCTACATTAGGACGGCAGTTTGCCAGTCGCGTCATTCGACTAAAGAAGGAATAAAATCAATAAAATAACAAAATTTGCAGTAAAAACGTTGGTTAATTCAGAAAGTCTGTGTAAATTTGCAGATTGAAAAGAAAATACAGATCACAATATTATATGACTTTTACACAAGAAGCTACAAAAATTTTCCAACAGGCTATTCGTGACTATCACCTGACTGACCATGTAGATACTCCAGTAAATAATCCCTACGACAGGGATAGTATTGAGTATAAACTCTATATGAAATGTTGGATTGATACTGTACAATGGCATTTGGAGGATTTGATTCGTGACCCTCACATTGACTTGGCTGAGGCATTACAACTGAAACGTCGCATTGACCATTCTAATCAGGATCGTACCGACTTGGTTGAGGAAATTGATAGTTATTTCCGTCAGCAGTTCAGCGAGGTAAAGATTCAGGCTGATGCACGTCTGAATACAGAAAGTCCTGCATGGGCCGTGGACCGTTTGTCTATTCTGGAACTGAAAATATGGCACATGAAAGAACAGGCAGAACGTAAAGATGCCTCTGAAGAGCATCTTACTCGCTGCAAACTGAAGCTCGATGTGCTGTTAGAACAGCGTGTAGACCTTTCTACCGCTATCGACCAGCTCCTCGATGACTATCAGGCTGGTCGTAAGGTGATGAAGGTATACAGACAGATGAAGATGTATAACGACCCAAGCACGAATCCAGTACTTTATAAAAAGTAAAAAGGTATAATAGTAGTAAAAAGAAAAAAGGGGTGAAGCATCAGCATATCTTAGTCATACGATTCTCTGCCTTGGGTGACGTTGCAATGACGGTACCCATTGTCTGGGCTGTGGCTCGTCAATATCCTGATGTAAGGATTACTGTGTTGAGTCGTGCGTTTGCACGTTCCTTCTTTGAGAATCTGGCACCTAATGTGAACTTCATGGAAGCCGACCT
>Ga0265300_10001606_pt1 | contig 20874 bp, 15 predicted proteins | sample AusTroGonzalo_MG_FD_193482 | JGI IMG/M metagenome (GOLD analysis project Ga0265300, IMG submission 193482) | Bovine rumen microbial communities from tropical cattle in Woodstock, Queensland, Australia - Gonzalo_03 | ecosystem: Host-associated > Mammals > Digestive system > Stomach > Rumen ...
AATAAATCAATACAATGAATAAATTGCTCATGAATGCAATGAATATACAAAAAAGATGAACCAAAGTCTCTACAAGCTTTACGTATTATATGGATAACACACGCTTGCGAAAGATTACACGTCAGCCCTTTTGCTAGATTAAATACAGATAATAAAGAGACAATGATGGCTTTTACACAAGAAACAGCTATTAGAGAATCAGGATCTTATTTTGATAGAGCCACTCTAGAAAGAGCATATAAAAAAGCATTTCCAAATGAAGCTTAATTATCAATATTAATTAAAAAAAGTCCATAAATATTTTTTGTAATATTTAGATAAACAAATTTTCCAACAAAAATTCTTAGTCGTTAATTACCCTAAGTTCTCGCATAAAAATAGCACTACTCTGCCCAACATTCATTGATCCTTTGATTCATTGCATTGGAATATAAATTACAGCATCTACCGTTTCCAACGTCTTTTTCTGTACTCAATCAACCTCATTTCAAAGTATTAACATAATATTTTTTCAACTTTTTTCATATTTTGCTAAATCAATAGCATCTGACGTAATCTCTCATGCTAACACATCAAAATTATTTTCTCTTGCATACGAAATAGCTTGTAAAGCATCATCAAATCTTTTCAATCCTACATTTTCTTCTGCACCTAATGATGTCTTTTTCACCTTTGGTTGTTCATCTGGCCAAGGCGTATAACCAGACATCCATACATCTCGCCCAAGAGAATCAGCAGTACGAATAATATTTCAAACATTATAAGCACTGCGAATGTTTTCAAGCATTATCACATTTTTCATTATTTTTTTCTTTTAGAAATATAATCAATCAACCATACAACCAAAAATCAAGCGACAGCTAACAAAATACACCAAACAACATTCATTGACCAAGATGGCAAAATATTATTTTGAACTAATGGCTGCTCCGCTCCATGACTATCTAAATAAGTTTCAACGGTTTCTTTCCATGGCCAAATCTTTTGCAAAGATCATACAATAAATCAAGTCAAAACTATCACCATTTGATCATGCCACTTTTCTTTTACCCGATGCAATAATTTTGCAAATAAAATTAGTCAAACTACACATCATAATGCAAATATAACCAAAGGAACAATAGCAGACCAATTATGATTCGTTAATTCTACTACATATCCAAGTACATTCTGGTACTGTCACAAAATCAATAATATATAAGACCCACTAATTCATGGAAGGATCATAGCCATAATCGCTATTGCTCATGAAACAAACAATGTCAAATTTCAATTTCATAAATTCATCATAGGTAATGAAGTCAGTACTAATCAAATCGCAATTCAAACAATCAACCACAATAAATAAGACCATTTAAATCAATGTTTCAAAGATTTAATTAATATTATAACGGAAGATATCACCAATCAGAAGAAAAAAGCTCGAACATATGATGGATAATTTGCCAACAAAAAACTAATCAATTTTGCTAATGTGAAAACTGCAACAAAAATTCATAAAAACAAAGCTAACAAAAATCATCCATTTATAGCTTTCCAAGCATCTTTTATTTTTCATTTAAAAACAAGTTTTAAAGTATTCAAATTAAATCAATATAAAGAATCAATTAATCTATCGTATATTCATGTGATAAATGCAATTGTTCATCAACTTACACCAGGAATTACATCACAAGTTCACATCAAAACTCATTTTACAAAAACAATAATTTTGTCCAAATATTTTTTCATCACAAAAAATAAGAAAATTAAACAAAATAAAAAATAGCAATATAAGGTTAAAAAACAAGGAAAAGTTATATTTCAAACAAATTTATTTCTTCAAATTTTACTTTCAACACTACATCCATTCACAAATACTCTTTTACCATTTCTTTCCATCAAGATAGAATTTGTTTAGTTTTATATTGTGAATATGTTGTTGTAAACTCAATAGTCAACTGAGCATATTTTTCATATTCCTCTTCATTTACTCTTTCCAAATACTCCAAATTAAAATACGAAACACTTCATCAATTAAACAATAAAGAAAATTGTTTTTCTAAATCTATTTCTGCTTGAGTTTTTTCTATAACAATATCCTCCTGTTTCTGTAAATTATCTTGCCACTGCAATACTAACTTTGCTCATGAATATTCAGGCTCGATAATATTTAAAATTTCATCTTTTATACTTTCCTTATCCAAATATTGATCAGTATATAAGTTCAAAAACAAGAAATCACTATTAGACAATAAATTTTTACTATCTACAAGAATAATTCCATTAGACAACAAAAATTTATTAACTTTATCCAATAAAATTTTCTCAGGATCATCTCATTTTTCTATATAAACACTTGAAATTTCAACAATATCTAAATCTAATTCCACAGATTTTCACAATGACTCAGCAAGTCTTTTTGTCAATTCATCTTTGTGAGAATTAGTAAATGAAAATTCTGCTGGTACATCCAATTTAGAAACAATACGTACCGTATCATCAGAAACATTACGAAATGACAATTCATTGATTACAATATCATTATTAAGACTATTAAAATAATTATTTGAAACTTGAGTAATTAAACTATTCATTTTTTGAGTTTCAGCAATTTGTGTCATTGATTTTCGCAACGGTACTGTAATTAATCAAACAAATACAATTAACATTATAATTGTAACATTTGTTCTTTTCTTTCAATCTTTGTTTGTAGCTCTAAATCAAAACAAATAAAAGATCAAAATACCTACCACTAAAATTCACACTAAATTAGTAATAAACAAAAGAAAACTTCATTGAGCAACTGACCAATTCATAAAATGTAATCAAATTCAAACCGCAGCCAATGGTGGCATTAATGACACAGCAATAGCAATTCATACAATACTCTCCTCCATTTTTTCATCTCAAAGAAACAAAAATGCAATTACTCAAGATAAAATTGCTACTAATCAATCAACTACTGTAGGTGTCGCTCTCAAAAGCACCTGTTCAGTAACACCAGAAAATGGAACAAAATAACATATCAAAAAACTAGAAGGAATCGCTATCAAAATACTAAACAATAATATTTTCAAACTATTTAAGTATAAATGCCTTTTTCATGTTATTATCGCAAATGCAAATGTTTTTATAGGAGTTAAAATTGGCGAAACAAGCATAGATCAAATAACAACAGGAATAGAATTCATCAACAATCATAATGTTGCAAGCATACAAGCCACAATAAGTTGTCCCCAATATAATCTATCAATATGTGAATCTTCTATAATCTTTTCAGCAATCTCTTGCTTTCTCTCACTAGTAAGATTAAATGAAAATCTATTTTTGAAAATATCTTTTATTTTAGAAGTCTTTTCTTGAAAAGAATTTTGAACTCATACTTTATTTTCAGATCCAACATTATCTTGAAAATTAGAAATTTGCAATGACTCAACTTTTTGAGAATTATCATTTATATCAAAATGGTTTCATGAATCATTTTGAACAATTCATTCATTTTTTGAAAATAATTTTTTGATTTTTCAAATAAAAGCTATCAAAGTCTTAAATTAATATATAAATTGCAACACAAGACAATTATATCCAAAGTTTTATTAATTTGCAAATTTTAGAATACTTTTTATTGATTTTTCTATAAAAAGAGCTATTATTGACAAAAAAATATTTAGTGATATGAAAAAGAAAAAAAGAACAAAATCAGAACAAATCAAGCTATTAAATACAAAAAAAGAAAAAGAAGAACGTGCATTAGGCAAAGCGACAAAAGAAGGAAAAAAGTTGGAATCTCGAATTTCTAGACGAGAAGCTGAAGGCCTTAGTGCAAAGTTTTTGAAAAAAGTTTTGTCGAATAATCGCAAAACCTTACGATCAATACGACACAAATTAAAATCTATTAATCAAGAGCTTGATATCTTACAAAGCCCATGAAATTAATGGGCTTTTCTTTATTATTGAAAATCTCAAAAAAAAACTTACTATACAAAAAATTTAATAACATAAAACAACTAATGATACTTTGACTAGCACCTATGGATTGAATTACAGATTTGCCATGTAGAGTTATTACAAAAAAAATATTTAATAAATATAACAACAATTCAAATAATGAATTACGATTACGATCAGAATTTATGACTTCAGATTGATTTTTAGCATGTCCAGAAAATGTAGTCAAAAACATAATCAACACACCATACGAGTTCCCAATAATTTTACAAATATTTTGATGAAACAAAACAAAATTAATGGGAACTGCATTAAAAATACAAGATTTATATTGAGACAAAATCGCATGAATTGAATTAAATACTGGGTGTCCAGCAAATAATATTATGAAATCCGGAGGCTGATCGACCTTGATGAAAGATAAAAAAAGGACATTAGAAATTATAAAAAATATTTCTGAAAGATTATCGATACCTTTTAGTATAAAAAGTAGGACAGGCTTAGACAATATAGACAAAAATAGACATCTAGAATTTTTGATTGAGGCAAGTAATTATTGTAATAAAATATCAGTTCATTCGAGAACATTGAAAGAATTGTATCATTGAGAATGAGATCGAGATTTTATTTATAAATTAAAATCTAAAGCAAACAAAAAATGTAAAATAATATGAAATTGAGCGATAAAATCATATAAAGAAATCCAATCAAAATCTTGTAAAGATTGAGTTATGTTAGATGGAATTATGGTATGACAAGCTGCTATTGGAAATCCACGAATATTTACAAACCACGAACCAACCGTCTATGAAAAAATCGAAACAGCTATAGAACATTTGAAATTATCGGCAAAATTTGAAATATATTTACAAAGTCTAAAAGACAATCGAAAAGAAAAAATTTATCCAAATCTAGAGGAAATCGAAAATATAAATTTAGAAAAAAAAATAGATAATGTTTACTACACACCACTTACATTCAGAAAATATTTTCATCAATACGTTAAATGAATTCCAGGTGGAAAAGAAGCAAAAGAACAATGCAACAAAACTAATAAATTATGAGATATAATAGTTATACTACAAAATTTAAAGGAATAAAACATACAACTAATATTATTCGATACAAATTCTCAATAAAAAAGTCCTTAAAAATTTGACAAATAAGTATTTTTTGAATATAATAATATTGCTGAGATAAATTTATTTCGGAGCAAGCTAGGGTTACGATAAACCCAAAAATGCCACAAGCATCAAAAATCTGCTCACCGCGGGAGGTTGGTTTTCTAACCTTCCTTCCTTTTTTTTTAATAAAAAAATATTATAAAACAATAATTAAAAAAAATCCTCAGAATAAAATTCCAAGGATTTATATTTTATGAATAAATACTATTAATTATTTTTTTCTTTTTTGTTTTAATTTTTCTTCGATTTTTGCTACTTGAAGTGTTGTCTTTACCACTGTATCTGGATTTAAACTCATTGATTGGATTCCGCACTCAACAAGAAACTTCGCAAAATCTGGAAAATCAGATGGAGCTTGTCCACAAATTCATACATATTTTTTCTTTTTATTTGCAACTTTAATTACATGTTCTACCATTTTCTTAACTGCCAAATTTTGTTCATCATAAACTTCAGCTACCAATTCTGAGTTTCTATCCACTCACAAAATGAGTTGAGTTAAATCGTTTGAACCAATACTAAATCAATCAAAAACATCTAAGAACTCCTCTGCTAAAATTACATTTGAAGGAATTTCACACATTCCCATAACTTTCAAACCATTTTTTCATTGTTTTAAACCATATTCTCACATAGTCTTTATAACTTTTTTAGCTTCTTCAACCGTCCTAGGAAAAGGAATCATAACATCCAAATTATCTAATCACATTTCTTCTCTTACTTTTAATACTGCTTTACATTCCAATCAAAATGCCTCCTTATAAGCTTCAGAATAATACCTAGATGCTCATCTTCGTCAAATCATTGGATTATCTTCTTTTGGTTCAAATTGAGATCATCAAATTAAATTTGCATATTCATTTGATTTAAAATCAGATAATCTAAGGATCACTCTCTTTGGATAAAATGCTGCTGCAATTGTAGAGATTCATTCAGCAAGTTTATCAATAAAATAATCTGATTTCTTTTTATATCCTGCCGTTAAATCTTCAATCTGCTTTTTTACATTTTCATCTTTCAATTTTGAAAAATTCAAAAGAGCCAAAGGATGAACTCTAATATAAGAATTAATTACAAATTCCTCTCTTGCCAATCAAACTCAATCATTTGGAATAAAACTTTCTTCAAAAGCTTGGTCTGGAGATCAAACATTCATTGTAATATGAGTTTTAGTTTTTGGCATTTTAGCTATATTGATTTCATTTACTTTAAATGGTAATTTACCTTTATAAACTATACCATCACTTCAACTACTACAATCTACTGTAATATCTTGTCATTGTTCAATTTTTTCTGTTCAATCATTTGTTCATACTACACAAGGAATTCATAATTCACGAGAAATAATAGCAGCATGACAAGTTCTTCATCCTCTATTTGTCACAATTGCAGAAGCAATCTTCATAATTGGCTCCCAATCAGGGTCAGTCATATCTGTAACTAAAATTTCTCATTTTTTAAATTTACCAATATTTGAAACATCTTTAATAATATTAGCTTTTCAAACTCAAATTTTTTCTCAAACAGATTTTCCTTGAATCAATATTTCTCATTTTTTTTCCAATTCATATGCTTTCAAAATATTCATATTTGAATTTGAATGGACAGTTTCAGGCCTTGCTTGCACAATAAACAATTCCCCTGTTTTTCAATCCTTAGCCCATTCTGTATCCATTGGACAGAATTTTCATTTTTTCTTTGAATAATGATCTTCAATAATCAAAACTTGTTTTGCTAAATTCTCTACTTCTTTATCAGTTAAAACTAATTTTTTTCTATCTTCCAAAGGCACTTGGACATTCTTTGTCGGACTTTTCATATCTGATGAATATATCATTTTAATTGCCTTTTCTCATACTTTCCTAGAAAGTATTGCTTTTTTTCATTTTCTCAAAGATGGTTTAAAGATATACCACTCATCTGGGTTTACAGCTCATTGTACTACATTTTCTCCCAATCAATATGCTCATGTAAGAAATACAGCATCCTTAAATCCAGATTCTGTATCAATTGAAAACATTACACCACTACAAGCTAAATCAGATCTTACCATTTTCTGCACTGAAATCGACAATGCAATAGAAAAATGATCAAAGTTTTTATCTTGTCTGTATGAAATTGCTCTATTTGTAAACAATGATGCAAAACATCTTTTACATGCCTCAATTACATCTTCATAACCAAATATATTTAAATAAGTATCTTGTTGACCAGCAAAAGAAGCATCTGGCAAATCTTCAGCAGTTGCTGAACTTCTAACTGCTACATCTACATTTTTACCATATATTTTTTCCATTTTTTTATACGATTCAATAATTTCATTTCTCAATTCTGTAGGAAATTCCAATGATCTGATTAATGATCTAACTCTACTTCCTCTCTCTGCCAAATTATTTAAATCAGAAGTATCCAAATCTGACAAAATTTCCTTTATTTGTTTATCTGCTCATGTTTCTTTTAATAAATAACGATATGCATAAGCTGTAATAGCAAATCAATTAGGAATATTTACTCATTTTGGAACTAAATTTCTATACATCTCTCATAATGATGCATTTTTTCATCAAACCAAAGGTACATCTTCAATTCAGATTTCATCAAACCACAAAACAAATTTTGTTGATTTATCATTTTTTTTACAATTTGTTTTTACATTACATTTCTTTTCTTTTTTTAACATTTTATTATTTTATAGGTTAAAATTATATATACTTTTCTGCCTCATTAATAATTTTATTCATTACTTTAATACAAGAAATAGGATATTTTCACATAGAAGTTTCTCATGAAAGCATCAAATAATCTGCTCATTGAGACACTGCATAAAATATATCAGATACCTCTGCTCTTGTTGGAAAATGGTTTGTAATCATACTTTCAAGCATTTGTGTAGCCACAATCACCTTCTTTCATTTTCTTTTTGCTTTACTAATTAAATTAATTTGATGAGATGGAATCGTCTCAACAGGCACTTCTGCACCCAAATCTCATCTTGCAACCATAATTGCATCAGCATTTCTGATTATACTAGCTATATTATCAATTCATTCTTGATTCTCTATCTTTGCAATAACCTTTAAATGAGCTCAACCATTTTTATACAAAAACTCTTTCAATTCTTGTATATCTTCACCTTTTCTTGCAAAACTCAATGCCACATAAGACATATTATGTTCAATTGCAAACAAAATATCATCTTTATCTTTTTCTGTAAGTCATGGTAATTTAATTGAAATTCATGGTAAATTAACATGCCTTTTAGACGTAATTTCAGCCTCATTTTCAGCTACTCAAATAATATGATCTTTTCACTTTTTGACTACTTTTATATCCAAAAGTCATGACTCAATTCTTATAATACTTCAAATTTCAACATCTTTTATAATATGAGGGTAATCTATATACATAGTATCTTCATCCTTTACTAATTCTTGATCAACAACAATTTTTATTTCTTGTCATTTTTCATAATAAACTGGCTGTTTTAGTTCTCAAGTCCTAATTCATGGTCATTTACTATCCAATAAAAATGCAAATCTATTTCATACTACACGCTCAACTTCTCTAGCTGTAGATAAAACACTAGTCATTCGTTCATGAGTTGCATGAGAACAATTAAATCTCAATATTCTAACTCAATTTTCATATAAAGACATCAATCTTTCTTTTGATTGTGTTGCTGGTCATATTGTTGCAATAATTCCTGGCATTTTGTTTTGTATTACCATATAAAACTACATTTGAAAAGGATTTCTCTCTTTCAACCTTTGAATACCTGCTTTTAAACTTATTTCATCTTGTGCATACAAAGTTGCAATAACATCATTTTTCTTTACTGCATCTCATACTTTCTTATATATATACATTCCTGCTTGATCAATAATAGGACAACCAAGCTTTCTACAAACCGCATTTATATCATGCAAATCCATAGCCTTTATTTTTCAACTATTTGAAGCTTTCAAATCATATGTATATTTTCATAATTCTAATTCTTCAGAATTAATATCAGGATTTTTTCATCACTGAGCTTCTATTATTTCTCTCATTTTATTCCAAGCTGCACCAGTTTCTAATTGATGTTTTGCTAAATTCATTGCACTTTGTCATTTAGCTAATCAAATATTTTCAATCAATTTTCATGCTAAAAATATTATCTTATCCTCAAGATCTTTTGGTCTATTTGGATGTTGTTGTAAAATTCTCAAAACCTCACGAACCTGAAGTACTGCTCATACTCCGTTTCAAATAACCTCATTAGCTTCGGTAATTTGTACCGAAACCTTCATTCAAAGTTTTTTACCAACATACTCAAATCTTTTTTTCCAATCCTTAGCTTCTTCCATATCTGTCACCTTTGCCGTAGGACCAACTGGGATATCAATCAGTGAATGCGTAACTCACATAGCATATTTTTTTGCCATAATAGAACTTACTACTTTAGCTTTTGATTGCATAGACAATGGATATTGCACTTTAATCAATTTATCATCAGCTGGTGCTAAATCTAATCAACCTCCCCAAACTAAACAACAATTTAATTTCTGTACTAATTTTTCTATTCATGCTTTATCAAAATTTATATTCATTAGTACATTTACACACTCTCATGTAGCTGCTGGTGAAGTAATTGATTTTGAAAAATTTTTAGGAATTTTTATACCTCATAAACTTGCAATAATAGGAATAATCGCCATAGTAGTTTCATTTCATGGCACTCATCATATACAATGTTTATCAGCAATTATTTCTCATTTTGGATATTTAAACATGACACCACACTCTGCCATTGCTTTAGCTGTGAGATATGTCTCTTCATCTGAAGTAGGATAGAAGAAACTAGAAGCAACATAATATGTCATTAAAGTATCATCAAGTTTATTATCAGAAATATCTTTTATTATTGAATATATTTCCTTATATGAAACTTCTTCTCATCTCATTTTTTTTCTGACAGCTCAAAATGTAGTTGATGTTCATTCTGTTAAAGCAACTCATACCATGTCAAAATTTTTAAAACCATATTTTTTAGCCACATCATCCGAAACTCGTACGGTTCAAACTGTTACTTTATTTGAAAATGACACATCTGCAGTAATTATATCTCAATTCATTTTTATAACTTCCACTTTGCTATTTACAGTAATACCATACGCCATTGCCTGCTGAGGATTAAGATAAACTATCAATCTTTCACCATCTTGATAATCTCTAACAAAAACTCTCGCAGTATAATATGCTTCAGGATCCTCTTTAAATGGATGATAGTTTTTTCTCCACTTATCGAAATTTCTTGCAATTCGTCACATTTTTATTTTTTATTTATGTTATAAAATTATGCCGCATTCTTATAAGAATCAATAAGAGCATCTCACAATTCATTTTTAATCGTAGATTTATTGAAATGTGATTTTTTATCTAATTCATCAAAAATTTCCTTATTTTTGACTTTATTACTTTTCATTGAAGACTTATCATCATCAATATTTTCATCATCTTGCCAAAATTCAGGAAAATTATTTTTTACATATTCCTGTGCCTGTACCCTATCATCCTCATCTAAATTATCTAAATATTCTTGATATCAAAAATAATCTTCAGCTTTTGCTAATTCGTCAATCACAGCTGTATCCATTTTTACAATGTTCATTGATTCAATTGGAGACTCAAAATCATCTTCAAAATCATCACTCACACCATCTCAAAATCAATTAAATGGTTCATTATTTACCATAAGGTCATCTGTAAAAGGAGTCTCGTTTATTTCAATATTTTTCATTTTAATTCTTTAATTAGTAATAATAAAATTATTTCTTTTCAAAGTATTCAATTGCTCTAGCAAGCTCTTTATGATCTTTAGCATACTCATGAATATCTATTCACTTTTCATATGCTTCACATGCTTGTACCAATGCTGTTGCTCCAGCTCTAGTTCCATCTGGATGTGCATGACAACCTGCTCACATAGTGGTAATAAAATCTTGATTTCACATCAAATCCATAAATGGTTTCAAAAGAACTGGATTTAATCATCATGAAACAATTGGACAACACTTTTTCATTCATCTCCAACTATCATCTATCAATATCTCCATATTTTTCTTATCAATAGCATCTACTTCCAACAAATCTTCATCTTGTGGAGGAATTTTTGTCCAAGATTGCTCAAATGTATGTCATTTTTCTGTAAAATATCTAATTTCTCTAGCTGCAGTCACATCTTCACCTGGAGTTCACTTCATTTTTCAAACTCCGGCTGTTCATGTATGGATACCACTTGCTCCAGCAAGTCTCGCAAATTTTGATAATACCAATACTGAATATCCAATTGGATTTTCTGGTCTAGTATATGCTCCATGTCCTGCTCTATGAAAATGGATAAATACATCTGGATAGTGTCTTCTCAATGTTTGGACTGCCATCCATCATGCTGTAGTTCCATCAATAAGGAAAGCATAACTTCCTAGTTCAAATCCAGCATTTCTAATTATTTCACATCTTTGGATCATAGTATCAAAATCAGCTGCAGATACATTGAATGAATGTACTTTTTTGTGCCCTGTCTCTTTTACTGCCTTATCCATAGCTTCTTTTACATGAGCTACCATTTTTTCATAAGGACAGAAATCTTGATCAGCTTGTGGCTCATCATTTTTTACAAAATCTCATCCTCCAACTCGGAAATCATAACAAACTTCTGCATATTCTGCCGAACTTAATCACATTTTTGGTTTAATAATTGTACCAAGAATTGGTCTATTATATACTCATAAATATTTTCTCATATCATCTAATGTATAACTTGGTCCATCATATTGTTCAAGCATTACAGGTGGAAACCAAACATCAAGTAATTTTAATGCTGAAATATCTCACATTCACAAAATATTTCATGCAATGTATGTAAAGATATTTTGCACATTTCCATTTCTATCAAACAATCTCCATGGAAATGCAATTTTCACAATACTATCTTCTAAATTTACATCATAAACAAGAGCATTTAAAAGTCTTGCATAAGGTGTTTCTGTTTTTACTGGAAAATTTGTTCCTGTACTAGATTCACTTGCTACTTCACAAGCTGCCTGTAAAATGTTTCTTTTTTCAGAAGGTACAAGGTGATATGACGCTAACATATAATCACCATTTGTAATTTTATCACCAAGGTTTAAATCAATATAAGCCTTTTGATGTGGTGTCAAAGTCTCCATAAGTTCTTCAATTGTCATTTTTTATTATTAAATAATAAATAAAAATAATTTGTTTTTAGCTACCAAAAATAATTAACCCGCTACAATAATTATACTCGAAAATACAAAATCTAGCAAAAAAAAATGAATTACCATCATCAATTCAATTGCAATAATTCATTTTTATTGTATAATATGTCTTCAATAAACTAATCTATATTATATAATTTCTTTTCTCACAATAATTTAATTACTTTATTTAAACTATCCTTATCGTTTGAATAAAATTCACACAATATTTCTCCTTTTTTAACTTTATCTCAAACTTGTTTTGTCAAATAAAAACCAGCTTGTTTATCAAATGGAGCTCATAAAATTCTACAAAATGATTTTAAATTTTCTACATCTATAGATTTTACAGTTCACACCCAATCCGAAACAAAACTAGCCTTATATTGTGCCATTGGTATATCTTCAGAATCTATTACTCACAAATATGAAATAGATTGTAAATCAGGTTGTTTATTGTGAACTGCATTTTGTGCCATTATTAATTTTTTCATATAATCCCATGCTGCTCACGAGAATAATTGTTTTTCTACCAATTCTTTTGCTTTTTTTCATTTAGCCAAACCAATTAATTCAATCAATTTAGCTGATAACATAATAGATTTATCTCTAATATCTTGTGAATAAATTTCTTTATTCTGCAAAATTCTTAAAGATTCTCTACATTGAAAAACTGCTCAAATTCATTTTCAAACAGGTCTATCTGCATTCGAAAAGACTACACACATCTTCATTCACAAATGTTTTCAAATATATTCAAAATGTGACTTTACACGTTTTGCATCAGATAAATGCTGTATCTTTCAATTTTTTCAAACAGGTATATCAATCAGACAATATTTTGTACCTCATGCATAAATCTTTGCCATAATACTAACAGCAACTTTAGCAAATGCTTCCATATACAAAGGATATGAAATTTTTATAATTTTATCATTTGCTGGTGCAAACTTTAAAGATTTTCACAATGCCAAACAAGATCCATATTTATTGACTAATTTTTTCATTTCAGGCACTGAAAACTTTGTATCCATCAAAACTTCCACAGCTTCTCATGTAGCCGCAGGTGAAGTAATAGATTTAGAAAAAGTCTTTGGGGAATATATTCAAAGAGATCACAAAATTGGAACAATAATCATAGTTGTTTCATTTCATGGTACTCATCATATACAATATTTAACAGCAGTATCTTTTTTAAATTTTATCATATCTCACATTTGAGCTGAATATTTAGCAGTAAGATATAACTCTCTATCATCACTAGGACGACAATAACTACATGCCGCATAATATGTGGCAAGAATATCACTAATTTTTCCTTCAGACATATCTTTCATCAACGCCTTTATTTCTTTTGCCGTCAATTTTTTTCATAACAACTTTCTTTTTATAGCCTGTAAAGAAAGTGGATTATGTTCTATCACAGATATTTTTACAATATCTCATTTTTCTATTCAATATTTACCATCAAAGTCCTTAGGAACTCAAATTTCTCATTCATCTATCACATTTTCAGTTAAATTAACATTTGCAATAACTTTTTCTTTTTTATCTCAATTCTTAAATATAAAATATACCTGGTCAAAAGCTGTCAATCACAAAATAAATGCTGTTTTTTCATTAATCAATACCGATAAATTTTCTCATATTAATATATCTATTTTTTTCACTTTTAAACTAAGAGATTTCATATATAATTAAGAATTAAGAACTAAAATAAATTTCAATACTATCATTTTTCACTATTCCAACATTCGTGGATAATATTTTTGAATTGCTCTCATCAAATTTTCCGGTCTAATTACACCAAATTCTGTAACTATACCTGTTATGCATTTGTGCGGAACTCTATCAAATGCAAAATTCAAAATATCGAGTCATTCTGGTGCCTCTGGCCATAACTCTTTTCAGTTTCTTGTCTCGATTCAAATATTATCAACTACATCCACCTTTAATAAACTTCAAACGACATACAAAGGAACTCAAGAATTCCATGCAGACAATCCAATCGAAAAACTTCAAATTTTATTAATCACTGTTCAATCAGGCTTAATACAATCTGATCACAAAAATATTTCTTTAACATCTACTGTATTTCACATAGTATTATCGACAAAAAATCATGCTGATCAATCAGTAACCATTGTATCAGGGATTCATGCTTCTAATAAATCTCTAGATGTTTTCCTTCATTGATATAAAGGTCTTGTTTCAGTATTGTAAACATGAATTTTTTTTCAATCATTCCAAGCTTTTTTCAAAATATCAACAACAGATGTTGAATGACAATGTGTAAAAACTATATCTCCATCATGAATAAGCTCTGCTCACACAGAAGGCCTAATATTATTTTCTCTTTCCATCCACGTCAAATACTCTTCAAATGCATCAGCTACTCAATTTGCATCACATCATTCATGTAATTTAAATTTTGCATATTTCATTGCATTACGAAGTAATGGCTCTGTTTCTCTAGCTCATATTAACATTCATGAAGCCTTATCAAAAAATTTTTCTAAATCTTTTTTATTTTTCAATTTTGTTTCGCGCAATTGTTTTATCATAATTTTACAAGCTTGTCTCGCAATATCCGTAGCTCACTGAATGATAATATCTTCAATATCTTTAGCAATTTTCTTTACTTCAATAAGAGAATTTTCCATTTTTTATTTTTTTACAATAATTAAAGATTTATGATAATTTCTTTTTCATAAATTTAACTTTTTTAATTTTATGCCAAATGACAGCTCAAACAATTCAAATTCAAGTTATTATAAGCATTTCTACCAAATCAATTCACCTTAACGCTACTGAATCAAAAATACTTGCTAAAAATGGTATATAAACAACAAGTACAGTCAGTCATATTGAACCAAATACTGCTGCAAACAACCATTTATTTGACAAAAATCTAACTCAATAATCAGCTCTAACTATAAACACTGCTAACATTTCTAATATTACTAACAAAAGCATAACTCCTGTCCTAGCTATATCTATATCAGCGCGATTTAACATAAAGAATGACAAACATCCAATTGTCACAAAAACTGCAATAAGTAAAATACTAATTAACATTTCCTTATCCAATATCTTTGCTCATTTCTTTCTAGGTTTATGCTCCATAATATCTTGTGCTTTAGGATCAATTCCAAGTGCCAATGCTGGCAATGAATCTGTCACAAGATTTAACCAAAGAATCTGAATAGCCAGAAGTGGAGCTGGCATTCAGCATATACTTGCTATAAAGATAATTAAAATCTCAGAAAAGTTTGTAGAAAACATAAAATTTACAAATTTTTTGATATTATCATAGATTCATCTTCACTCTCTAATAGCATTTACAATAGTTGAGAAGTTATCATCAAGCAAAATTAAATCACTAGCCTCTTTACTAACATCAGTACCTGTAATTCACATTGCTACTCATATATCAGCATGTTTTAATGCTGGAGCATCATTTACTCAGTCTCATGTCATAGCAACCACATTTCATTTTTCTTTTAAAAGTTTTACTAATCTCTGTTTATGATTTGGGCTTACTCTAGCGAATATAGAAGCATCATCCAAAAGTTTTTTAACTTTAATATCCGTCATATCATCAAGTGCAATTCATTCAATAGCTTCTCAATCTAATCACAATTCTGCTCAAATTGCACTAGCTGTAACCACATTATCTCAAGTAATCATTATCACTCTAATTCCTGCTTCATGACATTTTTGGATAGAATCTTTTACCTCAGGTCTAGGAGGATCAATCATTGCTTGAAGTCAAACAAATACCAAATTATTTTCATCCAAATCTCACTTAGTCGTCTTTTTATATGCGAATCATAAAACTCTCAAGGCAGACTTAGCAAACTTTTCATTTTGTGCTAATATTTTCTTTTTGTGTGTTGGTGTTATTTTCACTTCTTTTTCATCAATCAAAATATGAGAACATTTATCAATAAGCATTTCTGGTGCTCACTTTGTAAGCATAACAACATCTTTTCATTTTTGACGAATAGTTGTCATAAGTTTTCTATCTGAATCAAATGGAATCTCATCTACTAATTTATACTCTGATTCCTCTTTTCCTCTATCTAATCATCATTTCAAAGCACTAACTAATAATGCAACTTCTGTAGGATCTCAAATCACATCTTTTCAATTTATGGCAGAATTATTACAAAGCAATCATATTTTCAAAAGTCTAGAAATTCAATGCTCATGTTTTATTTCTTCATAATTTATTTTGTGTGCTTCGTGTCCAAAATAACCAACTCATGACATATCAAAGACTTCATCATCAACATATAATTTTTTTACAGTCATTTCATTTTTAGTTAATGTTCACGTCTTATCCGTACAAATAACATTTACTGCTCATAATGTTTCTACACTTCAAAGCTTTCTCATCAAAGCATTTTTCTTTACCAATTTTTTTACTCAAATTGAAAGAGCGATAGTTACTACTGCTGGCAATCATTCTGGAATAGCAGCTACAGCCAAAGCTATTGCCACAAACAATCCAGATTTAAGAGATAATAACCATTCTTTCCAACTTCAAGTATCTAACGCTGATTTAAATAATTGTAATCATTCTCATGTGAATGCATCTACTAAAAATATTACAATACATATAACCAAAATAATTACTCACAATTTTTTACTCAAAGCATCTAAATCTCTTTGTAAATGAGTTTGCTTTTCTGGTGCTTCTTGCAACATTCATGCAATCTTTCATATTTCTGAATCCATTCAAACATTTGTCACAATTGCCATTCAACGACCTTTTGTAATTTCAGTACCAGAAAATACCATATTACACTGATCTCACAAAGGGACTATTTCTTTAATTGTTTCAATATTTTTTGCTACTGGCACGGATTCTCAAGTCAATACAGCTTCTGCAACTTCCACATTCATTGCTTGAATTAAACGAGCATCCGCTCCAATTTTATCTCCTGCTTCAAACAAAATTAAATCTCACACTACTAACTCTGATGAATCAATCAATTCTTCTTTTCCTCATCTCATTACTTTAGCTTTTAATGCTGACATCTTCTTCAACGATTCAATTGACTTCTCAGCATTGTATTCTTGGACAAATCACAATATCGCATTTAGCACTACAATCACAATAATAACGATTGCGTCTACCCATTCTCACATAATTGCAGAGATTACAATCGCAAATAACAAAATCAAAATCAAAAAACTTTTGAATTGTTCAAAGAATATTTTCCATGGATTAATTTTATTTTTTGATTGGATTTTATTTTCTCAATATTTTTCTCTACTCTCTTTAACTCATTTTTCAGTCAATCCAGACTTCAAATTTGTAGAATAAAGATTTTCTAAATCTTTTACATTTTGTTGATAGTTTAACATTTTTGTTTTTATTATTTAAAGTAATTCGTTACCCAACTAATAATATTATATGCAAAATTCAAAAAAAATGCAAATTTTAACACATATTTTTCACTAAAAAAAACATTTTTTACAAAAAGCATACATAATATTTGATTTTACCATATTTTTTATTATAATAACAGCACTGAATATGGGGATGAAACTTAGATTCGATAGAAGATTTCCATAATCAATAATTGCCACCATTCGATGGACGTACCGAATCAAAAATAATCGTCCAGCATGTAAAAATGCAAACAGAAAAAATTTGTTAGCTAGAGCTAACGCTTTCGTTTTAAACTATGCTTAGTTTAACGATCGTACCATCCTTTGCTCCAGACTCCTACTAAGGGCAAAGGCGAAATCTAGTAGGACGTGCCTTAGCAAGTAAGGTAAAAAGTCTGATATAGCTTTAAATATATCACAATCTGTGCGTGTTTATCCGCCGAAAGATAAACTATAGTGGTAGACGTTACGGATTATGTCTTTTAGACGCCAGTGCAAATCTGGCCATCTCCAAAAATAATCCAACTAGACAAAAAATCAGAAAACAAAGTTCCTGATTTTTTTTATTTTTCACTTTTTAAAATATCTAACCTCCAAAGAAATTTGGATTTACTAAACTCAAAATCAATCAAGAACATCATAGCAATATCAAAGATATTATTACATTCTTCAAAATTGTCTTTCATTTGGTAAATCAACTTCATCAAAATGCTCACGTCGTCATCGATATTCATGCTACAATCACCATCAAAAACGAAAATACCATAATTGCAGACATCAATAATTTCATTAATCACTGCATCAAAATAGGGAAAGCAGACAAAGTCGTAACACTTGTCGTATCTCATCTAATAGAATCAGTATCCATTTCGATACAATCCCCTATAAATGGTACAACTGTATTTAAACGTATTCAACAACATTGTATACTGGAATCACACACACAACTACAGGCCTCATCACTCCATATTTCTCAATCATTAGTACATTCTACCTGATTACACTCAGTAGTTCATGATTCTGGATTTGCTCATTGTCATAGATCGTCTCATCACGTAGGATTATCTCATTCTCAAGCCCCTCATCACTCTCAATCTCATCACCCTCATCAACCTCATCATCATCCTCATCATCATCAACCTCATCATCATCCTCATCATCATCAACCTCATCATCATCATCATCAACCTCATCATCATCCTCATCATCATCCTCATACGTTTGGATTAATATTTCATCATTGACTAAAATTTCATCACTCTCATTCTCATCATTCTCACTCTCATTCTCATCATTCTCACTCTCATCATGACTCAGGATCTCATTCTCATCACAATACAGGATCTCAATCTCATAGTCGTTCTGGATCTAGCTCAGATTCATCACGTGTAAATTCTTGCATTATTGCAGGAGATTGAAAAGTAAGACCACCTTCCTTCAACACTTCAAAATATCAATCACTTAATTCTACTAACACATACGCCAACGTAGATGCTCAACGAATATTTATTTGCTCAACAAATCCATTTTTCGAACCATCCCATCAAGGATTATATACATGGAAAACACTAAGTATCTCTCAATTCCTCTTTTTTGCAACAAGCAAAGGATCATCACTAGTTATACTACAATCTACATCACTTTGACAATCATTTGTATTTCAAATAATATCAAATGTCAAACCATGATCATTATCCCAAGAAACTTGATTCAACGTAAAAGTAGTAAAAGAAGAAAAAACAATTGAATTTACATAAAAACAAGCAATAAAAATTAATCACAACACATATTTCAGCTTTTTTATTTCCATCAAAAAATCATTTATAATAAATCTACTCTTCATCAGATTCTTTAATTTTATCAGAAGGCTCATCACTAGCATTATCTCACTTCTCCTCTATTTCCAATTGTCAGTCTGCAACTACCAATTTCAATTTCTTTCATACCATTTCTAATTGATCTAATCTCTTTTCTACAGCATCATCCAAATACAACCACCAATCCATTCATGTCACTTCATCCTCTTCTAAAATTTTTGGAGTTTGAATTATTCCTATTTTCTTTCAATCTATATTTAACAAATAATTCAATTTATTATCTTTTCATAAAAATACTTTTGCTCAAATTCACATTATATCATATTCTCATGGATACTCTATGATAGCATGTGGTAATCTTTCTGTCACTACATCATCTCATACTTCCAATGCCAAATTTACATAATCTGGATGTGGCTGAGTTGCTCAAAATAAAACTTTTTTCTCAATTAAAAATCACTCTCATTCCAATTTAATATCAACCATCTTTTTATTTTACAATTTAAAATATTTAACCTCCAAAGAAATTTGGATTTATTAAACTCAAGATTAATCACGAACATCATAGTAATATCAAAGATATTATTACATTTTTCAAAATTGTCTTTCATTTTGTAAATCAACTTCATCCAAATGCTCATGTCGTCATAGACAATCATGCTATTATTACCATCAAAAATGAAAACACCATAATCGCCGACATCAATATTTTCATCAATCACTGCATCAAAATAGGAAATGCTGTCACACTAGTTACGCTGGTCGTATCTCATCTACTGGAATCACTATTCATTTCAATACAATCTCCTATAAATGGTACAACGGTATTTAATTTTATTCAACAACATTTTTTAGATGAATCACAAATACATTTTGTACGATCAGCATTCGGAACTGTATCTCAAGTACATTCTTGACATTGTGTATTTTCATCATAATATCAATTCTGACAATTTCAATTATCCAAACAACATCATCATTGTGGTGTGAATCAATTTTGACAATTTCATGAACTATCTACAGGATTTGTACATGTAACACAACATTCTCAATTAGAATCAAAAACTAACGGAGAATCACATAATCAACTACTATTTTTAGGGTTTGCACAAGATCCATTATCTACACAACAGTCTATAGCTCCACTATAAACTCATCTTCATCAAAATTGATTTGAACAATCTTGAGTTCATGTTAATGGTGGATTCTGACAATTATTTTGTACACAACAGCCACTACCATCTTTTATATATCAAGTATTACAACCTCATGATATCTTTT
>Ga0265300_10001609_pt1 | contig 20849 bp, 34 predicted proteins | sample AusTroGonzalo_MG_FD_193482 | JGI IMG/M metagenome (GOLD analysis project Ga0265300, IMG submission 193482) | Bovine rumen microbial communities from tropical cattle in Woodstock, Queensland, Australia - Gonzalo_03 | ecosystem: Host-associated > Mammals > Digestive system > Stomach > Rumen ...
TGGCGGAGTAAACAAACTCCGGGAATTTTTTACAAACGGCTTGGCCCAATTTGGAACTGTGGTGCACGTTGCAATAAATGCGGTCAGCCTGGTTATACGGATGGTCGGCCGGGGTATTTGTTTGCACGAAAATAATGGAAAAATCGCGTTTGGGGTAGCAATCAACCCAATGGGCACCATTGCCCGGACAATAACTGATGGTGACGTTATAGGGGTTATTATCAATCACAAAGTCTTTGCCGCAAGAATAATAGCCGACGGAAGAGTCCGGCTTACAAGAAGGAGGAACATTCACGTCCAGCACGTTGATATCCCGCACGTATTCGTTATTGGAAATAAAATAATTTTCCTTGGCCTCTTTAATGGCTTTTCCGAAAGGCAACACGGTAGATACGCGCGATTTAATGACGGCTATTTTAAACTGCGGCAACGCCACAGATGATAAAATGCCGATAATCAGCACCACTACCAATAACTCAATTAAAGTAAAACCGTTGCCTCTCATAAAAACTCCTAGATCAATACTTTGATAGGTAGATTTTGCAAATCTTTATTTTGCGCGCGTTTGTTTTCCAATACGTCCACAGCCGTTAAATGCAAAGAAAGAACCATCTCTTTTCCTTTAGCAGCCAATGCATTACGCACCGCGGCCAGCGTTTGACCGGTGGCTAAAATATCATCTATATAAATAAAGTGTTGGTATTGGTTGAGTAAATCTTCATCCACTTCCATATCATAATTGGTGTATTCGTTGGTAATGTGAAATGCATAGGGTTTGTTGGGAATTTTACCTTTCTTGCGGATCAGCACCAGCGGAATACCCATCTTGTAAGCCACGGGCGCGGCAAAAATAAATCCGCGCGCCTCGGGAGCAATAATGGCGGTGGCAGTCAATTTTTCCGCCGGTAAGAAATCTTTTATTTGTTGGCAAAAGCCTTCAATGGCTAATGCAAAACCTTCCGGGTTGGCCAACAAACCGTTAATATCAATAAAATTCACACCCTTTATAGGATAATCTTTTATAATGGTGAGTCCGTATTTATTTTGCATGATGTTCCTCTATTTTTCTATAGATTTTAAAAGTTCAATAATGTCCGTCAAATTCTTTTCCGTTGCTAAATCAAGCGCCGTTTTGCAATCGTTATTTGGACGCGCGGCATCAATGCCTTTCTGCGCGAGTAATAACCGCACAATATCAGTATATCCGTTTAAGGTGGCCACATGCAAGGGGGTATTCCCTGTGTGGGCAAGCGCAGTGTTTAAAAATTCGGGGTGTTTTTCCAACTCGGTCCGCACCGCTTCCGCATTTGCGGAAAGTACGGCTTGGAGCACCGGAGTAACTTTATCGGAAGTTGTTATTTCTTTTTTTGCTGATGGTACGGTTTGTGGCGCGGCTTTGGAAGATGTTTTATCCTGTGCCCAATTTAAAACGATTTTATCATTTATATTTTCCGTTGGCTCATTAGTTCCTTCTTGCGGGGCATTTTTGAAAAAAGCGGAAAGCGGTATTATCGTCATCCCTTCATCATTAGACGATATCCCCTGAGGGAAAGGGATTATTATATATGATAAAAAGCCCACTACAGCCATGCCAGCAACCCCGGAGATTATTCCTATCAAATAAAAAATCTCTGGTAAATTAATTCCCAGCACGACCGAATGCCATGAGAGACAAAATAAAATGGAGGGAAGAAAATATAAAAATAACCACCACCGTGGATTAGACCAAATGTCTTTTTTCTTTCTTGCCGCAAGACCATTACTAAGAAGCCGCCATCCTGCCCAGGAAAAGAAACAAAGAAAAAGAATAAACAAAATGCAAACAATAGGGCTGGTTTTCCATATAAGTTTCCAAAGCCATAAATAATCGGAGCGGTCGCCAATAAATGGTGTGAAGGAGACGATCGTAAATGTAAACGGCAACCAAAGTGCAACAAATGAAGGGTGAGTGGGTAGGGGTATGGATATCATAAAGGCTTCTTTATTTTTTCATAAATTTATCTTCTTTACAACAAACCTCAATTATTATACAATATAAATAAGCGAATTTAGACTATGTTTTACGCGCAATGGTGAACACGCTAAAAAACATAGCCAAAGTAGCCCCTAATTTGGTACAATAGTAGAGTATCAAAATTAGGAAAGAGGCAAAAAATTCCTTACCGGCTCGACGAAGAAAGCGAACCGGAAAGGGGTTTTGTGCCGATAAAATTTTTGTAAAAAACAACGAAGGAAAAAAGAAACATGGCAGAAAAAACAGCAAAAAAAGCCAATACGATTGGCCAAGAAAGAATCCGCATTAAACTGCGTTCTTATGACCACCGCATGTTGGACGCTTCCGTTTCCCGCATTGTAGAAACTGCGCAAAAAACGGGCGCCATCGTGGCTGGGCCTGTATTATTGCCGGTTCGGATTAAAAAGTACACCGTACTTCGCTCTCCCCATACCGACAAAAAGAGCAGAGAACAGTTTGAAATGCGTATTCATAAAAGACTCATTGACTTGAAAAGCCCCACTTCCAAAACCGTGGACGAACTCATGAAATTGGATTTGCCCGCCGGTGTGGATGTGGCCATTAAAAGCAACTAATTAGGAACGAAAAAGACATATGACAGAAGAACTGAAAAATGCTGCTGGTGCCCAAGAGGCAACGCCCGTTGCTGAACCGGCCAAAGCAGAAACTGTCAAAGAAGCGCCCGAAACTTTTCGCTTTGTAATCGGCGAAAAAATCGGTATGACGCAAATCTTTGATGAAAAAGGCAATCTGTACGGTGTGTCCGTTGTAAAAGCGGGTCCGTGCAAGGTTGTGCGTGTCAGAACTCAGGAAAAAGACGGCTACAACGCTGTCTGCGTGGGTTTTGGCGAAGTGAAAGAAAGCAAACTCAACAAACCCGAACTTGGGTATTTCAAAAAAGCCAATACATCGCCCGTTAAATATATGAAGGAATGCCGCGTGGCTGATGTAAACGGTTTTGAAATTGGTCAAGTCATTTCACTTGAAAAAATCTTTAAACCCGGCGACTATGTGGACGTGCAGGGTAAAATCAAAGGACACGGCTTTGCCGGCGCGATGAAACGCCACGGTTTTGCCGGACAACCCGATTCTCACGGTGCTTCAGACCGCACCCGTGCTCCGGGGTCCTTGGGTTCCCGCCGCTCCTTGGGTAAAGTGCTCTCCGGTCAGCGCATGGCTGGTCACTATGGCACCACCACCCACACGGTAGCCAAAATTGAAGTTGTCAAAGTAGATAACGAAAACGGACTTTTATTCTTGAAAGGTTCCGTGCCCGGTGCCAAAGGCTCCATCGTATCTGTTTTAGAAACTTCCAAATATAAGAAACACTATGTTGCGCCGCAACAGCAGAAAATCTCTGCTTCTAAGGCTGCTAACAAGAAGTAAGGACTTTGACCATGGAAACTAAAATTTTAGATATCAAAGGTAAAGAGAAAGGGACCATGAACTTGCCCGACAGCTTGTTTGCTGTTAAGGCTAATCCCACTTTCTTGCACGAAGTCATCACCGCCTTTTTGGCCAACCAAAGAAGCGGCACCGCTGACGTAAAAACCCGCAGCGAAGTATCCGGTACGGGTAAGAAACCGTGGAAACAAAAAGGCACCGGCCGTGCTCGTCAGGGCAGCTTGCGTGCCGTGCAATTCCGCCACGGCGGTATTGCTTTCGGGCCCACGCCGCATTCTTATCGCCAATACTTGCCGGCTGCCAAACGTCGCGCCGCGTTAGCGATGGCTTTATCTACTAAACTCGCCGAAGGCAATTTAGTAGTGTTGGATTCTTTGAAACTCAAAGAACCCAAAACGAAAGTTTTCGCCGAAATTATGAACGTATTGTCTGCCGGACGCAAACCGCTCGTGATGGACAATTTCGCCGACGAAAATGCTGCTTTGGCTTGCCGCAACGTGGCGGGTTTAACCCACTTGTTGCCGCAAGATGCCAACGCTTATGCAGTGCTCAACAGCACCAAAGTCATTTTGACACAGGACGCCGTTGAAAAACTCGTCAGCACGTTTGCCAAGGAGGCCAAATAATGACCACCTATACTACTTTAAAAAAGCCGCTTTTAACGGAAAAGAGTTTGCTGGAACGCGATACCCATAACCGCTATGGTTTTATCGTGGCCGCACACGCTTCAAAAGGCGAAATTAAAACCGCGGTGGAAAAAATCTTCAACGTAACCGTTGTAAAGATTAACACGATTTCCGTCACGGGTAAGACCCGCCGCATGGGTCGTTTCGAGGGAAAGAAGCCCGATTATAAAAAGGCTTTCGTTACCTTGAAAGAAGGCGATAAAATCGAATTGGTGGAAGCCTCTTCGAAATAGCATAAGGAGAACTGCTAACTATGCCTATTAAGACATTTAGACCTTACACCCCTTCTCGCAGAACGATTACGGTTTCGGACTATTCCGATATTACCAAGACTACTCCCGAGAAGCGCTTAACCAAAGGTCTGCGCAAAACCGGCGGAAGAAACAACACCGGTATGATTATGGTACGCCACATCGGCGGTGGCCATAGACGCGCATACAGACAAATTGATTTCAAACGGGAAAAATACGGCGTGCCTGCCAAGGTCGTTTCTATTGAATACGATCCCAACCGCAGCGCCCGCATTTGCCTGTTGAACTATGCCGACGGCGAAAAAAGATATATTTTGCATCCGCTCGGTGTAAAAGTGGGCGACGTACTGATGTCCGGTCCGGCCGCAGATATTAAAGTGGGTAACTGCCTTGCACTTAAAAACATTCCTGAAGGTACTTTTATCCACGCCATTGAACTGAAAGTCGGCAAAGGTGCACAACTTGCACGCAGCGCCGGCAGCCAGGCACAACTCATGGCCAAAGAATCGGACTATGCCCATATCAAAATGCCGTCCGGCGAAATCCGCTTGGTGCCCAGCGCTTGCTGTGCCACCATCGGCCAAGTAGGCAATGTGGATCACTCCAACATTGTCATCGGTAACGCCGGCCGCAACCGCCACCGCGGTGAACGTCCTACCGTTCGCGGTAGCGCTATGAACGCTGTTGATCACCCGATGGGTGGTGGCCGCGGTCATGGTAAAGGCGGAAACATCCCGCGCTCTCCGTGGAACCAACAGACCCGCGGTTTGAAGACGCGCTCTACCAAAAAAGCCTTCGGCTGGATGATTGTCAGCGACAGAAGAAAAAACAAGGTTAAGTAATTATGGGAAGATCAACAAAGAAAGGTCCATTTGTGGACTTAAACCTGTTGGAAAAAGTTCAGGCCATGAACACTTCCAACGATAAAAAACCTATCAAAACATGGGCAAGAGCCTGCACGATCGTCCCCGAATTTGTCGGGCACACGTTCTTGGTGCATAATGGCAGAAAATTTCTTCCCATTTACGTTTCCGAACGCATGGTAGGCTACAAGTTGGGTGAATTTTCATTCACGCGCTTGTTTAAAGGACACGGTGGTATGACCAAAGACTCCACCGCCAAGAAATAAGAGTTGAGGATTTGATATGGAAGCTTGTGCAAAAGCTAAATTTCAACGGTATGGCAGCCGCAGAGTGAACTTGGTGTTAGATCAAATCCGTGGCAAAGACGTCAAAGCGGCGGAAGATGTGTTGCCCTTTGTCGCCAAACGCACGGCTGATTTAGTGGCCAAAACGCTTCACAGCGCAGCCGCCAACTTGGAAGTGAAAGCCGGCAAAAAGTTGGATTTCAGCAAAGTCTTCATTAAAGAAGCCTTTGCCAACTTAGGCCCCAGCGGCCACTTGAAAAGAGTGCAGCCCGGCCCGCAAGGCCGCGCCATGCCTTACAAAAAGAGCATGTGCCACTTAACGGTCATTGTTACCGACGAAAAAAAGGGAGGTCGCTAATTTATGGGACATAAGATTCACCCCCGTTCCATCCGCTTGGGTTATATTCAAGATTGGCGTTCCAGATGGTTCGCCCCCAAGAATATGCCCGCGCTGATTATGGAAGATTTTGAAATCCGCAAATTGATTGATAACAAATTCAGCATGGCGGCAGTAAGTTATGTAGGGATTGAAAGAGCCGGTGCGTTTTTACGCGTTAACATTCACACCGCCCGCCCGGGCGTGGTGATTGGCAAAAAAGGTGCCGACATCGAAGCATTGCGCAAAGAATTGGAAACCTTAACGGGCAACAAAACCTTTGTGAACGTAGTAGAAATTAAGAACCCCGAAACGGATGCGCAACTCGTCGCGCAAAGCATTGCGATGCAACTTGAAAAACGTGCCCACTACGGTGCCGCTATCAAGAAAGCAATTGAAAAAGCCCTCTCCGGCAAAGCCTTGGGTATCAAAATCATGGTATCCGGCCGCTTGGGTGGTGCTGAAATTGCCCGCACGGAATGGAAACGCGAAGGCCGCGTGCCGCTGCATACGTTATGCGCCGATATTGACTACGGTTTCACCGAAGCCAACACCGTCAGCGGAAAAATCGGCATTAAAGTCTGGATTTTCAAGAGAACGCATTTTGCAAAATCTCCCAAAGAGATTATGCACGAACTCAAGAAACACCGTGACATGGAAAACGGTTCCACCGAAGGCGTGAGCGAAGTAACCGCGCCCGTGGCGGAAGCGAAATAGAGGAATTTGACTTATGTTGATGCCTAAAAGAGTTAAATACCGCAAACCGTTCAGTGCTCCGCGCATTAAAGGCAATGCCAAACGCGGCACGGAAGTGGTGTTCGGTGAATATGGGTTGAAAGCATTAGAACCCAAATGGATCACCGCCCGGCAGATTGAAGCTGCCCGTATTACCTTGTCCCGCTTCATTAAGAAAAAAGGCAAATTGTGGATTCGTATTTTCCCCGATAAAGCCATTACCAAACACCCCGCCGAAACCCGTATGGGTAAAGGTAAAGGTGCGCCCGAATATTGGGCCGCAGTAGTGAAGCCCGGCAGAATTTTGTTCGAATTGGAAGGCGCCACGCTGGAAGATACCAAACGTGCTATGCGCTTGGCTTCCGACAAACTGCCCATTAAAACGAAACTCGTTACCAGAAGGTAGTTTATGAAAACGAACGAAAAAGAAGCCTTGAAAAACAAAACGTTGGCCGAGCTGAACGAAGCACTCGGCAAAGCGCAAGAAAAGAAATTTAACCTTCTTTTCAAACACAGCACTACCCCCATTGCTAACCCGATGGAAATCCGCGCTGTAAGACGCGAAATTGCTCTTTTGCAAACGCTGATTAACCAGAAGAAAGGGCAAAATTAGAGGTTTGAATTATGGAAAATAAAGAAACCCGTGGTAAAAGAAAAGTAATGGTTGGCGTGGTCGTGTCCGACAAGATGGACAAAACCCGCACCGTTAAAGTGGAACGGTTGGTGCATGATGCCCGCTATGGCAAAACGCTTAAACGGGCTGCCAAATTCCATGCGCACGATGAGGCCAACGAAGCCAAACTCGGCGATAAAGTGGAAATCATGAGCACCCGCCCTTTGTCTAAAACGACGAAATGGCGCGTTAGCAAAGTAGTGGAAAAAGCCAGAGCTTAATTTGTAAGCAATACGGAGTTAAAAAAGTATGATTCAATTAAGAAGCATCGTGAATGTGGCCGATAATTCCGGCGCCCGTAAAGTGCAATGCTTTAAGGTGCGCGGCGGCCATCATCGGGATATCGCAACCTTGGGAGACGTGATTATGTGCTCCGTGCGGGATGCGATCCCTACCTCTGCCATTAAAAAAGGCGACGTGGTGCGTGCAGTTGTAGTGCGCGTAGCGCGTGAAAAGAGAAGAAAAGACGGTTCGTATATTCGCTTTGATGACAATGCCGTGTGCATTATCAACGACAGCGGCGAACCCAAAGGCACCCGTGTATTCGGCCCGATTGCCAGAGAATTACGTGAAAAGAACTTCTTGAAAATTATCTCTCTGGCCCCTGAGGTGGTATAGTATGATTATCAAGAAAAAAGATACCGTATTAGTATTAGCCGGTAAAGACAAGGGCAAGAAGGGCGAAGTGAAATCCGTTAACCCGTCCAAAAACACAGTCGTAGTGACCGGGATTAACATGATTTCCAAACACGTGAAACCTTCCCAAAATAAGCAGGGCGGCATTATCAAGATGGAAGCTGCGTTGGATGCGTCCAATGTGGCGGTTGTCTGTGGCAAATGCAAAAAAGCCATGACGCCCAAAGTGCAAATTGCGGCCGACGGCACCAAAACGCGTGTCTGCCGTAAATGCAACGAGCCGATCATTTAATCTGGGTATTACAATGACTAAGAAAGAAACGAAAACTCAAACAAAGGTGCCCGCCGGTTATCAACCGCGCTTGCAGGCCCTTTATAAAGAAAAAGTGCTTCCGGCTTTGCTTAAAGACATGAATGTCAAAAGCCCGATGGCCGTACCGAGACTCACCAAAATCGTGATCAACATCGGTGTAAAAGATGCCCGCGAAGACATCAAAGCGTTAGAAGTCGCCAAAGAAGACTTAACCGCGATTGCCGGTCAAGCCGCGCAAGTGCGCCGCGCGAAAAAATCCATCTCCAACTTCAAGTTGAGAGAAGGTATGCCGATTGGTGTACGCGTGACGTTGCGTGGAGCGAAGATGTATGAGTTCATGGAACGCTTCATCTGCATCGCCTGCCCGCGTATCCGCGACTTTCAGGGCTTCCCTGCCGGTTTTGACGGCAAAGGCAATTTGAACTTGGGTATTAAAGAACATTACATTTTCCCTGAAATTGATGTTGAAAAATCGCCCAAAGCCCATGGTATGAACATCACGTTCGTTACCACCGCCGAAAACGATAAAAGCGGCCGCTTGCTCATGGATTACATGGGCTTGCCTTTCCGCAAAACGGCTAAATAATAGGAGCAAAGAAACTTTATGGCTACGAAAGCATGGGTTGCAAAAATGGCGAAAGACCAAAAGTTTGCCGTGCGCTATCACAACCGCTGCCAAATCTGCGGTCGTGCACGCGGCTACTATCGCGACTTCGGTCTTTGCCGTATCTGCCTGAGAAAAATGGCACACCAGGGACTCATTCCTGGTCTTAGAAAATCAAGCTGGTAATTTACAGGAGGAAGTTTCGCTTGTGGGCCAACTCCTTACGGAAAGTGGTTCGGAACGAAAACTTAGAATTATGGATCCAATTGCAGATTTCTTAACCAGAATAAGAAACGCCAATATGAAGAAAAAAGAAAAAGTGGATATCCCTTTTTCTAAAATCAAAACCGAAATTGCGCGCGTCCTGAAAGAAGAAGGATATATCGCCAATTTCAAAGCCGTCCACAACGAAACCAAGGGCGGCGTAGTGCGCGTGTTCTTGAAATATACACCGGAAAACGAATGCGTTATCCAAGGTTTGAAACGCTTGTCCAAACCGGGTTCCCGTGTATACAGCGCGTATAACAACATTCCCAAAGTCCGCGGTGCTTTCGGTGTGACGATTTTGTCCACCTCCAAAGGCATCATGACGGATGCGCAGGCCAAAGCGGCCAAAATCGGCGGCGAATTGTTGTGCCAAGTATGGTAAGGGGGGAATATGAGTAGAATTGGTAAAAAAATCATCACTATTCCCGCTAAAACCAAAGTGGAAATTAAAGACAATATCGTCACCGCTACCGGTGCTTTAGGTTCTTTGACGTATACCCTTCCGGAAGGGATTACTCCCGAATTGAAAGAAGGTGTATTGACCTTCTCTATCCCGGAAAACCGCGTGAAAGAATTGAACGCCATTTACGGCACCACCCGTGCCAACGTTTTCAATATCATTGAAGGCGTGACCAATGGCTTCTCCAAAGTATTGGAAATCAACGGTTTAGGTTACCGCGCCAGCGTGGCGGGTACGAAGTTGAACTTAGAACTTGGCTTCTCCCACCCCGTGAATTTGGACATCCCCAAAGGTTTAACCGTAGTGGTGGATGGCAAATCCGGCGAAGTAACCATCAAAGGCAGCGACAAGTTCCTCGTGGGCGATTTTGCTGCCAAAATCAGAAGAATCAGACCCCCCGAGCCCTATAAAGGCAGCGGTATTAAATACAAAGGCGAACACATCGCCCGCAAAGCCGGTAAGACTGCGGCGGGAGGTAAATAATTATGGCAACTAAACAAGAGAGATATCAATTCCGTAAAGACCGCAGCCGCGGCCACCTGCTTAAAAACGGTGCGCACCGCCCGCGCTTGTCTGTATACAGAAGCTTAAAATATATCTATGCCCAAATTATTGACGATAACACGCATCACACGTTAGTCAGTGCGACCACGTTATCCAAAGAATTTGAAGGCAAGTTTGAAACCTCCGCCAAAAGCATCGAAGCAGCCAAAGCATTAGGTGCTGCCATCGCTAAAAAAGCGTTGGAAAAAGGCATCAACGAAGTAATGTTTGACCGCGGCGGACGTGTCTACCACGGCAGAATCAAAGCGTTAGCGGATTCCGCCAGAGAAGCAGGATTAAAATTCTAAGGTCATAGGTGAATTTAATGTCCAATGAAACGCTAAAAAGCGAAATTAAAAAAGAAGCGAAAGGCAAAAAAGCCGAGTTTCAAAAAGCAAAACCGATGGCAGAAGGTAAAACCACGGTGATCCACGTAGCCAGAACGGCCAAGGTAGTCAAAGGCGGTAAACGCTTTGGCTTCCGCGCGTTGGTAGTTGTCGGTAACGGCATGGGCAAAGTGGGCGTTGCTATTGGCAAGGCTAACCAGGTTCAACTCGCTATTGCGAAAGCTGAATCCCGTGCGCGCAAACAGATGATTTCTTTCCCGATTGTGGGCGAAACCATCCCGCACGAAACTATCGGCAAATTCGGCGCCGCCTCCGTATGGATGAAACCTGCCGCCCCCGGAACCGGGGTTATCGCGGGCAGCGGTGTGCGTTTGTTATTTGAAGCCGCGGGTATCAAAGACGTGTTGGCCAAAAGTTTGGGCAGCAGCAACCCGTGCAACTTGGTGTATGCCACGTTGGAAGCTTTCAAACAATTGAAAAGCAAAGAGGCCGTCAACCTCGTGCGCGGTAAAGCCGTTGCAGCCGCTGAGCAACCTGCCCAGCCGGCCGAAGCAGCCCCTGCGCAAGCGGAATAATAGTTGAGTGAGGATACTATGGTAAGTTTAAATACACTTTTTCCGAAACATGGTTCTCGTAAAGCCAAAAGACGCTTGGGCTTAGGCCCCGGCTCCGGTTTGGGCAACTATTGTACCAAAGGTATGAAAGGCCAAACCTCTCGTTCGGGTAACACCCGCAAAGAAAGCAAAGAAGGCGGCCAAATGCCCCTGATTCGCCATACGCCCAAAAGCGGTTTTTCCAATAAGGATTTCGCCAAACGGTACGATTATGTAAATATCGGTTCCTTGGAAAAAGCCTTTGCGGCCGGTGCGGAAGTGACCCCCGAAACTTTGAAAAAAGCGGGTATCATTCATGATCAAACCCGCGTAAAAGTGTTGGCAAGCGGTACGCTTTCCAAAGCTTTGAAAGTGTCTGCCCATGGCTTTTCCGCCACGGCCAAAGCCGCGATCGAAAAAGCAGGCGGAACTGTAACCGTTATTGAGACAAAATAATGGAGAACAATACAGTTGCAAATATCTTTAACGCACCCGAACTCAAAAAGCGTCTGCTTTTTGTGTTCGGTGCGTTAGCTGTTTTCCGGATAGCAGCAGCTATCCCGATACCCGGCATTAATACAGAAGTGCTCAAACAATTATTTGCGGCGCACCAAAACGGTATTTTAGGTTTCATGAATATCTTTTCGGGCGGAGCATTGGGACGTTTCTCTATTTTGGCTTTGGGTATTATGCCGTACATTAACGCTTCCATCATCATGGGGTTAGTACGCGGGGCTCATATTTTCCCGGCGTTGGACCGCATGCATAAAGAAGGGGAATCCGGCAGAAGAAAAGAAAACCAGATTACCCGTATTTTTGCACTGTGCTTAGCCGTTTTACAAGGCTCTATGATGACGTTTGCTATTACCCGCGTAGAAGGTGCGGGCGGTGTGTCGGCTGTCATCAATCCGTCGTTTATGTTCTTTATCACCACGGTGCTCACCTTAGCGGCGGGCACGATGTTTGTGATGTGGTTGGGTGAACAAATCACGGAAAAAGGCGTCGGTAACGGTATTTCGCTTATCATTTTTGCGGGTATCGTTGACCGCTTGCCCAGTGCTATTATGGAAGTTATCCAGCGCGTCAAAACAGACGAAATGGATTTCTTTATGGCTATTATGATTGCGCTGGCAGTGCTGGTTATTACGGCTTTGGTGGTATGGCTGGAAACAGCCCAACGCCAAATCCCGGTGCAATATGCTAAACGCCAAGTAGGTAACAAAACCTATGGCGGGCAGACCAGTTATTTACCGTTGAAAATTGATCAAAGCGGCGTGATCGCGGTGATCTTTGCTTCTTCGGTGATTTCACTGCCGTTGACGATTGCCAGTTTTAATCAGGAAGCCGCATGGGCGCAGAAAATGTTAAGTGCCATGAACCACAGCAATATTTGGTATATGCTGATCTTCTCGGCGCTGATCATTTTCTTCTGCTATTTCTACAATTCGATGACGATTAACCCGTCCGATTTGGCAGATAACATGAAAAAATGGGGCGGTTTTATTCCCGGTATTCGTCCGGGTGAACCCACGAAAAATTACATTGAGTGGGTGATGAACCGTTTGACGTTCTGCGGTGCCATTTTTGTGTGTTTGATTGCGGTATTGCCCGATTTCTTCCGCGCGCAGTTTAACGTGGATTTCTATTTCGGCGGCACGGCCCTGCTGATCGTAGTGGGTGTGGCGTTGGATACGGTCGGACAAGTGCAAGCTCATTTGTTGGCACGCAATTATGAACCTTTGATGAAAGGTTCCAAACGCATTAAAGGCCGCTGGTTTAACGTCGGTCAATAATTTGAAATAAAAAGGGGGCTTTGCCGTGGGCGAAGTTCCCTTCCGTTTCAGTAAATTTTATGAACATTGTGTTAATGGGTTGTCCGGGTGCCGGCAAAGGTACACAGTCAGCCAAATTACAACAACAATTCAATCTGGAACATATTTCCACTGGTGATGTATTGCGGGCGGAGATAGCATCCGGCTCTGCGTTGGGAAAAGAAATTGCCGCTATTATTAACGACGGCAATTTATTGCCGGATGACAAAATGGTGGAATTATTGGAAAACATTGTTCGTAAAACAAACAAAGGTATTATTTTTGACGGTTTTCCGCGCACGGTTGCGCAAGCCCAAGCTTTGGAACAAATGTTGCAGCGGTTGGGACGCCAATTGACGCATGTGGTGATGATTGATTTGCCGGAGAGAGAAGTAGTTAAACGGATTACTTCCCGCCGCCAATGCAAACAATGCCACGAAAGTGTCCACGTGGATGACAAAAACCCGTTGACCGCTTGCCCCGCTTGCGGTGGGGAATTATATGTGCGGGAAGATGATACGGCTCCACGCGCCAAACACCGTTTGGAAGTGTATCACCAAGAAACGTTACCGGTAAAAAATTATTACCAACAAATCGGCAATTATGCCGAAGTAAACGGCAATCAATCGCCGGAAAAAGTTTTTGAGGATTTGGTAAAAATTCTCACAAAGTAAGTATGATAGAAGTAAAAAACGAACAAGAACTCGAGCGAATGCGTAAGGCAGGTAAAGTGACGGCAGCGGTATTAAAACGTATGTCAGAATTAGTCCGCCCCGGCATTTCTACTTGGGCGCTTGATCAGGAAGCTGAAAAAATAATTCGCTCCTTCGGGGCGACTCCGTTATTTTTAGGCTATTATGGGTTTCCGGGTAGTATTTGCGCGTCTGTAAACGAAGAAGTCGTGCACGGAATCCCAAAAAAAGATAGAATATTAAAGAGTGGTGATATTATCAGTATTGATACAGGAGCCCGCCTTGACGGTTTCTGTTCAGATGCCGCAATCACCCTCGGCGTGGGAGAAGTTTCCGATGAAGCCCAAAAATTGATGGACGTAACGAAAAAATCGTTATACAAAGCCATCGGGCTAGTCAAAGCCGGCCGTCGCTTAGGCGATGTGCAACACGCGGTGGAAACTTATGCCCAGCAACATAATATGGGCGTGGTGCGCGATTATTGCGGGCATGGAATTGGCCGCAATATGCACGAGGAACCAAGCATTCCTAACTTTGGTAGACCCGGTACAGGCCCGGTGTTAGAGGCCGGTATGGTGCTTGCCATTGAGCCCATGTTAACTGCGGGAACTTATAAGGTCAGGGAGTTGGATGACGACTGGACGGTAGTGACGCAAGATGGCAGTTATGCTGCTCATTTTGAACACACGGTAGCCGTTACAACTAACGGCAGTGAAATTTTCACTGCTTTTGAATAACCATCGCGCAGCCGTACTGTGCGCGAAGGGATTATTCGCGAAATTTAATCCAAACTCGGAGTTGTATGAGTGATAAGATTGAAATAGAGGGTAAAGTGTTAGAGGCGTTGCCAAATGCCATGTTCAAAATTGAAATTGCAGGCGGCAAAACAATCCTCGGGCACATATCCGGCAAAATGAGAGTTCATCATATAAGAATTCTGCCCGGCGATAAGGTAAAATTAGAACTTTCGCCTTACGATTTGACCCGCGGCCGAATAACTTATAGGGAGAAATAAATGAAAGTCAGAGCCAGTGTCAAAAAAATATGTCAGAAATGCAAAATCATTAAACGCAACGGCGTCGTCCGTGTGGTTTGCGAAGTTGCAAAACACAAACAGCGCCAAGGTTAATTTACAGGAGTTTTAGAGAAATATGGCTAGAGTCGCAGGTATTGATTTACCGAAAAACAAAAGAATAGATGTCGCATTAGAATATATCTATGGCATCGGCAAGAAAAATGCTAAAGAAGTTCTTGCTAAATTAGAAGGCCAGATTGATCCCGCCACCCGCGTGAAAGATTTGACCGAACAACAAGCCGGTTTGCTCAACACCATTTTGCAGAAAGAATACAAAGTGGAAGGCGAATTGCGCCGTGAAGTGGCCCAAAACATTCACCGCGCCATTGAAATCGGTTCTTACAGAGGCCAGCGCCACCGCCGCAATCTGCCCGTACGCGGCCAACGCACCAAAACCAACAGCAGAACCCGCCGCGGCAGAAGAAAAACCGTGGGTTCTAAAACCAGCAAATAACTCTTAGAAGGAATTTAAAATTATGGCAGAAGAAAAAGTAACTACAGCCGCGGCCGAACAAGCGCCGGCGGCAAAAACGAAAAAGAAAAACTCCAAAGCCCCCGTGTTTGGTGTCGTGCATATTTATTGCTCGTTCAACAACACGATTGTAACCGTCTCGGACGACAAAGGCAACACAATTGCCTGGTCTACCGCGGGTTCACACGGTTTTAAAGGCACCAAAAAGAGCACGCCTTTTGCCGCGCAAATCACCAGCAATAAAGCGGCCGAAAAAGCCGTTGCCTTGGGCATGCGCGAAGTGGCCGTCAAAGTTTGTGGGCCGGGCCAAGGCCGCGAAACGGCTGTCAGAGCCGTCCAGCAAGCCGGACTCATCGTGTCTTCCATTAAAGACATTACCCCCATCCCGCATAACGGATGCAGACCGCCCAAAGCCAGGAGAGTATAACATTTATGTCTAGATATACAGGACCCAGCTGCAAAAAATGCAGAAAATTAGATTGCAAATTATTCTTAAAAGGAACGAAATGCTACACCAATTGTGTCATGGATAAATTGGCTGCCGCCACCAAACGCGGTGGTAAAGTGCGCAAAGCCAAAGTGTCCGAATACGGCATCCGCTTGCAAGAAAAACAGAAAGCCAAATGGCAGTCTGGTATGTCGGAAATCCCGTTCCACAACTTGTTCAATGCCGCGGCTAAAGCCGAAGGGCAAACCGGTGAAAATTTCTTACAGAAATTGGAAACCCGCTTGGACAATATCGTGCGCCGTTTAGGTTTTGCGGTTTCTTTGAAAGCCGCCCGCCAAATCGTGTTGCATGGTTATGTAACCGTCAACGGTAAAGCCGTCAACGTACCTTCCTATCAATTACGCCTGGGCGACAAAGTTGCCTTGGATAAAAAATTGGCAGAAAACGTCATGGTAAAAGAAGGCTTGACGGAAGCGGATAAACGCAATCAACGTCCGAGCTTTTTGGAATATGATGCCGAAAAAATGACGGGTAAACTTTTGAGATGGCCCGACAGAGCGGAAATGTCCTATCCTGTCAATGAGCAGTTAATCGTAGAATACTACTCTAAATAGTTGGGAGGCTTAACATGGCTTTAAATAGCATACTTCTACCGAAGGGTGTTGTAAATGTTACCAAACAGACGTTGGATAAAGAAGCGGAAGAATTAGAATTCGGCCACTTGCGCACGACGTTTGCCGCAGAACCGTATGAAAGCGGTTACGGGCACACCGTGGGCAATACCTTGCGCCGCATTTTACTTTCCGGCATGGAAGGCGCGGCGGTCAGCGCGGCGAAAATCGCCGGCGTGGATCACGAATTCAGCGCTGTACCTAAAGTGCGTGAAGACGTCATTAATATCCTGCTCAACTTGAAAAAACTGCGCATCAAAATGGAAGGCAGAGCAAAAGATGTTTTGCATCTGCAAGTATCCAAACCCGGCCCCGTTACCGCTAAAGATTTGGAAGAAAAAGACGGCATTGAAATCATCAACAAAGATTTAGTGCTGGCCAATCTGGAAGTGGGCGGCGAGTTGGATATGGAAATTGAAATTACACGCGGCAAAGGATACAAACCGGCCGAAGAATTGGCCAAAGAAACCCGTCCCGCCGGCTTTATTGCTGTGGATGCGTTGTATTCGCCGATCGTAAAAGTCCATTATGATGTAGAACCGGCCCGCGTCGGCCAGAAGACGGACTACGACCGCCTTATTTTGGACATTACCACCGATGGTACTATTTTGCCCGGTCAGGTTTTGTTGCAAGCGGCCCGGCTGTTAGCCGAATCGTTGAAAGTATTCACCAACGAAGGTGAAGACGAAAGCGTGGCCATCCTCAGCGAAGAAGAAGCCGAAGCACCGGTAGTCAATCCGGCCGCGGCAGGTGTTGATCCCAAGCAAGAAGAAACGCTCAATCAAGCCATTGACTTTATTGAACTTTCTTCCCGTTCCATGAACTGCTTGAAATCGGAAAACATCAATACCGTGCGTGATTTAGTCAAACTGAGCGAAGCAGATTTGAAAATGATCAAAAACTGCGGTGCTAAGTCTATTGATGAAATCAAGACCACCTTGGCAAAGATGAATCTTACGCTGGGTATGAAATTTTAAGGAGTAAGTTTTAGTATGATTAAAAATACCGGATATAGAAAATTGGGCAAAACAGCGTCCCATCGTAAAGCAATGTTGAACAACATGGCTACGAGCATTATTCTGCACGAAGAAGTCAAAACGACGCTGCCGAAAGCCAAAGAAGTCAGACGTGTGGTGGAAGGGTTGATCACCTTGGCCAAAGCGAAAAACGAACGCGCTGCCAAAGATACCCTCAAAGACGCCGCCGCTCTTAAAAAATTGTTTGAAGTGTTAGCCACCCGTTATGCTACGCGCGACGGCGGTTTCTGCCGCATTTACCGTGCCGGCATTCGCCAAGGTGATAACGCCGAAGTAGCAATTGTGAAATTGGTTGACTAATAGAGGCTTTATATGGTGATAGACTATTTAGGCGGTTTATTTTCGTCGGATTTAGGGATGGATTTGGGTACAGCCAACTGTTTGATTTACGTCAAAGACAAAGGCATCGTGCTCCGTGAACCTTCCGTAGTGGCTGTGGATAAAGAGACCAACGAAATCAAGGCTGTTGGGGAAAGTGCCAAACAAATGTTAGGGCGTACTCCGGCCAACATCCAGGCAGTACGCCCCATGAAAAACGGGGTGATTGCCGATTTTGAATTAACGCAAGCCATGATCCGCGAATTTATTCGCAAGGCACATAACCGCCGCCATAGTCTGTTACGCCCGCGCATTGTAATTGGTATTCCTTCGGACATTACCGGTGTGGAACGCCGTGCCGTGTCTGATGCCGCCAGCCAGGCGGGTGCGCGCGAAGTATATTTGATTGAGGAGCCCATGGCTTCGGCCATGGGCGCCGATTTGCCCATTGCCGAACCGCATGCCAGCATGATTGTAGATATCGGCGGCGGAACGACGGAAGTAGCTGTGATTGCACTGGGCGGCATGGTAGTAGCCAAATCTATCGATGTAGCCGGGGACGAATTAACCGAGTGCATCGTGCAGTACTTCCGCAAAAAATATAATTTAATTATTGGTGAAACGACAGCCGAAGAAGTAAAAATCAATTTGGGGTCCGTCTATCCGTTGAAAGAAGAAAAAACGATGGAAGTGAAAGGACGCGACCAGACACAAGGTTTACCTCGCACGTTGACGGTAACTTCGGAAGAAATTCGCCAAGCGCTGATGGAGCCTGTGCGCCTGATTTTGGACGTTATTAAAAGTACGCTGGAAGAAACCCCGCCGGAACTTGCGGCCGATTTGGTGGACCGCGGTTTAGTGGTTGCGGGCGGAGGAAGCCTGTTGCGGGGCATTACGGAAATTATCCGCAAAGAAACGGATATTCCCGTTCACCGCGCGGCCGACCCGCTGAGTTGTGTGGCATTAGGGACGGGGAAATTTTTGGAACAATTAAACGAAAAAGGTTCTCGCTTTTTCGGTATGCGCAACAAATCTTTCTAATTCCAGCCCAAGTCTAATTTACAACGGACGCCGGCCTATCTAAAAGGCCCGTGTCCGCTTTTTTTATTAAAATGCGGAAAAATGTATAAGGAAGAAAAAAATGGCGGTTAATCGCAGAAAAACAGCAAAGAAACAACGCGGCGTTTTTAGCCGGCGGTTTCTGTTTCCGTTATCTTTTATGCTGGCGGCACTTATTTTGATGATTTTGCCGCTGGGGGGCTTTGTAACCTCGGTGCGCACGTTACTGGCATACGTCTTTATACCGCAGGTCCGTTTGGCCCATAGTACGGCCAAATATGCTAACAATGTTTACCAAACCGTTTCCGAATTATTAGATGCCCATGCGGAAAACCGCCAATTAAAACAACAGTTGGAAATGAACCACATGCTGGCAGAACAAGCCCAAAGCGTCATGCAGGAAAACGAACGACTTTCCACTCTCTTGGGATTGATGCCGCAACATCGTTGGCAAGGTGTGTGGGCCAAGGTGGCTTACCATGAGCCAACGCAATGGAACACCGTTATTATCGACAAAGGAAGTGCCGACGGCATTGCCCAACGCAGTGCAGTGCTTTCGTTGACGGATGAAGACGAAGGACTGGCCGGTGTGGTAGTGGAAACAACTGAAAATACTTCCAAAGTACTTTTGGTGCGAGATGAAGATTTTGCCGCCGCCGTAGTGTTGGCCGGCGGACAGGAAGAAGGATTATTAGTAGGCGCGGGAGAGCGTCCGGCCCGCATTAAATACATTCCGCTGGGCGCGCAGGTAAATAAAGGCGACGCGGTGTATACGGCCGCGGCCAGTAGTATTTTTCCGGCGGGGATTTTAGTGGGAAAGGTAAGCGGCGAGACAAAGGAAGATAATTTTCAAACAGCGCGCACGGTGGAAGTAGAACCGGCCGTTCGCTCGGGCGCAGTGAAAGAAGTGTTTGTGATTTTGAATAAGGAGTAGCCTTAAACATGATGTGGAATGCATGCAAATTTATTCTCTTGTTTATGCTGGCGACCGTTTGTCATTGGGCGGTGGCAACTTTGTTTTCGTTCTGCGGCATTAGTGTGAATATGATGCTGGTGTTTGCGCTGGCCTTTTGCACCGTGTTTCGACAAGAGTTCGGTTATCCGGCCGTATTTTTGTGCGGGCTCTTTTTGGATTTTTTCGGTACTAAATTATTTGGTAACAATGCGTTTTCATTTACGCTGGCGGCATTTATGGTGTATCTGTTGCGCGAACGGTTAGATTTTGACGGCATTTTTACGCCGTTTATTACTACGTTGTTTTTAACCTTGCTGGTAGGGCTACTTAACCCGTTGCTCATACAATGGTTTACGCAATCGGCCCAATGGCCCAGTGTGATCGGGTTGTTGGGTGGTGCACTGGCAGGGGCCTTGTTAGCACCATTAGTATTCTGGTCGGTGCGCCGTTCGTTCCGCCAAAAAGTACGGTAGGAATATATGTCTGTTACACAATTATCTTTTAACCCGCGTTTAAGATGGCTGATGACACTGGTGTTGATTGCCGGTGTTATTATTGCATTGCGGTTACTAGATATTCAGGTTTTGCGCCACCAAAATTATTTGCAACTGGCCGAACGAAATCGGACGCAGATTATTTATCAAACCGCGCCGCGGGGCCGTATATTTACGGCAGACGGAGTAGCTGTAGCGTCCAACGCGCCGTCGTTTAGTTTGTATTATTTGGGTGGTCGCGCCAATGATTTATCTTATTTGACGCGGCTGGCGCATGATTTTGCTCCTCGTTTACAACGAGATGAAAATGAATTGTTAACGGATTTACAAGCCGGCGCCAGCAGCGGAAAAGCTACCTTACTGGCGGAAAATTTATCGCCACACAGTACAGTCGCATTACAAGAGATGCAGCTTTACTATCCGGGCGTTTACTTGGTGGAAGAAACAAAACGCAATTATCCTTACGGTATTTTTGCCAGCCATTTGTTGGGATATTTAGGCAGTATGGACGATCGGGAATGGCGACGGAGAGATTTGTCTTCCGGATACCGCCTGAACAGCAAACTGGGGAAAAACGGCATTGAGAAAAAATACGAAAAAGAATTGAAAGGCAAAGACGGCGGTGTTTATTTGGAAGTGGACTACCGCGGCCGCGTGAAAAGCATTATTGAAGATAAAAAATGGGCCGCGGGAAGTGATATTTATTTAACGTTAGATTTTGCCGTCCAAAGAGCGGCGGAAGAAGGGCTGAAAAAATCATTAACCGGA
>Ga0265300_10001612_pt1 | contig 20838 bp, 13 predicted proteins | sample AusTroGonzalo_MG_FD_193482 | JGI IMG/M metagenome (GOLD analysis project Ga0265300, IMG submission 193482) | Bovine rumen microbial communities from tropical cattle in Woodstock, Queensland, Australia - Gonzalo_03 | ecosystem: Host-associated > Mammals > Digestive system > Stomach > Rumen ...
TATATCCCCTTACAGGGTCAGGATGACACCGCAAACATAACATTCCCTATTGCTGTCACCCCGCACTTGTTGCGGGGTCACCTTTTTATGCAACCATTATCGTTTACTATATTCGCATAAGAAAAAACATTGGAGGTATTTATGAACATTTTGGATTTTAGTGAAAACATCAAGTTTGTCGGGGTGGATGATCGCGAGATTGATCTTTTTGAAGGGCAGTATAAAGTTCCCGATGGAATTTCTTACAATTCTTTTGTGATTTTTGATGAAAAGATTGCGGTGACGGACTCGGTCGATGCACACAAAGTATCGGAATGGTTGCAGAACATTGAAAACGCATTGCAAGGCAAGACGCCGGATTACTTGATTGTCCACCACTTGGAACCGGATCACGCCGGCGGCATTGTCGAATTCGTACAGAAATACCCGAACGCAACGATTGTCGCATCGGCAAAGGCACTTGCATTCCTACCGCAGTTTGTCAAGCTCCCGGAAGGCGCCAAGACGCAGACCGTTAAGGAAGGCGAAACGCTTTCGCTCGGCAAGCACACTTTGAAGTTTATCGCAGCCCCGATGGTTCACTGGCCGGAAGTTCTTTTCAGCTACGAAGAATCCGAAAAGATTTTGTTCGCCGCAGATGCTTTCGGCACGTTCGGACTTTCTGGCAAGTTGGGCGAAGAATGGGTGGACGAAGCAAGACGCTATTACATCAATATCGTCGGGAAATACGGTACACAAGTCCAAGGCGTTATCAAGAAGCTCGCCGGAATCGACGTCAAGACGATTTGCCCGTTGCACGGTCCCGTTATTACGGACAATTTAAGTTTCTACATCGACAAGTACAACACTTGGAGTAGCTACGCCCCTGAAACGCAGGGCGTGTTCGTCGCCTACGCAGGTGTTTACGGCCACACGGCTGAAGCCGCGAAGAAACTCGCCGAATCGCTCCGTGCAAAAGGCGTGGACGTGACTATCAAGGATTTGTGCCGCAGCTACATTTCGGAATCGGTTGCACAGGCGTTCCGTTACAGCCACCTCGCCATTTGCGCCACAACGCTTGACGCGGGGCTCTTCCCCACCGCCGAAAGATTCTTGACGCACATCAAGGCGAAGAACTACAGCAACCGCAAAGTCGGCATTGTCGAAAATGGAACATGGGCTCCGATGGCAGCAAAGAAGATGCACGAGATTCTTGACACGCTCAAGAACATCACCTTCTGCGAAAATACGGTCACGCTCAAGTCCGCTCTTGATGAAACGTCAGCGGCAAAACTCGAAGAACTTGCTATTGAAATCGCGAAGGACTTCGGGAAGTAATAAGAACTGTAACTGGATCCTTCGCGTTGCTCAGGATGACGAATCAATAAGACAATGCCCGCTCGGAGGCGGGAATGATAAAATGCGATGACAATGCAAGAACGAAAAACGCCCTGTCGAAGCAGGGCGTTTATAATTGAAGGAGATGCCCGCCTGCGCGGGAATGACGATAAAAAAAGTCGGCGTTCTCGCCGACTTTTTCGCTTTAAACCATTTAATCGTTTTATTTCTTCTTGCCTGCTGCAGCAAGTTCTTCTTCGAGTTTCTTGTTGCGGCTGTCCTGCATTTCGCAGACGTTCTTGAGGTTACTGATTTCGGCGTTCTGCTTAGCCACCTGTTCCTTGAGGTCTTCGCACTTTGCGGCAAAGGTCTGCTCGGATTCAATGCGGCTGTTCAGTTCTTTACGGAGGCTATCCACAGAATTGCGGAGCTTTTCGACCGCATCATCGGCATCCTTAAGAACCGGATTTTCACAAGTTTCAGATTCTTCACAGGCACAGTTCTTAAAAAATTTCTTCGCAACGGCAACAGTAGCAGCAGCACCGAGAATGGCACCGACTAAAAAGCTATTCGTTTTCATGATAAAACTCCTTTTATAAATCCGATTAATAATATCCATTATAAAAGAAAAAAAGTCAAGTGTTCACGCCTAAAAGTGGCAAAAAATACTCTTTTTTACAAAAGTTGCAAAAAGACTACAAAATACTTATATTAATCTAAAACAAGTCAAGTTTTATATGGTAAATTCACTTTATTCAGTACTAGCATTTACATGCGCGCTCGTTTTACTGATTTTCTTGAATCAGTTCAGGGCAGCATTGGACAAAAGCGAAAAAACGGACAAGGACTTCCTGTTCCTTTCGAACTGGGTCACGTTCTTTTGCCTGCAAGACGGCATTTGGGGCATTCTTGGCACCGGAGTCATCCATAGCAACACTCTATTTTTCGTTTCTACGACGATTTTCCATGCGGCAGCAGCCATTTCGGCATATATTTGGCTAAGTTACATACTCAACTTTATCAATATCGAACACGACAAGGCCATTCCGGCAAAACTGCTTGCAATTGCACTTGTGCTGTTCCAGTCCATACTGCTTTTAGTCAATATCAAGTCCCGGTTTATCTTCGATATTGACGCAAACGGCGCCTATATTGCACGTTCCGGCCGAAACTTGCTCTACTACAGCCAAAGTTTCACCTATTTTGTCATTGCGATTTTCTCGGCTTACAGGATTGCCAGCGCTAAAAAAGTCTCAACACGACGCCACTACGCCGCCAGTTTTCTGTTCATCTTGGCACCCGTCCTCTGCGGGACTCTCCAAAAAATATACCCGCTAGCGCCTTGCGATTCCATCGGCTACATGCTCGGCTGCTGCACCACATACGCATTCTTCATCTCGAAAATCACCAGGAATAGGGACCTCTCGCAAAGAGCGGTCATTATCGCAGGACTTTCCGCAGACTACGATTTGGTCTTGTACGTAAACATCCCCAAAAAACAGACAAAATATTATCAAGTCAGCAACAGGTTCGCCCCTCTCCTGGCCGAAAACCACACATTGCCCGACCCCAAAAATTTTGACGACTTGATGAGACGAATCTACGTCCCTAATGAATTCAGCGGATTTATCGAGAACTCGACGCTCGAAAAGTGCATTGAAATCATACAAACTACATCACATTACTCCATTCCGTTCCTCGCCAATATCGACGGACATATAGAACACTACCGCCTGAAAATTGCAAGCGACAGAAGCAACCCGCAATCATTTGTCATCGGCATTATCAATGTCGAAATCGAGCACCGCCTCGAAGAAACCGCACTAAGATTGAGGAAGGATCTCCAACACACAAAACTCATTGCCAATAGGGACTCGCTCACAGGCGTCGGGAGCGCAGCGGCATTCCAGGCAAAATGCGAACTGATCGACAACGAAATCAAGGCCAAGGACAAAATCAAATTCGCCATTGTCGAATGCGACGTGAACGACTTGAAGGTCATCAACGACACGTTCGGACACGACATGGGCAACGAATATCTCAAAAATTGCAGCAAGGTTTTCTGCAACATTTTCTGCCATAGCCCAGTATACCGCATCGGTGGCGACGAATTCGCCATAATCTTGCAAGACGAACAATACGAAAACCGAACGGAACTATTCGAAAAGCTCAAGGCGGCCGAAAACCACAAGCCCAATGATCCGCAAAAGAACATTTCCTTTGCGGCGGGAATGGCCGATTTCAGCAGGCAAATCGACGAAAGCGTAAAGGATGTGCTCAAACGCGCGGACACATTCATGTACATCAACAAGAACAAGACAAAGCATGTAAGGTAAAGAAAAAACCCCGAGTCGCTTGACTCGGGGCTTTTCAGCGGGAAGAGCGAGATTCGAACTCGCGATAGGATTAAGTCCTATACGTCCTTAGCAGGGACGCGCCTTCGGCCAACTCGGCCATCTTCCCATCTTGGGGACCAAATTTTAACAAAATTTCAGCGGAATTTCAAGGGGTAACAAGCAAATTCGTTATTTTTCCACAAAATCATACCCATTTTTTACATATTACGGACTCTATCGCAGGCCACCACCCTAAAACTTTTATATCTTGTAAGTCGTTAATAGTCAACATTTTACGAAAAATCATGAATAAGTTTGTCAAAATCATTACCGCCATCATTCTCGTAGCGCTAATTTGCTACATCCCTTTTTACATCGTCGTGTTCAAAATTCTCCCCGAACGCGACCCGGACAACCAATTCAACCGTTCGACCATTTTGCAGGTGCTATCAGGCGAAACTCGCGTTTTCTATGAAGACGGCGAAAACCTGTTGGGAGCCTTCTTCGACGCCAACCACCGCGTTTACGTTCCCTATGGCGATATTCCGGTCAACTTGATTAACGCCCTTATCGCGGCCGAAGACTCACGTTACTGGACCCACAACGGCTACGACCTCAAGGGATTCATGCGCGCCATGGTCAACAACGTGAAGTCCGGAAGAATGACCCAAGGCGGTTCCTCGCTCACGCAACAGGCGGTCAAGAACATTTTTGGCCGCGAGGAACGTAGCGTCAAAGAAAAGCTCAAGGAATTCTTGAACGCACTCCGCATGGAAAAGCATTTTTCCAAAGAAGACATTCTGGAGTTTTACCTGAACCAGTTCCATGTTTCGGGCACAGGTAAAGGTGTGGCCATCGCGGCTCAATATTTCTTCAACAAGGAACTCAAGGACCTGACGCTCGCCGAATGCGCATTCATCGCAGGCTCCGTCAAAGGTCCGTTCAACTATGACCCGTTCATCCAGCGCACCGACGAACGCAGGCAAAAGGCGCTCGAACGCGGTGAACAGCGACTCAAGTACGTGCTCGGACGCATGGTCGAAGAGGGCTACATCGAGCAAGCCGACAAGGACTCGGCGCTTGCAAAGCCATTGGAATTCAACCACGGCAACTTCCGCTTTACGATGAGCACAACGCTCGAACGCTTGGAAGAACGCTTGGATAGCGACTTTTTCCATGAACTTTTCAAGACCGAAGGTATTGAGGACTGGCGCAAGGCACAGCTCGAAATCACGACAACCTTGAACGCCAAATCACAAGACGCCGCCAAACGCGCTTTACAGACAAACATCAGCAACTTGCAATTGCAACTCGGCGGTTTTGTACTCCCCAAAGCTCAATTTGCAAACCGCGCCCGCAACGCACGCAAGGGCGATTACCTTTACGGCGCCGTGGATAGCGTTTTCTACGATACCACAGGCAGGCTCCAATCGCTCAAGCTCAACTTCGGGCAGCTCAAGGGCATTGTCACGGAACAGGCCGTCAACGACTTCGCAAAGCTCGCCGGTGGCGATGTGAACAAAATTCTCGCAACGCAACTCAAGCCGGGCGCTATCCTCCTCGTGAGCATCATCGACGAAACTCCAATCGACGGTTACGCACCGTGTAAGATCGAAACAGAACCGGTATTGCAAGGTGCATTGGTCGCCATCCAAAACGGCAAGGTGCTCGCAAGCCAAGGCGGATTCCACAACACCGGATTTGACCGTAGCTTCAAGGCTCTTCGCCAGCTCGGTTCTAGCTGGAAGCCGATTCTTTACGCACTCGCCCTTAAATACCACTGGAATTACCTCGACAATCTCGAAAACGAATTCAACGCCTTCCAGTACGGCAACCAATTCTACTTCCCGCGCCCAGACCACAAAAACAAAGGCGATGTCGTAAGCATAGCCTGGGCCGCCACTCGTTCCGAAAACATTGCAAGTATTTGGCTTTTGGAACATCTTATGGACAAACTTTCGGACAAGGAATTCGAAGATATCGCACGCCAAAACGGTTTTGCCCGAGATGTTGGCGAAGAACGAATCAAGCTCGTCGAACGCCTGCGCGACAAGTTCGGACTCATGATGAAAGAAGATGTCAAGCGCGAAATCGAATTCACAAAAGCACGCGACGCCCTTGTAGAACGTTATATGAACGACGGCAAGATATTGCAGGCCCGCGCCGTGCAAAACCTGCGCTACGGGACATTCAACGATATCGGATTGAAACAAGCAAAGAAAGACCCGAAGATTACAAAGTACGTCAACCACAATTTCAAGCGTTACTCCGAAATTTGGCGTGCCCGCGAAATCCAGGAACTCGATCCGGACGAATCGGCGAACTTGCTGCCGCTCGATTCCGTGCAGCTTATAGACAACTTCACGCTCGCCGACTTTAAGCGTTTGAACGCCATGATTGAACCGGTCGATAGCGATGCCGACTACTTCGACATGGCCCACTTGCGTTACTGGCCGGATTACCGCCGCGCGCTCGCGATGGCAGACTACGCCCGCTTCGCAAACGAAATCGGCATCCACCAGAAATTGCAAAAAGTGTTCAGTATGCCGCTCGGCGTGAACGACATTACGCTTGCAGAAATCACGACCGCTTACCAGACGCTCCTCACCGGAAAAGTTTTCAAGTGCAAGGACGCCGACTGGGCCGAAGCTTGCTTTATCAAGGAAATCAAAAACCGCGATGGCCGCGTTATCTTCAGAAACAAGATGGAATCAAGGATTGTTCTTGACGACACCGTAACGACACAGATGGGCGTCATGCTCCGTTCCGTGTTCACGAATGGTACAGCACATAGCCAGCTCACAGCACTCAGCGTCAAGAATCCCGAAGGCGCTTCAAAGCTCCGCTATCCGGTCATGGGAAAAACCGGTACGACCAACGATTATAGGAACGTGGCATTCTTGGGCGCGCTCCCGACTTACGTGAAAGAAAAGAACGGCATTGCTTTGGACAGCGTTATCGCCATCGGAAGTTATGTCGGCTTTGACGACAACAAGCCTTTGAAATCGGGACGCACTCGTATTGCAGGCGCCTCGGGTGGCTTACCGCAATGGGCAACATTTGCCAAGGAAGAAATCGACATTCTCGGAATTCCGAAGAAAATCGACTTCCTCGACATTTCGATGCTTGCCACGGGTGAAGTTCCGCTGATGCTGACAAACGAACGCGGAGAACTCACCGTCGATGCAATGACAGGTGCAGCTCTTGTAAATGGCGAAAAGGGTCGCCCGCTGCCGTGGCTCGAAGTGCCGGGATTCACACCGCCGCAAGTGCAAAAGATTGCCGCAGAAACCATTGCAAAATCGGGAATTGTCGTGAGCCTGCCAATACCGCAATCGGCACCGTCCACAGCGCCAAGCGAAAAGACGGAAAACACGGCACCTGCAGATTCCACGACAAACACAGGGACAACGCAGACAGCTTCGGGCACCCCGCAGACGGAAACGGCACCGAGTGCAACGCCGCAACCAAAACAAGTTATCCCTGCTGATGCAAGGCCCGTCGCAGAAGTCATGAAGGCTGATTCGATTAAGCGTGCTGCAGAAGCTGCAAAGAACGCAAGTGCTGCAACACAGCCGAATGCAGCGGCAACACAGCCTGTCAAAGTTGTCCAGCCGCCCAAGCCGCAAGCTGCCATGCCCAAGGACGACGACTGGGATTTGCCGGAAAACTTCAACAGCAAAAATGCATTCGTTCCTATCGAAGCTGATGCAGATTAGAATATTCGCAAATGGATTGAAATCCGCTTAATCGCTTATTCTAGGCCGAACAACGCTAAAAATCAAAAAATGCCACCCGTGACTCATATCACGGGTTTTTGCTATACAAAAATCCCATATATATATTTCTGGTTACCCTAAAAAAAAGAGGTAACCCAATGAATTTCTTGAAGAATATCCTTTTCATATTCTTACTAACAAGTTCACTTCTTTACAGTGCAAACGCTGCACAGAATTATCAAGGTTCCTCTATAGTCAAAAACGAAAGTGCCATTGCAGAATCCAAACAAAGCAAAGACGGTATAATCCTTGGAGGCGAACTCACAGCCTTCGGAATCAAGTGCCTCTTTTCTGCAGCGACAACCTCGACAGGATCCAAAGAAAATTCGAACAAAAAATCTACAAAGCGCATTGCGGATGCCGTGGGCGATGCCGCCGAAGCTGGCGCGCTTACATTCATGGGCGTCATTTATACGTTAATCGGATTACCGATTTTAATATACAGCGGATACAAATACAAGCAACAAGCAAAAAAGAAATCTAAAGACGACGATCAGCAAATCGCCTTGGATCGCAACAATGCGACAAGCGTGAGTTCAGTAAATGCAAGCTCAGGTCTCTATACGATTCATAGTTTCTGATATACTGAAGCGTCCGGTAAAAATTTGTTATCTTTTATAGGGATAATTAATTTTTTATTGGAGACGCGCGATGTCAAAAAAGACTGTTATCATCCAGATGGCAACACTTGCAACGACTCTTTCGCTCACTGCATGTTTGAACAGAAACCAGTGTCCGTCTCCAGACGCCAATCCCATTGATATAACGCAAAAGCCGGTTATTTTAGGACAAGATACCGTCCACGCGGTCGAAACGCAGCCCGGCACGCACACTGAAATGCAAGTCGTTACTGGCGATAGCGCCACCCAGATTCTTGACCAGTTCAAGTTGACGACTCCCGACCAAGCACCAGACGTAACACCAACAGTTGTCGTACAAACTAGAGTCGACACGGTTTTGATGATGTTGCCGCCTTGCGACAAGACGCATTTTTCCCACTGCACGCTCGAAACAACAATGGACCCGTACAAGGCCTTCCCGGCACTTGCCAACTACGTTTTCAACTACGCAGATACGCTTAGCAAGGCTGGCCAAACTGACTCCGCCTCTGTGATTCTAAATAGTTTCTCGTCGATGGCACCGATGTGGCAGGAATGGCAAGCTTATTCGGATACACTGCGCAATGATTTCGGAAAGCGCCGAGAAGAAAAGGCAAAAGAATTTGAATCCATGGCACTCCAGATTCAAAACATGAACCGCGTGCAAGCCTCATACAGCATGGTTTCTGAAACTGCCGACAGCTTGATTGCACAACTTGCTCCGGGCGATTCTCTTGCAAACTGGGCCGCAGGCCAAAAGAAAATTGCTTACACGAACACGTTGAAGAAAGCGACTAAGGAATTTAACGAAATCAAGACGCTCGCTGACGAAAAGGCGCAATTCGCCGAAGCCCGCAAACAGACCGAAACGTTCCGCATCCGTTACCGCGATTTCGAAGATACGCTCCATGTGCAAGATTTTCTAAAGCACATTGACGAACTAGAAAAAGCAACTGACTCCGAGACCGCAAAAATGTGGGAAAAGAACGACCCTGAAAAAGCGCTCGCACAGGCAGACACGCTTATCGCCAATGAAAAATTCGACAAGGCAAAGGACTTGTTGAACAAACTCAAATCAAGCAAGTTCCGCAAAGAAGCCAACGAAAAGTACATCGTACTTGCTGATGCCTACTGCAATAAGCAGCGCAAAACAACATCGCAAATTTTTGCAAAGTCTTTAAAGCAGACCGACGAAGCAAAGAAAAAGAAATTGCTGAACGACGCCATCGCGCCTTTGGACAAGTGCCTCGCAGAATATCCAGAAACTTCGCAGCGCGAAAAAGTCGAAAGCAACAGAAAGTTCATCGAGAAGGAACTTGCCAAGTGACAGACTGGTGGAATTACGCCCAGTACCCGGCATTCTTCATTTTAGGCGCCATCGTAAGCCTTATCAATAGCATCGCTGGGGGCGGCTCCACGCTCAGCCTGCCCATCATGATTTTCCTCGGGCTCCCGGCAACCGTCGCAAACGGCACGAACCGCATCGGGCTTATCATCGGGAATTTTAGCAGCGCATTTAACCTCGCGCGTCATGGCTACTTGAACAAGAAAATTTTCTTGCAGTTGCTTTTGCCGACATTCTTCGGTGCTCTCCTCGGCGCATGCTTCTTGGTACGCATTGGGGACAAGCTATTCCAGGCGATTCTCGCCGTGGTTATTTGCCTCGTGGTCGTGATGAGCAATTTGCGCAAGGACATTCTCGGCAAGCCGCCCGAGACGCCGCCCGAAAAACTCACGCTCAAAGGCGCCATTGGATTTTTTGTAATTGCGATTTACGGATGCATCGTGCAGGTAGGCGTCGGCTTTGTCCAGATTTTCAGTCTCACGCGATACACGGGACTAGACCCGATTCACGTAAACGCCATCAAGAATGCGCTCACGAACGTGTTCCTGATTGTAAGTACCATCGCTCTCGGCATTACAGGGAAAATCAACTGGCCCATTGCGATTGTTATGGCGGCAGGTGCCTGGCTCGGCGGTTACCTCGGCAGCTTTACGCAACGCAAGAAAGGCAATAAGTTCATCCAGCGATTCATCAGCGTTTGCAGCATCGGCATGGCGATTGCGCTTGTCGTAGATTTGATTGTCAAGTAGGCAGCGCTTTTTTACGGCGCAGATTTCTCTATGTGGCGTTTTGCGCCACATTTTTTACGGCGTTTTTTCTTTGGTTTTAAAGGTGCGCCAAGGCCTGCGCGCAATTCTGATTCCAGTTCAGAATCGCCGGCAGCGAGCTGTTCTTTTTGCGGGCGCTTTAACTTTTTGATGCGAGCTTCTAGGCGGAGCGCTTCTTCGCGGGAATCAAGTTCAAAAGAGCGCAATACACATTCCGGGGGAAACGCCTTTGTGAACTTCGCCCCTCGCCCACTGCAATGCTCATTAAAACGAGCTTCGACATCTACGGCATAGCCCGTATAAATGCGATTGCCCTTGCAACGGAGCATGTAGACAAAGTGAGACATAAGGGAGTGAGCACGGCTCTTCGAGCCTTTGAGGTATGAGGTCGGTGCTACGCACCTTTGAGGAATGAGCAAGTAAACAGTGTTTAGTGGTTAGTGATTAGTGATTTGAGTCTGTCACCCCGCACTTGTTGCAGGGTCAGTTATTGCTTAGTTTGCAAGCCGATCCCGGAACAGAGTCCGGGATGACATTTCCTGTTTACTAGCCACTGTTTACTAACCACTTTTATAAATCCTAACCCCTATAACCTAAAAACTAATACCTACTCCTTCTTCGAGACGATGCTCATGTAGATAGTGCCGAGGATTGCGGCGCTAAAGCTTCCGAGCAGAATGCCGAGCTTTGCAGAGTCCTTGTTTGCACCGTCTTCAAAAGCAAGACCCGCAACAAACAGAGCCATCGTAAATCCGATACCGGCAAGCATGCCGCCACCCCACAAGACCTTCCAGGAGTAGCTAGGCTTCTTGGATACGCCAATCTTCACGGACAAGAGGCTGAAAAGGAATATGCCAATCGGCTTACCGAAAATGAGAGCCAAAGCAACAGCACTAAGCACTGGAACATCAAGACCGCCAAGCTTGATTTCTACGCCGGCATTCGAGAGAGCAAAGATCGGCATGATAGCAAAATTCACCCACGGCACAAGAGGCTTATACAAGCGTTCCTGCATCGAAACACTTTCACGGGCACCACGCTGGAGCAAGTTGAACACACGGTACTTTTCTTCGCCAGAAACCTTCGTATCGCCAGAGAGCACATCTCCCACACTGTTCGCAAAGTGAGCCACCATACCTCTCGCCACAACCGGCTTTGCAGGAACAGAGAGGCCAAGGAGCACGCCAGCAATGGTCGGATGCACGCCAGACTTGACAAAGAAAGCCCAAATTGCAACACCGATAACACCATGCAAAAGCAGGTTGCGCACGCCAATGCGGAACAACACATTAATCAAAGCGAGGAGGACAAACGCAATTCCAAGAGCCGTAAAATTAATACCATCGCCACTCGGGTAACCAATTGCAATCACGAGAATGGCTCCGATATCATCAGCAATAGCAAGCGTCAAAATCATCACGCGGAGCGCATGTGGCACCTTCTTGCCGAGAATTGCCATACAGCCCACCACAAACGCGATATCCGTCGCCGTCGGGATTCCCCAGCCATGAGCCGTGCCTGGAGGGCAAAGCGCCAAGTAGATGAGCGCCGGGAAAAGCATACCGCCAGCCGCAGCAATAATCGGGAGGCTCGCCGCCTTCGGGTCATGGAGTTCTCCATAGGTCATTTCGCCCTTGACTTCTAGCCCGATATTGAAGAAGAATATCGTCATCAGCGCGTCATTGATGAACCAATGCAAATCGCCCGCACCCACCCAGCTGCCAATCGTTACCACAAATGGCAAATGCCAAAAATGCTCGTACGACGACGGACTGATATTCGCCCAGATAAGAGCCGCAAGCGTCATAATGATAAGCACTATGCCGCCCGTCGTCTCTACCTTCATCAGGCGTTCAATCGGGGTGATAATCTTACGTACCGGGGTTTCCGGAAACATGTCCTGAATTTTATCGCTGCTAGTTACTCGTGCTGACATATGTTTTCCAATATAGATAACTTTTAAAACTTTTTTGGAACTTTACAGCCTTTGTAACAGATAAATAGGAATAATACTACAAATCCGCTACAAGAACATCGCCAGAACGTCTTTCAGTTTCTCGATACTGACCGGTTTTGCTATATGCTCGTTCATGCCCACTTCGAAAGAGGCTTGGCGATCTTCGTCAAAAGCATTTGCGGTCATAGCGATAATCGGGATTTCTGCTACATCCTTGTTTTCAAATGCGCGAATGCGCTTTGTTGCCTCGTAGCCATCCATCACAGGCATGCGGACGTCCATCAAAACGACGTCAAACGGTCTCGATGTCGCCTTCGAAAGCATTTTCACGGCGATATCGCCATCTTCCACGGCTGTCACGATAAAGCCATTGTCCTGCAAGATTTCCATGGTGATTTCGCGGTTAAGGATATTGTCTTCGACCAAGAGGATTCTCTTGCCGGCAAAGCCCGAATCCGTAAGATTTTCCGGAGCCTCGTCACGCTTTTTCGACTGCACCAATTTGAATTCGAACGTCATGACGACTTCCGTTCCAACATGCAAGCGGCTTGCAATTTCTATCTGGCCACCCATCATCTCGACAGAATTCTTGGTAATCGCAAGGCCAAGGCCCATTCCACGATTTTCCCTCGACGACGACGATTCTTTTGTGAACGGCTCAAAGACTTTCTTGAGGAATTCTTCGCTCATGCCGATGCCGTTATCCTTGATGCGGAACTCGTACGCCGCATAGTTCGACTTCGAAAGCGGAGTTTCCTTGACGCTCATCGAAACAAAGCCACCTTCCCTTGTGAACTTGATAGAGTTCGAAAGCACCTTGATGAGCACTTGATGCAAACGGTTCTTGTCACAAACAACTTCATCATCCTTGAGGTCGGCATAATCAATTTCAAACTTCAAATCCTTCACTTGCAAATCATTGCGGATATCGCGTTCCACTTCGTGGATGATTTCAAACAAGTGAGTCGGAGTTTCGTTAAGGTCGAACTTGCCCGATTCAATACGGCTCATGTCGAGAATGTCATTGATAATCGAAAGCAGGCGATCCGAGCTCTGGTCAATTTTCACAAGGCAATCCTTGACGCGGTCGAGATCCCCCAAATGCGACGAAGCCAGCGACGTGAGGCCGATAACGGCATTGAGCGGAGTACGGATTTCATGGCTTATGCTATTGAGGAATTCCTTTTTCGCACTATTTGCCGCCTGCGCAGACGAAAGCGCCTGCTTCAAAGCTTCGGCCTGAGTTTCGAGTTGTTCCTTCTGTTCCAATTGCAAGCGTGTCGCTTCATCGACACTGATAAATCCCGCCACCATCTGTTCCTGAGCATCGGGAGCCTTGCCCGCCATGACAAACTTCAACTGCCAATATTCAACAACACCATTAATAATCATTCGGTAGTTGACATAGTAGGCGCCTTTCGCTGCAAGCTTTTCACGTACCACATCGCGAGAGGTCATTTCCAAGAACATCTTGCGGTCATCCGGATGAACAAGCGTATTGGCAATCAACGTCACGCGGTCTTCAAAATTCCCGACCTTTCTCCAGTTCGGGTTATCGGCCCAGTTATTCTTCTTGACGTAATAAAGATGGTCTTCGCGAGTCGCCGGGTTGATAAAGCTTACCATCGTAAAATCTTCCGAAAGGCCCTTAATCACCGAAAGTCTTTCACGTTCAGCTTCTACAGCAACCTTTTCATCATTCACATCTTCAACGCCAATAAGTACATAGCCGCCGCCCTTGCCATCCGCAAAACCGATAAGCGTGTGACGCAACCAAACCCAGTTACCATTGATGTACCAGCGCATGTCCAACACTTTTCTGGATTCATTCGAGCCCATCATTTCAAGGAACGTATCCCTATTGAACACGCTATGGCAAAGTTCCAAATCATCCTTGTGGATTTTCGTAAGCTCATCGTTGTTCATGATATCGTACAAAGAAACGTTACAGTCAAAACGGCTGAGGATTTCCTTGTACAAGTCATTCATGGCACTCGGATAAACCACATACGATCCCGATTCCGGATTCACATAATAAATATGGATAAAGTTCTTGGACAAAAGGCCAAGGAGTTTCATTTGCATATAGCGCACTTTGCCTACATCGTCCTGCTTTATGCGATCTGCCTCATTTGTAAAGCAACGAACCGCCACTCGACGGAGCAGTACAAAGTAAGCAATAAAAAATACCAGGAACGCAATTCCAAAGCAAAGCAAAATAAAACGAATTTTATAGATGGAGGCCATCGCGATTTTTTCAGGAGACGAAATCATTACGCTCCAATGATTCACCGCCATCGGCGTATAATAAAAACAATTGGATTCTTCCCAATAATTATCTACGCAAGTCTCACCCGTTGCACCAGCAAGCACGCTATCGACAAGAACCGAGAACATCCCATTTTCACCATCCATCTCGCCCATGTAATCGTAAATGCTCTTCAGCGAATCATGCTTGGAGTCCGCAATAATGCGTCCATCATCACGATTGATGACATACAAGAACATCTTCCGATAAAAGCGTTTATCATTGCGCAAGTACTGTTGGATTTGTCCAAGGTTAAAGTTCCAGTAGACAACAGCGACTGTTTTCCCCTTGCTCCAGACAGGCCTAAAATGGTACAGGATTTTTTCTTCCTGTTTGTCGCTTTCCAGGTGAACCGTAACGTGATCGTTCGGCAATGCCTCATCCTTAAACGAAATTCCTATTTCTGAAGCACTTATGATAGTACCATCCGACATAATCACCGAATCATTCGGCAAGAGGATATTGACATTTTGGTCCCGCAAGAAAGAACGCAATTCATTCAACATCGGTTGCAAACTATCGATCGAATAATCGTTGCGTTCCCCCAAGGCTTCCGCCACGCTTTGGAGCGTCCCGCCATAATGCATATGGCTCATCAGAAATTCATTCGATGCCACTTCGGCATATTCGCGAAGTCTGTTAAAGCAACCGTCCTCGACGATCTTAAAAATTTTCTGACAAACAAACAGGAACACCAAAGCCGTTGCCACAACAAGTAATATGGCAAAAACAAGGTGATCCCTGCGCATCACTTTTTCATTGGGGACATCATCAACGTTCTTAAACATTCAGCCATCACTTTCTAAGGAATTTAGACAAAATATACTTCATTTTATCAATATCTATAGGCTTGGAAATATGTTCATCCATGCCCGCATCAAGAGCTGCCTTGCGGTCTTCTTCAAAAGCGTTTGCCGTCATGGCAATAATCGGGATTCGCGATTGGAAACCAGCCGGAAGCATACGAATCGCGCGCGTCGCAGCGTAGCCATCCATTACAGGCATCTGCACGTCCATAAGCACAAGGTTGTACTGACCGCGAGTCGAATTTTTAATCATCTCAACGGCCTGCTTGCCATTCTCTGCCGTAAAGACTTCAATTCCGTTATCCGAAAGGATATCGAATGCAATCTGACGGTTCATTTCGTTATCCTCGACAAGCAAAATTTTCTTGCCCTTGAAGTTGATTTTTCCCATCGGGAAATGGATTCCGGCACAATCTTTATCGTGCAACTTAAATTCGATTTTCAAAATGACTTCGGTGCCCTTGTCCTCTTCGCTGAGAATTTCTATGCTACCACCCATCATTTCTACGATGTTCTTGGTGATAGACATGCCAAGGCCTGTTCCCTGAATCCCGCTTACCGTCGAAGAACTGGCACGCGTAAACGGTTCGTAAATCATATTCAAGAAATCTTGGCTCATTCCCATGCCATTATCGCAAATGCGGAACTCGAACATCGCAAAGCCTAGCTTATCCGATTCCTTCTGATCGACATGCATTGTAACGGATCCACCCGCTTGCGTGTACTTGATGGCATTCGAAAGCACATTGAGAAGCACCTGGTTCAAGCGAAGTTTGTCGCACACGATTCCAGGATCGCAAATATTCATATTCACTTCAAACGCGAGTTGCTTCGAATCGACTTCCGCCTGCACAATATCCTTGAGCGCATTGACAATATCAATCAGGTTTTCATCTTTTTCCGAAAGTTGCATCTTGCCCGATTCGATGCGGCTCATGTCCAGAACATCGTTAATGAGCGAAAGCAAGTGATTCGAGCTTTGCGCAAGCTTACGCAAATACCCCAGCACCAGTTCCTTGTCGTCGATATGCGACATTGCAAGCCCCGTAAAGCCAACAATGGCGTTCATCGGCGTACGGATATCATGGCTCATATTCGAGAGGAACGCCGTCTTTGCACGATCCGAGGACTGCGCCATCGAAAGAGCCTTCTGCAGCATCACCTGTTGCTTTTCAAGCAAATCGTTCTGATCGGCAATCTTTTCATCCAGCTCAATTTTTTCAATTTGGTCATCGCTCAAGAGCATGAACGAAAGCACAAACGAAACAACCTCACCTTCGTCATTGCGTTCGATGGTCGTAAACTTCGCGCGGAGCCATTCCCCGCTTACAATCTTGAATTCCTGTTCGCGCTGGTCGGCATCTTTCAGGAATTTCTGCACGTAGAACAAGTTCGAAAGTTTTTGCCAATCCTGTTTGAACTCATCCACTACAAGCCCGCAAATCTGTTTGACTTCGTAGGAATAGGAACTGTACAACGGGCGCTTTTCGACCCACGAGACATTCGAGGATTTAATTGTACGGAACGAATTATCTTCGACATTCACAAAGTAAATAGATACATAATCATCGTACAAAATATCGTTCACGAAATCCTTGAGAATCAAATCATCCTTTTCGGCAAAGCCAAGAGCCACGGCCTTAGGAGTTTCAAACTCATCACCCACTTTCACGAACTTCATTTCACAATAATGAGGCCTGCCGCCAACATTACCGCGATACGTTGTAATAAACGTTTTCTGCCGAACAAGTTCCCTCTTGATATTTTCAAGAGTCCCCGCCTCGCGCATCATCTGCCGGTCACGTTCCCAAACAACACCATCTACATATTCCTCGTACGCCTTGGAATAAGAGACTCCCGAACGGAAACGGCTGCCGAACAACGATTCCGATTCCTTGTTCATCGAATACGGCGTAATTGAATCCTTGTCCAAATCAATGTAATAGACAGACGAATATTCCGATGCAAGGATATCGATAATTTCCAAATCCTGCTCGATTTTTTTCTGGTGCATGCGAGCCGTACGAATCTGCTCATCCTTATCCGCAAAGCCAATCACAAAGGTACGCTGCATTCGATTTGCCGCAGCAACCTTGCACTCGCAGAATCGCCCGGCATAATTTACGTATTCGAAAATAGCAATGCCCGTCTTCTGAAAAATCGGTTTCAGCCCCTTAACCGAGAGTTTCTTGATAACGAAATCGACAAATTCCGGAGACACAACCTTGTTCGCAATAAATTCAATCGCGGCGTTATAGCTCATGCTTCCAATGGAATTGCCAAGAATCTTCTGGATATTCGAGTTCAACTTGTGAGCCGTCACCGAATCGGATTCCAAATCGCAGTAGAAAATGCACGAATAGTCCGATGCCAAAAGCGATGTCACCGCAGCATCTTCGTCCATGCGCTTTCTGCGATTGATTTCGTTTTCGACAAAACCAGCCACGAGTTTTAAAACGGCAAAGTTTTTCAGGGACTCCTTGGGATTGTCCAAGACGATAATGCTATAGCGTTCTTCATCAGATACAATCGTCGAAACGCTGATGCACTTCACGTCACGGAGGGATGGCAAGACGCTATAAAGCCTATCCCAAACACCATAATCGTCATTCTGTGATTCCAGATAGACAGCATCCATATAACCTAGAGCTTCTATCCACGGACTGATTAATTCGTACGGAACACGCTGAAGGTCCGCTTTGTTCGGACGAACTCCCTTACGGCACCATTCATACGTACTCCTAATGTAATTCCGTTCCTTATCGCTTTCCAGGATGTAGGCCCTGTCTGCAGCATAGAACGAGGCAAGGATCGAAAGCAGTTCCTCGACGGCATCCCTAGAGCGTTTTTCTTTATAAAGGGCATCAATACATTCTCGAATGGCCGCATCCTGCTTTTGCTGTTCCGAGACGTTATACACAACCATCATGCCTTGGTATTCATCCAAGATTTCGTCCTTGGAAACGTAACAGACAAAGCGGCTATAATGCCAACCAATATGCGGGGAATAGAACCTGCAAGTGTATTCCGGAATGGATTCGCCCTTCTGGAACTGATCAATAAGAGCCTTTGCCGAAAGATGCTGGGCAAACGCATGTCTGTAATCCTTGTCGACAAGTTGCGCGGCAATCTTCTGGAGCACGGCATCGTACGACGGGTAATCCGGGGCAAAAGTATCGCTTATATCAACCGACTTGCCCTCGACGATTTGAACGAGGGGACTATAAATTTTTCCTTCGGACAGATTGACCTTGAAATAGCTATAGGCCTTGTCAAGAATCGCCTTTCCATAAAGCTTTTCATTCAACGCACTCTGGAGACGCTCCTTTTTCGTGTCCAAATCCATCGCCCTGATTTCGTTACGCAGTTCTTCTTCGGCAGACTTCTGGATCAACGTAAGCTCGGAGATGTCTCGATGCCATCCCTCAAGCCGAACTCCTTTTTTATAATTAAAATTACGTGTTCCTCCACAACGGACAAAACGGACTCGGCCATCTGGCGCATGCCAAGGATACTGAATTTCAGCAGCACCCCCGACGCACATCTTATCGACATAAGACTTGACTTCAGCAAAATGCTCCGGATCGATATTATCAAACCAGGCATGAAAAACATCCTCTGCAGCAACACCCTCGCCAAGACCAAGCAACCTTAGCATGGTTTTGTCGGCGAACATACGCGGTGCGCAGCCGTCGTCAATTTCGACAGCCCACAACCCTACTCCAACGCCGCTCAAAATATCTTTGGTCAATTGAAACGAATGTTCTTCAGCCATAAAAAAATGTCCCATATCCTTTCTTATAAAAATAATACGTTTTATTTTTAAAATTTCAAAGCAGAGAAAATATTTATGTTAAACGAAACAACACATTTTCTCGATATTTTGCCTTTCTTTCAAGAAAAAAAATCAAAAAGAAATCCCGGACATGGTTCAATGTCCGGGACCCGATTCCATATACAACAAATTTCTTTAGAAGAATGCAGGCGGCCAACGCGGGTTCTTCGAGGACATATCGATCTTGTAGAAGTCCTTTTCGAAGCGGCCATCGTCCATGCCGTACATCTGCATCACGTGGCGAGCAATCCACTTGCCGAGCTTGAGCACAGTGAGCTTCTTGCGGAGGCGGCCCTGGCAGTCACGGTTCATGATATCCGGGAGCGTAGATGTCGTGAGGATTTCGTCGATGGCCGGGCTGTTGAGCTTTTCGCGAGCTTCTGCACTGGTATGGAAGTGCGTGACACCGAAGCATACGCGGTTCGGGTTGCCCTTCTTGATGTGTTCGCAGCACTGCACAATCGTCGTACCGGTACGCACCATGTCGTCGAATACGATCACGTCCTTGCCTTCGATTTCTTCGATGCTGATGTCGGAGAGTTCCGGATTGAAGGTCATGCTGATTTCGCGTTCACCTGTACGAACCTTGTCCATCACCACGCGCTTGCATTCCGGGAGCTGGAGAGCATCGTACACAGCGTTCATGAACGGACGTGCGCCCTTGTCCGGAGAAACGATCACGAGGTTGTTGCCGTCCTTGCCTGTCTGAACAAAGTTGCTGTTCTTGATGTAGTGGGCGTAGACGTCGGTCGGGATGAGGTTGTGGAAGTGACCTTCGAAAACGTCGTTGAAGAGGTTCTGGACCTTGATGCTGTGGTTGTGGCAAGTCACAACGGCATCGACGCCGGCAGTCTTCAAAAGCTGGGCGTAAAGAAGGCTTGTGAAAGCCTGACCGTCAAACTTCTTGAGGTCGATATCCGGGCGATCCTTTTCGAGTTCACCGATACGGTGCGGACCGCGGTCCTGGGCACTGTAGAACAAATCCGGTTCCACGAGAACGACCTGTTCGGCACCGTTATCCTTAGCGGCGCGAGCGAGGATGCAGTTACGCATGGCGTAGTCGTTACGGCTGCGTTCGTGGTTCGAAACCGAGCAAATCAAGACAATCTTGCCTTCCAAGCGGCGACCGATATGTTCCATGTCGGCCACGTCCAGCATGTAGCGGGGGCAGAATTCGGAGTTGGCGAAAGTCTTCAGGGAGACCACGTCGGAGATATCTTCACGGAGACCGATGTACTGCGCCATGTCGATGGCAAACGGATCATCGGTAAAGTTACCGGTCACGATAAAACGATCTGACATATTTTAGCCTTGATTTAAGGGTTTTTGAGTGAATAGCCCAAATATAGTTAGAATTGGGCGGGGTTTCAAGTTTTGAACATCCAAAAAAACAAAAACAAAATGTCAATGGAGCCGCAAATTGCGTAATTTAGAACAAAGTAATCAATCGTTATACAAAGAAGCCGTCCCAATGGGGACGGCTTCTTTTAGCAATTCTAAAGGTTTAGAAAATTACTTCTTGCAGCGTTGTGCTACTTCGTAGCGCAGTCCTAAGCGGCTCGGTCATGAGCAAACAAGTTTGCTCGCGACACTCGCCTTATTAGGCCTTCTTGCACTTCTTGCAAGCAGCCTTCTTGGCCGGAGCCTTAGAAGCCTTGGCACCCTTGCGCGGATCACCAGCGTAGACAGCAGCCTTGCCGAGTTCTTCTTCGATGCGGAGGAGGCGGTTGTACTTGCAGACGCGGTCCGTACGAGAGAGGGAACCAGTCTTGATCTGGCCAGCGGCAGT
>Ga0265300_10001613_pt1 | contig 20837 bp, 20 predicted proteins | sample AusTroGonzalo_MG_FD_193482 | JGI IMG/M metagenome (GOLD analysis project Ga0265300, IMG submission 193482) | Bovine rumen microbial communities from tropical cattle in Woodstock, Queensland, Australia - Gonzalo_03 | ecosystem: Host-associated > Mammals > Digestive system > Stomach > Rumen ...
TGTAATATTCTTCTGAATCAATCTCTACAACAAGCTTTTCCCAATTGTCAACAAACATTTCTGCGAAATCTTTGGATGCATAAGTCAAAATCTTGTCTATTTTTTCTTTGTTGGTAAAGTTTGAAATACTTTCAAAAAATTCTCCGGCACTTCTCAATTGTTTTTCGCAAAGCAAATCAGCAAAAAGAAGCTCTGCATTGTTTGGATCCTTTGCAAGTTCAACATCAATATTTTGTCTTGCGCTGATAAAATCCCCATTCTTTAAACTCAAAAAAATCCATCTAACTTTGTTGACTTCACCACTTTCAATATTTTCAACTTCATAATATCCAAGATCAATTGGATTTACATTTTCAACATCAAGATATTCTTTCTTTTGTGGCGAAACCCTCTCAACCTTGATTGTCTCAATTTTTGCGCTTTCTCTTGCCGTGTTTTTTGCTTGTTTTTTCACTTCTGCAAGCAAAATTTCTTCAAACCCTTCTGTTGATGTGGAAAGAATGTTTTTCACAACCAAAAGATCGGCAGGAATGTCCTCCCTCTTAACTTTTCCTTCATCCAAAGCAACAATAAAGCTTTTTGCAAATTTTTTCTTTTGTGTCACAAAATACAAATATCTGTCAAAAAGGTTTTTGTATGTTGGATCGGCATATCCTTTGGAAGAGTTGGCGAACAGAACAAATGCTTTTGCCGTCTTCAAAGCAAAAAATGTTTCTTCTTCTTTTTCTTTCGTTTCCAGCCCTTGCAAAAAATATGCTGACAAGCCTTCGGCCTTCAATTCATTGAGAAATGTTTGAACCTTTTCGTCTGGATTTTCCTTGTGGAAGTCCATGGCACAAACAATCACATCGTATGGCTTTGTCTTGTCAATTTGTTCATAATTTTTGGCAATTTTTTCAATTCTTTTTGCGATTTCGTTATAGTTTGGAATAACTTCTTGTGGAGCATTTTTTACCGCTTCCACAAAATCTTCATCCTCTGTGATTGGAACAATTTTGTCTCCAAAAAAACGAGGAACTTTTCTTTCCCAACGCTTGTTGTTGTAAATCACGATTTTGTTTTTGGCTTGCATTTTCCCAAAATGTCCTTCAAAAGACATTGGATAAAGAGATAAAACCTTGTCAAATTCCAACAAGGCTTCATCAAATCTGCACGATCTCAATTTTTCGTAGGCAGAAATTGTCAAAAATTCTTCTTCTTTTGAGGCTTGTTCATCCACATAGAGAGTCCCACAAAACTGGCATTTCACCATGTTCTGTCCGACCACTTTATATTGTCTTCCTCCACAATTTCTGCAAACGCGTTCTCTCATTTTGTCCCTTAATTTTTCTTTTTGTTTTTGATGTATCCGTTGACCTCTTCGTTATATTTTTCAAAGAGCTCAATTTCTTTTGGTGTAACACTTGGTGGCATGATGCTCAACACATTGTCAAAATCTTCATTTGTCATTTTAACAATCGTGTCAGTTGCAATTGCTTTGAGCAGTGGCTCATCTTTTGCTCTGTCACAAAGCTCTTCAATGTCAGCGCCACTATAATTTTCTGTTTGTTCAACAATCCTGTCAATATCAAAATCATCAACAACAGGAACGTTTTTCATATTCTTTTCAAGCATAAATTTTCTTGCGGGCGCATCTGGCAATGGCAGATAGATTTTTTGTGAAAATCTTCCAGATCTTGTTGCAGCGCTATCAATGTCCCAAGGTCTGTTTGTTGCACCCAACAAAAGCAAATTTTGGTTTCTTCCAGCAAATCCATCAATTTGTTGCAAAAACTCATTAACTCTCTTGTCGTTGTGTGTGTCAACACCACGCTTGCCAAGCAAGTTGTCCATTTCGTCAATAAAGATGATTGCTCTGTCTTGTTTGTTTGCCTCTTCAAACAAAGAGTTGATGTTTTTTTCGCTTTCTCCAACCCATTTGCTTACAATGTCAGAGCCTTTCACCGCATAAAACTTTGCACCAACTTCATGAGCAATTGCTTTTGCAATCATTGTTTTTCCTGTTCCAGGAGGTCCATACAAAAGCACTCCACCACCAGACTTCTTTGCATACATTTTGTATTTGTCTGGATATTTGACAGGATTGATCATTCTGATTGTGATGGCTTTTTTCACGTCTTCAAGACCAGCAACATCTGCAAATGTGATGTTTGGGATTTCGGCTGCTTGCCATTTTTTGACATCATCATCTTCATCGCTGTTATTGTCTTGTTTTTTCTCAATTCTTTCAGGCTTTTTGTCAAGGTTTTCTGTCACATTAATAAGACGTCTTGCTCTTTCCATCCTTGCTTCTTTGAGTTTTCCTTGGCTTTGTTTTGCCATTTGCATCATGGTTTCACTTGCCAACAAAAAATTCTTTCTGGCAAGAACAAGATTCCCTTTTTCTTTTGCTTCTTTTGCCTTTCTCATATAAAGGTCAAAAGTTTCTGACAAAACAGTTATGTTTGTTTCTTTCACCTAAATTTTCTCTCTTTTAGTTTGTTTCTGCATCAATTTTCTTTTTCAATTCATTGATTTCTTTGTCAATGTTTGCGTCTGACAAGCTATCCATACTTGCTTGTTCGTCAATAAACTTTGCAAACTCCTCGTCTGTCATTTTTCCAGTTTTATCCTTGCCGGCATTATAGAATGTCTCTTGACTCATTTCCATAAAGTTGTCAATTTGATCTGTTTGTGTCTCAACTGCAAGCATTGCTGTTTCAAATTGTGCCTGGATTTTTGCAAATTCTTTTGCGTCTGCAAGTTTTGTCATCTCTTTGCTGATGTCGCTCATTCCATGCAAGAATTCTGATGTCATCATTGTCACATCTTTCATTTGGGCTGTGATTTCAAAGTTCAAAAGCATTTCTTGTGCTCTTCTTTGTTGTTGAACGGTCATTTTGTAACCTGACAAAGCAAGATTGTATTGTGCTTGCAAATCTTTTTCCTTTGCTCTTCTTGCAGCATCAACAAACACTTGTTTCTGATCTTCAAGTTTGTTGATTTGTTTGTTCATTGTGTTGATTGTTCTTTTAACCAACATCTTCTTTTCCAACTCTTTTTGTTGTTTTGATTTAAAAAGTCCCATTTTTTACTCCTCCATTGCAACTTTTTTCTTTTTTTCGGCACTTGCTTCTGGTGCTTTATGCTTTTCCGCATCTAACCCCTGTTCATCTGCCATTTGATTTTCTTTCTCAAACATGAGAAGATAATCTTCTTCGCTTTGTCCAACCCCATATATTGGTTGACTTACATCGTATGCTGACTTGATTTCTGTGAACAATTCGTCAGCATTTGTAAGAACGTCTTCGCTTCTAATTCTTGTTACCAATGCTTTGTTCAAGAATCTTGCAAGCCCCTTTTGGTCTGCCAAAAGTTCACTCAAAGGAACTTTTGTTTGAGTTTTAAAGAAGGTGTTGCTGTCATATGCATCTTTCAGTCTGTTCATCAATCTGATGTTGTAAAGCAGATACATTCCTCTTTCCATGCTCGTTTGTTTTTCTTCGTTGAGGTTTGCAATCTTTTTTGCATAGAACATTTGCAAATCTTTGCTTCTCTCTTTCTTCCCTTTTTCAATCAAAGCTTCAATTTCTTTGATTTTCTGCAAAACTTCTGACTCAACCGTTCTTTCCTGTCTTTCAAGTTCGCAAATTGAGTTTACAAGGTCTTCTCTGTTTAATTTCTTGAATTTATTTCTCTTAAATGGCCACCACATAACCACTCCTTTTAATAGTTTTCTCCCTCTTTGATTGCATATATTCTTTCAAGCAATTGGTTGTAAGCATTCTTTTGATCTTTGTCTGCAAATGCCATAGCTTGTTCATATTCATTGAGGTAAACAATGTCTTTGTATTTCACAGGGTTTTGATATAAATCTTCTTCATTCGCAATTTTGTATTTTTCCAGCATCAATCCCCAATAAGCATCTGCACATCCACTATCAAATTGCAATGCAAGCAAAAAGTTTATTTTCGCCTGTTCAAAAAGGTGTTCACTCAAATTTAGATACCCAAGTTTAAGTTCCTTGTTCACCCTTTCTTTGTCAAATTCCGCAATATCTTTTGATGCTTGATACTTTCTTTTCATTATGCCTGTTCTTCCTTCTTTCTTTGAACGATGTATGCTTCAACTTCTTCCAAAAGTCTGAAACATGTTTCTTGTGTGTTGTCTTTTGCCACTGCAATTTTCAAATCATCAAGTCTGCTTGCGAGTTTTGTATCAACAGCCAAAACTCTTGGATTTGTTGTTGGGTTGAAAAATCTGATATTGTCCTTCACTTCAACAAGCCTGTTGCAGAGAGTGTCGTTTCCGTTTGCATAAACGATGATACTTTCAACATTTGCAACCATGCTCTCAATTGCTTTCTTGTTTTTCAACACACCACGACTTCCAATTTCTTCGCCATTGCTTCTTGCTGGTCTATATTCACGATAGATAAAAAATCCTGCAAAGCCAACAATAATCAAAATGACGATCAGATAAAAAATCCACATATTTTCCTCCTATAACCTATTCCCACAATTCAAACAGAATTTTGCGGTTGGTTCATTTTCAACTCCACAATTTGAGCAGACTGGACTGCCTCCAACCTTCTTTCCACAATTATCGCAGAATTTTGCGGTTGGTTTAAGGGCATTTCCACAATTTGAACAAACAAGGGCTTCTGGTTTCTGCTCTGGTTCTTCTTTTGGTGTCACTCCGTTTTTTATATTTGCCAATCTCTTTGAATCGTCTGCATCAATAATGACGTTTGCAATGTTAAATGAAAATACTGCAATTCCATAATCACTCATGAGTTTTTGATGAACCTTTGTCAAAACTTTTGCAGAGATGTCTCTCTTTTTGACCGTGATTTGGTTGTACATAATTCCGTTTTGTTGAACATACTCAACAACTTCATTTTCAAGCACTGACACCACGGTCAATGTCAATCTTTCTTGCAATTCATCAGATGTTAAATTTTCGTTTGCGCCAACAAGATATAAATAACACTTTCTTGGGTCTCCAATTTGCACATCAAAGTCTCCACTCATTCCAACCTTATAGTTTTCATCAAGTTGTGGATCATACATGAGAAACATTTGAGACGTTCCCCACAAAAGTTTCAATTTTGCTGTCTTGGACATAAACAAAACTTCAAGATTTGCATCAACCTCTGTTCTCAAATCAACAAATTTTGAAACCTGATACTTCCCAGAAGACAATGTTTGCAACATTTGTCCATCTTTAACAAGAATTGCATTATGTGTTTCTGGAACTAAAAGTGTCAATTTTGGATTTATTGGTAAAGCAATCTTGACTCTTGTGAAAAGCTGGTCATTATTACCTGTGAAAGTAAGAATATTTTGGTCCATTTTTCTCCTTTATCTTTTAAAAAAGATACTCTCCTTCATAATGATATTAGCACAAAGAAGTTTTGAAAGTCAAAGAAAGCACAAAACAAACACAATTTTTGATAAAATTTTTGCCAAAATGTGCACATTTTGTAAGAATTTTAAATACATTGTTAATGTGCAAGACTTCTCTTGCAAAGAATAATACATAAGAAAATTTTTAGGAGGAACAAATGAACTTTTTTGGAGGCTCAAATTTTGGTGAAATGGGCAAAGGAACAGGAGAAAACTGCTGTTCACTTATCTTCCTCATCCTTCTTTTGCAAAATTGTGGATGTGGAATGTTCAAAGGTGGCATCAATGTAGATTGCGGAACAATTTTGCTCTTACTCTTGCTCTCAAACATGGGTTGCAACGAAACTCACTAAAATCAAAAACCCCTTGCATTTGGCAAGGGTTTTTCTTTTTCTCAAAAATTTTCTTTACTTTTCCCAACAATTATTGTAAAATACATACGAAAGAGGTGCAATATGAATGTTGAGAAAAGATACGGAAAAGGCACAGAACTCGTTTGGAAAGACAGAAAAAGATTTATGGGTATGCCATTGTCTTTCACCCGCTATTATCTTGTTAGAAAACCAGGCGCTTGGTGCAAACTTTTTTGTGATATAGGTTTCACATATTCAGAAATTGAAGAAATCAATATGTACAGAGTTGTTGACATTTCTTTCCGTCAGTCTCTTTTTGGAAAAATGTTCAACACGGGATCAATCACACTCCGCACAAGTGATGAAACACAAGCTTCATTGATTTTGGTAAATGTAAAAAATCCAGCAAAAGTACGACAAATGCTTGCTGATGTTGTTGAAGAAGAAAGACAAAAACACAATGTTCATATCACAGAATTCCACTCACGTGGCTACTAATAAACTCCCTCTCAAATATTTTCGGTTATTTTCTGTTTTCTCTTGACATGAAAATGGAAATATGTTATATTTGAGAGCACATGGGGGTGTGGCTCAGCTGGCTAGAGCACCTGCCCTGCAAGCAGGGGGTCACCGGTTCGAATCCGGTCATCTCCACCATATGAAAACCAAACGAACCTTCGGGTTTGTTTTTTTTGATATTGACATTGCCTATCCTTCGTGTTATCATACAATTAACATGGAAAATGCATTAACAAAAATCAGAAAACAAACTATAAAGTTGTTAAAATATGGAAAGTCAAAAATTATGGAAGATTTTTGGCCAGAAGACGAAAATTTTGATATTCAAGAATTCAAAAAATCTTTTGGTGTCAAAAATGACCCAAATGAGAATTTCTATGCAGAAAGTATTTCTATTTATTCTTTGTTGCTGGCGACCAGCATTTTGGAATTTGATTTAAGCAAACTGCAAAACCAAAAAACAATTGATGAAATGGCGCAAGTTTCCAACGGGCTTTGTCCTACACCAATTTTCACCAGAGAAGATTTGTTTGAAAAGTTACAAAAAAAGCCGCCTTACAACACAATGTCAGAAGAAGAATTTACAAGGGCTGTATATAAAATCGTTCTTAACGATGTGAGAAATAGCTTTGCACACGGAAATTTTGCTTGCATAAAAAAGACTGGCAAAGACGGAAAAGAAATAAAACAATTTTGGCTCATTCCAAACAGATCTCCATTTACATGTGATGACTATATGATTGTTGTCAAATATGATGACGTGTTTAATGCTTTGGCTCTCAAAATGCAACTTCTTATGTCAAACACCGAAGAATATTCCAACATAAAACAAAATGATTTCAATTTGTTTGCAAAAAAATATTTGGTGCCAAATTTACTTTTTGGATTGGCAACTTACTATCACGCTGGATGGAGAAACGAGAAATTTGAACATTCTTGCAAACAGCCTGATACCACTTTGCTTATGCAATATCTTTTGAGTGAGACAATTTTGCTTGTCAATCAAAATGTTTGTCATGAAAAATTTGGGCCAGACTCTGACCTGTTCAAAAACATCTCATTCAACAGAAATTCAACGGCTCACAACACAAGCACTTTTTCAAATCATGGCAAAAACATCGTTCTGCATAATCCCCAGGCAAAACCAGGTGAAGACACTCAAAGAGAATTTTCCCTTTATGATTTGGCTTTGGCTGTTGACACTTACAATGCACAAATTGATGAAAATGAGCATTTGGCACAAGGATTGGAAAAAATTAAATCCGAAAAAACCAAATAAAAAAGACTGACAAAATTGTCAGCCTTTTTATTTTTTAGTCCTTTTTTGCTTTCGCTTTTTTTGCAGGTTTTTCTTTCTTTTCTTCTGCATGACATTCGCACTCTGGTCCACATTCACAAACCATTGCATTCTGCTTTTGCAACTCTGCCAAAATCTGTGTCAAAAGCTCTTCTTGTGTTGGTTTTGGTGGTTCTGGAACTGGTGCATTTTTTGCACGAAGTTCTGCTGTTGCAGCCAAAACTGCTTTGCGGTCTTTCATGTTCACGCCTTGTTCTTTGAGAGCTTTCTTTTCTTCTTTTGTTGGTTTTACTTTTTGTGCATTCTTTGCTACATTTGCTGCTCCCATAATTGCCTTAATAATCAAGAACAATACAAGTGCGATAATCAAAAAGTCAATAACTGCTGTGATGAATGCACCCCAGTCAATATAGATACTCTTTGTCAAATCAACAATAGGATCACCATTTGCATCAACCGTCCAAACTTTTTTCAAGAATGTGTAAACTGCATCAAGACCATCTCCTCCAACAATCGCTGCTAAAATAAGGTTTATAACTGGTCTGATGATGCTGTTTGTAAATGCTGTAACGATTGCACTGAATGCACCACCAATGATAACGCCAACAGCCAAATCAAGAATATTTCCTCGGCTGATGAATGCCTTAAAATCTTTAAAAAACTTTTTCATTTTCTCTCCTTTTCCCTCCTCTTTTAGTTTACAAAATCCAACAAGAAAAGGCAAACTTTTTCGCCTATTTCACAATTTTTCTTTCACAGGTTCGGTCAACCAAATCTTTCATTGAAACGTTTTCAAGATAGTTGTTAATCAGCCCATTTAGTGTATTCCACACTTCAATTGTGTCACACTTGTCAGCCACCGGACAAACATCTGTGTCAAGACAAGTTGAAATTTTGATGGAATCCCCTGTCGCATCCAACACATCCTTCACAGAAATTTTTGATGCATCTCTAACAAGCTTATATCCCCCCTTCGTTCCCCTCATACTTTTGACCAGTTTTGCCTTTGATAACATGGCGATAATTTTCTCTAAATATTTTATTGAAATGCCAAGCCTCTCTGCAACATCACTTAAAGAAACATATTCCTCGCTTTTTGCAATGTCGGCCATAACTCTGACAGCATAACGACCTTTTGTTGTTATTTCCATAATATCTCCTATAATGATTTTATCACACAATTTCAATATCTCAAAGAAAAATAAAATTAAAAATTTTTAACTATTTTCTTTTGCTCTTTTTCGCCCTGCTGTGGTATAATCAAAATGCGCAAAAGGAGAAAAAAATGATAGTTACTGTTGTTTGCGACGTTCTCGGAAAGGAGAACAATGGTGCAACAATTGCGGGAATGAATTTGATTAGATTTTTAAAAAAACAAGGACACGAAGTGAGAATTTTGTGTGCCGATCAAGACAAAAAAGGACAAGAAGGTTACTATGTTTGTCCTGCCCTGCACCTTGGCAAATGGCTTGACAGCCTCGTTGCAAAAGTTGGTGTTACAATTGCAAAAAAAGATATGAAAACCATTGAGGAGGCTATTACAGGAGCAGATATAATTCACTTGCACGTTCCATTTTCTTTGGCAAAAAATGCAGCAAAACTTGCTGAAAAAATGAACATCCCTATGACTGCAAGTTTCCATATGCAAGCAGAAAATTTGACCAGCTATTTCAAACTCAACAAAAGCCATTTGGCAAATCATATGGTTTACAAAATCATACAAAAATGTTTATCGTCATGTTGGCGGGATTCACTATCCAACAGAGTTTATCAAAAACAAATTTGAAGGTAGCATCAAAAAGAAAACCCCTGCCTATGTCATTTCAAATGGAGTTAATTCCCACGTAAAAAAGATGGATATTGAAAAGCCAGAGGAATTCAAAGACAAAATTGTCATCTTGTCAGTTGGTCGTCTTGCAAGAGAAAAGTCACAGGACACACTTTTGAAAGCTGTCAACTATTCAAAATATAAAGACAAAATTCAAGTTATTCTTGCCGGCCAAGGCTTGAAAGAAAAATACTATCGCAAACTTGGTGAAAAACTTCCTATCAAACCAATCATGCAGCTCTTCCCAAGAGATGAAATTGTGAAAGTTATCAACTATGCTGATTTGTATGTTCACTCCGCAGAAGTTGAACTTGAAGGAATCGCCTGCCTCGAAGCAATTGCTTGTGGAAAAATGACCATTGTTTCCGATTCAAAACAAAGTGCAACAAAAGAATTTGCAATTGATGAAAAATGTATTTTCAAAAACAGGAATCCAAAAGATTTGGCAAGAGTGATTGATTATTGGATTGAACACCCAGAAGAAAAGAAAGAATATGAGAAAAAATATCTTGAAGGTGCAACAATTTACAACCAAGATGATTGCATGAAACGTATGGAAGAAATGCTTTTTGAAGTGATTGAAAAAAACAAAGAAAAACTCAAAAAACAAAAAGAAGAAGAGAAAACACAGAAAAAGAAAAAAGCAGCTAAATAGGCTGCTTTTTTATTAGATCTTAAACACTTTGTTGTTTTTTGAAAGTTCGTTCACAATCTTCAAAACAAATGCCATATCATCATAAAGTGAAAGATATGTTTCTGAAAGTGTCATTCCTGGCTGCATTTTCTTGGCTTCAAACAAATCAAATTTGAGCCCCATAAATGCTTCTTTGCCGACAAATTTGAGTTTCAGCATGCTGCTTCTTTTGCTCAAATTCAAAAGTTTTTGCATCATGTCCGGTGTGAGAATGTATCTAACTTCAAGTTGGTCGTTTGAATATGTCTTCAACCTCTTGTTGAAGTTGATATCTTCAAGTTGAACAAGGCGGGAATTCTTGTCATAAAGTGTTGTGTTGATTGCCATGCTGCATTTGAAAGGCTCTTGAAGTTCAACATAAGCAAACACTCCTGCATAAAGTGTGATTGTTTCTGTTCTGGTTGTTCCATCATTGTCTCTATACGTTTCATGTTCCACAATATGCAAGTCACAAAGACTTAATTTTGTGGAAGTCTTCTCCCCATCTTTGTTTGGAATTGTGATTGTCAACAAATCTTGCCCAGTGTATTCATCCCCAAGTGTTGTAAAATGACTCTTTTTGTAAATTTCTGGTGAGATGTATGAGTTTCTATCATAAGTATATTCATACCCCTCCAACAATTTTGCAATAAATTGGTTTCTATATTTGTCATCAAACTCTTGCAAAATTTTGTTGTCAAATCGTCTTTTCAAAAAGAATCCCAATATAAAAAATGGCACACAAAAGATCAGCATATAGAAAAGTTCATACACTTTTTTTGCCATAACATAAGACACAACTGCGGCAGCTATTGCAAAACCAAGGCCAAGACAAATGTAAAAAGCGATTTTTCCTTTCGTTTGTTCTTTTTTCAAATCTGCTTCATATTCTGTTGTGTCAATTCCTTTCAAATATTCTTCAAATTCTTGTTTTGAGATCACTTTTCCCTCCTATTACTAAAAAGCAATATCAATATTGATTTTTTCATTTGCTTCAATTTTAAATAGCTCTTCTTTTTCAAACCCAAAAGCTTTTGCAACAAGCAAATCTGGAAAAACTTCAACCCTTGTGTTGTAAAGATTCACATTGCTGTCATAAATCCTTCTTGCCGCAACAATTTTGTCTTCAACATACACCAATTCTTCCATTAGATTTTGAAACACTTTGCTTGCTTTGAGTTCTGGATAATTTTCACTGACGGCAATCAAAGTTTTCATGAGAGGAACTGCCTTGTTTGCAAGTTCAATTGTCTCCTTTTCATCTCTTGTTTTCAATGCAAGATTGCGAAGTTTTGTCACTTCTGTCAAAACTTTTTTCTCATGCTCTGCATATCCTTTCACAACATTGACAAGGTTTGGAATTAAATCAAATCTCTGTTTGAGTTGGATGTCAACAAGAGCGAGAGCTTCTTTGACCTTGTGTTTGTATCTGATCATCATGTTTCTTGAAACAATCACAAAAAGCAACATAAAAAGGTTGGCTGACAACAGAACTGCCCCGATGATAAGACAAGCTTTAATTCCAGCAAGACCAACAAACAAAACAATAAGCCCAACCAATGCCAAAGCACTGATGATTGAAATCACGACCTTTCCTTTTGTGTTCATTTTTCTCTCCTACGTTGTTATTATAGCACAAATAAGACAAAAACCTATTTATTTCTTAATCTTTTCCCAAGGAAATTCTTTTCTTCCAAAATGACCAAAGCATGCAGTATTTCTGTAAATTGGTCTCAATAATCCAAGTTCTCTGATTATGTTATCTGGTGAAAAATCAAAATTTTCTTCCACATATTTATGTATTTCTTTCATTGGAACTTTGTTCGTTCCAAAGCACTCTATATATGATGACACGGGCTTTTCCATACCAATTCCATAACTTACTTGAATTTCGCACTCATCTGCAAGACCATGAGCAACAATATTTTTTGCAACATACCTTGCATAGTATGCCCCAGACCTGTCAACTTTTGTGGCATTTTTACTGGAAAAACATCCCCCTCCAACTCTGCCAACTCCACCATAGGTGTCAACAACAATTTTTCTTCCAACGCATCCACTATCTCCAAAACTGCCCCAAATCGTGAATTTTCCGCTTGGATTTATGATAAATTTCGTTTCCGGAGTTAAATATTTTCCATATTTTTTCAAAACGGCATCAACAACATTTTTCTTGATTTCTCTTTGAATCTTCCCCAAAGAAAGATTTTCGCTGTGTGAAACTGAAACCAAAATTGTGTCAAAATTTTTTGGCTTTTTGTCTTCATAAACAACTGACACTTGACATTTTGCATCAGCAAAATAAGTTTTTGTTGTTCTTCTAAATTCATCATATCTTGCCATCAGCTTTTGTGCAACCAAAATAGGAAGAGGCATAAGCTCCTCTGTCTCATTTGTGGCATAACCATAAACCATGCCTTGATCATTTGCACGAAGAACATCTCCAACGACTGCTTGATTGATGTCTGGGCTCTGTTCACTCAATTCTTTTATGATTGTAAACTTGTTTTTGTAACCAACATCTTTCAAAACGTCTTTTGCAATCTTGTCATAATCAATCTTTGCTTTTGTGGTCGCTTCGCCATAGATAAACAACTTGTCGTTTTTTATGGCACATTCAACTGCCATTTGGCTGTTTTTGTCTTGTCTCAATGCTTCATCCAAAAAAGCATCGGCAATCACGTCACACGTCTTGTCCGGATGTCCAATATTCACAGCTTCACTTGTTACAATTTTGATTTCTTTTTTCATTTTTTTCTCCTTAAAATAAAAGCCTGTCGCATGCGACAGGCCTATATTTCATCTTTCCCATCGCATCAGCCATTAGCACCTTACAAAAGCAGGTTGCTGTGTGGTCAACGGGGCTGTCCCTCGCACACTCTTTATGGATGTCTATATATTAACATATTTATTTTTATTTTTCAACTATTTCATATCATAAAATGCTTTATATGCCCTATATGTTTCGTAAACATCAACTTTGCTTGTGATTTCCCATGGTGCATGCATGTTGAGCACTGGAACTCCGGCATCAATGACATTCATTCCATACTTTGCCATGATGTAGGCAATTGTTCCCCCGCCACCTTGGTCAACTTTTCCCATTTCTGTGGCTTGGTATTCCACTTTTGCATCATCCAGGCAAGCACGAAGACGGGCAATAAACTCTGGGTTTGCATCGTTTGCACCACTCTTTCCACGGCTGCCTGTAAATTTGTTGAAACTGATTCCTTTTGCAAAATGTGCATCCGTCTCAACATTGAAAGCGTCCACATAAACTGGATCAACGGCAGCAGTTACATCACTTGAAAGCATATTTGAATTGTTGAGTGCTCTTCGGAGTGCAAGTTCGCTGTATTGCCCTGCCAAATTCATGATTTCTGCAAGAGTGTTTTCAAAAAATCTACTCTCCATACCAGTTGCACCAACACTGCCAATTTCTTCTTTGTCAACAAGCAAATTCATAACAGAATATGTTGGATTTTCAACTTCCAAAATAGCCTTAAATCCCGTGTAAGCACACACTCTATCATCTTGCCCATAGGCCAAAATCATGCTGCTATCAAGGCCACAATCTCTTGCTCTTCCTGCTGGCACAACTTCAAGTTCTGCCGAGAAAAAGTCTTCTTCATTGATTCCCTTTGATTTGAGCAAATTTAGGATATATGTCTTAAATTTTTTCTCCTTTGCTTTGTCATCAGCAATGTTTCCAGCAATCAAATTGAGGTCCTCTCCCTTGATTTCTTTTGTTCCGTTTCTGTCAAGGTGTGGCAAAAGATCGCTGATTGCAAGCACTGGACCATTATCTTCTCCAAACACAACATCCACCTTGCTGCCATCTTTCTTTACAACAACTCCATGCACAGCAAGTGGTTGGGCTGTCCATTGATATTTTTTGATTCCACCATAATAATGTGTGTCAATCATGCAGAATCCTTGGCTTTCAAAAAATGGCTTTGCTTTGAAGTCAAGTCTTGGGCTGTCAACGTGTGCTCCAACCATGTTGATTCCTTTTTCCATTGGCTGTTTTCCAACAACAAAGGTCAAAAGGTTCTTGTCCATGTTCACAGCATACACCTTGTCACCAGCCTTCAATTTTTTGCCCATTTTCATCAATTTTGCAAGATCTTTAAATCCGTGTTTTTCGGCCTCTTTAACGGCAAAATGCACACATTCTCTTTCTGTCTTGCATGTGCTTAAAAACTCCTTATAACCGGCACAAAAAGCCTCCAAATCGTCTCTTTTTTGATAGTTTTCCCACAAATTTGTTTTCATTTATCTCTCCTTAAATTTATTATACATAAAATCATTTTCAGAAAGAAAAGATTTGTCAAAATTTTTACAAAATTTTTCTTTTACATTGACTTATTTTAACAAAAAGAGTAAAATGAAAAAAACATCAAAAGGGAGGAGTTTTTATGAGTTTTGACGAATCTTTTTACGGGCCTGGAGATGAAAGCTATGATGATTGTTACATAGTGTATGATGAAGTGGATGACTCGTTCGTTGATTTGACAGACAGCGACTTCTGTGATGACACTTTTGATGATTATGATTAACAAAAAAAAGACTGATTTTTTCAGTCTTTTTTTTATATCCTATATTCGTTTTTGTAAACAACAATCTCGTCAAAACCTTCATCCAATGTTGGTTTTTCAAGCTCTCTTGCAAATCTGTCAATCACACGTTTTGAAACCTGCCTTTCTCTGCTTGCATCAAATTTGTAACACATTTCAATGGGTATTTCCACCAAAATTGCAATTTTTTCACAATCTATATCTCTGAAATTGTCAAGTGCAATTGCACGATATTTTTTGCTCGTGTTCGTGGCGTCAATAACAACATTTTTGCCGGATTTCAAAAGCTTTCTCACCCGTTGATACAAGATTGCAAAAACTCTTTTTGGATTTTTTTGCACACTCTCATCACCATATAATTCTTTTCTGATTTGATCGCTGTTGACAATGATTGTATCTTCGCTCTGCAAATGATTTTTTGCATAGGTTGATTTTCCGCTTCCAGGCACTCCAACCATCATAAACAATTTTGGTCTTGTCATAATTTGTCCTTTTTTATATGATATCACAACAAAAAGATTTAAACAAAAAAAAGAGCAAAATTGCTCTTTTTTTATGCTGATTGTGCTTCATTTCGAATTGTAAATTCAAGAGAGTGTCCTGACAACTCATTCTTGAATGTCAAAGTGAAATTGTTTCCAATTGGAGTGTCACTTTGATCAACGATGTGTGTGTTGTTTGTCACAACTCCCCCACTAATTGCAGCAAGATATGTTGTTACATTTCCTGGATTTGGTTGTTTATATGCCTTTAATTTTGCTGTGTAGATATTTTTGTATTCATCAGCATAAACAACTTCAAACACGTCGCCATCTGAAACTTTGTGTACCGAATCAAACGCCTGACCAAACAAACTCCAATTTGTGACTGTTTGGTTGCTATCCTTAACTATATGACCATTTGTTGTTGGACCAAAACGACAGGTTTCAAAAATATTTTTGTTTATCGTAATGTCTCGTCCGCCGCCAACATTGTCGTATGAGATGTTAAACCTATTGTAATACGATTCCGTATAATTATCAAATGAATAAATCCAAAGATCTCCTGGGTGTTCATCTGTTGGAGCACTTTCTCCCTCTTTCAATGTTTTTTCTTGTGTTCCAGCTACAATTGTCACTTCGCCATCATCCGCAGTATATGGTGCCCATTCTTCATAATATGTCCAATTCATAAAAGACCAAACCCAGTTGAGTTGTGCCCCTTCTTTGAGTGTAAATTTAATTTCATCAAGAAGATTTACTGATTCTAATGAATCAATCTCGTTTAATGTGAGTGTAACCCCATTTAGTTTGAAGCTTGCAAATGGATTTATTATCTCTGTGAATGTTGTTATAGGCTTATCTCCATATTTTTCATAATAGCCATCTTTATATCCAACATGCCATTCTCCCGTTTCCGTGTCATATTCTCCAACTTCAAAATTGGAAGCTGTCAAGTGAATATAATATGTCGAATTATTATAAACCAATTCAAATGAGAATTCTCCAACATCTGAAACATTTGGAAGTGTAATGTTTCCATCTGCTTGCAAAATTGGAGATGTGCTCCAAATCAATCTGTGAGCTGTTGGCCATTGAATGATTGTTGTGTCGGTGTTGATATCCACCTTCTTCTTTTGAATTTCAAAAGGTAATGCACCATAGTTGTTGTAGAAGTTGTATGTTCTGAAACTAATGCTTGCAGAATAATTTCCTGCATTTACTGCTGCATCAACATCATGCATATTTTTCTGATATACAACATCATAATCAGTTCCTTCAACCAGTGCTGTTGGAACGCCTCCAATGTTTGCTGAAACGGTGAAGTGTGCCGCATATGCTGTTCCGTCATATTCCTTGTCTGACAATGTTGTTTCTGTGAAGGTTGCTTCAATTGGATTGATTCTCACATATACTTCAAGAGTGTTTTTCGCTTGATAATCTATTCTCAAATCAAAGTTATCATCAATTACTGAAATTGTTGCTGTCGTTTGATGCATTCCATCTTCTGTCACATCAACAAGAGATGCAATATCTTCCCAAACTAATGAGTTGTTTGGATATGATCCAACTTGGTATGAATAAGCCACGCTAAACACTTCTGCAAAAGTTTTTGTTTCTCCATTGATGAGGATGTTTTCTCCATTCCAATCAGTAAGCACCATATCGGTTTTCAAAATTGTTTGTGTGGCATGATCGGTGCCATCATAAGAGAAGTTGTACCATTGCACTCCACTCTCCAAACCAAACTCTTCTCCTGCCCAGCACTCTTCATCGCTTAACCAAACAATTCTTTTGTTGATTGTAAAATGATATGTTGCTGTTCCGGCATAGTTTCCACAGAATGTTACAAGGATGTCTGCCTCTCCCGCATTTATATTGTTTGCACATTCAAACGTATAATCCGTGTTTGCATAAATGGTGCAAGCCTCGTTATCAAACGAAATACTCAAAGAGTCAAGCGCAACTTGTTGTTCTGTCCCATCATAATCTACAGAAGTTGTGGTTGTCATTGTTGGGATATTGTTGTTTGTGTTTACGTTGTATGGCAAAATGTTAAAGAAAACAATAATGTTTCCAGTAAAGTTGTTTTGTCCTTGAATTTTGAATGCCCCGTGTATCGTTGCTGTTGAAACACCAAAATTGTCAACATTATTTGCTGTCTCTTCTTCGTATGTCAAACTTGTCAAGACATAGTCAACACCCAAATTCATTGCTGCTATCTCTTGTGTGAATTCTTCTTCGGAGTATTGCCCATTTTTAAACACTCTGTCTGCAACCCCAGAAATAGTGAGACCGGAGATGTCTTGTGGTTCAACATAAACCCATGCACTCACATCCTCTGCATAGAAAACATATCCGTCATCAATTTCAAGTGTCGCTGTGCAGCCATAGTAACCAGCATTAACAATCTCATCAATCTCAACGTTTTGTTGTGTTGATTCATCATAAGTTTTCCATGTCAGTGTTGCGCTGTTGACCCCCTCAAGCTCGGTAAATTTTGCTTCAAGTCCATGCAAGGCCCCTCCTTCTGCAAGGAGGTTTTCTCCTGTGTATGTTGGGTGTGCAGGGAAAATTGTTGCAAGTGTTTCTGTTGTTATTTCAATTTCTTTATCTCTGATTGTAAAGCCTTGTGAAAGTTCTCCCGTATAAACAGGGCCCAAACCAATCACTCTCACGCTTCCCTCTGTGACAATGTTTGTTCCATATTCAATTGTGTAGTCTGTGTCTGCAACAAGTGTTGTACCATCGTTAAGCACAACTGAAACGTCAGGTCTGATTTGTGAACCGGTGAAAGTTGGAGTGTCGTCCTCTCCTTCAAAATACAAATTGAGTGTTGCTCCGCTTGTTCCGAGATCATAGGAGACAATATTTAATGTCCATGGATATTCTCCGTCAACTCCATTTAGACGGAATGTAAGTCTATATTCTCCCAGCCCAAGAACTGATCCTTCTTCTATATTTTGATATTCACTCTCTCCCACTTTCTTTTCAATTTGCATTGTTACATTTGTGTTTGCATCAAGAGTTTCCATTGATCCGTCCATGTAACAAATAGTGATGCTCCAATCATTTAAATTGAAAATGATGTTATCCTGATAATACATTGATTGTCCGCTATAATAAATATCATATGGACCTTGGTAACTTACCAAATCAATTCTCTGAATCTGTGGCTCATCTGGGTCGTCTCCTCCACCATTACCTCCACATCCTGCAAGAGCAATCCCAGGAATTAAAAGGAAAATTGATAACAAAAATAAAAAGAATCTTTTTCTCATGACTTTCTCCTTTGTTTTTTCTATCAATTCTATTATATCACAAAATCACAGAAACACCAATATTTCTATAAATATTTATATGTGAAAATTCTCACTTTTTGATAACAAAAAATGTGACGTTTTGTCACATCTTTTTTCTGGTGTCCCCAGAAGGATTTGAACCCTCACTAATGGTTCCGAAGACCATTGTGCTATCCATTACACTATGAGGACTTGTCATGTTGTATTTTATCACCAACCAATCACCAAAGTCAACTTTAAGCAATTTTGACAAAATTTTGTTGCTTTTTTTATAGTTTATAGTTAAAATAACAATATATATAGGAGAAATATATGGCAAAAGGCAAATCAAAATTAAAATCTTTCATCATCAGATTGATCGTTTTGGCTGCAATCGGCTATATTGTTGGAGCAGTTGCGGCATACTTTTTAGATGAAGAAGTAAGCAAAGATTTTGTCAAAGCATTGACAACTGACTGGGCATTTTATGGTGCTGGTGCTGGCGGACTTCTTGCTTTCATCTACATCTTCTTTGCAAGATCATCTTCAAAAAAAGAAGTCTCAACAAGCGGGAAAACTGCAAGTGGTGATGAAATGGATTTGGCTTATGACGCAAGATGGCTCAATCCAGATGATATCGGCAAACAAAGAGGTCTTATCGCAACAACATGGTCAGGACTCCCATCAATCAAAAACACAGGAATTGTTTTCCGCAGTGTGATGGATGGCATGAGATATCATGTTGCAATGAAAGATGAATATCACTGCTTGGTTATTGGAACTACCGGTTCTGGTAAAACAAGCATTGTGTTTGTTCCAACAATCAGAATTTTGGCACACACCGGAGAAAAACCTTGCATGGTAATTTCAGATCCAAAAGGCGAATTGTACACAAAGACAAGCAAAATTTTGGAAGATGAAGGATACAGAGTTATCAAGTTTGACCTTCGTGATCCATTCAGCTCAACAAGATGGAACCCTATGGAACATGCTTTCAATGTGTACCACAAGGGTAAAAATTGCAAAAACACAATCAAAAAATGTTCAAACGGAGCAAAGCCAGAAACCCTTGGATACAAATCAATTCCAAACACAAAATATGGACAAGAGTGGTTTGGTTTTGAGGGAATTGCTTACCCAGACGAAACTTCTTTGAGAACAGCAGTTTCAAGTGCAGAACAAGTTTATTGTGACCTTGCACAAAGCGAATTGAAAGAAATCTGCAACACCGTTTCTCCAAAATCAAAAAATTCACAAGATCCAACATGGGAAGAAGGAGCACAAGATTATCTGTATGGATGTATGCTTGCTATGCTTGAAGACAGCATGATTCCAGAACTTGGCATGACAAAAGAACGTTTCAACTTCTTCAACCTTTACAAAATCGCAACATTCCGTGATCCAGATGCTGATGCCCCATTTGAAACGGTGAGAAAATATCTGTTGCAAGGAAGAGACGAAGCAACATCTGTTGTTCCAAATCTTACATCCGCAGTTATCAACAATGCCCCAAACACAACAAAATCATATATCGGTGTTTTGAACGGCAAAATTTCATTTATGAACGATATTGGAATTTCTTACCTCACGTCTGAAAGCGAAATCAATTTTGATGGTTTTACAGACAAGCCAACAGCACTTTACCTGGTGATTCCAGATGACAGAGAAGAAAGATATAATTTGGCAATCCTGTGCATTTCACAGCTCTACAAACGATTGGTGGACAAAGCAAATTCATATCACAATGGAAAACTTCCAACTCACGTGTACTTCATTTTGGATGAATTCGGAAACCTTCCACCAATTCCAAAATTTGACAGCATGATCACCGTTTCTCGTGGAAGAAACATTTTGTATGAAGCAGTTGTTCAGTCATATTCACAAATTGAAACAAAATATGGACAAGAAGCAGCAAAAACAATTCTTGGAAACTTCAATGCTCAAATCTATCTTGGAACAGATGACCAAAAAACACGTGATGATTTCTCAAAAATGTGTGGTGAGGTTCAACTTATTCACGAGGAAAAATCAACATCCAAAAACAGCAAAGATGCAGAAAAAACAGGCACAACAACAAGCACGAGTGTTCAAAGAACAACAAGACCTCTCATCACATCTTACGAACTTGGACAAATTCCTTTTGGAACAATGGTTGTAAAACTTTTCAGATACAACCCAATGAAGTTGAAGGGAACGAGAAACGATCAAGTTCCATTCTTCTATGTGAAAGAAGCAAAACCAGAACTTGGTGTAATGAAGAGTTTGGACACAGCAACCGTTTACTACGATATCAAAATGAGAAACAAAAAGATTTTGAAATCTTCTGGATTCAACTTCTATTAAAATTAAACAAAAAAAGACCGATTTAATTCGGTCTTTTTTTTATAGTAAAGTTTGTGTTTATTCTCTTGTGAGTGTCACATTTACAAGATAATACTTGTCT